>Ga0316207_10005633_pt1 | contig 10293 bp, 5 predicted proteins | sample 6weekpyrite_MG_FD_204943 | JGI IMG/M metagenome (GOLD analysis project Ga0316207, IMG submission 204943) | Microbial mat bacterial communities from mineral coupon in-situ incubated in ocean water Damariscotta River, Maine, United States -... | ecosystem: Environmental > Aquatic > Marine >...
GCTATGGCATTGTCGTAGGGCTGGATGGCAGCGGTGATCAAACTAGCCAAACCCCCTTTACGGTTCAAAGCTTAAGAAATATGTTGGCTCAAAACGGCATTGCCTTGCCTCCTGGTGCCAATCCACAGCTTAAAAACATTGCCGCTGTTTCTATTCATGCTGAATTGCCCGCTTTCGCTAAAATTGGCCAGACAATTGATATCACCGTTTCATCAATCGGTAACGCCAAAAGCTTACGTGGTGGCAGTTTATTGATGAGCCCACTCAAAGGTGCTGACGGCAAAGTTTACGCGGTTGCACAGGGCAATCTGGTTGTGAGTGGTTTTGGCGCAGCAGCCGATGGCTCCAGTGTAACGGTTAATGTTCCCAGTGCCGGACGCATTCCAAATGGTGCAACCGTAGAACGTGTGGTTGCGAATCCTTTTTTGAATGGCAACCATATCGTACTGAATTTACATACCGCTGATTTTACCACGGCAACGCAGACAGCAACGGCAATTAACCGTGTGATTGGTGCAGCCAGCGCGCAAGCCATTGATGGTACTTCTATCCGTGTAAGTGCGCCGCATGTTCACGCACAGCGAGTTTCTTTTGTATCACTGATTGAAAACCTTGAGGTGAGTACCGGCGACGGTGCAGCAAAAGTCATTGTTAATTCACGTACCGGTACGGTTGTGATTGGCCAGAATGTGCTCGTCAAGCCCGCGGCTATCTCACATGGTTCACTGGTAGTAACCATTAGTGCAAACCCTATTGTGAGTCAGCCAGGACCGTTGGCTGAAGCAGGTGATACGGTGGTAGTACCACAATCAGATATCGCTATCGAAGAATCAGACAACAAAATGTTTTTGTTTAACCCGGGTGTTTCTCTGGATGAAATTGTTCGTGCAGTCAATCAGGTAGGTGCTGCGCCCGGTGATTTAGTTGCAATACTTGAGGCATTAAAGCAAGCCGGTGCCTTAAGTGCTGAGTTAATAGTCATTTAGGAAATATCAACGTGAACTCATCTACTTCTTCAGCTGTATTCAATGACCTCGGTGGTTTAGCGGGCTTAAAGGCGCGCTCTAACCGTGGTGATGAAGTCGGTGCTCTGAAAGAAACAGCCAAGCAATTTGAAGCAATATTTTTAAATATGATGCTTAAACAAATGCGTGAATCAAGTTTTGGTGATCCCCTGTTTGATAGTGATGCAGGAAATAGTTACCGCGCCATGTTTGATCAACAGTTAGCACTAAACTTATCTGAAAACGGTAGCTTGGGTATTGCCAAGTTAATTGAAAACCAACTTGGCGGTCAGGTTTCAAATAAACCTGCACAATCAGACAATCCATTCAAGTCGTTTAGTTTTGTTGCGCCCCAATTAAATAACAATGTTCATGTTAGTAAGCCATTAGCGACAGCCGCTGAGGTCGATAGCGCTAAAACAACTGATAATGAGAAAAAATCTTTTAGCTCGGTTGATGATTTTGTCAGCACCATATGGCCTTATGCAGAAAAAGCGGCTAAAGAATTGGGTATTCCAACTGAAACATTGGTGTCACAAGCAGCACTTGAAACCGGTTGGGGCAAGTACATGATGCAAGGTGCCAACGGACAACCCAGTTATAACCTGTTTGGCATCAAAGCGGATAGTCGTTGGGATGGCGACAGGGTATCAGTACAAACAACAGAGTATCGTGATGGCGTTGTACAAAAAGAACGGGCGAACTTCCGAGCCTATGATTCTTTACAACAAGGTTTTGAGGATTATGTGTCATTTTTAAAAACCAGCCCACGTTACAGCGATGCACTTAATAGTCGCGGTAATGCAGTTGAATATTTAAATAATTTACAGCAAGGCGGTTACGCAACGGATCCTGCTTATGCCAATAAAATTAAGGGCATTATGCAAGGTGACACATTGATAGCCGCAAAAGCGAAACTGGATAGTTAAGCATGATTATAGGTATGAGAGGTCAAAAGGTGATTAAACATGGCTGACATTAGTGGTATCGGTAGTTCAGCACTGCTTGCTTTTCAGCGTTCGCTGAGCACGGTAAGTCATAATATTGCTAATGCCTCAACAGAAGGCTTTAGTCGGCAGCGTGTTGAACTTTCAACAAGAACGCCTCAGTTTACAGGGGTAGGTTTTTTCGGTAGTGGCGTAAAAATTGATGATGTGACGCGAGTTTATGATCAATTTATCGTTGATCGTTTGCAGACCAACACTTCAAATTACAGTGAGGCGGAGCATTTTTTAGGTCTTGTTTCACAAGTTGATAATTTACTTGCTGATGAAAGTGCTGGTCTGTCGCCTGCAATACAAAACTTTTTTAATTCTTTGCAAAACTCAGTTGATGATCCTGCTTCAACACCTGCACGACAGGTGTTTTTAAGTGATGCCAATGCACTGGTACAACGCTTCCAGAGTATTGATAATCGTTTAAGACAAATAGCCGCTGATGCTGAAAGTGATCTCACCAATATTACAAGTGAAATTAATGGCATAGGTCGTGCTTTAGTCAGAGTTAATGAGTCGATCGTTTTAGGAAGGACAGCTGGTGGCGGCGAACCCAATGACTTGTTAGATGAACGTGATAATTTACTTAGAGATCTTGCTGAACTGACTCTGGTCAACACAGTGGAACAGGATGATGGGGCGGTCAATGTTTTTATTGGCAATGGTCAAGGTCTGGTGGTGGGTAGTGCAGTAAACGAATTACAAGCGATTAGAAGTCAGTTTGATCCAGAACGTTTTGATATCTTTATTTCACAAGGTGGTTCATTCGTTGATGTGACACAGCAGTTAACTGGTGGCCGTTTGAGTGCGGTGGTTGATTTTAGAACCAATGTTGTTGAACCCAGTCTAAATGCATTAGGTCGTGTTGCAACGGGTATTGGCACTACGTTCAATGCACAACATCAATTAGGTGTCGACCTGAATGGTAATAATGGTTTGGCATTATTTAATGTAAACCCCATTGATGCGGTTGCGAGTAATAACAATACCGGTACAGGAACAATTTCAGCTGCGCTGACGGACGTAGCAAGCCTGAGCAATAGCAATTATGAAGTTATTTTTGATGGTACAAATTATCGGGTTAACAGATTGAGTGATAATGTTAATTTGTTTACGGGTGATTTGGCGACTTTAAATGCAACGCCAATCGATGGGTTTCAGGTAACGGTGGTTGCTGGCGCGGTAGCGGGTGACAGTTTTTTAATTCAGCCAACCCGAAATTCAGCGAGAAATTTTGGTGTTTTATTAAGTGATCCAGCGTTGGTTGCACATGCATCGCCAATCAGAAGTACTAGTGCACTCACCAATACCGGTAACCTGGAATTTAATTTGGGTGCAGTGAGTAGTGCTACAACTTTTCCATTGGCCGCCGATATAACATTAGCATTTGATCCAAATGCCTTAGGTGCTGGTGTACCTGGTTTTATTGTTTCTGGTGGTCCAGGTGGAACACTGGCTTACGATCCTGCAACAGAGTCGGCGGGAAAACAGTTCACTTTAACGGCACCGTTTGATGGTGTTAGTTTTAATGTCTCAGGTATACCGGCAACCGGAGACTCCATCACGATCACCAATAACACTAACGGAGTGGGTGATAACCGAAATGGTTTATTACTGGGACAATTACAAAACACTGTGACCTTGTTGGGTAATAATACTTTTCAAAGTTCTTTTGGCGAACTTGTCGCTGATGTGGGTGTTAGGGCAAGACAGGGGCAAATAACTGAAGAAACACAACTGGTATTATTGCAGCAGACGGAGGCTGAACGCGAATCTGTTTCGGGTGTTAACCTGGATGAAGAAGCGGCAAGACTCATTGAGTTACAACAAGCTTACCAGGCTGCAGCACGTGTTATTACCGTAGCGAATAGTTTGTTTGAAGAAGTTCTGGCGGCGGTTAGAGGCTGAGTTTTATGCGTATCTCAAGTAGTCAACTTCATGCAGCAGCGATTAACTCAATTTTAGGCCAACAAGCCGAATTAAGTCGGTTGCAGGTACAAATTGCATCGGGTCGTAAGGTGTTAACACCTGCGGATGATCCGGCGGGTGCAGCACGTGCATTGAATTTACTTGAGACAGAATCAACCACAGATCAATATGGTCGTAATCTTACTATCGCAGAATCAAGATTGCAGTTTGAAGAAGTCAGTTTGACTAGTGTTACAAGTTTGATTCAGCGGGTTCGCGAATTAACGGTACAGGGAAACAATGATTCCAATGACAAAGAATCACGGGCACTGATAGCAAGCGAAATACGTCAGCGTTTTGATGAATTATTGAATCTTTCAAATAGCCGTGATGCTAATAATGAATATATATTCTCTGGTTTTCAGGCTGGCACCCAAAGTTTTACACAGAATGCTGATGGTTCAGTGAGTTATAACGGTGATGAAGGACAACGCTTTTTGCAAATTGGTTCAAGTCGGCAGGTTGTAACAGGAGATTCGGGTGCGGATGTCTTCGGTTTGATCGGCAGTGGTAATGGCCAATTTACAACAACGAATAATGCACTGAATACAGGTTCTGGTGTTATTGGCCAAGGTACTATCACCAATCAAAATGCCTACGTAGCGGATAATTACACTGTTGTGTTGGGTGAACAGACGGCTGTAACAGGTGGTGCGATAGGTTTGGTTGATACCAATGCAAATGATACTTTGCAGTATGAACTTAGGGTCAATGGTACGCTGGTATATACGGCCAATGAAGGTGATAGCCGTACACAGGCACAGTTATTGGCTGATATTAATGCACAGGTTGGTACGACTAATGTAAGAGCTTATATTGACAATGGTCAGTTATATTTGGCAAATACATCACCGACAGCAACACCGATTACAATCAATGAGACTTTAACCGGAGCAAGCGATGGTGCAGCAGATACTGTAACGGGTTTCTTTGGCTCTAATCTGACCGGTGCAGCCCCCACAAATAATGTTGTTTATAATAATGCGAATGGCTATGTTGTCCTTGATAGTGGTAGTGCTGTTGTTTCATCGGGTGCGTATAGCAGTGGCGGGAATATAGATTTTAATGGGCAGCGTTTAAATATCAGCGGCACACCGAGTAATGGTGATCGGTTTACAAGTAATACGAATACAGAACAAGATTTGTTTGCGACACTTCAAACTCTGATTGCTCAACTAGAAGCACCCTCTACTAATATTCCTGCTGTACCGACGACGGCTACCTTAACCGGGTTCACGCCAGCAGTAGCAGCAGGAGGCGGTGAAACTTTACAGGTCACCATCGATGGTATTGATTTGGTTAATGTGGCACTGGCGGGTGGGGCCACCCGGACAGCAGCGCAGTTTGATACTGATCTCGCAACATTCATTGGTGCAAATGCCGGTTACAGTATTGTCAGTGGTTCGTTTGCTACGAACGATTTAGTGTTACAAAAAGATGATGGTACTGATTTGGTTATTGCTGTACCACAGAACACCACGGCCACTCCTGTCGCTCTTACTGGATTAACAGGCACGGCTACTAATGGCTTTCCTGCGGAGCCAGCTAACACGGCGGTTTTTCATGATGCGATGGCCAATGTATTAAATAACCTGGATCGAAATCTGGATAACGTGATTGAAATTCGTGCTCGTGTTGGAGCAAGGTTGAATTCAACAGAAGATCAGGCAAACATCAATGAATCATCGTTACTACAAGTAAGAGAAACCTTATCCGGTATTCAAGATCTTGACTATGCCGAAGCAATTAGCCAATTAGAACAACAGAGAATTAGCTTACAAGCGGCACAGCAATCCTTTATACGCATTCAAAATTTGAGTTTGTTTAACTTCCTTTAAGTTTTCCTTAGACAGGATTTACAATATTGACAGGATTGTTTTCTGTCGATCTTCATGAATTCCTGTTTCTTAAAGAATTTAACTTTTTAAATTTTTTATGCGCAACGAGAAAACTAACCTTATATATACTCAGCATGCTGGTTTCGATATTATTTGTACCTCTTTTGTTCCAGTCCATCTTGTAAATCATGTTTAATTAAGTGTTGTTTTTTTTGATTTCAAAATGTATCCAGGTCTTTGGTTTTTTTGTATATTATTGATTTTTATGAAATTAGTGGCAATCTCTAATCCCTCGTTTTATTTGCATTTAATCCTAAAGTTTTCTCACGAGGCACCGATAAAGTGGTTGGAGGCGGTAAATATCTTTCCAGTAGGGAAGCTATATCCGCCAAAGACAAACCTTGAACTCCGCGAGTACTGACCCAAAGAGGAATAGTACAGAGGGGTATAGGAGAACTACAATGCCTCAAATTATTAACACGAACGTTGCATCATTAAACGCGCAACGTAACCTTAACCGTTCTCAGAACGAACTAGGTGTCTCTCTGCAACGTCTCTCTTCAGGTCTACGTATTAACAGTGCGAAAGACGACGCGGCGGGTCTAGCGATTTCTGAACGTTTCACAACCCAGATTCGTGGTTTGAATCAGGCAGTACGAAACGCGAACGACGCAATTTCATTATCACAAACCGCTGAAGGTGCATTAGGCGAATACGGTAACATTCTACAACGTGTTCGTGAGCTAGCCCTGCAATCTGCTAACTCTACTAACTCATCTTCTGACCGTGCGGCACTTAACTCGGAAGTACAACAGCAATTATCAGAGCTTAATCGTATTTCGACACAAACCCAGTTTAACGGTCAGAACGTACTTGACGGTTCGTTTACGGGTGCACAGTTCCAGGTCGGTGCCAATGCTAACCAGACTATTTCGGTTACCATCGGTAATGCATCAACTGACGCATTGGGTGCATTCCAGTTTACTAACACGGCCAGCCCTGTATCAGGTACTGCGCTTTCATCAGGTGATTTGACAATCAATGGTGTAAACGTAGGTACTTCTACTGATGGTAGTGCGGATGCGATTGTGAGTGCGATTAATGCAGTTAGCAACCAGACTAACGTTGATGCGACAGCCACATCATCTATTACAGCAACTAACGCCCCAACGGGTCGTCAAAGTCTGGTATCTGGTGACCTGGTCATTAACGGTGTCAACATTGGTGCAGTTGCCGGTCAGTATGATCTGGCAGCACAAGGTGCCAGCATCGCGACTGCGATTAACAACGTTACAGCGACTACAGGCGTATCTGCAACAGCAAATAGCGTATCCGGTGCAATAACACTGTCTTCTAGTGTTGGTGAAACAATCGCGATTACTACTAGCAATGGTGATGCTGGTGGTTCAGCTATCGAAAATGCTACCGGTCTGGAAGTAACTACCAACGGTAATACTGCGGTCAATAACCTGGCATTAGCAGGTACTAAGTCAGTTAACTCACTGACCTTTGAAGCTCAGGGTACTATTCAGGATGGTGACCAGTTTACTATCGGTAGTGGCACCAGTGCGGTTACCTTCGAAATTGCGACAGCAACAGCTACCGGTACTGATCTGGGTGGCGGTGTGATTGCGGTTGGTGATAACTTCAACAGTGACGCAACATTAACAACTGAATTGTTGCAGGCTATTAACGGTGCTGGTATTGGCCAGGTAGCGACTTCTACTGGTGATTTGAACGTTACTTTAACAGCCGATGCCTTCGGTGTTGAAGCGGCCGCTAACTCCAGTGTGACTGCAGCCAATGCATCGGGTACTGGTATCACAGGTGGTACAGAAACAGTTGAAACTGCGGGTACTGGTCTTGTCGAAAATGCCACCGTGATTGTTGATGGTACAACTTACACCTTCATTAAAGGTGCTAACTCTGGTAACAATGTATCGTTACAAGGTGCTAGCATTAATGATGTAGCCACTTCACTAAGAGCAGCTATTAATGTTAACCAGGCTGCTAACACTACTGATGTGACTGCTGGTGGTGCTACTAACAACGTTACGTTGACTTCAGCTATCTTTGGTACTGATGGTAATGCGATTGTTGATGCAACGGGTACAGCAGTCGGTGCAGGTGCAACTGAAAGCACCACTACTGCAGGTACTGATGGTACATTCGCTGCTAGCACTACTTACGGCTTGATTTCGTTGAGTTCATCTGAAGCCTATTCAGTGGCGGGTAACAACCCAGGTAATGCAGGTCTGTCAACAGCGTCTTCTACACTGACTGCTATCAATACTATTGATATCTCTTCAGTAACGGGTGCTAACACAGCGATTACCCTGATTGATGGTGCACTTGACCAGGTTAACTCTATTCGTGGTGACCTTGGTGCGGTTCAGAACCGTTTTGAATCAACCATCGCTAACTTGACTACTACTTCTGAAAACCTGAGTTCTGCGCGTTCACGTATTCGTGATGCGGATTTCGCTGCTGAAACAGCATCGTTAACTCGCTTGCAGATCTTGCAACAGGCCGGTATTTCCATCCTGTCGCAAGCAAACTCACTGCCACAATTGGCATTGAGCCTACTGCAGTAACAGGGTAGTTAAAGGACAGTACCCGGACGAAAGTCCGGGTACATTTCTTCAAAGTTAATCAAGACTAGATAAAGAGGTGAGTGGTTATGACTAATGACATCAGCAGTCAAATCACATCAACAGTTCAACGGCAAACGACAGTAGCTGAGCCTGCTCCAAAACCAGCATCAGTGACGTCGCTGGAAAGTGCCAGTAATCGGCAATATGTTGCCGAGAGCGCTGAGGAACCAGCAAGTAGTACGGTTGTTACTCCGGCTACCGGACAAAAGGCAGAGCTGGAAGAGGCCGTTAGTGATATCAATAATTATGTGCAGACCGTTAACCGCGAGCTGCAGTTTCGTGTGGATGACGCTTTACCGTTAGGACGCTCTGTTGTCACGGTTATTGATGCTGACACACAAGAGACCATTCGTGAGTTCCCTTCTGAAGAAGCGCTAGCTCTGGCTCATCAGTTGAAGGATCAAGCAGGAGAAGCTTCTCAATCTCAAATTGAAGGTTTAATTATTTCGGCTCAGGCATAGTGTCTGGCATTAACCTTGCTTATGTAATCAGTATCACGATTATTTCGAGGGTACAATGGCTTCAATAACAGCACCAGGAATTGGTTCAGGCCTAGATATTAATAGCCTTGTCTCGCAGCTTGTTCAGGCCGAGGCAACGCCTGCCGTCAATGTTCTGGATCGGCGCGAAACCGGTTTACAGGCAGAATTATCTGCTTATGGTACCTTGCGCAGTGCATTAAGTGACTTTCGTTCCAGTGTCAGCTTTCTTTCCAATGTTAGTGCATTTCAAAATATATCTTCTTCATCAAGTAATGAAGATATTCTTACTGTTGAGTCAGGTGAAGGGGTTGTAGACGGCAACTACCGTGTTCGCGTTGATCAGCTGGCTGAATCCCATTCATTAGTAACGGGTGGTTTTACCAATACAACAGATGTTGTTGGTACCGGAACGTTAACATTTAAGTTTGGTACCGGTGTTTACACAACTGGCACGGACTCTTATGCCTTTACTCAAGATGCGAGTAAGGCAGCGCAAACAGTAACTATTGATAGTTCCAATAATACTTTGCAAGGTGTGAGTGATGCGATTAATGATGCAGATATTGGTGTCACTGCGAGTGTTATTTTTGATGGTAGTGATTATCGACTAACTTTGTTGGCAGATGATGCCGGTGCGAATAATGCACTTGAAGTCAGCGTACTCGATACCGGTGATTCAGACAATACTAATAATGCGGGTTTATCCCAACTTGCTTTTAACACCAGCGTGACCAATTTAGATGAAACTGTAGCAGCTCAGGACTCAAAGTTTGCGATAAACGGCCTTAACGTTACCAGTAGTACCAATACAGTAACGGATGCAATTGATGGCGTTACCCTGAATCTTGTTACAGCAGACAACACTAAAACAATTGATGTGACAATTTCTCGTAATACAGGTGTTATTAGTAATGCCGTAAATAATTTTATTTCAGATTACAATTCACTGATTGAAACGATTGGTAATTTATCCGGTTATGACGCCGACACTGAGCAAGCAGGAATATTGTTAGGTGATGGCGTAGTTCGTAGCATAACGACACAGATCAGAAACACATTAAATGATGCGACCAGAGAGTTGTCAGGTTCAATTACTTCGCTTGCCAGTATCGGTATTACTACACAAAGAGATGGTAGTCTCAGTGTCGATAGTTCAGCTTTAAGTGATGCGGTGACCAATGATCCTGATGGCGTTGCGGCACTCTTTGCCGAGGCTGGTCGCGTAGATAGCAATCAACTCAGTTTTATTAGTTCAAAAACGGATACAGCAGAAGGTGTATTTGCAGTTAATATTACTCGTGCCGCGACACAGGGCACTTATACCGCTGTTGATTTTGCCTATGACAGTGGCA
>Ga0316207_10005634_pt1 | contig 10292 bp, 8 predicted proteins | sample 6weekpyrite_MG_FD_204943 | JGI IMG/M metagenome (GOLD analysis project Ga0316207, IMG submission 204943) | Microbial mat bacterial communities from mineral coupon in-situ incubated in ocean water Damariscotta River, Maine, United States -... | ecosystem: Environmental > Aquatic > Marine >...
TAGATGCATACTCAGTAAAGTGATTCAGTAGTTTTACCTGGTAGTTCAGATCTAGATGGCTATTGGGTTCATCTAGTAAAATAATTGAAGGATCTTGAGTGATTAATGTAGCTAGTGAAACACGCTGACGTTCTCCGCCTGATAAGTGGTTTACTTCTCTTTCAGCTAATTGTGCAAGGCCGACAGTCTCAAGTGCTGATTTTGCAATGTCTATATCAATCTGAGATTCCCATTGCCAGTTTGAAATATATGGATGGCGACCATCTAGCACAGTTTCAAGCACAGTGACTGGAAAAGGATCTTCTATATGCTGTAACTGTATACCCATTTGTTGAGAAATTGTTTTTCTTTTTAATCGAGTGATGTCTTCATTATTAAGTAAGATTGAGCCAGTAAATTCCTGTCGTAACTGACACAACGTATGTAGCAGTGTCGTTTTACCAACACCATTGCGGCCCAGAATTCCCCAACGTTGACCAGCTTCAAAATAAATACTGAGATCGTTGCAGACTTGTTTGTTGGCAATAGTGAGACTTAGGTTTTGTAATTCAAGCGATGCCATTAATCTTTATTCCTGTTATAGCTTTTATTTAACAAGTATAAAAAGAAGGGCACACCAATAAATGCGGTGATAACACCAACGGGTAATTGTTGCGGTGCGATTATTGTTCGCGCTAATGTGTCAGAAATTAATACCAGGCTGCCGCCAAGCAATACTGATCCGGGAATTAAAAGGCGGTGATCACTGCCGATTAATAGTCGCAACATATGCGGGACGATTAAGCCGATAAATCCAACACTGCCGGCCTGGATAACCGCAAATGCTGTCAGCCCTGAAGCCAGAAAAAATAGAACCATGCGCAAAGGTCCAACCGATACACCTAAAGCGCTCGCCTGTAATTCACCGCGTGACAAAATATTTAATTGACGGGCGATAATAAAGCTAATCAGCATGCCAGCAATTAAAATGATGAGGCTGGCAGGGCTTGGGGTGATATGACTAATATCGCCCATGAGCCAGAACAGCATACCTCTGAGTGGCCTGTCTGGACTGATGGATAAAATAAAGTTAATCACTGCCCCCCAGCCGGCTGCAATCACTACTCCGGTTAATAGAAGTCGTGAAGGATTCCAGCTTCCGGCGCGATGTGATAATCCAAACACCAGCAAAATTGTAAATAGCGCACCTACCAGTGCACTGGCAGACATCCAGAAACTGCCGAGACCTAAGGCCATTGCGCTCAGCGCAGCAACGGAAGCACCGCTTGAAACACCGAGGATGTAAGGATCGGCCAGCGGATTTTTTAGCAGCACCTGCATTAATAGTCCGGCAAGTGCCAGCAGGCCACCGGTTACAAAGGCAATATAGGCTCGTGGCATTCGTAGTTCCCAGATAATGGTGCTGGGTATGGAGGCGTCGTGATTTATTAAGGCAGTAAAAAGTTGATCAGCTGATAACGAAACACTGCCCAATGAAAAAGCCAGTAAAAAACTGGCTATTGTTATGACGATTAAAGAAAAAAATACAGCGGCTGGATTGTGCATTGTTTATCTGTCAACTGGGAATGCTGACATTATAAAACAGAAAACCTTAAAAACACATCGTCATTACTAAGTTAAGTGTTATTCTGTTTTATTGCGAATACGATTTGATTTCGAAGTGTTTTAATAATGCTTATTTGTTCATGTTTACTAAGCTGGGTTGCTGTCAGGTTGTCGCCGTAAATAAAACCCATGGGGACTTTATTTATAACAATCGGGTAAATGACCAGGCTGTTGGCATGCATCTGTTCTCGATACCAGTCTGGAATAATATCGGCAATTTCAGGGTCGTTGATATTATCGACAACGTAATCTTCCTGCTTGGTTAATGCAAGATTAAAGATATCGACTTCACGGCGAATAGGAACACTGAATGACTTTAATAACTCGTCAATATCCTGTCCAAAACCGAAACGGGCATCGACAGAAGCATTTTTTCTGTTAATCATGCAGAACATGACATGGGTAAAGTCGAAACCGCTGTACAGTGTTTCGATAACCATAATCATCGCATCATTTAATGACGCGCCCTCTATAATAGAGTCACTAATTTCCTGTACGCTATTTAACAGGTCAACATTTCGCTTGCCGGTTTCGCTAGAGCTGGCAACAATTTTTTCTTCGGCAGTGTGGGGCTTTTCTGTCGTAACCGTACCGCCAGGTTTGTTGGTAACCCAGGCTTCCATGTTTTTCATGAACTGACTGTCTTTAACTTTTAAATTAAAAATACCTGCATAGTCATGTACATTATCGACAGCTTTAGAGATATAGCTATTAAGTTGTTTCGGTGTTAAATCAATGCTATTGCCATATTTGTCTAGTAGCTGGCGAATGTTAGTATTAAAAGTATCTGCTGGTTTATTTTGAATAATATTGCAAAGCTCATTTGAAAAATTTGATAACTGAATATTCTTGTCATCTTCAGTTTCAGCAGCGGCTACATCAGTGCTTTCAATCGTTTTCATGCTGCGCATAATGGGTGAGGGCAGATGCCAGGCTTTGGCAACGCCAATGCCCAGTTCTTCATAACTTATTCCGAGAACTTCGGTTGAGGCCTGGCTTTCTTTAACGCTTTTACGCTGAATACTTGAATCTATAATCCCGGCTTCTTCAGGAAAATAAAACATGGTTAACAGTTTACCAAACTGATGAAACATTGAGCAGATATAACTTTCTTCAGAATCTTCTACGTTAAGTTCTGACCCAAGCTCACGAGCGATAGAGCCACTCATCATCGAGTTAAGTGAGGCTTCTTTTATCATTTTGCTTTGCTGCTGGTTTTGCAGGTGATCGAATAACATTAAACCCATTGCTGCCATACGAACTTCTTTAAAACCGAGAATAACAACTGCGCGAGATACGGTACTGATTCGGCCGCCATACTGGCCATAAGCCGGTGAATTAACCAGCCGGAGTAATTTTGTTGATAATGAATAGTTACGTAAGATTTTATTCGCCAGCATGTTAGCCGAGGAGTCACTGCGGTCATTGGTGCTGCTGGCAATTTCACTGATCTGTTGCGGCATTACCGGGAAATCTTTTTTATGCCGCATACGACGCAATAAAAATTGTAACGTACTGTCTTTGTCTTCGGTATTAACTTCGGTGAGCTCCGGGCGAATATCGTTGAGATATTTCTGTAAATCTTCTCTCATATCGCTGGCTGAATGATAGCGCTCAGAAATGTCTTTATTTAATGCTTTTTTCAGTACTTCTTTAATAGCAGGCGCAATATTGTCTGGAATACTGATGGTTTCATTGACTATTTGATTAATCATTGTGAAATGATTGTCGCCGGTAATCACCGGTTTACCTGTTAATAGCTCTAGCAGTATTAACCCCATTGTGAAAATATCTGATTCTGGTGCAGGAGGTTTGCTTTCACATTGCTCTGGCGACAAGTACTGCATCGATCCAACTATGGTGTCATCTGTTGGTTGCCTGCCGAGTACATCGGCAATACCAAAATCCATTAGTTTGGGCTTGGTGCTATTGGTAATAATAATATTTGAAGGCGTAAGATCTCGATGAATGATGCCGCGTTCATGTGCGTAGTTAACCGCATCGAGTACCGGGATCATAATATCCAGTGCAAGCTCGATTGATAATTTGCCTTTATAGTTAAGAAACTTGTTGAGTGATGCACCATCAATATATTCAAATACCAGATAAGTTTGCCCTTCGGCTTCACCTGCTTCGAATAAAGTTAGAATATTGGGGTGTTGCAGTTTACTAATACTTCGGGCTTCTTTTAACAGTGACTGCTTGGCCGCATTAAAGTCACTATTGTTATGGAATGTTTTTATCGCAACATTACGCTCTAATTGCTGGTCACGGGCAAGATAAACCACGCCCTGTGACCCGCGCCCCAGTTCTTCAATAATTTCAAATCTATCGAGGGTTTTTAAAACTTCTTGAGTAGGAAATGAAAACAAGTTAACAGGCCTGCAAATAATCGAATGTGATTACCAAAGCATAGTCTGTCGAAGCTGTTCTGCAAGCCTAATTACGGGCTAATTCGTCAATTACAGAGCCTGGGTTCAGGCCTGTAATGACGAGGTCTTGGGGTGTTAGGCGTCGATTTTCTTGTATTTAACCCGGTGTGGATTTAAGGCTTCGTCACCCAGTCGTTTTTTCAGGTCTTCTTCGTATTCTGAATAGTTACCATCAAAGAACACAACCTGGCTGTCGTTTTCGAACGCCAGTATGTGTGTGGCGATACGATCGAGGAACCAGCGATCATGCGATATCACCACGACAGAGCCGGGGAAGGTTAGTAAGGCTTCTTCCAGTGCACGTAAGGTTTCCACATCAAGATCATTGGTCGGTTCATCGAGTAATAACAGATTACCGCCAGATTTAAGTAACTTAGCCAGATGTACGCGATTACGCTCACCACCGGATAAGTCTTTCACCCTCTTTTGCTGGGCATCGCCTTTAAAGTTAAAGCGGCTGACATATCCACGAGATGGGAAAGTGTGATTACCAACGGTAAGGTTATCGTTGCCATCGGAAATTTCTTCCCAGACTGTGTTATCACCATTTAAAGCATCACGAGACTGGTCAACATAGGCAATCTGAACAGTATCGCCGACACTAATATCACCACTGTCGGGTTTTTCCTGGTCAGTAAGCATGCGGAAGAGCGTTGTCTTACCTGCGCCATTAGGGCCGATGACACCGACGATGCCACCTCGAGGCAGGCTAAAGGTCATGTTTTCGTAGAGTAACTTATCGCCGAATTTCTTTGAAATGCCATTGGCTTCGATGACTTTGTCGCCGAGGCGAGGGCCGGGAGCAATATAGATCTCGTTGGTTTCACTGCGTTTCTGGTAATCACCGGAAGACAGTTCTTCAAACGCGGCAATACGCGCCTTGCTCTTGGCCTGGCGGCCTTTAGGATTCTGGCGTACCCATTCAAGCTCGGCGGCAATGGCTTTCTGGCGATTTTTCTCGCTTTTCTCTTCCTGTGCAAGACGGTTTTGTTTTTGTTCTAACCAGCTCGAATAATTACCTTCCCACGGAATACCTTCGCCACGGTCTAGCTCTAGAATCCAGCCAGCGACATTATCGAGGAAATAACGGTCGTGGGTGACGGCAACCACGGTACCCTGAAAATCTTTAAGGAAACGCTCTAACCAGGCCACGGATTCAGCATCAAGGTGGTTGGTTGGTTCATCAAGAATTAGCATGTCAGGCGCTGATAAAAGAAGGCGACAGAGTGCAACTCGACGACGTTCACCACCAGACAATGTAGTCACATCAGCCTCCCATGGTGGCAGGCGTAGCGCATCGGCTGCCACTTCAAGCTTACGATCAAGGTTGTGTGCGTCAGACGCTTGTATAATGTTTTCTAAGCGTGCCTGTTCAGCTGCCAGTGCATCAAAGTCGGCATCGGGCTCAGCATAGGCTGCATAAACTTCTTCCAGCTTGGCCTGGGCTTCGGTGATTTCCTGTAAACCTTCCTCAACGTTGCCGCGTACGTCTTTGTTTGGATCCAGTTCTGGTTCCTGAGCAAGGTATCCAATTTTTATGTCTTTTGCGGGGCGGGCTTCACCGATTATGTCGGTATCAAGCCCAGCCATAATCCGCAGCAAAGTCGACTTACCGGCACCGTTATAACCGAGCACACCAATTTTGGCGCCGGGAAAAAAGTTTAGGTAAATGTCTTTTAAAATCTGTTTTTTAGGCGGGACAATTTTGCCAACGCCATTCATGGTGTAAATATATTGAGCCATATTTGATCAAAGAGTTAGGTAAAAGATAAAACGATTATACAGGAATACGGCGAAAGGAAGTGTAGTGGATGTAAAAACTTAGCGCTTATCAGGTTGGTTGAATATTAATCATCAGAGAATAATTATTCTCGCATCTAAAACAATTATTCTCTGAACGATAAAAGTAGAAAACGGAATTAAAACCTCATCCCAAACTCACCGGTTAATTCCTGATATACATACGAAGTATCTTCTTCATCACGGCTTAAAAAATTAATGGCCAAATAGGCTTGCCTGTGATTTTTTGCCTTGAACATGTAAACACCGTCAATAATTATCTGACTTCCAGTTGTCGATAAGCTTTCATATTGCAGCGTATTATAATCATAGTAATCGTAGTTATTGCTTACTATGCCGTAAGTAAGATTTCTGAGGCTAAAGCCAGATTTAAGCTCTTCTGTAGTTTTTCTTATTCCTATAGAGACGATTGTCGTGTTTCTATCTGGTCGAAAAACGACACTTGTTGCATCATCAACAACTTTAAATTGATCTGAATCTTCTTGCGCGATACTAAAACCAAAACCATCGTACCATTTATTTTTTATAGGCATGTGATAGGTAATATAAACACGAGTTGTTGTTGAATTGCTCTCTATTACCGTAGGCGCACCACCACCTGGCGTAGTGTAAGCGCCACTCCCATCAGTCAGATCGAGTATTTCCCCGATGCCATAGATAACGCCTACATTATATTTTTTTATTTGACGAAAACCAAAACCAAAATCACCCATATTTGTTGTGACTGGTTTCATGTAAAAATCCAGCCAGGTCATTCCATCATCACTTTCCCTGTTTGCAAATTGGGTTGATCCTGATTCTAAAACAGCTTCGTAGTCTTCGATTGCACTGCTAGCAAAAAGCAGATCATCGCCTAGGGTTGTAGAATACGAGAAACTTAGTTTCCAGGTGTTAGGAAGAAGATAGAGCCCAAAGGTTCCTAGTAAAGTGCTTTCAGGCATATAGTCCAGGACATTATTAGATCCGTTACCATACATATCCTGGCCGACATTGGTAAATTTGAAGAAAAATTTAGAATTAAGCGCATCCCTGTCGATATCATCGATTAATTTGCCAGATATGTTTAGCACTGAGTCTGTAAGCGTGGGATCAGTCGTATCTGACTTGCTTTCAGCAAATGCTGGGGTACTGATAATCAGAAGGGCCGCTAAAAAAAAATTCATATTTATCCTCATTGGTTAATTTAAAATGATGACTTAGGTGGAGAAAATAGCATTTATTCACTTATTTTTTATAGGATTTTTATCACTTATGATCCATTAAATTAGAACTTTATCTCATAATCCCCATAAGAGATGTGAACAAATATGCAAAGTCTTGAGGTTAAAGTAAGCGGAACAACTCATGATCGCGTCCAAAAACACCTTAAAATCCCTCAAAATATTGGATTAAAAAAGCAAGGAAAATCTATATTTAGCGCTTTTCTATGCTTTGGGGCACAAAATACGGTATGATTGCGCCTCATTTTTTAACAATATTTTCCAAATAAACCGTATCCAAACAACGGTTTAGACCAGATTCAGGGGGTTACATGTTTTCGATCCATATGAGTATTGCCGGCTATGATGATGAGCTGGCGTCAGCTATTGAAAAAGAAACTGTGCGTCAGGAAGAGCATATAGAGCTGATTGCTTCGGAAAACTACTGTAGTCCTCGCGTAATGGAAGCCCAGGGTTCAGCGTTAACTAACAAGTATGCTGAAGGTTATCCCGGCAAACGCTACTACGGTGGTTGTGAGTATGTTGATGTGGCCGAGCAACTGGCTATCGACCGTGCTAAAGAGCTGTTTGGTGCTGATTACGCCAACGTCCAGCCTCATTCAGGTTCACAAGCAAACGCTGCTGTTTACATGGCGCTATGTCAGCCAGGCGATACGGTTTTAGGTATGTCGCTGGCACACGGTGGTCACTTAACGCATGGTGCGAAAGTCAGTTTCTCAGGCAAAATCTATAACGCAGTGCAGTACGGTATCGATGACAACGGCATGATCGATTACGACGAAGTGCAGGCACTGGCTAACGAGCACAAACCTAAAATGATTGTTGCGGGTTTCTCTGCTTATTCACAGGTCGTTGACTGGCAGCGTTTCCGTGAAATTGCCGATTCAGTTGGTGCCTACCTGTTTGTCGATATGGCACACGTAGCGGGTTTAGTTGCAGCTGGTATCTATCCTAACCCGGTTCCATTTGCCGATGTTGTGACCTCAACAACGCACAAGACCTTACGCGGTCCTCGTGGCGGTATTATTATTGCCAAATCTAATCCCGATCTTGAAAAGAAACTGAACTCGGCAATTTTCCCGGGTGGTCAAGGCGGTCCTTTAATGCATATCATTGCAGCAAAAGCGGTTGCGTTTAAAGAAGCGTTAGAGCCTTCATTCAAAGAGTACCAGCAACATGTTGTTAAAAATGCGCAGGCGATTGCCAAGGTCATGATTGATCGTGGCTACGATGTCATCTCTGGAGGCACTGAAAATCACCTGCTGTTAATCAGCCTGATTAAAAAAGGCTTAACTGGTAAAGATGCTGAAGCCGCTTTAGGTAAAGCGCATTTAACCGTGAATAAAAACGCTGTACCGAATGATCCGCAATCACCATTTGTTACCAGTGGTCTGCGTGTCGGTACGCCAGCTGTAACATCACGCGGTTTTGATGAAATTGATGCTACTGATATCGCAACCTGGATGTGTGACATCCTCGATGATATGAGTAACGAAGATACGATTGCCGCTGTTAAAGCTAAAGTGGCTGATTTGTGTTCACGTAAACCTGTTTATTCGGCTGAGTAAAAACAAACATGCATTGTCCATTTTGTTCAGCTCCAGATACTCGTGTCGTCGATTCGCGACTGTCGAATAACGACACGGTGCGCAGGCGTCGCGAGTGCGTAGAATGTAATGAACGTTTTACCACTTACGAAAAAGCTGAACTGAATATGCCACGTGTGATTAAAGGTGATGGTACACGTGAGCCTTTTAACGAAGACAAACTGTGGTCGGGTTTATCCAAGGCACTTGAAAAACGCCCGGTTGAAACCCAGAAAATTGAAGATAGCGTTAACCAGATCAAACACAAACTGTTAACCACAGGCGAACGTGAAGTGAGCACGGGTTTAATTGGTGAGCTGGTGATGGAAGAGTTAAAAAAACTCGATCATGTTGCTTATATTCGTTTTGCTTCGGTTTATTTAAGTTTTGATGATGTCGATGCTTTCCGCCAGGCTATTGATAAGCTGGAGCATAATAAGTAACGAATTATGATGCATAGCACACGACATATGGCCAGCGCATTACGCTATGCGCGTCGTGGTGTTTATACCACTTCACCTAACCCAAATGTCGGTTGTGTGATTGTTAAAGATGGTGAGGAAATTGCTGTCGGCTGGCATCAAAAAGCTGGTGAAGCACATGCTGAAATCAATGCATTAAAGCGAGCGGGTGAACGTGCCAGGGGTGCAGATGCTTTTGTTACACTTGAGCCATGCTCCCACCATGGAAAAACTGGCCCCTGTGCTGATGCGTTAATTGAAGCCGGTGTGAAAAAAGTTTTCGTTGCGATGAAAGATCCCAATCCGTTAGTTGCCGGACAGGGTATTAAGCGTTTAGAAGATGCAGGTATTGAAGTTAAGGTTGGTTTGCTGGAAGCACGAGCTAGACTACTCAATACTGGTTTTATTAAACGTATGGAAACCGGTTTACCATTCGTGCGGGTAAAAATGGCCATGAGTCTTGATGGCCGTACCGCGATGGCATCAGGCGAAAGCCAATGGGTAACAGGGCCGGATGCCAGAGCCGATGTGCAACGCTATCGAGCCAGAAGTTCAGCGATATTAACAGGCATCGGTACTGTACTGGCAGATGATCCATCTTTGAACGTGCGCATGACCGCCGATGAACTGGGTATGAATGATGAGATCCGTCAGCCTTTACGGGTCATACTAGATACTGAGGGAAGATTACCAGAGGATGCAAAGCTTTTATCGCTACCAGGAAAAGTGCTGCTAATAACAACGGATAAAAGTAAACTGTTTGAACACGAAAACCTGCTGATTGAAGAAGTCGCGTTAAAAGATGGCAAACTCAATCTTCATGAAGTGATGAAATTACTGGCCAGTTATGAAGTTAACGATGTTCATGTTGAAGCTGGTTCGGTTTTATGTGGTGCGTTGTTGCAGCAGAACCTGGCCGATGAAATTATTATTTATATGGCATCGCACTTAATGGGTGATAATGCGCAAGGGCTGTTTAATCTGCCGGCAATTGAAACCATGCAGCAACGGATAAATTTAAACATTGAAGATATACGCGCTGTCGGTGATGACTGGCGAATTACAGCCAAACCCGTACTGCAGGAGCAGAAGTAATGTCCACGATTGTGGTAGTTAAAAAAGCCGGTAAAGTTTGTATTGCAGCCGATAGCTTAACCAGCTTTGGTGATTTACGCATGGGTGCAACCT
>Ga0316207_10005635_pt1 | contig 10291 bp, 12 predicted proteins | sample 6weekpyrite_MG_FD_204943 | JGI IMG/M metagenome (GOLD analysis project Ga0316207, IMG submission 204943) | Microbial mat bacterial communities from mineral coupon in-situ incubated in ocean water Damariscotta River, Maine, United States -... | ecosystem: Environmental > Aquatic > Marine >...
ATGTCATTATACTATTGTTCTGTTTGGATCAGATGAAAACAATATTAACAGAGTGGAATGTGATGCGTCGAAATATCCCATTGTTGGCGTATGCATTTGTAGCATGGGATAGACTTGAGGATCGTCCGTATACACTTCGTTATGATATGTTGGAAGATATTTTAAGATTCGCTGTATATCTTCCTTTTATAATTATTTTTGGTAAAGCATCAATGATTATAATGATACCAAACTTAATAAATGAATTTGGTGATGGTTTAGCCGAGCCAGTAGGAATTCGTTTTGGCAGGCATAAATATCGGGCGAAATCATTGTGGTATAAGGGAAAATTCTGGAACGGTGAATTTCAACGAAGTCTTGAAGGGAGTTCGATGGTATTTATCGTCTCGATATTGGTGTTGATAATATATAGTCATTTATTTACCCCCGCTCAGTTTATTTTTGCTATGGCTTTTCTCCCTGCTTTAATGACGCTGGCTGAAGCAGTAAGTCCACATACAAATGACGGGCCTATGCTAGCTCTTACTGGATGTAGCTTTTTGTGGTTTACGATTAATTTCATATGACATAGATAGTGATATGAATACTAGATCTGGACTGTATATATCCTAGTCAGGATACATAAACAGTGAAGAGCATGAATTTCATTACCTCTTTTTCGATAATGCCATAATTTTTTCATTACATGAGACAATTGTTCTCGCCATATCATTAATTAGCGCATGTACGGTAATTGGTCTTGCTGATAATAGCTCTTTAAAACCTTCACTCTTAACGACGATAACTTCACAGTTAGTCTTTGCAGTTACACTGGCTGTGCGTGTTGTGTTAGTAAGTGCAGCAATGGCACCAAAGATTTCATCTTTTTTAACCGTGCCTACTTCTGTTCCATTAATGCTAACCTGAGTAGTGCCGGACATCAGGGTATAAACTTCATCACCATCAGTGTTTTCTTCTATGATGGTCTCCCCCTGATTATAGTGTCTGAACTCAGGTATAAAACTGGCTTCTTGCTGGCCAAAGTGGCACATCAATATCTGAAAGCTTTGAGTCAGGAAAGAAAGGTACTGGTTTAGTTTTATAAAACGCTCTTTATCCTCGTATATCACATCAATTACTGCCTGACCGTCATATTCATCCACGGTGACTGCAAAGTCATTACTATAGGTACTCGTTCTGTTATCAAAGAGTCCTTCAAGGCCGATGAGATCACCAGGTTCATAATTAACTATCAGTTGATCATTATAACGTTCACTAATTACACCATCTTTTAGCAGATATATTGATTGTGATTGGGGGGCAATAGGGTTGGAAGTTGTGATGATTAAACCACTTGTTTTAACAGGACAGTTAATTAACAACTCGGCAGTAAGAGACTGGCATGATTTCCATAGTGAAGCACATGAATCAGGTATTTCATCGTTATGATACATAACACGCAATCAGTAAGTTAATAGTTATCCATTAATATAGTAGAAAATAAAAAAAGAGACAGATTTATTGAGATAAGTGTATATGTGATTAAAGTATCTGTAGCCTTTTTGCATCACTGCAATATCAGCGTTAAGATAAAGACCTGTCTTTTATGACTAAGTGGAGCGGGGGAAACTGGGATGCAGGAAAGCAAACCAAAATCATCTGGTTTATATTGTCGCTATAAAAGTCTACACAGAGGTAAAAGAGTGATTCTAATTATTTTTATTATCTGGCTGCTTCAGGCGATCCCAAAGTGGGCGGTAGTTATTATCGCTGATGGTCAAACTTCTGCCGAAATTATGCGCTTTTTTTATACCCCTCGAGCGGATATGGATCCTTGAGTTTTTAATGAAAAAAGAACGATAATAATTGACAATACTTATAATGATTTAGCTTACAGGTGAATGTTCTATGAAAAAATTTTCATCACTTATATTTGTTTCTATATTAGTTTCGTGCAGTACTGTTCAGAATAAAACCAGCTCTTCTATATCGATTGTGTCTGCTGTTACAGATCATGATTACGGTTTAGTGGCAAATAAGCCAATTAAATTAGGTGGCTTTATGCGGGGAACAAAATATGCAGGGTATCATCGAGAGTTTTTTTCTAAATTAGTCGGGCCAAAAGAGCAGCGTGTTAAGTCACGGAGGCTAGGACGGTGCTGCGCATTTACAGATAAGTCATTACCTTTTGGTGCAGGTTTTCTAGATAAGTATGAATTAAGTTATAACGGGATTGTTAAGCCTGTCGTTATATATGTTGATCTATATAAATATGATCAACCAAGAGCTCCACTGGGCTTTACATTAAAATAAATGAATTTTCTAAATGCTACTTCAATAAGTATATTGATATAAGCACATCAGATTGAGACGCTTATTCTCATAATTAAATAAGCGTGGGGTGGGTGTAATGGCTGTGTTAGTTTGACTCTGGTTTCCAGAAGGGCCTTGTAAATACACAGCCAAACCAGATTACTGCCATGTATAAAATACTCCCGATCATCATTAAATTGTACACCTGATCAGCTTCTTTTCTTTCTGTTAATGTACTGTATTCACCAGTCATCATCATAAAGAATGATGTTAGTAAAACGATTAAGCCGAGCAGGATATTTAGTCTAAGAATACGAGTTCTGAGAATTGCACCTTTTGAACTGAGCATTTTCATAACGTTACCTTGAGTTTTAATTATCTGATAAACAGAATGTAGTCTATGTTTTAGTAATGTCAGTTGATCTAGATCACTATATTAGAAAGTAGCGTGTATCTAATATGCGTCTATTATCCTATGTGTTGTTTAGGCTTTTATTACATAAAGATGTTTTAGGCATAAGCTTGATCTTGCTTAAGAAAGTTCTGCCAATCAGCAATGTTACATCAATTATACTTTGCTTAAGTTGAATAGATATTTAGTGATCCGGTGATGAATAAAATAAAAATAGGTGTCATAACAGCGTCTGACCGGGCGAGTTCAGGAGTCTATGAAGATATATCAGGCCCTGCAATAATTAATACCTTAAAAGACTATTTGAGTTCTGATTGGGAACCAGTTTATCGAGTCATTGCTGATGATATGGAGGTTGTAGAGCGGAACCTGATTGAGCTGGCGGATGTTGAATCCTGTTGTTTGATTGTGACCACGGGTGGCACAGGTCCTGCTCAAAGAGATTTGGTGCCGGAAGCGACAGAAAGGGTATGCGATAAGCTCTTGCCCGGTTTTGGTGAGTTGATGCGGCAAGTCAGTTTGCAATATGTACCTACTGCCATTCTCTCAAGACAAACAGTGGGGATAAGGAAGAAAACATTAATTATTAATTTACCGGGTAAACCTAAGTCTATCCGGGAATGTCTGGATGCGGTGTTTCCAGCCGTGCCTTATTGTATTGATTTGATAGAAGGCCCGTACTTAGAGACTAATGAAGTTGAGATAAAGGCATTTAGGCCACCTAAATAAATCACTATGTGAATAATTCTCTAATTTTATAGAGTAAGCTGTATCAAATTGATAAAATGTGAAATGCGTGTGGAAGTTAGTATTTTACATCTTAATCTACTCTATTTAGAAGGAATCGCAACGTGAGTTCAGATAATAAATATCTTGTTTCAAGCCATATTCAGCTGGCATGGAATAGCGGAGAATATGACAAGTTAAAGCAGACGCTGTCAAAAAACTTCTTTTATAAGACAACCTTCACAGATGAAATATTAAATGCAGATCAGTATATCGGGCTTATAGCATTGTTAAGAGATTCGATACCAGACTTATCAGTCAGGGTCGAGCTGATTATGGCAGAGGGTGATGCTGTGATGACCAAGGTTAGGTTTTCTGGCAGGGTAGAAAAATCAATTTATGGGATTCCAGTGAGTGATAAGGAAATTACATTCTCAGCAATGTCTATCTGGGAAATTGAAAGGAATAAAATAGCTAATACGGATACACTCATTGATATGACTGGTGTTTCCAGACAAGTGGGTGCAGAAATTTCACCACAAATTCCTTTAAATATTCGCTCAGATGATTTTTTAAAAGAGAAGGGACTGAAAAACTTTAACTAAAAGATGATTATTTCTCCCTGAGTTTCGAAGACTGACACAAATTTTTATGTGTCAGTCAATAGTATTAACTTAATGAACTGCCTAGTCTGCGGCGAATCTCTTGTGAAAGGTCAGGTTCATTTTCAGAGAGTATATTAGAGATGTTGATAATCATTTCTTTTGCAGCACCCTCTTTGTATTCAGGTGACTGCTCAAAGATATTAAACAAATGATCAAGTGCCTGTTTGTAGTCATGATCAGCAATTAAACAAAGGGATAAATCAAACATCGCATCATAATTATCAGGGCTTGATAATAGCTGCTCAGTTAATGCCGCTTTACCATCAGTTTTAGCCGCAAAGTCTTTGATTGTTAATTGCCCAAATAAAGTTTTCCCTGTATTACTTGTGCGATCTTTCTCGGGCAGTCGGTTAAACAGGCTTTTTGCCTGCTCTAATTCATTAATGTCTAAAAATATCTGAACCATATCCATTGCGATACGGGTATTGCCAGGATCTTGCTGAATGGCTTTGGTGAGTAAAGTAATGGCTTCCAGCGTTTCACCAGATATATGTTTTTGACGCGCTAGCTCCCTGGTGTCGTCGGACTGGTGAAAAATACCATAAACTTTCAGTATATCTTTCAGCTCACTTTCTTCTAATAAGCCTTCTTCTGTGCGAACAACTTCACCATCTTTAAAAATTTTAATAGTCGGTACGTTTTCAACGTTATATTCTTTCATTAATTCAGGCTGTTCATTAACATCCACTTTGGCAAAAACAAATTGTCCTTTATATTCAGTGGCCAGATACCGCAGTGTGTCTTCCATTTGTATGCATGGCCCTGACCACGCGCCCATAAATTCAACAACTACCGGTAATTTGTGGGAGTTAAGCACAACGCTGGTATTAAAATTGTTTTTTGAAACTTCAAAAATCAGGGCTTCTTGATCTGGCACAGAATTAACCTCGGGAAAAATATCAGGCTGTATTATAGCTTAGCTGGGGCGATCTGTAAGACCTGCTTACTCAGTAGGTCTAATAATTGAGAATGACTGAAAGCAGTTTCGATCTATATCGCTTCAAGTCTCAGGTAATAAAAGAGAAATAACGGCACTGGGTTTATAAATTGGCCCTGTTTATCGTTTCACGGCTATTTAGTTATCTATGTGATTGATTTTTATATGATTTTTCAATTTTTTAGTCAATAAAGAGGAAGCTAATTTGCATCTATTGACTCAGACAACGATGAACTATCGCGATCTATGTCGCTAGATATTGCCTCTCACTGAATAAGAGCAGAAGGCCATAGTGAAGAGATACAGCATGAGTGACGGACGTGATATCATATAAAGATATAGTGGCGAATACCTAAAAAAGGCCTCTGGACTGCCTATGCAGACAGGGGCTTTTTTATTATCACCCTGCTGAGCGGGGTATTTTCAAAGAATATATTTTAGAGTGAAGAATTATGGAAAAACCAAACAAATATGTCGGTATATATAATGATGTGTGTGGTGGTATGACTCCTATAGGTAAGATCATATGCGATGCCTGGGTTTTTGGGCTGATTGAAGAAACTGAAACCTGTGAAGGCTGGATTTATCAGGGTATTGATGCCTTACTCGATAAAGTAAATGTAGAGTGGGATAAATATGGTTGTCTGGTGAGTAACTTGCCAGAAGACCTGCGTAAACGTCATGAGCGTATATACAGTGAAACTATTACCCGTGCTAAAGAGGCGGGCTGGAGTGGTGAATCTGAGACGGATGAAGGCAAGTAGACTGTTGGTTAGTCTTTAGCCGTTAAAGTTAGCCGTGTCTGTTGATAATTTTTAAACATCAGGATGTTTTTTAGATTAATATGGATGAATAAATAATGATGAAGATAAGGAGATTAGAATGTTATTTGCTACCAATCGCATGCCACGTGAATCCTATCAGTCTGAAGCTAACCGTAGTATTAGTTTTGATCCGCAAAATACGACCGTCTCTCAAAACATGTATTTTTGTGAAAGACATGGTGATGGTGAATATACCGAAATTATGCAGCAGGAGTTTTTTAAGCGACTCAAAGCATTACCTGAAAAAACGCAGATCCTGTTTTACATTCATGGCTTCAATAATCAGGCTGAATCAGATATTTTTCCACGGGCTGAAAAATTGCAGCAACTTTTTGATCAGGAAAGTGGCCAGCAAGATATTATCAAAGTAGTACCCTTAATCTGGCCTTGTGATGATGATACACCTGTCCAGTTTTTAGATGACTACTGGGATGATCAGCGTGCAGCGGATAGAAGTGGCGAAGCATTTACCAGAATGTTTGCGATGTTTAATTCATGGCGTAACAGCGATGAAAATATAAAAAAACCATGTATGAAACGTATCAATGTACTCTCTCATTCGATGGGTAACAGAGTGCTTCGCAATGCGCTGTCTAACTGGGCAAAAAAATCGGCCAATAACAGCATGCCTTTAATCTTCAGGAATGTGTTTATGGTTGCAGCAGATGTTGTTAACCATACGCTTGAAGAAGGACAGGATGGCCGCTTTATCTGTGATGCGGCACGTAATGTCGTGGTTTATTATGCGAATGATGATTTGTCGATGCCTGCTAGTAAGGTTGCAAACCTGCGTCGCATGACCGTCTCAAGACGATTAGGCATGACCGGGCCTGAGGATCTGTCTAAAGTTCCTAAAAATGTTTATGAAGTAGACTGTGATGACTTTAATAACAGTTTTGATAAACCAAAAGGACATTCATACTTTTTAGAGAGTAAATCAGGTGTGGTAAGCCCGGTGCTTAAACACATGGTTAATGCGGTTAAGACATGCCGCATCAGTCCGGCTGAGCGTAGTACGGTACTAAAGAAACCGTAATAAAAAGCATTTTATAAAGAAAGGCCTCTGCTGTAGAGGCCTAGTTTTCATATAGATAGTACCGTGTAGTGGCACCACCTGTTTTATAAGTTATTGATTTTATCAACGTATGATGTGTTTGATGTGGACCATCCATCATGAATATGTGTCGCTATATGATTAATGTATATCAGATGACTGGATGTATGAGAAATCAGGCGTTATGTTAAAATATTAAGATAATAAAACAATATTCTCTGGATTTTGAAGAAAGGATAAAACTATGAAGTATCGCTTAATAAGTCTTACGTGCTTAATGCTGATGATGTCAGCAAAAGTGTTTGCAGTTCAATGTAATGAAAAATCAGAGGGTTTTATTGCAGAAGGTGATGCTTATTATGATGTTAAGCCAGCTTCGGAATTAACAAAGAATGAGAAAAAGAAAATTCTAGCTCTCTTTGATTTTAAAAATAATCGCCTTAGAGGCAGTGGTGCTTCATCAGAATGTACTTTGCCAGAAAGTGAGTCAAAGAAAATATCTACCAGGCTTAATGCTTCCGCCAGATTAAATGTTCTTTCGAATGGCGAAGTTAATATTGAGCTGGAAGTTGAAAAAGTTGGTAAAAAAGAGACTGGCTTAGAGCGACTTGTGTACTTTAGTGAAAATTCACACTTTGATGTTTTACACATCTCTGATTCAAGTGTTGTTGTTCGTACTAAATACAGAAATAAAAATGGGGCCCAAGGTGGTGCACATCTGGTAGAAGAGATTACAGCGATTACAGTTTCAGCGACAGGTATCGATATTAATCTGAATAGATATATCAATGGTTTTTACACAAATGACCGTAGTTTAAGACTAAAAATGTAATTAATGTTTTCAAATGACAGGCTGCCTACATTGCAGCCTGTTAATTAACACTCCCTGTTTTATACTTTCCTTATATAAATATTGTCTGTCCAGCTTGCCTCACTGTATCATTTGGCCTGATAAAATCATTATTCTTCGTATTAGGTCTGACATGCTAAATCCAGTTTTTGCCATAGTTCTGTTTTTGATTGTATTTCATGCACAGGCTGAGTCTTCACAAGAAGGCAGAGGCATAGGTATTTATATTGATCAGGATATGTTCGTACCCTTATCGAATGAAGACCGTGACTATACGATGGGCTTTGCGCTCGAATTTTTCTGGACTAAAGAAAAGGGCTTATATCCGCTCGATCATCTGGTAAAAAAAGCCAGTAAGTGGGTAGGTATACAGCCAGATCAGAATAATATTGTTTATAGTTTTATGCTGGGTGTGCTTGCCTTTACGCCTGATGATCTTGCAGACCCGTTACCAATTTATAATGACCGGCCTTATTCTTCGCTCATTTATCTGAGTAATAAACGTGTTTATGCCAATAATAAAGATGCTTTAGCTGCGGAAGTATTGGTTGGTGTACTGGGTACCAGCATTGTTCGTGATGTGCAAACTCAGTTTCATGAGTGGTATCGTCATCTCAGCAATGAAAGCGAGCCAGTTGAGCCGCGAGGGTGGTCACATCAGATTTCTGACGGGGGAGAGCTGGCTATGCGTCTGCGTCTGACAAATTCGCATCTGCATGAGCAATTATCAATACCGGGGCAATTTGATATCGCTTCAACGATGGGACTGTCTTTTGGTTTTCAGAGTAATGTAACGGCAAGTCTGGCAATGCGAGCGGGTAAGATTAAAAGCCCGTTTTGGACGCTTCCCTTTGATCCGGTTAATCGCGGGAACTTCATTCCGTCAAATGCTAAAAATGAACTGTATTTATGGACGGCTATCAGAGCTCACCTTGTTTTATATGATGCATTACTACAGGGCCAGTTCAGGAGGGAGAGTGATGTTGAATTTTCATCAGATGAAATAGAACGGCTGGTTTATGACGGTGCGTTTGGTCTGACATTGGGGTTCAAGAAATCACAGCTAATTTTCTCAGTAAATGCAAAATCTTCAGATCTAAAATTAAGCAACAGACGTCAGGTATGGGGCGGAGTAAATTATATGGTTAACTTTTAATGATGGCAGCCCGAATATTAGGGCTGCCGGATAGTTATTCAAGTGCTTACTAGATTCGCATGCGTTCTTTTAGTTTTTTAAAGTAGCCACGTGTACCGCCTTTCATAAATTTATAGTCAGACACGCCATTTGCTTCTAAACGGTACATTAACCAGCGTACCTGTTTACCGGCTTCATCGTAGATAAGCATTGTTTTCTTGTTTTTTATCGAGTTCTTTATATGTTGGTTGATAGAGTCGTCATCCAGGTTTGCCTGTCTTTCAACACCAATAAACAGGCCCATACCCATACGCTGGAAGCGGTCCCGGACATCTAAGACGGCTACATTATCGTCTTGAACCATTGTTGCGAATTTTTCCGGATCGACCAGGTGCTTTTTAAAGCGAGATTTGGCAATTAGCTTTGAAGGGTCAATCGGACTTTTACCCAGTAATACCGCCTTATCAGGAAACGTTTTAGCCCAGTCCATAACACCGGCATCAAAAGCAACGACATTTTTTATATCTCTTGCTTTGCATTTACTGGCGGCTTTATAGGATTTCATGCAGGTTTTGCCGTTGCAGTAGACCACAATTTTTTTACCGGGGTTCTTGCTTCTGATATCACGCATATCTTTAACAAAGCTGCGAGAGTTAAGGGGGACATTCTTTGCGTCTTTAATTCTTAAGGTCTGATACTCATACTTTGAACGAACATCAACCACAATGACATGATTGAATTGACTTTTAAAATCATTGATTTCTATATAGTCAGTACCTAAATAGATATCACGACCGGGAAACTCCTGATTTTTTGCAAAACTGAGACTACTAAACAACGCAAATATCATCAGGAGTGACAGTAATCTTAATCTTTTCATTGTGATTCTCGCTCTTCTGCATATAGGGTGACTGTCTGTAAGAAAATTCCTACAGGGTATACCACTAATATATATAGCCAAAAAGTAACTTTTATCACACTAAATCTTCATATTTACGATGAGTGGTTACTTTTTAATCAAAAAATATAAGAAAACCGCTTGAATCATCACAATTTAGAAGAAGGAATTAACTGCCGTGTTAGGGCATTAATTCGAGTGGTGATCACCTTATAACCGGTAGATGGAAGGTTTGGTGAATGTTATCTCGTTCAATAATGGGGTTTTGTAAACGCTGAGTTTTTCGGCTGACTTTCAGACGCACTATGTTTTCCAGTTCAACCATAGATATTTTTCCATCCTTGTTTAAATCACTTTTACGTGAACTAAGCGCTTCTATAATGGCATGAGTAAAGAAGCCATTTTTAATATTTTTATGTTCGAAAGCAATTTCCCCGCCTTCAGTTGAGGTAAAAACGATAGCGCCATTTCTTCTGTTCAGGTCATTGTAGATATAGC
>Ga0316207_10005636_pt1 | contig 10290 bp, 12 predicted proteins | sample 6weekpyrite_MG_FD_204943 | JGI IMG/M metagenome (GOLD analysis project Ga0316207, IMG submission 204943) | Microbial mat bacterial communities from mineral coupon in-situ incubated in ocean water Damariscotta River, Maine, United States -... | ecosystem: Environmental > Aquatic > Marine >...
ACTTCAAGGCATGGGGACAGCCTTTTCCAGTTCACTCTTTGGCCTTGCGGGCAGTTTAATGCTGGGCTTTATGGATTTACAAGCCAGTCAGGCACAGACCCGCTTTTATAACGGTGTTGAAGATTGGTTGGCTTCTGTAACACATTTATCTCGTAGTGAAATGTCTGAAGGCGTGGCCAGCCCCAACAGCTATATGACAGCTTTGATGGAGCAAACTGCTGACGGCATAGACCGCCTTCAGCGCACCTTAAAGCAATCAGAAGAAAGCCGCCATCAAGGGCAAGTGACGATGACAGCCATTGCCGAAACTTTGGCCTCATTGTCTGATGGCATGACCGCGCAGGCGGCCCAAGCAGCACAGAGCGAAGAGACAAGCCGGTCACTTGCCAGCGCTATTAGCCAACTAGCAGAGGCCAGCGGTAAGGCCGAAGTTGTTCCACCGTCACCTGCCATGGATGATGCCACCAAGCAGCATATCCGCAACCTTGATCTTGGCATCAAGCGTTTAATTGAAGAGCAATCACGCGCATCTGAAGCGATGGTTGATGACCTCAGGAGCGAACTGAAGCTGCTTTCGCGCACTATTGCCGCGGGTCTTGATAGCCGCAACGGGACACAATAAACATGATCGGCGCACGCAGACGGATGGTGCAAGGGGGCGACAGCAGTTGGCCCGGCTTTGTTGATGCGCTGTCTTCACTGTTGATGGTTATTATTTTCCTTCTGTCGATGTTTGTATTGTCGCAGTTTTTCTTGGGTCAAGCCCTAACTGGCCGGGACCAAGCGCTAGCAGAACTGCGGGGGCAGGTAGCGCAGCTTGGCAACCTCTTGAAGCTGGAACAACAAGCCAATAGTAGCCTCAGGGATAGTATGGCAACTCTCGCGACTTCCCTTAATGCTGCAAATGCTGACCGCGATAAATTAAGCGCTGATCTGGATGCGATGCGCAGTGCACTCTCGGCTTCTGATACCCGGCTTTCTGAAATGACAGCAGCGCGGGAACGCTTTGAAGCCGAAGCCACTGATCTATCAGAAAAATATGGGCTTGCGAGCGCTGCCCTTAGGGAAGAGCAAACCATCTCAGCACGTGCTCAGCAGCAGGTGTTGCAACTACAGAATAATATCGTAGCGCTGCGGGAACAGCTTGGCCGCCTTGAGGCAGCCCTTGATGCCAGCGAGGAACGCGACAAACGAAACAGGGCTGTTATCGTTGATATGGGGCGTCGTCTGAACCGGGCGCTGGCCAGTAAGGTGGAAGAACTGGCTGGCTATCGATCAGAGTTTTTTGGGCGGCTGAAAGAAGTGCTTTCCACTCGTCCTGAAATACGCATTGAGGGCGACCGTTTTGTCTTTGCCTCAGAATTACTGTTTGCTAGCGGGCAGGCAAGCCTTGGGCCTGAGGGCAGGGCTGAACTTCGTAAATTTGCTGAAACATTGGTTTCTATCTCGCGCGAGATACCGGGCGAATTGCAGTGGATTTTACGCGTAGACGGCCACACAGACAAACGCCCTATTTCAACAGCTAGCTTCAAAAATAACTGGGAGCTATCAAGCGCGCGCGCTATCAGTGTGGTGCAGTTTTTGATCGAAGCTGGCGTGCCTGCAAGGCGCTTGGCCGCCGCCGGGTTCGGTGAGCACCAGCCCATAGACCCCGCCGATAACATCTTTGCTTACAGCCGCAACCGCCGAATAGAAATGCGCCTCACCCAGCGCTGATGTAAGAGAATAAAATATACATCCAGAACCACATCAACGTGAGTGTAGGCATAATAGTTTATATTAACCCTATCCTGAAATATTCATTAGCCAGCTAATGCCAATAACTTGCGGTAGAGTTACTAAGGGGAGGAAAAGAGCAAATTTCCACGATTTCGCGGTATCCTTGAGGATCATAATTTCTGTATAGTCAGTGGATACACCTGTCATGAGGAATGCAAAGCTGTTACCTGGTGCTTGGGCTCGGTTCAAGAGATCAGCAGCTATAGGTGTACTGCCTTCTGAGCAAACTTCCATAATCGTTGCGACAAGTATGGTAAGGCCAAGGCCGGCTATGGTTGGGCCAAAATAGGTTTGCAAGCTTGCCGTGTCGATAAAAGCTCGGACTAATCCAGCAAGTACTACACCAAACAGTATCCAGCGGAGCACCATTCGGCTGTCTTTAAGTCCGGTAATTACGAATGTTTTGAAAAAAGCGCGATCAAATTTTGTTTCCTTTATACCAGCCTTAGCTGCTGGCCAGAATTCAAAATCCTCTGGTAGGTCAATTGAGTTCGGGTTCTGAGGTAGAATGCCTCTGCCAACACACCAATCAAATATGAGACCAGCAATGATGGCGATTACCAAGGAAAGGCCAACAAAAGCGATTGCCCATTTCACGCCAATCAGTGCTACAAGTACTAGTGTCAGGGAAAAGCTGTTCCAGGGGCTGGCAACAAGAAAAGCGATTACCTGTCCGGCACTAGCCCCGCGTTCATAAAGCTTTGCAGCAACCATAAGGATGCCATGACTGCAGAGGTCTAAAAGAACACCGCCAATAGTTGCACGCACGATACCGCCAAACCCAGCATTTCGGCCAAGAATGGCGATAACAAATTCCCGGGGAATTTCCGCAAGCATGGCAACCATTATGATGCCAATGGCTATACCCCACCAGATAGTGTTAATGAGTTCAAATATGGTGGCACCAAATATATCAAGCCATGCAAATTTCGCCAGTAGAGCCGGGGCCAGTAGGTGGCTAATATATAGTAAGCCCACAATTGCTAGAGACCCCCAAAGCAACCAATCAGGCCTCCCTTTACTGGCGTGACAGCTTGGCATCGTCTGTTGTGAATGGCAACTATGCGTCATGTTCGGTCTCCATGCCGTATAGGTGGTTGATTATGCTGCACTCACTTAGGGGCTGTTCGTCGGCAGGACAGTATCTCGCTAAGCGTTGGAGGCTCGCTTGCATCTGATGTAGGCGTTGAATTTTATCGTCAATTTCCTGAAGTTTAGTTTGGGCACGTTCATTCACTTGTGCACAATCAGCATAAGGGTCATCTGTTAAGGAAAGTAGATCATTAATCTCGGAAAGTGAGAACCCAAGAGACTGGGCCTCACGAATGAAGCGAACTCTATTGACTGTGTCCTTGCCGTACACACGGTAGCCGGAAGGTAATCTGTCAGGTGCGGGCAAGAAGCCACTGCGTTCATAGTATCTGATGGTTTCTGCGCCTACTCCAGTATGGGTGGCCAGTTTGCCTATTGTCATATATTTCACAATACGTCTCCTACCGTCCAAATAATGTGTTTGGAGGTCATATCTCTGATTCGCACTAATGCTACACCTTATAGCTTACTACAAGGTCAAGTGCTTATTCAGCATTGATGAGCGAAATATAGAGAATGTCTTAAATGAGGTTATTTCCTTTCTGCACGGCTAAATTTTTGCAAAAGCAAGACAAAAGCAGTGTGGATAGGTTTTAGCCACGATTGGTTTTGTTTATGCCCATTAGATGAAAAGCATCTAGCAGAACTTTAAAACGGGTTCAGGCTGTAGCCATCTTGTTGCAGCAGCGCATGGGCTGTCATTGCAGAAAGCCAGGTTTCAACATCCGGTAATAATTCATCTTTTGCAATATTGCGGAAGGCTGCGGTTTGGCCGCACAGAATTATTTTTACTCCTGCCTCTGAAAGCGCCTTGATGAGGCCTGCATTGGGGTTTTCACCGCCGTATTTAGCATCGGTGGTGATATCACGTGAGGCGGGGCCGTGGATCACAACAGCGAGTGACATATTCTCTGGTTTCACGCCCATTTCAGCATGCATATTGAGAAACCGTGCGGCCTTTTCAATTTGCCTGTTCACAGTATTGCCTTCTGCTGCGGCAGAAACATCAAATGCCACCTTAAATTTAGCATCCTTTGGCAAAGTGGCACCGGGTACACTCGCAATCAGGCCGTAGTTTTTGATGATGGTCCCTGCATGAAAATCTTCCGGGGCAGCAAAGGTTGTTGTGCTCCAAAGTGTTAATAGTAGCATCACGAGTGTTTTCTGCATGGTCCATCCTTATGCACTGTGGAAGGCAAAATTATTTTAAGAGAAAGCCTTTGTGTCAATTTTGCTAACTAACCGTATAGGATAGTGTAGGTCAATTATTGAAGAAAACCACACCCTGTATAATAGGGATACTAATCGCAGCAAAGTAGACGGTGAAATTGTCAGCTTTAGAGAGCTTCGGGCCTCTGCCTTTGTTGCTTATGGCCGTGACCATTCAAAGAGAGATTGCTCTGTTTCAGCAGCCCGGACCATAATGTGGCTTGCAGTTGTATAAGGCGCGAGTACGAACCTAAAGCCACAGTGCCCTTGCCGCGGTGTGCCAATTAACTGCAATTCAGGCCTTGCTTCAACTGCTTGCACAGACTGCCTGCGCACACCGTCAATTAAAAGTTCTACAGTTACAGGGCGTGTATTTTGCTTGTAGAAAGCCCAGCCGATGACATGAGTGTCAGGGGCAAATCCAGTGTCATGATAGCAAAAGACGTGGCCCTCAGTGTGTGCCTGTATCTGTTTTTTCAGATACCCGCGTACCTGCGCTACAAACTGATAATCACGCTCATTCCATTTTTGAATGTCTTTGATGGTTTCATCACTCGGCTTTGTAGCATCTTTTGGCGGAGCCACATTCGTGTGGATGGCAGAAAGGGGCATTTCCAGCGATTTTTTTAGCAGGCTGATGCATTCATCGTATCGTTCTTGTGTGCCAACAAGGCGAAAAGCTTGCCACGGCAAGGTGCCAATCATTCTATATTGCTTGTTGGTCTCATCCGGTGAGCGATAATAATCTGTAAAGCTTGGTGTTTGTGTTTGTCGTCGTTGTAAGTAGTTATATTCAGAGATCACTCGTGCAGCGGGGTCCCGCACAAAAGCGAGTGTGTTTAGGGCACCAAAAAGGTTGATATATCTATCGGCTGATACATGCCCTGTGATCCAACGCTTTTGATTTTTTTGAAATGCTTCAAAAAAGGAAAATTGGTCGACTACGTTCCCGTTGTACATGAATTGGTGCACAAGAGGCGTGGTTTCAGGTGCCGAAGGGCCGTAGTCCATTTCAATGTTATCTTCCCCAAGGGCTTTCGCCGCTGCGACATTCAGGCTTGAACCTGCCGTTTTAGGAATATGAACAAAAAATACTGGATCAGTTATCATACACTATGCTGCCGCTCCAAATTGCAAATCTGCCAAGCGTTTATAAAGGCCGTCAGTGGTAACAAGTTCATCGTGCGTGCCCTCGGCAACAATCTTGCCTTCGTCGAGCACAATAATACGGTCAGCCTTTTTCACTGTAGCCAATCTATGGGCAATAACAACTGTTGTGCGATTTTCCATTAGGTGCTCTAGGGCCACTTGCACTTTTAGTTCACTTTCGGCGTCTAGGGCGCTTGTTGCCTCGTCTAGCAGTAAGATAGGAGCATCTCTCAGAATAGCGCGTGCGATGGCGATACGCTGGCGTTGGCCGCCTGATAAGCGTGCACCGCGTTCGCCGAGCTTGGTGTCCCATCCATCAGGGGCGCGTTCAATAAAATCACGTGCGGCGGCGGCTGTAGCTGCGTCTTTTACCTCAGTGTCTGTTGCGCCCAAGTTTCCGTACCGGATGTTTTCTGCGATTGTATCGGCAAAAATGATGGTTTCTTGTGGCACGAAAGCAAGATGCTGGCGGAAGTCCGTTGGCTCTGTTTGGCTGATATCAATCCCGTCTATAGTGACACGGCCATCCTGTGGGTCATAAAAACGCAGCAATAATTGCAGCATTGTTGTTTTGCCAGCACCAGACGGGCCAACAAGGGCCACTGTTTCGCCGGGTTTGATTTTTAGATCCAAATGAGTGAGCGCAGCCACATCTTTCTTGCTAGGATAATGAAATGTTACATTATCGAAATGAATTGTACCCTTAATATCCTCAGGCACCTTCACCGGGTTTGATGGCGCTTTAATTGTTGTTTCAGCAGCTAGCAACTCAGCGAGCCTACCAGCGGCTCCCGCCGCGCGTTGTAGTTCGCTATATACTTCAGAGAGTGCACCAAAGGCACCAGCCACAAAAACGGATAGCATGATGAATTCCACCATCTGCCCACCGGACATTGCACCTGTGATGACATCTTGCGCGCCCTGATACAGGACAAAGGCGATTGCACCGAAAATCATGAAGATCATGGTGAAGGTTAGGGCGGCCCGAACTTGAATTCGGCGCTTCGCGGCAAGGAAGGCATCGTCAACATGCCCGCCAAAGCGGTTGGCTTCTGTTTTTTCCTGTGTGAAAGCCTGCACGATATTGAGGGCAGAGAGCGATTCGTTTGCTCTGGCACCAACATCAGCCACTTTATCCTGGCTGGTGCGCGACAGGTTTTTAACCTTGCGCCCGACAATGATGATAATGGCCAGCAGTAAAGGGATTACCACCGCGATATACATCATTAATTTGGGAGACTGGATAAACAGCAAGACTGTGCCGGCGATGGCGATTAGGAAATTACGTGCCCATACCGAAACACTAGAGCCAACAATTGATTGAACTAAGGTGGTGTCGGCTGTGAGGCGGGAAACAATCTCGCCGGGCCTGTTATCTTCAAAAAACTCAGGGGAAAGAGTGATCAGTCGCTCGTAAACCGCTTTGCGGATATCAGCGACGACTCGCTCCCCGAGCCACGTAACAAAATAGAAGCGGAATGCCGTGGCAACGGCCATAACGACAACAATGGCAACAAGAATAAGGAAATAATCATTCACTAGCTCTGCGCGCTGGGCAGTGAATTCTTTATCAACGATGTTTCCCATGGCACGTGGAATCGCGAGCGAAGTGGCAGCAGCAATCAACAGAAAAAAGGATGCCATAGCGAGCTGGAATTTATACGGCTTTACAAAAGTCCACAGTGTGCGCAGGTTTTTCATCCTGCCTTTGGGCGGTTGATGCTCTTGCCGAATACTTGTGTCGCTCATAAATATGTCCTTATTATCCTTAGCGGCAGATATAGGCGTCTCTGCTACGAATTCCAATCGTTGATTTCATTCGCTGTTGGCGTGAATTCAAATAAAGCCGATAAAAAAGATCACTATGGGGAAAAAGCGGAAGATTCAGGCTTGCCAAGGTTGAAACTATGCCCTATACGGACGCCTCGTTTTGGAGATTAGACCAATGAAATCAGAAATTCATCCCGATTACCACACAATCAACGTGGTTATGACTGACGGGACAACTTTTGAGACTCGCTCTACGTGGGGCTCGGAAGGCGACACTATGAACCTTGAGATCGATCCAAAGTCACACCCGGCTTGGACTGGTGGAACACGTAGCTCAATTGAAGGCGGACAGGTTGCACGCTTCAAGAAGCGCTTTGGTGGTCTTACCCTCAAGAAATAAGTGCTTCCCGCATAATAGTTTTTTGAAAAGGCGTCTCTTTTTGAGGCGCCTTTTTCTTTTTGCCTCTTGTAAGCCATAGAGAGGCTTCTTACATCTTGTTTGTTGGTCGCTGCATAGGCGGGGCCGGCAAGATTTAATTAAGGCCTGACCATGGTGGTAGGCCTGAACTTACTAGTCGCTTCCTAAGGAGGACTTGATATGCGTAATTTTGACCTTTCCCCACTAATGCGTAGCACTGTTGGCTTTGATCACCTGAGCAGGTTGGTCGACTCGGCTCTCAGTAGCGATACATCTAATGCTTACCCACCGTATAATATCGAAAAGCTTGGTGAAGATGATTATCAGATCACCATGGCTGTCGCAGGATTTGCGCCAGAAGAACTAACGGTGACAGTTCAGGATGGCACCTTGCTTATTGCAGGCAGGGCACAGGATGAGAGTGAGGAAAGAGCCTTTCTGCACCGTGGTATAGCAAAGCGTGCTTTTGAACGTCGCTTTGAGCTTGCCGAAACGATAAAAGCAGGGGCAGCTCATTTTGAAAATGGTTTGCTACAGGTTGATCTCAAGCGTGTGATCCCTGAACACAAGAAGCCCCGGAATATCGAAATTCGGTCTACGGAGGGCAAAACGCGAACCCTTGAGGCTAATGCTGCCTAAAAGGCATTAACTCCTCCCTAATTTCCCTGACGACAATCCTCGCTGTCGTTAACTGTTGGGTAAGGCTTGTTACATAACAGGCCCTTATCCAACGCGGGAGCAGCCACTTCCTCCCCCATGATGAGGCCGCTCCCGCACTTTTTTGTGTATTTACTCTGTTCGGCTTTTTTGATGTTGTGGTATGCCATCAAGTGGCTCAATCCAGGGAAGACGTGATTTTATAAAAATTTCCTCATCTATGGAAATATGCTGAGGATCATCAAGCGTCATAATATTAATCTCGGCTTCATGAGTTGCCTTCGACCCTTCCCACTTTAAATATGTGCCACATTGCTTGCAAAAAAGCCGTTTGGCTATTTTGCTAAAGGCAATTTCACCATCTGGTTTTTGGAGCCACCGAAACTGATCGGCAGGAACTTGAGTGAAGATTGAATAGGGAGCACCTAGGTGTTTTTGGCAATCAGTGCAATGACAGGCTAATGTGTGGGCGTTGGTTAGGTCTATCTCATATAGGGCGGCACGGCAGCGACACCCTCCTTGAACTTTTTGAACCATGAAACATCCCTCTCAATTTATAATCAGTTTTGCCCATGAATAGGGCTTTAGGGCCCAAAAAAAGCATCCGCTGCAGCGCGGCTGGCTTGTTTGGCTTTAATCTCTTGTTTTGTCCGGGTGATTTCTGCTTCAAGGCGCTCAACTCGCTCTTGAAGTTGATCAGCGCTTTCTGCAGATAAGTCTTCTCTTTCTACCTCCGTCATTGGGCCTGATTTTTTAAGCGGTAAATCATCTATATCCATTTTATGCTCCCATTTTTAGGTATGATGCCATGACAGAAAAACCTTGTCACGGTTGGAAAGCCTTTTAGTTTACAAAGCTATAAGGAGATATTGGATCATGCTTGCAATTGAAATCACAGAGCCAGGTGGGCCGGAAGTATTAAAAACGACTGAACGGGGAAAGCCCGTACCTACTGATGGTGAAATCTTGATTGAGGTGAAAGCCGCGGGTGTGAACAGACCCGATGTTGTGCAGCGCCGTGGCTTATATCCGCCGCCGCCTGAGGCATCTGATATCCCCGGTTTGGAAATTGCCGGCAAAGTGATTGCACTGGGTGATGGTGTGAAAAGCAGGGCTATAGGGGATGATGTGTGCGCTTTGGTTCCTGGTGGTGGTTATGCTGAATATTGTGTGGCACCAAGCGAAACCGTGTTGCCAGTGCCAAAAGGTTTCTCTTTTGTAGAAGCTGCAGCAATTCCGGAAACGTATTTTACTGTTTGGTCGAACCTGTTTGATAGGGCGGACCTTAAAGCGGGAGAAACACTTTTGGTCCATGGCGGTTCATCCGGCATTGGTTCCACAGCAATTCAGATAGCCAAAGCAATGGGCGTGAAGGTAATTACAACGGCCGGTAGCGACGAGAAGACAGCCTTTTGTCAGGGAATAGGGGCTGATGTTGCAATAAATTATAAGGATCAGGATTTTGTGGTGGCGGTTCATGAAGCCACAAACGGTGCAGGTGTGAATGTGGTGTTGGATATGGTTGGAGGTGATTATATCCAGAAGAATATTGAATGTTTGGCCGTAGACGGCCGGCATGTCTCCATTGCATTTCTTGCTGGTCCACAGGTAAACCTGAATATGCTACCAGTAATGTTAAAACGTTTGACGCTTACGGGCAGCACGCTTCGGGCACGAGATAATGGCTTTAAAGGCGAAATTGCGACAAATTTGGAAACGCATGTTTGGCCGCTTTTCAGGGCAGGCACCATCAAGCCCATGATTGATTCGGTTTTTCATGCTAAGGACGCCGTAAAGGCGCATGAATTGATGGAATCAAGTGCCCATATGGGCAAAATAATGCTGACTTTTGGCGATTAGCACAGCATTTAAGGGTATGGTTACATTTCGCGGTGACAGCACCCTTTCTACCTGCTAAGGAAAATACGGGAGGATTTTCTCTCACCCCCTTCAAACAACTTGTTCGAAATTGTGGGGTCAGGCTGACAGAGCGTTGGTCTGGGCAAAGAGGATATCGATTAAATGTTAGGAATTATGGGATGACACAACCTTTGATGCCGATGGCCACTGCGGTATGGCTCGTTGACAATACAGCGCTGACATTTGGGCAGATTGCAGAGCTTTGCCAATTACATGAGCTTGAAATTCAGGGCATTGCAGACGGTACGGTGGGCTTGAATATTGTTGGTCAGGATCCAACAACTAGTGGGCAATTG
>Ga0316207_10005637_pt1 | contig 10288 bp, 13 predicted proteins | sample 6weekpyrite_MG_FD_204943 | JGI IMG/M metagenome (GOLD analysis project Ga0316207, IMG submission 204943) | Microbial mat bacterial communities from mineral coupon in-situ incubated in ocean water Damariscotta River, Maine, United States -... | ecosystem: Environmental > Aquatic > Marine >...
TATTGTCTTATGTGTGGCTGAATTCTGATGCGGAACGAAACCTCTGTGTATTGATTAATCAGATACCATCGGAGCGAAAATTGTACTCTGAACTAGTAGATATGAAGGAGGAAATTTTACGTTCAGAGATCAAGGGAAAAGTTGAGCTTTTAGGGTATGAAGTGGTGAACGGCAAAGTCACTAATACTGATGTTGATTTGGCAATTCTAGATCACATGTCGAAAATTTGCCTTTGTGTAGAACTGAAATGGTTTATCGAGCCTGCTGAAGTGCGTGAAGTGCTTGAACGTTCTGAAGAAATTAAAAAGGGCATCTCCCAAGCAAAGAAGATCATGAATCTCTTTGAAAACGAAGACGCGAAACTCTGTAAGGAATTGCTTCGTATTGACAAAGGATACAAGCTGTTTGCCATAGTCGGTTCTCGCACTTTCATTGGTGAAGGAAAAGCTCAGGACGGTACTGTCCCAGTCGTTAAAGTCGGACATTTGTTGGAAAATTTGGAAGAACTCGGAAATCTTGCTGAATTTATAAATTGGCTCAAAGAAAGAAAATACCTACCTGTACGTGATGTTGATTTCGAAGTAGTTGAGCGCGACTTGTCTGTTGGGGAATGGACAGGAGGGTGGTACGGGCTAAGGCTTCTTGATTAATCAACTAGCGAGTGAATTGAGGACAGTAGCTACCCACTCTGTGTGCCGTATAAGTTTATAAGGATTGTAACTGGAGATACTTATGATCATCGTGACCGGTTCCGTTATCACTAAACCTGATAAGCACCAGCATCTGCTGGATATCAGTATCGAGCACTGCCAGCGCTCCCGCGCTGAACTGGGTTGCGTAGCGCATAATGTGCATACAGACTGTGAGAATTCATCAATGCTTGTGTTTGTAGAATACTGGACTGATATGACTGCGCTTAAGGCACATTTCCGCGTGCCTGAATCTCGGGAGTTTGTTGTTAGGCTTAATGAACTGGCGGCCGAGCCGCCGGAAATGAAAATTTTCAGCGCAGAAGATGTAACGCACAACTGATATAGATTGGTGAAGTATAGGCGCTTTTGTACGCCAAACTTTAATCCAAAGACTGTAGACAGCTTAGAAGATGTTTTTAGTGTGCTGTTAGTTAGGCTATACCCAGCGCCTCACATCAGCTTTATACTCATCAAATTTTGCGCCAAACACCTTCTGCATTTTCATTTCCTCAAACGGAATATACCACCAGTTGGCAATACAGAAGAATATCACCGGGAAAATCAGCCCTAACTTGGTGCCAACTAGTGTTGCTGCGCCTATTAGCACCATGAGCATCCCTAAATACATGGGATTGCGAGAGAATTTAAAGGGCCCTTCTGTCACCATGCTATCGGGTGATTTGTAAGGGATAATGTTGGTTTCGTGTTTTTTGAATACTCGCGCGCCCCACACTGGTAGCAATATGCCAAGCCCAATCAAGCTATAGCCTACAATGTCCCACTCGCCGCCGTGCCAATAGGTTGGCGTGCCGATATATTTGGTGCCGATGATGGCAAGCACACACAGTAATAATAATACAGGCGGTAAGAGTATCTTTCGCATGGTTTTCTCCCTTAAATTTTAGAATAGGGCTAATGAATGCTGGTGCAAGCTATTGTGAAAATGAAGGGGTGTTATTGTGTGTATGTTATTGAAATATTTGGAAAAGAAGAAAGCCTTAAAGGCGACCTACATTGACAGACTTCGATAAATGTTTCGGGGCCCCTGTTGAGCAGATGAAATATGCTCACATATTTTTGTAGTCAGGAGCTTTGGTTTTTCTGGAGCTTTTGCTGGGGAGTGCTTACAGTCTGGTGCAGCAATTGTAGTAAGAATATATAAACTAAATGAGGGGGAAATGATGAAATCATTGTTAAAAACTGCCGCATTAGCTGCGGGTTTGGCAGGAATGCTAACGGGCGGTGTGTTCGCTGATCATCACGGTAAAAAATTTGATGGCAAAAGGATGGACGCTGTTCTTGCCGCCCAGCCTGAAATGATCAAAGCACGTTATGAGCATCGCCACCCAAAAGAAACACTTGAGTTTTTTGGTGTAGCGCCAGGAATGACAGTGGCCGATACGCTGGCTGGACAATATTATGGCCGTATTTTGCTGCCGTATCTGGGGGATAACGGTAAGCTGATTGGCGTTAGTTATTCTATTGGACACCGCGAAATAGACCATAAAGATAATGCTGAGCGTATGGCTAGCTACAGTAGTTGGCCTGAGAGGTTTGTAAGCAGTGCTGATGCATGGCGTGCTGGAAGCAAAGCCTCTGTTTCTGCTTTTTTATTTGATGAAGTGCCTGCTGATGTTGAAGGCACTGTTGATGTATTTTTAATGCTGCGTTCAACACATCATCTAAATAAATATGAAGATGAAGGTAATCGCCGGACTAAAGCATTGGCGGATATCTTTAAAACGCTAAAGCCGGGTGGTGTACTTGGTGTTGTGCAGCACCGTGCGCCAGCAGAACACAGCGATGAGTGGGCAAAAGGCTTTAAGGGTTATTTGAAACAGGCACCGCTTATCGAGGCGATAAAAGCGGCAGGGTTTGAGTTTGTTGCTTCAAGTGAAATTAATGCTAATCCGAAAGACAAACCAACAGAGGATGATGCTGTCTGGCGCTTACCTCCTTCGAATAAGTCAGGAAAGAACAACCATATTGGTGAAAGTGACCGTATGACGTTGAAGTTTCGCAAGCCTAAATAAGGCCGGGTTTTATTGACAGCGTAATAGCTAGGGCGTGATTTCAGATCACGCCTTATTTTTTTGTTCTCATTAATTTCTAAGGTAAGACAATAGAACTTCTACCTTTAAGGCCTTAGCCAGAATACCCAAATCAAGGTGAAGACAATTAAAGGAGGTTTTATGCCGCATGGGACACGGCCTGATATTGGGTATCATTTAGCGCAGTTAAATATTGCTGAAATTAAATACCCAAAAGATAGCCCTGAAATGGCAGATTTTTTTGATGCGCTTGATGAAATCAATGCACTTGCAGAGGAGTCTGAAGGGTTTGTTTGGCGCTTTAAAGATGATGTTGAAGAAGCAGATTCTATTAGGATGTTTGGGGAAGGAGTTCTTCCTAACCTAAGTGTCTGGCAGGACCGCGAAAGCCTGTTTAGATATGTTTATCAATCTGCTCATACCAAGTTTCTAGCGCGCCGTAAGGAATGGTTTCAGATGCCAAAGAATAAACATATGGTTTTGTGGTGGGTGCCTGTAGGCCAGTTCCCAACATTGGAAGAAGCAGCAAAACGACTTGAGTATTTAAGGGAGCATGGGCCAAGCTTACAGGCTTTTACATTCAAGCAAGCATTCGATGCTTCGGGTGAGCTTGTTTGAATTTTTAGAAGGGACAGATTGTTTAGGGAACCTTGAAGAGACTGAAAAAACCTCTTCATCACAAATATTTGAATGTGCATGATATCTGTTAGCTGAGAGCGACGAAATGTTGCTAAGTTATTGTAGAAAAACAGGCTTTGTTGATGCTCTCATTGCTTTGATATTATATCCATCGTAAATAGCACTAAACTGAAGTGCAGGTGTTGTTAAAAAATATTCTCCACCTAAATTCTCAAGGGTAGGCTCTTATCTAATGGAAATGTTTGCCGCAGGCAGGCATGTAGGTAGGAGATCAAACATGAATACACGCCTTCTAACTAAATCAGTAGCAGCAACCGCCTTTCTCGTATCATCTTTTGTTTTACCTGCATCAGCGGACCATCACGGTCATGCAATAAAAGCTGCAGTAAATCACTCTGAACGCCCAGTGGCTGATAAGGAGCGCGATGAAAACCGCAAGCCAGGAAAGGTCTTAATGTTCGCAGGTGTAAGGCCTGGCATGACAATTCTCGATGTGAATGCTGGTGGTGGATATTATACGGAAATACTTTCTCACGCCGTAGGTGAGCATGGTAGAGTATACTCTCACAATGGTGCTGTATATTGGGCTTTTATGAAAAAGGCACTGCCTGACCGCTATGCAGATGAACGGCTTGGTAATGTGAAGCATATTCACAATGATAAAGAGACGATTGATTTGCCAGAAGCAAGTTTAGACATGGCTATGGCTGTGTTGTCATATCATGATTATTTCTTTACGCATGAAGCTCGCTTGGGCGGAGGGCATGAAGATGTTCCTGCGGTTTTGGCGTCTATTCGTAAGGCTTTGAAACCAGGAGCTAGCTTTGTGATTGTTGATCATGTTGCTCCATCTGGGAGTGGACCGGCTGATTTTGATAAGTTACACCGGATTGATCCTGCCTTTTTAAAGGCACAGATGGCTGATGCAGGGTTTACTTTTGTGGAAGAGAGTGACGCGTTGGCTAATCCAAACGATAGCAATGACGGATCCCCTTTTGCGCCTGAAATTCGCGGTAAAACTAACCGGTTTATTTATAAGTTCTCTAAGTAAACTAAGGGTATCAACCTCACTTTGATGTGTAGAGCACGATCTGTGTACCATATAATTACTCCTTGAGAGATGCTTTCAGGGGGTAATGATGTGTATGGTACAGGGTTAAGGTAAAGTATGGTGAAAAAGTACAATATTGACGGCTTTCATGAATTTAGGTTTGATGCGAACGGTATAGAGAAAACTGTATTCAGAGCAGGGCAGGTTGGCGGCCCCCCAGTTTTATTGATGCAAGAGCTTCCCGGAATGACACCCCATACTTTCGCACTTGCTAACCGTTTGGTGGCTGATGGATTTGTGGTTTATATGCCGTTATTGTTTGGGAAGCCAAGCCGCCCAATTGAGGTGTTTAAGAATGTAGTGCGCCTTTGCTTGCAGCGTGAATTTCATTTTTTAGCATGGCATAAACCTAGCCCCATTACAGATTGGTTGCGGGCGATGTGTCGATACATTTCTAATGAGAATGCAGGCCGAAAAATTGGCGCAATTGGCATGTGCTTAACGGGTCGATTTGTTCTATCGCTGATGGTTGAAGAGGAACTAGTAGCACCTGTTATGTCACAGCCGGGGCACCCTAGAGGACATGGTAATAAAAAGGCTGCAGCGTCGTTGGGTATTCCTGCATGTGAGTTAGAATCTGCAAAGGAGCGCTCAAAAGCTGATGATATTCAGGTGTTGGGATTGCGTTTTGAAAATGACCCGTTTTGCCCACCTCAACGATTTGAAACCATGGAGCGCGAGTTTGGGGACAACTTTGTGCGGTTTGACATCGATCATTCGCTCTATGCGGAGCATAATATCCGTGAAGATGCTCATGCAGTATTGACGATTGATTATAATGATAAAGCGCATCATCCCACACAATGTGCATATGAAAAAATGATTACCTTTTTACGCCAGCGAATTACTCCGCCTGAGTGTTAAGGACAAGGCATAGGGTATTCAGATTCAATCTTGTTAATTTCTGTGATCAGCTCTTCAGGCAATGTCATATCATGCGTCTCCAAAGCTGTTTTCAGTTGGTCCAGATTAGTTGCGCCAATAATATTAGATGTTAGAAATGGCTGCATATTAACAAAAGTTAGCGCCATTTGTGCCGGATTCCATCCTTTTGACTGGGCAAGCGCAACATACCGTTCCATCGCAGCTGTGCCTGTATCATTTAAGTAGCGGCCAAAAGTTTCCCTAAATAGCCCAAAACGTGAATTTTCTGGTACGGCACCATTGCAGTATTTTCCAGTTAGGTAGCCTGAGGCAAGGGGGGAATATGCGAGTAATCCACAATCTTCTTTGTCAGCTAATTCGGCGAGGCCAATTTCATATGAGCGATTGAGAAAGTTATAGGGGTTTTGAACAGTTGCAACCCTTGGAAGGCCCATTGTTTCAGATAGCTTTAGCGCGTGCATGGTGCCCCATGCCGTTTCATTAGAAAGCCCCACGGCCCTTATTTTTCCAGCATCAACTAGATCTTTCATTGCTGAAAGGGTCTCTTCAAGAGGAACCGAAGTTTCGTCTTTAACTGGGCGGTATCGTAAAACCCCAAAAAAGTTGGTGCGGCGGCTAGGCCAATGGATCTGGTATAGGTCGATATAGTCAGTGCCTAGCCTCTTGAGGCTTGCATCGCATGCTTCGATCACTGATTGGCGATCTAGGTTGTTACCTTGCCCTTCATTCAAATGTGGACGCATATAATTTAGGTTCGGTGCAGGTCCCGCAATTTTGGATGCGATGACAAGCTGATCACGTTTGCCGTTCTTTTTCAGCCAACTTCCAATGATACGTTCTGTTGAGCCGTAAGTTTCTTCCCGCGCAGGAACGGAATATAATTCCGCCGTGTCCATAAAGTTTACACCATACTCTAGCGCTAAATCAATTTGCGCATGGCCTTCACTTTCAGTGTTTTGCTGGCCCCATGTCATGGTGCCAAGGCAAATTTTACTTACACTAATATCAGTGCGGCCAAGCTTGCGCATTTCCATAAGGCTAATCCTTAAAGGCTATTGAAGAATAGGCGTGTATGTTGTTGGTTTAGGCTGCTTCAACGCCTTTGTCTGTCATAAGTTGCTGTAATTCACCGCTTTCAAACATTTCACGAATGATATCACAGCCACCAACAAATTCGCCTTTTACATAAAGTTGCGGGATGGTTGGCCAGTCAGAAAAGACCTTGATGCCTTCACGCAATTCGGCATCTTCCAAAACATTAAAGCTCTCATATTTCACACCGACGTGCTGTAACACTTGGCTTACAACTGAAGAAAACCCACATTGCGGGAAAATAGGAGTACCTTTCATGAAGAGTACAACGTCATTATCATTCACATAGCCTTGAATACGTTCAGAAACGCTCATAACCTTATCCTTAAATTTGGCCAATTTATCCTACAGATAGGCGTGATTGACGAGCTTGCCAAGGGCAGAATTTAAAATCTTACTAAAATGGTCAATCAAAATGGATTTTTGTTAAAAACTATTCAGGCACGCTTGTCTGAAGAGCCAATGCGTGGAGCTCTCCGCCCATGCGTCCTTTCAGGCTTTTATAAACCATCTGGTGCTGCTGTACCCGTGATTTCCCGCGAAAACCTTCATAAACTACATGAGCAGCATAATGATCACCGTCACCGCGAAGGTCTTCAATGCGAACGCTTGCGCCAGGTAGGTCTTCTTCTATTAATTTAACAATGTCGTCTGACTGCATCGCCATAACTTTACCCCTAAGAACTTTTCTTCCGCCCACTATAGCAGGCTAAAACACACGGCGTCATCTATAAGCTTTATTGGGGCAGCTTCAAGTTTTTGTAAACTGAATGTTCTGGGAAACTTGACCAAAGCACAAGGAAGGGGTTTTCTGTAGCCGAAAGGAGTATCTCTTGGCCCAAGCTAAATGCTTAATTGTAACCACCCATTACCGCCCTTTAATTGGTGGTGCTTTAACGGTGTATGATGCCTTGGCCAGCCATGCTAACGGGGCGGTTAGCGTATTAACTGCCTCTCATGATTATGTTGCTGAAAAAGAAGTTGAAGGTTGGAAATCTTTTGATCAAATGGCTTCCTATAAAGTTACGCGATTACCTTTTATGCGTATTGGATTGTTGCCGGCGGGTGTTAGTGTTTTAGGGAAAATTCAAGCAAAAATAAAGGCTTGGAAGTTATCGCGCAAGGTTTTGCGCGCGACTTTGGCGTTGATAGAGGCCGACGATATAGATGTTGTGTGCATTGGTGCACAGGATGCTTTGGGTTGGCTTGTTGAGCCACTAAAACAGAAGACAGATGCGAAGGTTATTATTTATGTTCACGGCGAAGAGGTGTCACAGGGAGCACACTCTCCAAAAGCTGAAGAGCAGCGCCGCACCGCCCTACAAAAAGCCGATGGTGTGATCGCCGTTAGTAGTTTTACAGCAGATATTTTAAGAAACAGATACCATGTACCTAAGGAAAAAATACTCTTGCAAACTAACGGTGTGGATTTAGCGCGTTATAACGGACATTTGGCACCTAGCATGAGGGAACCTATGGGGTTACCACAAGGGCGATTTGTGTTTTCTTGCGGTAGGCTCGTGGAGCGTAAAGGCTTTGATATGCTGGTTGAGGCATGGCCAGAGATACATATGGCAGTACCTGATGTTACGCTGGTTATTGGAGGAAGTGGGCCGCTAGAGCTAGCGCTTAAGGCCCGAATTACAACATTAGGAATAAGTGATAGCGTTAAAATGCTCGGCTGGATGAGCGAGGAGAAAATGGCTGCTGCATATGGCTTCGCCGACGTGTTTGCTATGCCAAATCGCACGATGCCGGACGGCGATACCGAAGGTTTTGGATTGGTGTTTCTGGAAGCTGCAGCAATGGGCACACCGTCTGTTGGTGGGAAAGCTGGCGGTGCAGTTGATGCCATAGTCGACGGTGAAACCGGCCTGTTTGTTGACGGAAATAAGCCGGAAAAAATTAGTGCGGCGCTTACTGAGTTGCTCACCAACAAGGCGCTCTGTGACACACTTGCCTTAAAGTCTCAGGCTCATGCACAAACACAGGGTTGGCAAAAAAAGACAGACGATTTCCTAGCTTATTTGAATCAAATTTCTAGCTAAGTATTTATTTATAAAGTTGAAATTTAAATTTATGGCGCTAATTCAACAAGCAGTATTTTTATAGGCTGTTTTGATGGGCGCGCTTATGGCCACTTGGCATTATTTGAAAACCAAAGGTGGTGTGACAGTGCCTGTGCAGGCGTTTGCGCCAGTAGGAGAGGCAAAAGCTGCTCTTTTGATGTTGCCAGCCCTTGGTGTGCAGGCCCGTTTTTATCAGCGTCTTGCAAAAGGATTATCGGCTGAGGGTGTGGCTGTTTATTTGTTTGAACAACGAGGGCACGGTCAAAGCCCGTATCGGCCAAAGCGTGGGGAGGTTTTCGGCTGTGCTGATTATATGAATATTGATATTCCCACTGCGATGGAGTTCGTTCGGTCTCAGCAACCTAACGTTCCATTTTATTTGGGTGGGCACAGCCTTGGTGGCCATATGGCCTCAATAGTTGCAGGGCGGCAGGGTGCTGATATTGCCGGAGTTTTTCATCTAGCCTGTGGCTTTCCTTATGCAAAGCTATTCAATGGCAAGCAAGCTAAACAAGGCATGCAAATTCGCTTTTTAGCATGGGCCGTTCCTTTGCTAACATTCCTTCTGGGCTTTTTCCCTGGTGACAAGCTGGGGTTTGGTGGCCGAGAATATAGCCGCCTGATGATGGATTGGAGAAAATGGGCGCTTGGTGGCAACTATAACTTCGGTGGTTACCCTGAGCTAGAGGACCAAATCTCTCGTTATTCAGGTGGGATGCTTTCAATCGGGTTTGAGCATGACTATTTTGTAAGTGAGGGGGCGCTTGATTATAGCCGAAGTCGGTTCCAGAATGCCGATGTCACACGTGTGACACTCGGTGAGACAGAGCAGGGCAGCTTTTTAGGGCACTTTGATTGGGCAAAAGCACCTGATGGTGCGGTTTCTGCCATTCTAGGTTGGTTGAAAAGTATGTGACATCGGTAGTTTTAACGAGTGCTCAAAGTCATATTGAGGGTAACAGTGGAGGAAATTATGCAATATCTGGATCCCGAGCGTGCAGCCTTCGAGGCTTTCAAAAACCTGCCTCGGGATAAGCCCGTTAACATGTTGAACCTGATCCAATTGAAGGAAGAGGCAATATACGAGGATGGTACTACGAAAACCGGTGCGGAAGCATATGCAGCTTATGGCCGTGATAGTGGGCCGATCTTCCGGCGCGTAGGCGGGAAAATTATCTGGCGGGGGGAGCCTAAATTGATGCTCATCGGCCCTGACCAAACTACAGGGGCTGAGGCATGGGATTTAGCGTTCGTAGCCTATTATCCAACTGCGGGTGCCTTTCTGGAAATGGTCACTGATCCAGACTATAGGGTCGCAGTAAAGCACCGCCAAGCAGCAGTTGCTGATAGCCGCCTTCTTCGGTGCCACGAACAAGATAGTTTGGATGGTTTCGGTTGAGCTAGCCACCTGCTCAAATCTCCTTTTCTTAAGATCGCTAGTGCACACCCTGGCCGATGGTTAAGATATAAAAGTACGTTATGCACCGTAAATTATGGCATGAAATACAAACGGTCTCGTTATGCTAGGCCGCCGAGTAATTGCTCCCCCCCCCCTCTTGGCACATAGCTACTATTGCAGTTATGCTCCCGCTACACATAAGTTTAGAAAAAGGGGAAAGCTTGTGAACCTGTCAAGGAATGACTTGATTGTTATCGTCGGCGCTTTTTTGGCGGTGGCCGGTGTGTTTTTGCCAATGGTAAATGTTGGGGGGCTCGGCACGATAAGTTATGCTAAGGCCGCATCACCAG
>Ga0316207_10005638_pt1 | contig 10287 bp, 10 predicted proteins | sample 6weekpyrite_MG_FD_204943 | JGI IMG/M metagenome (GOLD analysis project Ga0316207, IMG submission 204943) | Microbial mat bacterial communities from mineral coupon in-situ incubated in ocean water Damariscotta River, Maine, United States -... | ecosystem: Environmental > Aquatic > Marine >...
GCGCAGAAAAGTCTAAATTTATTTCTAATATCTCACATGAACTTCGCACCCCCATGCATGGCATTATGAGCTTTTCTCAATTTGGTATAAAAAAGTCCAATCAAGTCTCTCGCGAAAAATTATTAGACTATTTTGAGAACATTAAAGAATGTAGCGATAGAATGATTTCGCTGGTTAACGACCTTCTAAACTTATCAAAACTAGAATCAGGGTCATTTACCATAAACAAAAAAGACTCTTCTCTTTCAGAGATTCTTAAATCAACCATCAATGGGCAACAAATACCTCTAAAAGAAAATAATATTCACGTACGGATGAATGTGATATCAGAACCCAGCAGCATGAGATTTGACCCTATACTTATAGAGCAAGTGATAACAAATTTATTATCAAATGCCATTTCTTTTTCTCCTGCTGGTTCAACTATTACGGTAACCATCTCAGACCGACCATTGGATACTTCTCATAAAATAAGTGGTGAGTGTATTAACTTTTCAATAAAAGATGCCGGTGTTGGGGTGCCCCAAGATGAATTAGAATACATTTTTGACAGTTTCACACAGAGTAGTCGAACAGACACAGGGGCTGGTGGAACCGGTATTGGTCTTGTCATTTCAAAGAATATTATTGAAGCACACCAAGGTAAAATTTGGGCAAAGAACAATATTGATTCTGATGGCACTACTTTTTTCTTTTCGTTACCTATTTAACCTAAAATAAGTTTCACGCCAATCAATAAAGTTATCAGTTCGTAAACCCGTTTAATCCAACGGCTACCCTTCACGATTGCCAAATGTGCACCAATATATCCTCCCAATAATGAACCAACCAATAAGGCAGGTAACCATTGCCAATAGATCTCACTAAGTAGACCTAAGGTTAGTGCCCCCGTGCCATTCCAGAATAAACCAACCAAGATTAAGGTATAAGCCACTGCGCGTTTGTAATCGAGACCAAACCAACGTACTAACCATAACGTAACAAATAACCCTGTGCCTGATGTTAATGAACCATTCAATACGCCAATCAAAAACAATACAATCGTCCCAATCACAAACCCACGTGGATTCCGGTTCATGGGTCTTTCTGATAAACCCAATTCACGTTTCGCCACAGAATAAATTCCAAGGCCCGCTGTCAATAATCCAAGCGCAATTTCTGCCGACCTATCGGGAACATAAAGAATCAGATTCGCGCCAAGAACAACGCCAGGCAAACCTCCCAATAACATATATAAGATAAATTGACGCTCTAGGCTTTTCTCCCGCGCATGCCGAATGGTGGCGCCAATACCCAATGCAACACTCGCAACCTTATGTGTCGCCAACGCAACGGAGAAAGGCAATCCCAAAAACAATAGTGCTGGTAATTGAATGAGTCCTGCCCCACCACCAGCAAAAGCTGAAAAGATATTGGCCACTAAGGAGATGATAAATAACCAAATTTGCTCAATCATAAAGGAGCGTTCTCAAAAATAAATTCTTGCCATCAATTGGTGATTTTGCGACAACTTTCATGGTTATCGAACTTCACACAGGTAATAATGACTAATAAACATGGACTGACTATACTCTAGCAATACAATAATATGACTCTAACAGGTAATTATCGTGGCCAAAACAAAACTTCTTCGTAACCTATTTATTAGTAGTGCCATAACAATATTGGCACTAAATAGCATTCCTCTGCACGCAGCTAAAATTAAGTGCTGGAAAAATAGTGACGGTGTACGAGAATGCGGCACGATCGTTCCCCCAGAATACGCACAAAAAGGTCATGATGAAATAAGCTCCAAAAGCTCTGCTATTAAACGTCATAAACGTGCCTTAAATGCGGAGGAACTTGCCGAAGAAAAACGTCTAGCTGCCGAAAAGAAGGCTGCTCAACGTGCTCTTGAGGAACAAAAAATAAAAGATACTGTACTCCTTAGGACATTTGCTAACGAAGACGAAATCGTCATGTCACGCAATGGCAAAATAACTTCAATACGTACCGAAATCCGGCTGACCAATAAAACCCTCAATAAGGCAAAAGAACACCTCAATAAATTACGTAAAAAAGCGGCTAGTAATGAACGTGCAGGGAAAAAGGCGCCTAAAAAACTGACTCAAAGTATCGAGCAAACACAAAAGCAAATATCAAAACTCGAAACATTTATTAGCGCAAAAAATACTGAACTAAATAGGATTAATAACCAATTTGAAAGTGATATGGCTCGCTTCAAAGAGCTCAATAAGCCGTCAACTAATCAGAAATAACCATACCGGTCGTTAGCGCCTGCCATTCATTTGGCCAACCAGCCAATGGTGGCTGTGAAAAATCACTACGTACATAGCGATGCAAGCGACCTTCAATCATCGACAATAATAATCGACTATAGATTTTGATCTGTTCATCAGTGATTTGTACACCTTGTAAACGAGACTCACGTAAAACCTGTTTTATTTGTGTCTCAACCCGTTCATAAAATTGATTAATCCGTTCTCGCAAACGCGATTTCTCACCAACCAATGCATCACTAACCAACAGACGTGTCATACCTGGGTTTTTCTCTGCAAAACCAAGCAATAGAGAAAGGATTTTTTCACAACGAGGGAGTACACGCTTCTCATCATCAAGAATTCGACTCACCAATGTAAAAATCGTTTCTTCAATAAACTCTATAAGCCCCTCAAACATCTTGGCCTTGCTTGGAAAATGCCGATATAACGCAGCTTCAGAAACACCTACCGCTTTTGCTAACTTTGCTGTGGTAATGCGTTCACCTGGTTTTTCTTCTAGCTCGCGTGCTAATGCCTGCAAAATAGATTCGCGACGCGATAGTTTCGCTTGTTTATCAATTCGTGGAGACATAGCGATTAACCGCGGATCAAGGTGCCAACACCTTCATCTGTAAAAATTTCTAACATCACAGCATGCTCCACCCGCCCATCAATAATATGTGAGCTCGCCACACCACTACGCACTGCATCAAGGGCACTACCAATTTTAGGTAACATGCCACCATGGATTGTGCCATCTTCAATCAACTCATCAACTCGCTGACTACTTAAACCCGTTAGCAACTTACCATTTTTATCCAACAACCCTTCGGTATTGGTTAAAAGAATCAACTTCTCAGCTTGTAGTGTCTCAGCCATCTTACCGGCAACCAAATCAGCATTAATATTGTACGACTGGCCATCTTCACCTGAGCCAATTGGTGCAATCACTGGGATAAAATTACCTTGTGTCAGCATGTTAACAACCGAAGTATTAATCCCCGCCACTTCACCAACATGACCAATATCAATAATTTCAGGTGCATCCAGTTCAGGACTATCCCGTTTAAACACCATTTTTTTAGCTCGAATCAAATCACCATCTTTACCAGTCAAACCAACTGCTTTACCGCCATGCTGATTAATCAGGTGAACAATATCTTTGTTCACTAAGCCACCCAAAACCATTTCAACCACATCCATGGTTTCACTGTCTGTCACACGCATGCCATCAACAAACTCACTTTGTTTGCCAATCTTTTCTAATAACGTCCCAATCTGTGGACCACCGCCATGCACAACAACCGGATTAATACCGACTAATTTTAATAAAACAATATCTCTGGCAAAACCCGCTTTGAGTTTTTCATCGACCATTGCGTTGCCACCATACTTAATGACAATTGTTTTACCGACAAATTGTTGAAGATAAGGCAGGGCTTCACCAAGCACATTTGCAATATTCATCGCTGCCTTGTTAGTTAGACTCATGGTACTTTCCTAGAATTTTAATAAATAATGTTATCTCACAACGCGGCTAACAGGCACCATCGTTATAAGGAAATTTTTAATTGCATGCAGTATAGCGCCGATCATTCAGAATGAAAGCTCAAGCCCTGAATCAACAGATAACATTAACTCACGAAAACGTGCCATGATCTGCGCTAGTGCCTCATCGGTATCAGCTTCAAAGCGCAGCACTAAGGTCGATGTTGTATTTGATGCACGCACCAAACCCCAACCATCAGCAAAATCAACACGCAAACCATCTATTGTTGTCATTTCCCCGTCTTCGAAACTCGCCTTCTTCAATAATTTCGCCATAAAGTCATGCTGTGTGCCTTCTTTCATCGCGACATTTAACTCTGGTGTATTTACACTGTCAGGTAAGGCATTAAATATTTCAGCAACTGATTTGTCAGCTGTCATTGTCCCTAATAGCTCAACCAATCTGGCTGCTGAATAAATACCATCATCAAAGCCATACCAGCGTTCTTTGAAGAAAATGTGTCCACTCATCTCACCCGCTAATAAGGCACCTGTTTCTTTCATTTTTGCCTTAATCAAAGAGTGTCCCGTATTCCACATTGTCGCCACGCCACCGTGCTGCTCAATCACTTGTTTCAGTTTTGTTGAACATTTCACATCAAAGATAATTTCACCACCTGGATTACGAGATAAAATATCCATCGCATAAAGCATCATGACTCTATCAGGCCAAATAACCTTGCCTTCACTCGTAACAACACCAAGTCGGTCACCATCACCATCAAAAGCAAAACCTAAATCGGCCTTATGCTCCTTAACTGCGGCAATAACATCTTCAAGGTTCTCAGGACGCGATGGGTCAGGGTGATGATTAGGGAAATTGCCATCCACATCACAATATAACTCAATCACTTCACAACCAAGTTCTGTTAATAATTTCGGTGCAATAACACCCGCTGCACCATTACCGCAATCAACCACAACCTTAAAACGCTTCAGCAACATAATGTCTGATGTAATTCGCTTTAAGTATGACTTAAGAACGGTCTTCTCAACTAACTGCCCCTCTCCTTCGAGGTAATCATTCTCCTCAACCCGTTTACGAATAAGCTGAATATCGTCACGCGCCAATGTCGTGCCATCAATAACCATTTTAAGTCCATTGTGGTCCGGTGGATTATGACTCCCCGTCAACATAACACCTGAGCCAGAACCCATTATTTTTGCTGCAAAATAAACTAACGGTGTTGGCACAAGACCGATATTAATCACATTAATACCGCTAGCTAACAAACCTTCTATTAATTTTTCAACTAATATTGGTCCAGAATTTCGACCATCACGCCCAACGAGCATCGTAAATTGTTGTCGTGACTGAGCTTCACTACCTAATGCTCGACCGATTTCATAAACGACTTCCTCGGTTAATGTTTTGTTAACCACGCCACGGATATCGTAGGCCTTAAAAATTGAGGCGATTGCATTTTTGTCTACTTCAGCTGTGACTGTTGAGTCAGGTTCCGACTCTTCTTCTTGTACCACTAACCCATCTCCTGAATGAAACAGCAAATTATCACTTGCCTCATCTGTCACGCTTTCTTTTACCTCACGCAACACCGTTTTAGGTGGTTCTTGCGCATCCTTTTCTGCTTGAAGACGCCTATTATGTAAGACCGTACGGACAAATAATAATAATGAAATTAATAATATGACACCGGCAAAACTACTCACTAGTAAAATTTGTTGACTAGCATAGTTAATAATTTGTTCTGTTTTATTTGTTGCGGGCCAATACGCGACGTGCCAACGAGTACCGGCTATCGATGCTTTATAAGGCGCAAATGCACGTTCGCCTTTTTGCCCTTTTGCTGCCAACACTTGTCGGCCTTGTTGTAATTCAAGATCGCCATTTTTTACTGCTAAGCTTGATAGTAATTTTTTTAATAAACCAATTTTAAAACTAGCCAATACAGCACCAACAGCCTCATTATTTTCATTCTTTACTGCTTGAACAAAATCAATATGCTGAGATTCACTACCAAAAAGATGTACCTCAACAGGCAATTTTTTATCGTTTGATGCCTTTTCTACTGCCTCATAGACCATGTCAAAACAGGCATAACTTAAAACTGGTATTTCATCATCAATCGTATCTGTTGCTGTACTTGTTAATAACCTTACGGTTAAAAGATTTGGCAACGTCACATCTTCATGCTGGAGCAAGGTACTTGAAGCTTGTGAAAGCTTCTCAATAGTATCGGGTGATTCTGCCAATGCGGTTAGGCGTGACCTGATTTGTACAATATTTTCTGCAATGTCTTTGGCAAAGGTTTTTGCCGTAGCACGATAAGTTGGTGTCTTATCAATCTTTTCTGGCGCCGGCATATCTGATTGAAACACATACACAAACATCCCGAGCGACAACACCATCAGTGATACAGGAATAATATGTGAACGCAGATCTATCTTCTTACCTGCTTTAGCTTTCGGACTTGCCTTTCTTGAAAACAATTTCATGTTTAATTAATGCCTACCTGTATGTCCAAATCCGCCTTCACCACGCGTGCTATCATCAAACTCTTCAACCAATTCAAATTCTGCTTGTACAACAGGCACAATCACCATTTGTGCAATACGCTCACCAGGCTGAACGGTAAAACTTTCACTACCACGATTCCAACACGAAACAAATAATTGCCCTTGATAATCAGAATCAATCAAGCCAACCAAATTACCCAAGACAATACCGTGTTTATGTCCTAGTCCTGAGCGGGGCAATAACATTGCCGCATAATTTGGATCTGCGACATAAATCGATAAACCAGTTGGAACAAGGAATGTTTCACCTGCCGCCAGTTCAACCGCTTCATCTAAACAAGCGCGCAGATCCATACCTGCTGAACCTTCAGTTGCATAATCAGGTAAAGGAAACTCATTACCGATACGTGAATCAAGAATCTTAAGTTGAATTTTATGTTTCATAATCTCTACTTTACATGCTATTTATTTTATTGAATTTCAATTTCATTCTCTTACTTGTTCGGCAATTAATTCAACTAACTGACGTGCAAGTTTTGATTTCTGCATCAATGGAAACTCTTTTTTGCCATCTTGCCAATAAACATTCAAGGCATTTTGTTCGCTCTCAAAGCCCATCGACGAACCATCATCATGCTGACCAATTTTATTAGCTGCAATCATGTCCAAAGACTTGGCTTGTAACTTACCCAGAGCATATTCTTCCAAATTATTGGTTTCAGCTGCAAAACCAACCGTAAACGGTGCATTTTCCAATGCCGCAACCGATGCCAGAATATCCGTTGTTCGTTCCACTGAGAATGCTAACGTTGAAGATTGTTTCTTTAATTTTTGCGCCGCAACCTCAACTGGGCGGTAATCTGCCACAGCAGCAGTGGCAATAAAAATATCACTATCAACAATATGAGTATTAACCGCGGCCAACATGTCTGACGCTGACTCAACCTTAACTCGATGCGCCCGGTCTGGCGTCTCCAAACACACAGGTCCACTAATCAGAGTGACCTCAGCACCTGCCTCAATACATGCTTCTGCAACAGCATAACCCATCCGGCCACTACTTCTGTTGCTAATAAAACGCATGGGGTCGAGTGCTTCGCGGGTCGGCCCAGCAGTGATAACAACCTTCTTACCTGCCAGTGAGCCGGTCACGAACAAAGCACTGCAAGCATGCACTAATTCCATTGGCTCAAGCATTCGGCCACTGCCCGTCTCTCCACATGCCTGCTCACCTTCGGCTGGACCAAACAAGTGAATCCCCCGTTGCCTTAACACCTCAACATTCGCCTGTGTTGCCTCATCAGACCACATCGCTTGATTCATGGCAGGTGCAACCGATATCGGTGCTTCACAAGCAAGACATACCGCCCCGAGCAAATCGTCACTCCGTCCCTGCACTAACCTCGCTAAACAATCTGCGCTTGCTGGTGCGATAAGCAAACAATCAGCCCAACGTGCTAATTCGATATGCCCCATACCGGACTCAGCCTCAACATCCAGTAATGTATTATGAACAGGGTTACCTGAAACCGCTTGTAAGGTCATTGGCGTAATAAACTCTTGCCCTCCCGAGGTTATTATCACCCGCACCTCAGCGCCCGCCTCACGCAAGCGCCGCGTTAAATCAGCACTCTTATAGGCTGCGATACTGCCGGTCACGGCAAGTAAGATTCGTTTATTGGTCAGGCTAGTCAATTTACGGCCAATTCTTATACTTTAATTACGACGAAATAGAGATTTTAGCAGATATGTGCCGCTAGAAACCGACTCCTGATACACTCAATTCACATATCAAGGAACGGTAGCCATGCCAGGGAGGCAATATGCGCATATCAGATTGGCCGGTCGCCGAGCGACCACGGGAAAAACTCATCCAACGCGGCCCTCAAGCCCTATCTGATGCCGAATTACTCGCCATCTTTCTTCGTACAGGCAGTCGAGGTCTTTCCGCCGTCGATTTAGCCCGCAGCTTACTTAAACGCTTTGGCTCTCTAAGAAACCTGCTCGACGCGAATCAGCAACACTTCTGTGATGCACCTGGCCTAGGGCCAGCAAAATACGTGCAATGCCAAGCAGCTCTTGAGCTTAGCCGCCGCCACCTCGACGAAACCCTGCAACGTGATGCGGTTTTTACCGAACCCGCAACGGTTCGACGCTATCTCAGCACTCGTCTACGCGACCGCAAACGTGAGGTATTTGCCTGTCTCTTTTTAGATACCCGCCATCGGCTAATCCACTACGAAGAGCTTTTCCTCGGTACAATTGATGGTGCCAGTGTCCACCCACGTGAAGTCGTGAAACAAGCCCTCAACTGCCATGCCGCTGCCGTGATTATTGCTCATAACCACCCTTCTGGTATCGCAGAGGCAAGTCGTTCCGATATTGCGATCACGCAACGATTAGTCGAGGCACTGCAATTAGTCGATATCCGAATTCTTGACCATTTTATCGTTGGCGATGGTGAGCCTTGGTCATTTGCCGAGCATGGAAAAATATAATTTCCCCTCTCAATATATAGTATCTATATGATTTTAAAGGATATTGAATGTAAGCCCTGATTAATTCAATAATAGAAATCCTTGCTCTCGTAAATCTGTTCTGGTATAAAGTGCGGCTCGTTTCATACGTATGCGTATGGATCCACAGGTTTCGGAGGTTTAAGAAGATGTCCAGAGTATGCCAAGTAACCGGCAAACGCCCAATGTCAGGCAATAACGTGTCTCACGCGAAAAACAGAACGCGTCGCCGTTTTTTACCTAACTTACACCATCACCGCTTTTGGGTAGAAAGTGAGCAGCGTTTCGTACGCCTGCGCGTTTCCTCAAAAGGTATGCGTATTATCGATAAGAAGGGTATTGATACCGTTCTAACTGAAATGCGCACACGCGGCGAAAAGGTTTAAAGGAGAGCACTATGCCACGCGATAAAATCAAACTCGTCTCTAGTGCCGGCACAGGTCACTTTTACACGACGGATAAGAACAAACGTACTATGTCTGAAAAACTTGAAATGAAAAAGTTTGATCCAGTTGTACGTAAGCATGTCATGTACAAAGAAGCCAAAATTAAATAATTTTGCCTTTGTATTGATTGTGTTAAAAAAACTCGTCATTAGACGGGTTTTTTTATGCTTGCTGTTCAGCCGTGACACTTTTCTTGTATCATGTACAACACAGCTAAAAATATACGGGATAAATCATTAGTACAAAAAAAACGATTATTACGTATGGAACATTCGACATGTTTCATCAGGGTCATCTGCGACTTTTAAAGCGAGCCAAAGCATTAGGCGACTATCTAATCGTGGGCGTCACTGATGAAAATTATGATCGTTCACGTGGCAAGTTAAATGTTATCGAAAGCACCGAAAAACGCGCCCAAGTCATTGAGGCGCTAGATTTTGTCGATAAGGTAATTATCGAAAAGCATAAAAAACAAAAAGCCGCCGACATGGTGAAATATGATGTTGATATTTTTGCCATTGGAGATGATTGGGAAGGCACGTTTGATTACCTAAATGAATTCACCCAGGTTGAATACTTACCCCGCACTAAGGGTATATCAAGCACCGAATTAAGAAGAGATAACTTCGATTTAATCAAATTAGGTATTGTTGGTCTTGGGCGAGATACCAAAGCCTTCATAGAAGAAGCACAACATGTACCTAATTTAAAAGTTAATCGTATTTTTTCCCCAGACTTACCTGCATTAAAAAAATTCACTCAAAAATGTGAACATATCCGATATGGTCATGACAATTACGATGAATTTTTAGACACAAGTATTGTTGCCGTCTATATAGATACGGCACTTGAGAAACACTACCCATTAATCAAAAAGGCATTAATGGCTAAGAAACATGTGCTCTGCGAAAACCCACTGGCACTACACAAACGCGAATTAGTAGAGTTGCTTTCCTTAGCAAAAAAAGAAAAAGTCTTGCTACTCTCTGCACTCAAAACAGCTTTCCTACCCGCCTTTAATCAATTATTAACCGAGTT
>Ga0316207_10005639_pt1 | contig 10287 bp, 11 predicted proteins | sample 6weekpyrite_MG_FD_204943 | JGI IMG/M metagenome (GOLD analysis project Ga0316207, IMG submission 204943) | Microbial mat bacterial communities from mineral coupon in-situ incubated in ocean water Damariscotta River, Maine, United States -... | ecosystem: Environmental > Aquatic > Marine >...
AAAGTATGAGTCAGTAGGCCCCTTGTGGGATGCGATTGTTGCAGATCGACGGTTAATGCATGGACTCTTGTGCAAAACGAAGCAGCAATACCGCGGGCATTTCACACATGAGGAGCTTAAAGCGATTATTTACAGCGCGCTTCATGATATAGACGAGTTTGTATTGGATCTGCGACCTGATCGAGTAGTCACCTTTGTCCCTGCTACGTTTGGAGATAATTTACTTTATTTCGCAGCATTAGCGAATGGTATTGAGTATCGAGTTTTGAGATCAACGAAAGTAGAAAACTATGTCGCTTTTTCTGATCAACTAGGAGCATCCTCGACTTGGATGGAGGCGTTGTATATCGATAATTTGGTCGATCAAGAAAGTAAGGAACATTATCAGAAAGCCTGTGAGTTTTTAGCAAATGGTGCTGATGCGCCTATCGATTACGAAGGATCACTTGCCACCAAGAGGAATACAGTTTTTAGTTTGATAAAGCGTTATATAGCCGGTGCCGCTGGAGCCGCGGTAATCACATTTAGACGCATCGCAAAAGGGATTGCCTCAGACAATCACTTGCCACCCGCTTTGGGGACCTATTTTCATGGAAACTTGCTTCGTGAAATTAGAGAAAAGCGAATTCGAAATATTATGCGTAATCGGCAATTCTCTATTGATGATATTGGAGGCCTGAACTATGTTTTTTACCCAATGCATTGCGAACCTGAAGTTGCATTATCAGTCTATGGGAGAGAGCATCAGAACCAAATAGAGACCATTCGACGAGTTGCTCAGAATATTCCTTTATCTTGGAAGCTTGTGGTGAAAGAACACCCCCGGTCAATTAGTTATCGAAGTAAGAAATACTGCGAAAAACTATTGGATATTCCTAATTTAGTTTTTGCAGACCCAGATACGAAGCCTTTCTACTGGAATCAAAAGTCTCGTGCCGTTGTAACCGTAAGCGGTTTTGCTGGGTTTGAAGCTGCAATGGTGGGGGTGCCTGTAATTGTTTTGGGGGATGCATCGTTTTCACTCTTGCCTAGTACCATGCTTCGTACGGTAAAAAATATGGAAGTGTTTGCGGCAGAAATGAAGTCACTATTGCAAAATTATAGTCGTAGCGAACGACATCTTATTGCATATATTATGGCCAATATGCAGGTTGGTGTTGATGTGAATCTATACAGTGATCTACTTGCAAAAACGGGACGAATTTCTATGAATGCAGATGACGTCGCAACACAAATTAGTCGGCTTACAGACTGGATGATGAGTGATCTGCACTGCAAACATCCTTACCAGAAAAATTTAAAGCTGATGGATGACAAGGATGAGTGAAGCACGTGAATTGAAGCGTTAGTGATCCTCATCCATAATCATACCTCAATAGCATTAAGTGTAATGACGCCAAAATGAAGAAACAATTATTCTATTTGTCAGCCTCTACGATTCCCTCTGCTTCCGCAAATAGTGTTCATGTCATGAAAATGTGTGATGCTTTCCAAAAGAAGGGTATCGAAACAACTTTGTTTTGCCGTAGAGGTTCAGATAAATCGAAGGTTGATGCGCACTTCTTTTACGGAACGGAACCCCGGTTTAGAATAAAAAACTACCCAACGGTCAATCTTCCTGGTGTTAGCTTTCTAACTTCATTATTTTATTTACTGGATATTCTTCGATCTCAAAAATCCAATACGATCTATTATGGCCGTGATATCCCGTCGTTATTACTATGTACCAAGCTAGGCTTTGACGTGGTCTATGAAAGTCATGGAATTCCGCAAAAAAAGGCGCTAGCCTGGATGGAGAGAAGTCTACTCAATAGCCGCAGACTGAAAGGAGTGGTTTTTATATCAGACGCGTTAAGGGATCTCTACAATTTATCTCAATATAACTTTAAAGCCATTGTTTTGCATGATTCTGCGGATCGGCCACCAAACCATACCGACAAAATTGAATTAAAAGGCGATAGTTCTTTTAATGCAGTGTATGTTGGTGCGCTGTATGCTGGAAGAGGAGTGGATTTGATATCTGATCTTGCAGACGCTTTACCAACTGTTGGCTTTCACCTTTTTGGCGGTAACGAGCTAGATGTTGCAAGGTTAAATCAAGAGTCCATTCATTTTGGGCGGAATAATATTCACTTCTATGCTTATGTTCCTCCTTCCGAGACATACAAATGTCGGAACAGTGCTGACGTGCTATTAATGCCATATCAAAAGTCAGTTATGACAATTAATAATGCCAGTGAAACATCAAGATATATGTCACCACTAAAACTGTTTGAATATATGTCTAGCCATAAACCTATAATCAGTTCGGATCATGTGGTTCTCCAAGAAGTTTTGACTAATGAAGTCAATGCTTTGCTTTGTGACCCAGAAAATGTTGGTCAATGGAAAGAATCTATTCAAAGGCTAACGGTTGACCAAACGCTTTGTAGAAAATTGGCGGAAAATGCGTATGAACACTTTGAGACTGCTTATACATGGGATATCAGAGCTGCGTTAATATTATCTAGTTTTGGCAATGAACAAGGTGAATCTTAGCATGATCATCGCCGTTCCACGTAAAGATGTATGAATAAAGACAAGCGCTTTCAGCTTAAACTTGACACTCTAGCCTCATTAGGCAGACCACTTCAAAGTGATTCGGATGTTCTGGACCTTGGTTGTGGTGCAGGTGATCTAGTGAAAGCAATGCGAGATAAAGGGTTTAATGGGTTTGGTTGTGACCTAGCTTTTAAAGAAGGGAGACACGTAGATGAGTTGCTGGAATCGGGTTATATAAAAATAATATCTGATAAAGACTATTTGTTGCCATTCGAAGATTGTTCGTTTGACTTTATTTGTAGTGATCAGGTTTTCGAACATATTCAAGACCATGATTTAGCAATATCTGAAATATACCGTGTTCTCAAACCCGGAGGCACTGCACTCCATATATTTCCTCCACCTTTAATTGTCATTGAGCCACACCTCTTTGTGCCATTTGGAGCCTTTATACAGCATTCTATTTGGTTGACCTTGTGGGCGTTTCTTGGGATAAGAACTGAAAAACAAAGAGGAGCAAGTTATAAAGTTGTTTCTAAGGAAAATAAGAATTATCTGAGTACTCGAACTAATTATATTTCTAAAAGTAAATTGGAGGATGTTTTAAAGAAAAATGCATTTGAATATTCATTCTGCGAGCATGAGATGCTAGAACATTACAATGCAATGACCAAATTTGTAATGAAGTTAGACAACACTCTTCCCTTTTTTCGGTGGCTTTGCCATATGTTTGTCAGCAGGGCGTTTTTTATGATTAAGCCAAAAAAATAGACTATGCCAATAGTCTCGCTAAATCCAATAGGTGATTTTACCACTGCAAAGATCTTCTTTTTCTTACTAAAAGTACGAAAACCCAAACCCCACAAATCATAAACAATGGCACCGACCCGGTTACTGAAAACGGTGTACGCCCGTGCATTATCTTAAACTTCGATTCCAGTACAGTCTGTACGAACTGTTCACTTTGATCGACAATTCGACCACGTTCGTCGATCACGGCGCTGATGCCGTTGTTGGTGCCTCTTATCATATACTTGGCGTTTTCTGCCGCGCGCATTTGGGCCATTTCCAGGTGTTGCGGGGGTGCTATGGATTCTCCGAACCAGGCATCGTTACTAATGGTGAGCAGGTAGTCGGCAGTTATGGCGCGTTCGGCGACAAAATCTGGGTAGACGACTTCATAGCAAATGAAGGGTGCAACCTTATATTGGTGCGATTTCAGCAGTGCCTGGTCTTCGGCGCCTTTTCTAAAGTCGGACATAGGCAGGTCGAAAAAGGCGATTAGACCTCTGAGAATATCTTGCAGCGGAATGTATTCGCCGAAGGGAACCAGTTTTTGTTTGTGATTGATGCCGCTGCCGTTGCCGAGGCTGGCAATGCTGTTGTGCAGAATATTTCTGCCGGTGTCTTGGTTTATCTTTCGAAAGGGAATGCCGGTGATGATGTTGCTGTTGTTTTTCTTGGCTTGTTTGGCAATGCTGTCCAAGTAAGGGCGAGCTTGATCGTACAGCATTGGCACGGCTGTTTCTGGCCATACAATCAGATCGTTGTGCCAGTTTTCTCGTGTCAACTTGTCGAGTAGTTGCAGTGTTTTTTTTCGTTGTGAAGGTTGCCATTTTAATTCTTGCGGAATATCGAGTTGTACCAGGGCGACGCTGAGTTCTTGTTCAGGTGCAACCGGTTTTGACCAGTTAATCTGGTTAAGCACGGGTCCCGCAAACCAAATCAATGCAAGCACTGCTACGGCGGCTGATTTTAATTTCTTGCCTGCCAAGGTTAGCCACAGGGCCAGCGTGATACCGGTCGCCACGACGATTGCGCCAACGCCATAAACACCGAGCACAGGAATCCACCCGGCGAGTGGGCTTTGAAGATGACCGTAGCCGAGAAACAGCCAGGGGAATCCGGTTAAAAATACCGTTCTAAAGCCATCGGTGAGTGTCCACAGTGCGAGAAAAAGCAGTGCGTTCTTAATGTAGCTTTCAGTGCGAAGTTTAAAATGGAGCCAGAAAGCAATCCCGGGTACGATGGCGAGTCCGGTCACCCAAATTAACGTTAGCGAGCCCGCGAGAGCAGGGCTGGCGTAACCGAAGTTATGAATGCTGACGTAAATCCAGGAGGCACCTGCACCAAACAAGCCCAACCCGAATAGCCAGCCATGCAAAAATCCCTTTGAGCGTGACTGATTTGAATGGGGTTCAAGTGCACTGGTGAACCAAAGAATCATGGTGATCGAAATGGGTCCGAGCAGCCAATAGTTAAAGGGCGCTAGTGTCAGGGTCTGGAGTATGCCGGACAGGATCAAACAAGCATAAACGATTAATTTTGGAAAAGTTTTTGGGTGCATTAACGATGGTTCTTTTCTTATTTGAAAGTTATTTGTGATTGACTCTGTTATTAGGCGTGCCTAATGTTGTGATGATTGAAGAGGATAATGGTCTGGATTGTCTATAATGCTTTCACTGAGATCTACGTCAATATCTGGCCAATAAAAATGACCTGTGGAGGGTTCTTCTACATTGTAAATTGCCTTTACAGGCTGGTTTTCAAACCAGGGGAATTTATCGTAAGGCATGAATAACTCTTTCCCGCTTGAGGATAGGAGCCAGACACCATGTGGAGAAACATGAGTGACTTCAGTCTTTGAAGTGTTGTTGCCATGCCCGAGTGAGCTCATCGTAGTGTTTCTCTATCAGTTGTTCGATATCTTTCAGTTGCTTAATGTGAGTAGTGATGATTCTTCGCAAGTTCAATATTAGGTGAAAGCCAATATTTGGCTTCTCCATCTCCAGAAATGATATGGACATGCATTCTATCTTCTTCTCTGGAGAAAAAGAAAAATCTGTATCCGTGTTCTCGGAATACTGTTGGACTCATAGCTTCTCTATTTTTAATAAGCGTATGGTTCGGTTGTCTGCATTGAGTACCGTCGCATCGAAGCAGCCGATTTTGGTTGAGTCGCCTCTTCTTGGGAGTCTGCCAAACTGTTTTAGAGCCAAACCGCCAATGGTATCAAATTCGTCATCTGGCAGATCAACTGAAAAATATTCGTTGAATTCATCTATCGGCGTCAATGCTTTAACGTTATATTCTCCGCTATCCATTGCTTTGATCATCACCTCATCGGCAAAGTCATGCTCGTCTTCGATTTCACCGACGATTTGTTCGAGTATGTCTTCTATGGTGACCAAGCCTGCAATGCCACCGTATTCATCGACGACAATCGCCATATGATTGCGATTTTCTTTGAACTCTTTTAGTAGCTGGTTCAGGCGTTTGCTTTCAGGAATAATCGACGCCGGCCGGAGCAATTCTGAGACTTTTGATTTTTTGAGCTCTGAACTCAGTGCCAGTGGGAGCAGGTCTTTCGCGAGCAAAATGCCGATTACATCATCTGTGGAGTCGCCAATGACAGGGAAGCGTGAGTGGGCAGATTCAATGATGCTGTCTATATAGTCTTCAGGCTTCTGGCTTGCTTTCAGGGTGATCATTTGAGAGCGCGGGATCATGACCTCTCTCACCTGCATATCGGTCACTTGCATGGCACCCTCGATAATGCTTAGAGAGTCGGCGTCGATGATGTTTTTGTTTTCCGCCGTTCGTAAGATTTCCATGATGTCACGTAAAGAGTCGGGTTCATCGGAAAAAACTCCGGATATCTTTTCGAGCCAGGTCTTGCCATTCGGTTCGCTATTCGATTTGTCTTCGCTCATAAGTCAGCGTTTGTGTCCTTTGGCTGATAGGGGTTATCGAATCCAAGCGTGCTTAGAATTTCGATTTCAAGTTGTTCCATTACTTTGGCATCCTCGTCCTCAATATGGTCGTATGCCTGCAAATGCAAGACGCCGTGAACTACCATATGTGCCCAGTGGGCTAGTTCGCGTTTGTGCTGTTGCATTGCTTCTTGGGCAACGACTGGCGCGCAGATAATTAGATCACCGAGCAAGTTTAGCTCGATTTGAGCCGGGGCTTCAAATGGAAATGACAATACATTGGTGGGTTTGTCTTTGCCTCGATACTGCGCATTTAGGGCTTGGCTATCGGCTTCGTCGACAATACGAATGCATAGTTCGATTTCGTCTTTGTTTTGTAGACCGTTTTGCAAGGCGGCTTCGGTCCAGCGTTTTAACTGTGAACCGGTAGGGCAGTGAGGGTGTTCACTGGCATTCTGCAAGTCTACAATCGCAACTGTCATGATTTTCCAGAGGGGGCGTTATAGCGACCGTAGGCCTCTACGATGCGCTGAACGAGAGGGTGTCTAACCACATCTGACGCGCAAAAATGTGTGCTGCCAATGCCTTTGACATTTTTCAGAACGTGCTGCGCCTGTGATAGCCCGGATTGAGAACCTTTCGGCAAATCTGTTTGGGTGAGGTCGCCGGTAATAATTGCTGTTGAGCCAAACCCGATCCGGGTTAGAAACATTTTCATTTGCTCCGGGGTGGTATTCTGGCTTTCATCTAGAATAATAAAAGCATTATTAAGCGTTCTGCCGCGCATAAAGGCCAGCGGAGCAACTTCTATAATATTCTTTTCCATCAGCCTGGCCACTTGTTCAAAGCCGAGCATTTCATATAAGGCGTCGTACAGAGGGCGAAGATAAGGGTCGACCTTTTGCGCCAGATCGCCCGGTAAAAACCCAAGTTTCTCACCGGCCTCAACGGCCGGGCGAACCAGTAGAATACGCTTTGCTTCTTCGTTGGTCAGTGCTTCAACGGCACAGGCAACGGCGAGATAGGTCTTGCCGGTTCCGGCAGGTCCAATGCCAAAGTTGATGTCGTGTTGCTTAATGCTGTGAACATATCGGTATTGGTTCTCGCCTCGAGGCTTGACCTGGACGCGAGGCGTTCTGATCACCGAGGTTTGGTCAGCCGGGTCATCTGTCGTAACCTCGATGCCGACTTCCTGAATAAACATATGCACCATTTCGAGGGTGATCTGGGTGTTTTGCTCCGTTTCGCGATACAGGTGGCGCAGTATCTCTATCGCAGCCTGGCCTGCTTCCGGGTTAGAAGAACGCACCTTGAATACGTTGCCGCGATAGCTGGTTTGAACGCCCAGTCTGTTGTCCAGGTGTTTGATATTTTCATCAAACTGCCCACACAGGCAGGCCAGGCGTTTGTTGTCAAAAGGCTCTAGAACCGCTTGCCGCGTTTTGCTGGCCTGTTGCTCAGTAGTCTTGGTCATCTATACGTTCGCCGCGTAAAGAGTTAGGGAGTGCTGTCGTGATGCGCACATCAATAAAACGGCCAATCAAGCTTTTGCCCGATTTAACATCGGCTGTTTTAAACGTGTCTGTTTTAAAATTGACGACACGGTTGTTCTCGGTTCTGCCTTGCAATTCTCCGGGATCTTTTTTGGAGATGCCGGTGACCAAAATGCGTTGCGTGCTACCGACCATTTTGCGGCTGATATCTTGCGCCTGCTGGTTGATGCGCTGCTGCAAGATGGCAAGCCGTTGCTTCTTGATGTCGTCGGGTGTTTCGTCTTTCAGATCTGCGGCAGGGGTGCCTGGTCGGGCGCTATAGATAAAACTGAACGAAGCATCGAAACCGATATCGGCAATGAGTTTCATCGTTTGTTCGAAGTCTTTTTCGGATTCGCCAGGGAAGCCAATAATGAAGTCTGACGAGATACTGATCTCGGGTCGATGTGTCCTTAATCTTCGAATTTTTGATTTGTATTCCAGTGCCATATGACCACGTTTCATTGCGGTCAGTATTCGATCGGAGCCGCTTTGTACGGGCAGATGCAGATGGCTGACCAATTCAGGCACTTTGGCATACACGTCAATCAGTTCGTCGGAAAACTCGACCGGATGCGAGGTGGTATAACGGATACGGCCAATGCCATCGATTGTGGCAATCAGGGTGATGAGTTCTGCAAGGTCGACGGTGTCGCCGTCTTCGTTTTCTCCCTGGTAGGCATTGACATTTTGCCCTAAAAGATTGACTTCTCTGACACCTTGGGACGCAAGATGGGTGATTTCCGCGATGACATCCTCTAGCGGGCGGCTGACTTCTTCACCACGAGTATACGGTACGACACAAAATGTACAGTACTTGCTGCAACCTTCCATAATAGAAACGAAGGAGGAAGGGCCGTCGACGCCAGGCGCTGGGAGATGATCAAATTTTTCGATCTCTGGGAAACTGATGTCAATGATGCCGATCTGACCTTGCTTGGATGCGTCGATCATTTCCGGTAGACGGTGCAATGTTTGAGGGCCGAACACGACATCGACAAAAGGGGCTCTATTGCGAATCGCTTCACCTTCCTGGCTGGCCACGCAGCCACCAACGCCGATGGTTAAGCCTGGGTTGGCATCTTTAAGTTTTTTCCAGCGGCCTAGTTGATGAAATACTTTCTCTTGGGCTTTCTCTCGGATAGAGCAGGTGTTCAACAGCAGAATATCGGCTTCATCGGCATTGTCAGTTATTTCGACATCATGACTTTGATGCAACAGGTCTGTCATTCTGGATGAGTCGTATTCATTCATTTGACAGCCGTGGGTTTTAATAAATAGCTTTTTCGTCATTTAGGCAGTTACTTTACGGAGCAAGGGTCGCTAAACCTAGAATCCGCGCCCAACTGCGGTTTCTAGGTTAAATCAGGGTCGGCAAGTATACCTTGCTGAATATCGTTGTTATAGGGGGCAGCGTCGTATTTTTGTATCGTTTACATGTTTTGATGTACTGGTAGGTAGTTGAGTTTGAGGGAGAAAACTATGTTATGATTCGCCTCTTTTTAACGACGCTGAGCTGTTCCGGGCCTCATGAATATTAAGAAAACCTACAAAGTCATTTTTTACAATCACGAAGATATATTCGAAATTTATGCCTCACATGTCTACCCCTCTGATCTGTATGGTTTTGTCGAGCTTGAACAGTTATTGTTTGGTGAGCGTTCACAGTTGTTGGTAGATCCGAGTGAAGAACGTTTGAAAAATGAATTCACCGGCGTCAAACGAACCTATATCCCCATGAATGCCATTATTCGAATCGATGAGGTTGAGCAAGAAGGCATTGCCAAAGTCTCTTCCGGAAAAACAACGGTTGCCAAGTTTCCTTCCGGGGGGCCCAGGTCCGGAGATCTATAGCGCATAAGCGTTGCCTGTTGTGGCAATAGCATTCCCAATCAACAAGAATAAAAGTGAGGACCGTTATGCTTAGTATTACCCCAATTTATGCCAGTCTACTGGTCGCATTAATTCTGTTTCTTGCCTATCGTGTGACCGGTTTTCGAAGAAGTGAATCGGTTGCTCTGGGGGAGGATCAATGCTCCAAGGCAATGAAGCGTGCGATTCGGGTACATGGCAATGCGATTGAGAATGTACCGCTGGCGTTGATTCTTTTGTTACTGCTGGAATTGAATCAGCTGACCCCATGGATGCTCCATCTTTTTGGTGCAATGTTGCTTCTCGGACGCGTGATGCATGCCTGGGGTTTGTCCAGGATCGATGGTAGCAGTTTTGGTCGTTATCACGGCACCGTGCTGACCTGGTTGAGCATGGGTGCAATGTTGGTGACGAATCTTTTGCTTGTATTGACCCGTAGTTAAGCGTCTTCGCGTTTTAACACCAATATGACCCCTGAACGTTACCAGAAATTGCGACGAACACTGGATCTCCGTCAACCCGACCTGACTGTGTTAACCGAGCAGATTCATAAGCCACGCAATATTGCTGCGCTGGTTAGAACCAGTGATGCCGTCGGTATTCACCAGCTGCATATGGTTTGGCCCTGG
>Ga0316207_10005640_pt1 | contig 10284 bp, 7 predicted proteins | sample 6weekpyrite_MG_FD_204943 | JGI IMG/M metagenome (GOLD analysis project Ga0316207, IMG submission 204943) | Microbial mat bacterial communities from mineral coupon in-situ incubated in ocean water Damariscotta River, Maine, United States -... | ecosystem: Environmental > Aquatic > Marine >...
CAAAGAAGAAGCCAAAGAAGATATGGTCAGTTTAATGACATTACATGCAGCAAAAGGGCTGGAGTTTCCTTATGTGTTTATGGTGGGGGTTGAAGAGGAATGTTTACCTCATCGCACCAGTATTATGGAAGAAAACCTGGATGAAGAACGTCGCCTGGCTTATGTGGGCATTACCCGGGCACAAAAAGAATTAACAATTACTTACGCAAAACACCGACGACGTTATGGTGAAGATATTGAGTGTGAACCAAGTCGTTTTTTAAGTGAATTACCGGAAGAAGAAATTGACTGGGAAGGTGGGGGCCGTAAAGTTGATGAGGTTGCTGCAAAAGAACGTGGTCGTGGCCATCTTGCTGCATTGAAAGATATGTTGGCGTAAATTTTCGAAAATAATAAAAATCTCATGAGCGCCATCTAAATAAGTGGGTCAATCATTTCTAATCAGTTTCATAACCCTTTATATTAGATCTGCCAGTTTTTTTTGCGTTGTAAAGTGCTTTATTCGCTCGGGACAAAGCATAGGAAATATCTTTTTCACCGGCCTCAATAGATGTATATCCGGCACTTAAGCTGCAGTATTGTATGTCTTCAGAATAAATTAACTTTTGGTGTTGTTGGCGGGTGAATTCTTCGGAGATATCCTGATACCAGGTAATTGCTTGTTCATAACTGAACTTCATAAGAATAACAGAAAATTCATCACCTCCAATACGGGCAGAAACATCAACGGTGCGCGTGCATGATTTTATACAGGATGCAAAAATTTTTAGAACATGGTCACCTGTAGCATGGCCCAGTTGATCATTAATTTGTTTGAAGTAATCTAAATCCAGTATTATCAGGGTCGATTCAATTGAGCGTTTAGCTGGATTGATGCAACGATTTGATTCCTGAAAAAAACCGCGGCGATTTAATATCCCGGTAAGATCATCGTATTGGCTAAACTTTACCAGTTGTCGCTGAGTCTCTGAGATGTCTTCTGCTATGTGTTGAATGTCGATAATAATATTTTCAGTTTCACTTAATTTAGAGTGAGTATCCTCGGTATTAATATCATTGTTTTTTAAGTCAATTAGCAGACCTTGAATAGTTTTGAAATCGCTTGAAAATATTTTAATCAGTCGGTTAGAGAAAATAAATAACATAAAGCTTAATAGAATAAATAAAGTAGCATTTGTGAAAGCAATATAAGCTAATATATCGGTTAACTCATTATGTTCAATTCTTGCCTTAAGGTACCAGTTAGACCCCATGATAGGTACTTTCTCAGTGTGCAGAACATCCTTATCAGATGAAGAACGATTCATGAAATGGTTAGTCTCAACAATTAATTCATCGTTATTGGTAAAAACTTGCAGGTGCTGACCCTGTTTAGTTAATTCGCTCAGTAGCGCCTGTAATAAGGATAGTTTGAAGCTAACAAATAAAATGCCTATATTTTTGTCATTGGAAGTAATGGTACTGAATAAATCGAAGTGTGCAAAAACCAGCACTTCTCGATGAATTGCAGGTTTAATAAATGGAATGCTGTTAAGGTGTTTATGCAGATCGGCGTAGCATAACTTACCTACTCGAAGTGTTTCGCGTTGACCAAGCACTTCACCATCCTTATTGAACAGGGCTACGCCAATACTGTCTGGCAAGATTAATTGCATTTTTTTTGCCCATAATTGTGCCTCTTCATTATTGCCAAAGACAACCAGCTCTTTTGTTTTATTTTCCTGTGCTAGTCGGTAAATGATTTTTCGATAAAAATTTAACCTTGTACTGATGTTATATGCTTTAATCTTTAAGCCATTAAGCTGTGTTTTCTGGTGGTTTTCAGAATATAGTTTTTTAATGCTTATGAAAGAAATTAATGAGAGAACCATAACCAGGCTCAGCATTATGGCCGCATAACGCAAGATGAGTTGTTTTAAAGGTAACTGTCGCATCAGTTGGTTGAATTTAAGAGCATAATGTTTCAATAATAGCAGTTAATTTGTGATTTTTTGGATCGCGAAAGACAAAAATGCACTTGATATTAAACCCATAGCAAATATTATAAGGGGTACTTTCATCATGAATCTTATTCTCGGGCCTGATTGCTGATAGAATTTGATTTATTATAATGCTTCTTAAATTCGGGTTAGTAAATTCTGTATGGCACAAATGTTAGAGATAAATGATTCCAGGCTAGATGATATTAAAAACTGGATATCATCTGATTTAAAGTTACAAAATTATCAAATTGAAGTAGCTTCTGCTGATGCTAGTTTTCGGCGATATTTCAGATTAATATCTGCGGGTAATAGCTGGGTTATTATGGATGCACCACCGGATAAAGAGGACTGCCAGTCATTTGTACATATTGCACAGTTAATTGAATCTGTGGGTGTACAGTCACCCCACATATTCAGTTTTAATCAACAGCAGGGTTTTATGCAGCTTAGTGATCTGGGATCAATTGCTTATTTAGATAAGCTAGATAAAGAGACCGTTGATTCTTTATATGCTGATGCTATTCAGTCGATTGTAAATATGCAGACCATTCAGGCTGATTTACCCGAATATAATGCTGAGCTATTACAGTTTGAAATGAGTTTATTTAAAGACTGGTATCTGCAAAAACATCTCAATATAGCATTAGATACTATACAAAATAAAATTATTGCAGATACGGTTGATTTATTAACCGAGTCTGCTTTACAGCAATCTGTTGTTTTTGTGCACCGAGATTATCATTCCCGTAACCTGATGATCACAGATAAGAATAACCCAGGTGTTATTGATTTTCAGGACGCGGTGAATGGCCCACTAACTTATGACCTTGTTTCATTAATTAAAGATTGCTATATCGCCTGGCCCAGGGGAAAACAGTTAGCCTGGATAGATCAGTTTTTAAAATTATCACCCTTAAAAATGGATAAGCAACAGTTTATTAAAAGCCTGGACTTAATGGGAATGCAGCGTCATTTGAAAGCAACTGGGATCTTTGCACGGTTGAATCACCGAGATGGTAAAACGGCTTATATGAAAGATATTCCCCGTACATTAGCTTATGTGTTTGATGTTTGTTCTCGATATGAAGAGTTGTCTGGTTTTTCAGCATTGCTGTCTTCATTAAATATAAAAGGGGATGCGCAAATACAGGAACTGATTAAATGAAGGCGATGATTTTAGCGGCAGGGCGTGGAGAACGCATGCGCCCTTTAACAGATCACACACCTAAGCCATTATTAATGGCGGGTTCTAAACGATTAATAGAGTATCATTTATTTAACCTGGCAAATGCAGGCTTTAAAGACGTGGTAATAAATGTTGCCTGGTTAGGTCAGAAAATAATTGACACCTTAGGTAAGGGTGAGAAATACAATTTAAATATTGCTTACTCCAATGAAGGTGAGCAGGCGCTGGAAACCGGAGGAGGCATTTATAATGCATTGCCGCTGTTAGGTAATGAGCCTTTTCTTGTTATTAATGGTGATGTGTGGACGGATTACCCCTTTAAGGAATTGCGTAATATTTCTTTACAGGATAAAGCACATTTAGTATTGGTGAATAATCCTGAGTATAACCCCGATGGTGATTTTTCAATATTAAATAATCGTTTAATTGAGAATACACCTGAAAAATATACCTTTAGTGGCATTGGGGTTTATTCAGCTGATTTTTTTAAAGGTTATAATAATGGTAAATTTCCATTGGCCCCAATGATAAGGAGGTATATTTCTGAGAATAAAATTAGTGGTGAACTGTTTAAAGGACGGTGGATGGATATTGGCACTCAACAACGGCTGGATGATTTAACTCAATTGGTTAAATAACCTATAGGAAGGTGATGGCTGCGTTGGTTTTAATAGATTAACAAAATTTTCTAATCTGGATAAGTAAAAAAAAGACAGCTCAGCTGAGCTGTCTTTTTTAATTAATGATTTTTCTATTTAAAAGATTTACCCTGATGCTCTGCTCCACCCCAGAAGTATCTAATCGTTGCCATGTGAACCGGGTCAGGTAAATCATCACTATCATAATAAGTGTATTCAATTTCCGCGCGTGCTTCTCGACCCATGCGTAAGCCCCAGCCAAATGAATAGCTACGTCCACTGGTTTCAATATCAACAGATGTGTTGGAATTGTCAAAGTTCATGTCTGTACTACTGACTTTAAATTTAAACCAGTTGCGATTTTCTTCGATTGTGCGATAGGCTATTCCAACATGTTTGCCACTAAGAGAGTAGTCAACCGTGCTGTCTTTTGTTCCCCCTTCGGTGCCGCCATAACCAACGGCTTCAAGTGACCAGCCGTCTTCTTCTACACCAAAAATAAGATCCCCCGTTGCGGTGGCGTCAACATCAACTGGTGCCGCAATACCCAAACCTATTCCATAGTAAAAACTTAAGCCCTGACGACCCGCCTGACTGTTTACAGACGTAAACATTAAAAAGGTCGTGATGATTAATAATAAGCTTTGTTTTAATTTCATCCGCTACTTCCTCAAATAAGTCGGTTTGTGCGCTGGGTTGAGTACGCATATAACACAGATAATAGCATGTTTTTAAAAGAATACCTTATGAAAATCAATAATATACAAAAGCATTGTGATCTTTTACACAAGGATGCTGGTGCAAGCCTCTAATTTAGAGTGTATAAATGCTTGTATTTCAAAGGGTTATCACTATTTTTGGGCCTCTATTATGCTAAACTGTTTCATAGTAAGCAATAAAACAGGTTTTGGTGTAGTCATAATGGGTCAGGAAATAACCACGAACCACTTTACCGCGAGGGATGCACAGGTATTTCATCTGCACCTGCAACGGGAAACGGCTGAACTGGAGCGCTGGTTTGCAGAGCGGGTGTTTTCCACTCATGCACCGGTGGCAGGGTATGAACTGGAGGCCTGGTTAATTGATCAGCGGGCAAATCCAATGCCCTGTAATGAGGCCTTTTTAAAAACAGCGGATAATGAGCTTTATACCGCAGAGCTGGCCCAATTTAATATAGAGCTGAATACCGAGCCAGTAACTATACAGTCTAATTTTTTATCCAGATTAGAAAAAGATTTTCTACAACACTGGTTTGATTGTAAGAGGGTCGCCGCAGAAATTGGTTGTCGTGTACTCAGCACGGGTATTTTACAGACATTACAGCATGAGCATTTGAGTATGGATAATGTCTCTAACCTGTTACGCTACAAAGCGCTTAATGAGCAGGTATTATTACAGCGTAAGGGGCGTGCGCTGGAGTTGAATATTAACGGGCGTCAATCGCTAAAGAGTACGCACCACAATGTCATGCTTGAATCGGCGGCAACTTCATTGCAAATTCATTTGCAAACACCTCAGCATTTGGCCCATCATTATTACAATGCATCAATTTTAGTTTCAGCCCCTATGGTTGCTATCAGTGCAAACTCGCCCTATATGTTTGGTAAAGATTTATGGGATGAAACACGCATTCCGGTTTTTGAACAGTCTGTAGATGTAGGTGGTTATGATGGTGCGGCCCAGGGCCCGGTGCATCGTGTTAGTTTTGGAACGGATTATGCGCGGCAATCATTAATGGAATGCTTTACAGAAAATTATCAACATTTTCCCGTTTTATTGCCCATGTGTTTTACGGATGATGTTAGTCTGATGCAGCATCTAAGCTTACATAATGGTACTATCTGGCGCTGGAACCGACCCTTAATTGGTTTTGATAAAGACGGCACACCTCATTTGCGCATAGAGCATCGAGTCATGCCCAGTGCTCCAAGCGTAGTGGATAATATTGCTAATATGGCTTTTTATTATGGTCTGGTGCAATACTACGCCACGCAAAATACACCACCAAATGAATTACTTGATTTCGCCCAGGCGCGGGATAATTTTTATACATCAGCAAAACACAGTCTTGATAATAAAGTAAGCTGGCCCGGTCGTGATCGTTGCGATATGCGTCATTTGATTTTGCACAATCTAATTGATAATGCCCAGGTGGGTTTAGAAAGTTTAAATCTTGATGCGACTGATATTGAATATTATTTAAGTATTATTCAATCACGTGCAGAACAGAAGCAAACCGGCAGTCACTGGCAACGTGAATTTGTAGCGCGCCATGGTGGTGAAATGGGAAATGATATGCAACGTCTTTTAGAAACTTATTACCACAATCAGCAAACGGGTGAGCCGGTACATTGTTGGGACTTTGAGACGTATAACTAAGGATATCACTGACATGCTGGAACAGTATTATGAATTACCAGAAGGCTTGTTAAATATCAAAGCTGAAACCTTACATCAAGTTTTAGAGAAACCATCACTCATACACTTGCAGGGCAATGAGCCCAACCCCCTGTTTATTTCTACATTATTGCATGGCAATGAAACTACTGGGCTTTATGCCATTCAGAAACTGTTACGTTGTTACCAGGAGGATACATTACCCCGTTCAGTTTCGATTTTTTTGGGAAATGTAAAAGCGGCTGAGGCGGGTGTGCGACGACTAGATGAGCAGGTGGATTATAATCGAATATGGCCAGGAACCCATCAGCATTATTTAGCTGAAGCACATATGATGCAACAGGTGACCGATATTATGCAGCAAATGAATGTCTGGGCGAGTATCGATATTCATAACAATACGGGTAAAAATCCACACTACGCCTGTATTAATAAATTACAGCAACCGTTTTTCTCACTGGCCGGTTTATTTAGTGAAACACTGGTTTATTTTTCAACCCCTAAGGGGGTGCAGTCATCCGCATTTGCTGAGTTGTGTCCATCGGTTACTCTGGAGTGTGGTTTATCTGGGGAAGAAGGCGGTATTGATCATGTGTTGCATTATCTGAAAAAGGTACTGAGCTTGAGTGCATTGAGCGAGTGTGCAGATAGTAATTTAAAATTATTTCACACGGTGGCCAGGGTAAAAATCCCAGAAGGTTATTCATTTGGGTTTGAAGATGATGCAACCATCAACCTGTTACCGGAAATTGAAGATTATAATTTTTGTGAATTAGAAGCGGGTACACCGCTGGCCTTAGTTGAACCTGAGAGTAGTGCATATTTGCAAGCATTTGATGAGGATGAAAGGGAGGTGGGGCGTGATTTTTTTGAATATATCGAAGAAAAAATTCTCTTAAAAAAGTCGGTCATGCCGGCTATGTTAACCATGAATACCCAGGTTATTCGCCAGGATTGCCTGTGTTATTTAATGGAGCGTATTTCAATGCCTGAGCTGTAGAAATGAAGTTCATTTTTTAACTTTTGTTACGATTAGAGGGGGGATGGGCAAAGCGCTTGGCAATTCTAATTAAACAAAGACCTTTAAAACCCAGGGGTATGCTCCTGAGTTTTTCGTGTGTATGCAAGTAAATTACTATAATAATTAATCACTTAAGATTAGAATATATTTAAATATATTCTAATATACTGTATCTTTTTCGATCAATTTAACCTATAGTTCGCCCCCAGATTGCAAGCATTGTAGTCAAAATGAAACGCACCAGTCCAGAAGAACAGATTGGTAGCGTAATCTACCAAAATTTATTTCTATAGGGGCTTTCAGCTTGTCGTTTGATCAATTAATGCTTCATCCTAAATTACTTAAATCTATCAATGAGCTGGGCTTTATCGAGCCATCTGATATTCAACAGCAGGCGATTCCACACATACTGGAAGGCAAGGATGTGATGGCCTCAGCCCCTACAGGCACGGGTAAAACCGCTGCATTTGTATTGCCCTCATTACACCTTCTATCTCAGGTTGATGCACCCCAGGGGCGTGGCCCCAGGGTAATTGTACTGACCCCAACACGTGAGCTGGCCAAGCAGGTTTCAGATAATATTTATCAATTTACTAAATATCTGCGTATGCGCTCCACCACCATTGTTGGTGGTATGCCGTATCCTCCACAAATTAAAATGTTACGCCAGCCATTAGACTTTTTAGTAGCAACACCGGGGCGTTTAATAGACCATATGAATTCGGGGCGGATAGATTTTTCCCGTGTGCAATTACTTATCTTAGATGAAGCAGATCGTATGCTAGATATGGGGTTTGTAGATGAAGTCACTCGCATAGCAAAAGAAACCCCTGAGGCTCGTCAGACATTACTGTTTTCAGCAACGCTGGAAGGTCAGGTTGAAAAAGTGGCTCGATCATTGTTGAAAGATCCCGCTCGAATTCAGGTTGCGGGTGTGAAAATTAAACATGATGCCATTACCCAGCATATGTTGCAGGCGGATGATTTTCGTCATAAATGTAAATTGCTGGAGCATGTACTGGCAGATGAAACCGTTGATCAGGCAATTATTTTTACGGCTACTAAAAAAGGTGCAGATAACCTGGCTGAAAAACTTAAAGACGGCGGCCATGCATGTGCAGCTTTACATGGAGATATGCGACAAAGTATGCGCCGACGCGTAATAGAGCAGATGCAACGTAAACGTTTTAAGGTATTAGTGGCTACAGATGTGGCAGCACGCGGTCTGGATATTCGAACCCTGTCCCATGTAATCAATTTTGATATGCCTATGCAGGCTGAAGATTATGTACATAGAATTGGGCGAACAGGGCGAGGCGGTTCAACCGGAGTGGCCTATTCATTAATTGGCCCACAGGACTGGCAGTTGTTTTATCGTGTTCAAAAATTTCTGGATACACGATATGAATTGACACAAGTTCCGGGTCTGGAGCCACAGCAGGCAAAACCCAAATTTAATGCCGGGGTTTCAAAAAACTGTCGACGCAAACCAAATGTTCGATATAAAAATCGTGGCAAAAATTTTGGTACTAAAAAAAGTAATAGCAGTAAATCATCTGAGGCAGCTTAAGCTGCCAGGCATAAACTTTATTTACTTGCCTGTTTTTAGTCTGAATTGGGGAGTTTTAAATTCGCTATAAACGTTGTTCGTACCCTGTTATGGCGCACCTCCATCAGGGGCAGTCTGCTGCTTTTTAGCGCCCTGTCCCATGTGGTAATTCCGATCAGATGGGCAGTGTGGTAAGTCTTTGCCTTTAAAGTACACAATTTATTTTTTTGTTATTTAGGTGGAGAACACTCGTAGGTTTTCACGACTCTATCTTTTTCATCAATACTTTGAATTTTTACATCAAAACCCCATAATCTCGCTACGTGTTTAATTACTTCATAGGCAGATTTATCTAACGGTCTGCGCAGGTGCTGGGCATGACGTAGGGTAAGTGATCGATCACCTTTTACATCCACGTTATAAACTTGAATGTTTGGTTCATTGCTGCCCAGGTTATATTGTTCAGAAAGGGTGCTGCGCACGGTTTGGTAACCCGTTTTATTATGTATAGCGCTGACTTCAATTTGTCTATTTCTATCATCATCAGTTATCGCAAACATTTTGAAATCACGTATTAACTTTGGCGACAGATATTGGCTAATAAAGCTTTCATCTTTAAAATTACGCATCGCAAAGTCCAGTGTTGTATGCCAGCTACTACCACTAATATCCGGGAACCATTCCCGGTCTTCTTTACTTGGATTTTCACAAATGCGTCGGATATCGCTCATCATATTAAAACCCAGGGCATATGGGTTAATGCCAGAATAATACGGACTATCAAAGGAGGGCTGTGCAACTACATTAGTATGTGATTGTAAAAACTCAATCATAAAGCCTTCTGTACAAAGGCCTTCATCATACAGTTGATTTAAAATTGTATAATGCCAGAATGTTGCCCAGCCTTCGTTCATTACCTGAGTTTGTCTTTGTGGGTAAAAATACTGGGCTATTTTTCTGACAATTCGTACGATTTCTCTTTGCCAGGGTTCAAGAAGTGGTGCATGTTTTTCAATAAAATAGAGTATGTTTTCCTGTGGCTCTGAAGGGAAGCGTAAGGTTTGTTTGTCTGGCTCGTTTACATCTTTATCTGGAATCGTTCGCCATAACTCATTTATCTGTGACTGTAAATATTCTTCACGCTCCTGTTGACGGGTTTGTTCTTCCTGCATGGAAAGGCTGGGAGGGCGTTTATATCGGTCTACGCCGTAATTTTTTAAGGCATGACAGGAATCAAGAATATTTTCTACCGCCTCTTCACCATGTCGAATTTCGCAATCCGCTATATAGTTTTTTGCAAACAGTAAATAATCGATAATTGAGTCAGCACTGGTCCAGGTAGTGAAAAGGTAATTATTTTTAAAAAATGAATTGTGTCCATAAGCCGCATGAGCAATAACCAGTGCCTGCATTGGCATTGAGTTTTCTTCCATTAAGTAAGCAATGCAAGGGTCAGAGTTAATGACTATTTCATAGGCCAGGCCCATTTGTCCACGTTTGTAATTTCTTTC
>Ga0316207_10005641_pt1 | contig 10284 bp, 11 predicted proteins | sample 6weekpyrite_MG_FD_204943 | JGI IMG/M metagenome (GOLD analysis project Ga0316207, IMG submission 204943) | Microbial mat bacterial communities from mineral coupon in-situ incubated in ocean water Damariscotta River, Maine, United States -... | ecosystem: Environmental > Aquatic > Marine >...
AGTTTAAGGAACCGTTATGAGAGATAAAATCAAATTGGTCTCTTCAGCTGGTACTGGTCATTTTTACACAACGACCAAGAACAAAAAAACCATGCCTGAAAAGATGGAAATCAAAAAGTTCGATCCACGTGTTCGTCAATACGTGATGTATAAAGAAGCTAAAATCAAATAAGCTTTTTTAGAAAGATCATGCTTTTTTAAAAAAACCTGCTTTTGCAGGTTTTTTTATGTCAAATTCATGCCCAAGGCCATCTAATTTTCTCGTTTAGACTACACTTAATCCAGTTGTTTTTTAAATCCTCAGGACCTATCAAGCAGGAAAGTTATTTATGTCAGATGTATTTATCGGCCGTCAGCCCATCTACGACCGCGACCTAAATGTTTATGCTTATGAACTCTTATTTCGCTCCGGTACAGCTAACAACTCCTCCGGTGCCGTTTCTGCCGATGGTGCGACCTCACAGACCATCGTTAATACCTTTATTGAAATCGGGCTGGAAAAAATTGTCGGCAGCCGCTTTGCCTGTATTAATCTGACTGAGTCTTTTTTACTGGAAGAAGACAAACTCCCCATTTCACCTAAACAGGTCATACTGGAAATCCTTGAAGATATCCCGGTAACCGATGAGCTGGTTAGCGCCGCCAAGCGATTACATGATCAGGGCTTTATTATTGCACTGGATGATTACATTTATAATCCGGCTCATAAGCCACTAATTGAAATGGCTCAACTGATTAAAATCGACATAATGGCATTATCGCGTGAAGAACTTATTCAGCACGTACAACTGCTAAAACCATTTAAGAAAAAACTACTGGCAGAAAAGATAGAAACACTGGATGAATATGACTTATGCATGAAGCTGGGCTTTGATTATTTTCAGGGCTACTTCCTTAGCAAACCGCGCATTATAAAAGGTGCCAGTATCCCGCAAAACAAACTGGCGATTATGAATGTGCTGGCTCTGTTGCAGAACAATGATACTGACATTGATGATATAGATGAAGCTATCAGTTCAGATGTCGTCATGAGTTATAAAATTCTGAAGTTAATGAACTCAGCATTTTTTAATTTCAGCAACAAGATCGAATCTATCAAACAAGCACTGTTACTACTGGGCCGGAAAAAACTCAGTAGCTGGGCTTCGATGACAGCCATGAGCAAGCTTGATGAGCAGCCTTCTGAAATGATCCACATTGCCATGATCCGGGCAAAAATGTGTGAGTTAATTGCAGAAGCTGCTAACTTAAACCCGCCGGAAAACTATTTCACTGCTGGTTTATTTTCAGCGCTTGATATTTTAATGCAGCATTCGCTGGAAGCCCTGGTTAAACCCTTACCGATCAGCGATGAACTGCGTGATGCAGTTATCAACAAAGAAGGCCTTATGGGTGAAGCCATTTTATGTGCCCTCGCATATGAACAGTCAGACTGGGAGAATGTTAAGTTTCAGAATCTGAGCAAAGATGAAATCAATATTGCCAATATTGAAGCCGTGACCTGGGGCAATATGGTTATGGACATGATTTAATTTTATTTGGAATATTTTTTAATAAAAAACGTCATACATAAGTACTCATTTATTAATTTATGCCGGCCCGCGGGTAAACCCGATACAGGACAAGGGCTTGCAAAAAGAAACAAGGAGCACTTATGTCAGATTTATACAAATACTGTTTTCTAGTCGTTTTTTACAGCCTTATTCCCGGTACAGGTTTACTCGCACAAAGCAACTCCACTGAACAGACTTTAAGTGAATTAACACAAAGCCTGCAAAACGATAAAAATAACACATCTTTACTTTTAAAAAGAGCAGGACTTCTGTTTAATACAAATCAGCATCAGGCAGCAATTGATGATTACAACCGTATTATCCGACTTTCACCAGAAAACTATCAGGCTTATTTCGGCCGGGGTATGGCGCTCGGCCGCATAGGCAAAGTACAACAGGGCATTGATGATATTTCCATCTTTATACAACATAACCCGAAAAACTCTCTGGCTTTTACCAAGCGCGGTGTACGCTATCTGTGGCTGGGAGATTTAAAAAAATCCGCCAGCGACTTTAAAAAAGCGATCGCTTTAAACCCAAAAAATGCAGAAGCACATGATGATCTTGGCGTCATTTATGCCCAGCAGAATAAACCTGAAAAAGCGATCGGTCATTTTCTGCAAACCATTAAATATGAGCCCAGTTATCAGAAGGCTTACCATAATTTATCGCTGACTTATTTTATCTATGACAACAGTCTGTCGGCGCTTGATTACGCCAATAAGGCAATAAAGCTGTCGCCAAACTCAAAAGATACCCTGTTATTAAAAAGTGAAATCTTAAAATCACTAGGTCAATTAGCGCGCGCGAAAGAGATTCGTGAAGATGCGATGTTTTTACCTGATGGTAACTGGTCAGAATCCATGGCTATTCAATTAAAAGGAGAGTAAACAATGAAAGCATTAATTTTTTCTGCATTATTTGTGGTTTTAACTTTTAGCATCAGCCCCGTCACGGGCAACCAGTCCGTCCAGGTGAATAATGATATGGTTAGCAAATGGAATCAATTTGTCAGAGACATCTATCAGTTACATCTAAACCAAACTAAAGATAAGAAAATTAATACCAGCAAACGCCTCGGCGGCTATTACCGGAAGCCTGATTTTTTTAAGGAAATAAAGTTCATTGATAAAAACTCAAACACATTAATAAGCCGCATAGAATGGGAAACAAAACAGCCCGACAAAATCCACAGCATTGAAGTTCGGGTGCATAATGAAAACAATAAAATTATTCGTGAGTACTCTGCCAGCTATCTGCCGGACTTTCGCAACGCGCCTTACCAGACACTGATCAACATCCATCACTACACTGATGACATCCATAGCTTTCGTCAGTATGATGCTTCAGCCAATTTGCTCTATGAAGTTTGCCGCTCGAGCGACACTAATAAAAAACTATTTGAACATGATGATTATGAAATACCGGATAATTTCAAACAGGGTGTAGGCAGCAGGGATGACTATAAAAAATGTTTTCAGCAACTGGCTTTATCCAGCGCTCAAAACAAACCACCCCATTGATTCATATCTGTATTCTTGAAAGCAATAAATTCCCCAGTTTATCTGCTTCAGCCTGCCAGCCGCTTTTAATATAACTGGTAGCCACTTTTTCAAGAATCAATGCAGGGCCGTTAATTTTCTGCCCTGCCGCTATTTTATCCCGCTGATACACAGCAGCGCTTTGCTTCTCTGCTACCAGCTGCACCTGTGCTTGTGCAGCACTCTCACGCCGACTAATCTCAGGCAAACTAAAGGCCGGTGAACAACCTTCCAGTTTCACCCTGATTGTCACCAGTTCCAATTTATTCTTCATGCGGTGGCCGTAACGCTGCTCATGCAGCTGATGAAATTTCTGCTCCACATCCTGCAGATTCGTCCATGCAACAGGCAGACTAAAACTCTGTCCGCTGTAACAAACATCAACACTGCTGTTAATACTGGCTTCTTTACCATCCAGTTCAGCCTGCATCAGAGCCAGGCCCTGTGTTGATAATTTTTCAAGCACCTTATTAACTGTTTCTTCACTGCATTCTTCAAAACGTTTATTGATACTGTGTGACATTTCACGTGCAGGTGCCGCCACCAGCATACCAAATGCAGATAACACACCACCATGAACTGGAATCAATGCCTCATGCATATTCAATGCTTCGGCCAGCTCACAGATATGTAAACCACCGGCACCGCCAAAGGACACCAGCGTAAAGTTTTTAGGGTCATCACCACGCTGTACTGACATCACCCTTAAAGCCTGCACCATATGTTCATTCGCGACTTTAATAATACCCAGTGCGGCCTGCTCTATTGTGACCGAGAGTTTTTCAGCAATATTTTTTACTGCCGTTTCTGCAGATGCTTTATCAATTTTTAAATAACCACCTAATGACTGCTCAGACGGGATTCTTCCCAGCACAACATTGGCATCAGTGACTGTTGCCTCAATACCACCATTACCATAACAGGCAGGCCCCGGGTTAGCGCCTGCTGACTCTGGCCCGACCAGTAACATACCACCCGTATCCACTTTTGCGATAGAGCCACCTCCGGCACCTATCGTATGCATATCAACCATTGGCACAGCCACCGGGTAACCTGCAATCTTGCCTTCAGATGTTAATGTAATCTGATCTTTGACCATCGCCACATCCGTCGATGTGCCGCCCATATCAAAACTCAGTAATGCACGCCTGCCCTGGTCTGATGCAACAAACTGTGCACCTTTTAATCCGCCTGCTGGACCAGATAACAAAAGATTTACTGCATAGTCACCGGCCTGTTGTACTGAGATAGTACCGGCATTGCTTTGCATAACAGACAAACTTGCCTGTTCAAGCCCCTGTTCAAGGCGCGACAGATAACTCTTCATCAAGGGGCCGACATAAGCATTAAGACAGGTTGCTATCCCGCGTTCGTATTCACGGTATTCATTTAAAACAGCGGATGACCGGCTGACAAAATAATCTGACGATAAATTCTCTGCTATCTTTTTCTCTTCGCTCTCATTTAAATAGGAAAATAATAAATTGATCGCGACCGCCTCTGGTTTAATCTGATCAATTTGCTCACGCAACTGTGCCAGTTCTTTTTCTGACAGTGTATCAATGGCTTCACCGTTAGCCGCTAATCGTGATTTCACTTCCAGACAATTCTCAGCCGCAATTAAAGGCTTAACCGCCGCCGGTTGCAGATCGTATAAATCAGCACGTGCCTGCCTGCCAATCTGAATAACATCTTTTAATCCCTGATTAGCAATATAAACCGTCTTGACCCCTTTTCCTTCGAGCACGGCATTGGTAGCAACGGTTGAACCATGCACCATCTGTAAACGTGTGTCTGTTATGCCAAGCTCTTCAATTCCCTGTAAAATTGCCATCTCTGGTGCATGCGGCGTTGATAACACTTTATGCGTGCGCAACTCTTTGCCATCAAACAAAACAAAATCCGTGAAAGTACCACCGGTATCAACACCTAACCACATAATCTGACAAAACCTGTACGTTGAGACATCTATTAGGACGCTTTATAGAAATAAACTTGAAATCATTTTAAAACAACGAATAATACACATCTATGTCTAAAACAACACTATCAGCAACATTAATAAAAGCGACAGGGATTAACCGTTACTACGGTGACACACAGGCCGTTAAAGATCTATCATTTGAACTCAACAGCGGCGACATCCTCGGCTTTCTGGGCCCCAACGGTGCCGGCAAATCCACCAGCATGCAAATCCTCAGCGGCACTCTAGCGCCAGACTCCGGCAGTATCGAAATCAATGGCATTGATCTGATTGAACAGCCTACCCAGGCGAAGCAACAACTGGGTTATTTACCCGAGCAACCACCACTTTATAAAGAACTGACAGTTAATGAATACTTAAGTTATACCGCCAGTCTGCGCGGCATAAAAAAAGAACAGCAATCCAGTGCTATCGACACCGCCAAACAACGCTGCGGCCTGACTGACGTCGGCAACAAACTTATTAATAACCTGTCAAAGGGCTACCAGCAACGCGTGGGTATCGCACAGGCAATTATCCACAACCCTTCGGTTATTATTCTTGACGAACCCACAGTCGGACTCGACCCGATTCAGATTAAGGAAATCCGTCAGCTGATTACCGATCTTGGTCAGCACCACGCTGTTATTATTTCTACACATATACTGCCGGAAGTGCTGGCCGTATGTAACCGGGTACAAATTATTCGTCAGGGAGAACTGGTTTATTCAAATGACATGCAAAGTATTGCAACTGATTCACAGACAAATCAGCTTGAGTTATCTTTTAAGCACTGTCCGGATGTAAATGATCTTGAAAACATAGAAGGCATCAGTATCGCTGAAAAATTATCAGACACTGATTTTTGCATTGAATTAAGCGGCGATAACAATAGAGCCGAACAAAGTATGAATACGTTGCTTTCAAAAGCAGTTGAGAAAAACTGGCAACCGATAAAAATTCAGCCTAGGCTTCGCAGCCTTGAACAGATCTTTATTGACCTGACGCTACACGACAACTCCTCCAATACAAACGAGGACACAGCAGAATGATTTTTTCTATCGCCTTACGTGAATGCCGCTCACTTTTTATGTCACCACTGGCATGGACAGTACTGGCCGTGGTGCAGTTTATTCTGGCATGGATTTTCTTTGCACAGATCGATAATTTTTTTGCCCTGCAATCCAAACTACAAACATTAAAAAGCGCACCGGGTGTAACCGATCTGGTAGCCGGCCCTTTATTTAATATCACCAGCATTGTATTACTGATGGTAACGCCATTAATGACCATGCGACTGATCAGTGAAGAGCGTCGTTCCGGTACCATGCAATTATTAATGTCGTCACCGGTTAGCATGACACAGGTCGTGCTCGGCAAATATATTGGCATGCTGATCTTCTTCGGTATTTTCATACTGCAAATTAGTCTGATGCCACTGGCACTGTTTATGGGAGCAGAGCTTGATACCGGAAAACTTCTGGCCGGCTTCTTAGCCCTTTTTCTTTTAATTGCCGCTTTTGTCTCTGCCGGACTTTATTTATCAAGCCTGACTGATAACCCGAGTGTCGCTGCAATCGCCACCTTTGGACTGCTATTATTATTGTGGATAATTAATGCTAACTCACCCAATGATGCCAGTGGTAATGTCTTTAATTACCTGTCACTGATTCAGCACAGCAACGCTATTATCCGCGGTGTAGTAAGCAGTACTGATGTCATTTATTTCCTGTTATTTATTACAACTTTTCTTGGCCTTAGTATACGCCAGCTCGATTCCTACAGGTTGCAACACTAATGACCACACCTGCCAATAAGCGCCAGCTGCGCATCCAGTCTTATCTGTTCAACCTGCTGTTTCTTTCAGTCATCGGCTTACTCGCATGGTTTAGTACCCAGCATAATGTCAGCAGCGACTGGACCTATGGCAATCGCAATTCGTTAACACAATCGAGTATCGAATTATTAAAAACTTTAGACAAGCCGGTCACTATACATATTTATCTGCCAGATCAGGCTTCGATGCGCCTGGCTGTCGATGAACTACTAAAGCGCTATCAGCAGCATAAAGACGATTTTAATTATCGTATCCTGAACCCTGATCTGGATATTGAACTGGCGAAGCTTGAAAATATCAGCCGCTATGGTCAGGTTGTGGTTAAATATAATAATAAAAAAGAAAAACTCGATAATTTAAATGAAAGCACATTAGGCAATGCTTTATCCCGCCTCAGCCGCTCACAAAGCAGCCACGCCGTTTTTTTACAGGGACATGGCGAACGCAACCCGTTTACTAAAGACAACACAGGTTACAGCACACTGGCAAGCGCACTGACAGAAAAAGGCATTAAAGTCAGCACGCATAATTTACTCAGTGGCAGCTTACCGGAAGACACCAGCATTGTTGTTATCGCCGGCCCTGAAAAAGCTTACCTGCCCGGTGAAGTTGAACGCTTACAACAATATGTGAAAGTAGGTGGCAACCTTTTATGGCTGTATGAATCTGATAGCAGTGCAAAACTTGAAGCTCTCGCCCGTCAGTTAAACCTGGCATTTACCAGTGGTATTCTTGTTGATGCCGACCCTCAATTACGTGCCACACTACAAATCGAACACCCGGCCATGATTGCCGTTTTACAATACAACCTGCATAAAATCACACAAAATATTCCTTACAATACGTTGTTTATGCTCGCAGGCGGTGTTGATTTTATTCCAGAAGAAAAGTCATCATGGTCGGGTACCACTTTATTCAGCAGTCGCAAAACGACCTGGTCGGAAACCGGAACACTGTTAAGCAAAGATATTCGTTTTGAAAAAGACAAAGGTGATACGTTAGGCCCACTGCCTATGGCACAGGCACTTGAGCGTGATGCACAGTTTAATAATGCCGCTAAACCTCAGAGAATTATTGCCGTCGCCGACAGTGATTTTCTTGCCAATAACATTATTGGTGCCGGCGCTAATATGATGCTGGCAGAAAATATTTTTAACTGGCTAAGTCAGGAAGAAAAGCTAATCTCTTTTCAGGTAAAGAGCGCACCGGATTTACAACTGCAACTATCAGATACACAGGTAACGCTTATTGGCCTCGGTTTTCTGGTCTTTATGCCAGTAGGCTTGTTATTTATTGGTTTCATGATCTGGCGTAAGCGTAAAAAATCTTAACCATGTCTAAACGTTTATTATTAAACCTGCTTCTTGTTGTTGTTCTCAGCCTGCTGATTGGCTTAGCTTTTTTAAACCCACGAGAAACAGTTAAGCCATTAGCATTCAGCAAGCTAGAATTTAACACCGTCGATTCAATTATCATCGAGCACAAACAACAACGTACAGCTATCAAAAAGTCCGGGGAAGTCTGGCAGATAACAGAACCTTTTCTGGCTGAAGCCGATGAATTTCGAATACAGGCGATGCTTAATATTCTGGCTGAAAGCAACGCAACGCATTACGATATTGCAGAAGCTGACTATGAAAAGTTTTCCCTGAACCCTCCACTGGCAACTCTGACACTCAATCAGCAACGTTTTTTATTTGGTTCTACTTCAGCCGTCAATAATCAGCGTTATGTACTGACCAATAATAAATTATTTTTAATCAGTGATACTCACTTCGCTCTGATCAGTTCAGGTTTTAAAAACATTATTCGCCGGCAATTATTTGCCAGCAATACTAAATTTACTGCGATTGATTTTGACGACACTCATTTGTCAAAAAATGACAAAGGTAGCTGGCAAAGTAATCATGCCGAACAGAGCCCTGATGATATCCAGAAATTCATAACCAACTGGCAACATATCCAGGCCTTCGCTGTAACCGATGCCAGCAAACCCTTTAATGGCACCCGTGTATCTTTCAGAACCACAGACGATCAGGTTATTAGACGCATTATCAGGCAGACAGATGTCAACACCATTGTTATCAATCCCGAAACAGAACTTGTTTATCAACTTGATAGCAGCGCATTTGATTCACTGACTAAACTTTCAAGCTCTGAGCAACCTTAACTGTTATGCCAGAATTACCCGAAGTCGAAACCACGTTACGTGGCATTGAACCACATATCAGCGGCGAGATAATTACTGAGGTCATTATCCGTAATAAAAACCTTCGCTGGCCGATACCTGCATCGATTAAAAATAAACTGACGGGTCAGAAATTAATTAAAATAGAACGCCGCGGTAAATATCTGTTTTTTATCATTGATCAGGGCACTGCTATTTTACACCTCGGCATGTCCGGTAGCCTGCGTATTAATACCGTCGGCACTGCTCACGAAAAACACGATCATGTCGATATAGTATTTGCTAACGGCAAGTTATTACGTTTTCGTGACCCGCGTCGTTTTGGTTGTTTATTATGGACAGCCAAACCGGTAGCAGAGCACAAACTCATCAGCGCTATGGGGCCGGAACCTTTAACGGATGCATTTGATGGTGAGCATTTATTTGCTAAATCACGCAATCGGAAAAGTAATATCAAAGGCTTTATTATGGATGGAAAGATTGTTACCGGCGTTGGTAATATCTACGCCAGTGAGGCCTTATTTATGGCCGGCATACTGCCCAGCCGACAGGCAGGCCGTATTTCTAAACAGCGCTATCAGCTGCTTGCTGACTGCATTAAAGAAGTGCTGTCGCAAGCCATACAACAGGGTGGCACGACTTTAAAAGACTTTACCCGTGAGGATGGTCAGCCCGGTTACTTTAAGCAGTCGCTTCAGGTTTATGATCGCGCAGGACAAAGCTGTGTGAATTGCAAACAAACAATTAAACAAAAGACGCTCAACCAGCGTTCTACTTTTTATTGCACGAATTGCCAGCACTAACGCCGACGGCTGCGATTCAGGCAAGGTAATCTGAGATATCTGTACGGACTATTATCCACTACACCTCGAATGAGATGCTACTACGGGAATCTAAACTATTTAATTATTCAGGGAGAGTACGAATATCTCGCACAGATCAGGAAACTACATCCACTTCTTGAGCCTGCAATCCCTTGTCGCCATTATGCAGTTCAAATTCTACATTCTGACCTTCCTGTAATGATTTATATCCGTCACCTCGTATTGCTCTGAAGTGAACAAAAACATCATCTCCACTCTCTCGGGCGATAAATCCGAATCCTTTACTGTTGTTAAACCATTTCACGGTTCCACTAACACGATCTGCCATAACTTTACTCCTTAAGTCTTTTCCTTATCAGTTCCTGCATGGAACTGCTC
>Ga0316207_10005642_pt1 | contig 10283 bp, 11 predicted proteins | sample 6weekpyrite_MG_FD_204943 | JGI IMG/M metagenome (GOLD analysis project Ga0316207, IMG submission 204943) | Microbial mat bacterial communities from mineral coupon in-situ incubated in ocean water Damariscotta River, Maine, United States -... | ecosystem: Environmental > Aquatic > Marine >...
CACCAATAATTACAACTTTTGTTTTACGGCTACGATTCATGTTTAAGAAGGCGTTTATGACGCTGCGCTTCGTGTCGGGAAGTTCGCCACGCAATCCAGAGCTTGCGTAGCGGGGAGATTTTGATGGTCCGAGTGAATACATCAAAATCGTGTGTCGCGATCTTATCGAGTAATGCATGGTAGATCGCAGACATAATTAACCCCGTTCGCTGTGGGTATCGATCACTGTCAGGGAGTTGTGCCATCGCTTGCTGGTAACAGGTTTCTGCACGTTGAACCTGGAATTTGAGTAGCTGGCGAATATCACGGTTATTGTCAGCCTTCAGAATGTCAGTGTCATTTACATTGAACTTGATAAGATCTTCTTGCGGAAGATAAATCCTGTTGCGCTCGGCATCTTCCTTTACATCACGAATAATATTGGTCAGTTGAAAGGCAAGACCAAGCTTTTCTGCATAGACGAGTGTTTGTTTGTTTGAATAACCAAATATTTCGGCCGCCAATAGGCCAACTACACCTGCTACCCGATAACAATACAAAGATAACTCGTCGAAGTTTTGATAGCGGCTCTTTTCCAGGTCCATGAGCATTCCAGCAATAATTTCATAGAAATATTGCTCACCCAGGTTGAAATTCGCAAGACTGGCTTGCAGTGCTAATCCAACAGGGTGCAAAGGCTGGGCGTGAAATGTGCGGTAAACCTCTTCTTTCCACCATGTAAGCTTTTGTCTGGCAATGTCTGTATCAGCACACTCATCAACGACATCATCAACTTCTCTGCAAAATGCATACAAGGCTGTAATTGCATGGCGTTTCTTTTCTGGCAGGAATAGAAAGCTGTAATAAAAGCTTGAGCCGCTTCTGGCCGCTTTGTCTTGACAGTATTCAGTTGCATTCATAGTTCTTGTTAGCTGCCTAAAAAGCGGTTGCGAGACAAAACCCGTAGGCTTGTTACTATCCAGTCAAACAGTGTAAGGCGAGGGCGTGAAAATATTTCGTTCGAGCCAAGTAGCTTTTCTGCTACCCGGTGGGCACCTAATACGGTGAATCGTAATTCAAACCCCAGTCTTCCGCCTATAATACCGCAAAGTGGCAGACCTGATAATAGCATCTTGTCCGCACGTAGCACTTGGCTGTGCATGAATTTGACGACGTCGTCATTGTGACGTGAAGAAAAAAAATCATTTTCAGAAAGACCCGCTTGCTGCATTTCTTCAAGTGCAAGGTAGATCCTGTTATTTTCAACAAAGTCTTGCTGAATATCCTGGTAAAAGTTAATGAGTTGCAAGCCAGTGCAAACCCGATCGCTATACTGACGATTTTCCTCAGTGTCTTTTTGTACCAGCTGTAGTAACAGCCGCCCTACGGGGTTAGCTGAGTATCGACAATAGCTTAAAACATCAGCAAAGCGCGAGTAACGTTTCTGTGTTACGTCCTGCTTAAAAGCAGTCAACAAATCATCGAGTAACTGAGTGTCCAGATTGAACTGGGTGCAGCTATCGCTTAAGGCGATAAATACAGGGTCAACAGCCTGTGGTTGACCCATTATATGTAACATGTGGGTATAGGCATTGAGATCAGCCATTCTTTCAGGTGCTTCTTTGTCACCCTCATCAGCAAGATCATCCGCTGTACGGGCGAATGCATAAATCGCACTGATTGGATTACGCAGTTTCTTGGGCAGCAGCCATGAGGCAACCGGGAAATTTTCATAGTGGTGATGTGCAATGTCACGACAATGCTTGAAGGCATCATTATTTGCAGGAGCATGCATTATCGAATAGCCTGATAGTAATAAAAGTCAGGATGCTTATATGAAAACATTAAGAGGCATAATATTGGGTTTGATTCTCGGGGTACCTACGGGCCTTTGGTTAGGGTTTAATCTCGGCCGTGATGCGCCCTTGATGACCAATCCGTTTGAAGAATACGGCATCACTGAACGTCTCCAAGGCGACGCAAAAACGCTATACAACGAAATAAAAGAAGATATCAGCAGGTAACTCATTGTTGTTCTTCATCAGGCTGGTGTCTACCGGATAATTCGCGTGTCTTTTTCTCGACAGGTTCAATTTCCTTGATGGCTTTTTTGGCGCTAATACCCATTTCGGTGAAGCGTTTGGCGCTTGGTAAAACCCGGCTATCAAATGATCCTATGGCCTTGTTGAAATGCTCAACGCTATTGCCAAGGCTGCTGCCAATATTATGCAAGTGGGTGCTAAATGCCGCCAGTCTTTCGTATAATTTAGCGCCAGTATCACGTATCTTGTCAGCATTCTCAGCAAGCACCTCCTGACGCCAACCAAATGCAACCGCGCGTAACAGTGCAACAAAGCTGCTTGGTGTCGCAAGTACAATATGCTGGCTCATAGCATCTTCCAGAAGCCCTGGATCACGCTCAAGTGCGGCACTAAGAAATTGGTCCCCAGGAATAAATAGCACCACGAAGTCAGGCGCATCCTTGAATTGACTCCAGTATGACTTGGCAGACAATTCACGTATACGTTCACGAACCTTTTGTGTATGGCGTTTAAGGTGCTCCTCGCGGGCATTGTCATCATTTGCTTCTACTGCACTTAGGTAGGCATCCAGTGGCGTTTTAACGTCAACCACAATTTCTCTTTGTCCCGGCATGCGAATAATCATATCCGGTCTGAATTTACCTTCTTCAGTGTCAATGTTTTCCTGTTCATAGAAATCGCAATGCTTGACCATGCCAGCCAGTTCGGCAAGCCTACGCAATGTGATTTCTCCCCATTGCCCACGGACTTCGGGTCGACGTAATGCCTGCACCAGGTTACGTGTTTCTGATTGCAGCTGGGTGTGGCTTTGCGCCATTAACTCAAGATGTTGCTGAAGAGAGCCATAAGCCTGCTTGCGGTCATTTTCCATCGACCGAATTTGTTTTTCGGTTTTATCCAGTGCATCTCTTATAGGTTTAACCATGTCAGCAATTGATTGTTCTTTCTTTTCAAGCTCAGAATTGGCGGACACCTGAAATTGTTTCAGGTTCTGTTGTGCGAGTTTTAAAAACTCGTCGCTATTGTGTTTGAGCGCCTGGCTGGCAAGGTTTGAAAACGAGTCATTCAGTTGCTCGCGCGCGTGTTCAAGCGATTCGAGCTTTTCAGCATGCGAGGTTCGCTCATGCTCGAGTTTTGTTCTCAATTCAGCGTTCGTTTCGCGAAGCTGGGTAATGCTTGATTGTTGGCGAATGTGCCCGGATATGTACCCGATAATAAGTCCGGTAATTGCAACGAGCAGAAGTATTGTTATTGAAATAGTCACGCGCTGATTCTCAATTAGAGGTTATAACAGCTGAGATCTCAGCTTGTAGTTCTTCAATTTTGCAGGGCTTGTCGAGTTTTCCTGCAACAGACCCACTTTCGCATAGCTTTAAAGCGGCTTCATTATCAGGGGATGATAACGCAATGACAGGAATTTGTTTGAGGTGAGGGATGCCATGTAATACACCAAACAAACTTAAGCCATCCATGGTCGCCATTTCAGTGTCCATCAATATCAGGGCAGGATGGTGTGTTTTCGCCGTATCTAAGGCAGTTTGCGCATCACAGGCGGTCAGAAATTTGTAGTGTTCCTGGTCGGCCAGGGTTTGTGCGATCTTGTCCATAGCTGCGCTACTCTCATAGATGCATAGGACAATGGGCTTAAGATTGTCCTGTTCTTCTTGTTGAGCCTGGCTATCGTACGGACGTGTTGTGAACCAAAAAGTCGCACCTTCATCATCATTATTATAAGCACCGATAGAGCCGTGCATAAGTTTAACCAGGCTTTGACATATAGACAGGCCAATTCCCGTGCCTTTTATAGAAGAGTTTTCCATACCAAGGCGGTTGAAAGGGGTGAACAGTTCCGCTTGATTGTCCTCAGGTAAACCAAAACCTGTATCACTCACGGATAACTTTACCCCGTTGTCACTCTGTTCATGGTAAATATTTATGTGGCCGCCGTCCTTATTATATTTAATGGCATTGCTAAGCAGGTTAATAGTCACTTGTTGAAGTCGTGTCGGATCGGCGTAAACATAACAGGGGTTGTTATGGTCGATATCCGTTTGAATTGTTACGCCCTTGTCAGAAGCGGCTTGTATGGTCATATCGATAGAATGCTCGATGACTTCATCAAGCGATGTTTTGCTGGGTTGCAATATAAGTCGCCCAGATTCTATTCTCGATATGTCGAGGATATCGTTAATCAGTGCTAACAGGTGCCATCCGGAATGAAGGATCTGATGGGTATGTTCCTGCTGTTTATCTGACAAGCACTTATCATGATCCATTTTTAGCAGTTGAGCAAAACCGAGTACGGAGTTTAATGGTGTCCGTAGCTCATGACTGATTTTTGATATGAACAAGGTTTTAGTTTTGTTTGCGGTTTCCGCATTCTCTTTTGCAATATCCAGGGTATCGATTGTGTGCTGCAGGGATGACTGCGCTTTTGTTAATTGGCGCGCCCTCATTATTCGCGCCCTAACGGCTTGTCCCAGGTAATCGGGTGTGACGGGCTTAACGAGAAAATCATCACCACCAAGGTTCATGGCAGCGATTTTTTTATACATCTTTTGTTCAGACGTTAAAAATACAATTGGCATCGTGTCATAGCAGGGGATCTGCCTAAGAATTGCAGCGGCTTCAAGCCCGTTGCAGTCAGGCATATTAATGTCCATCAGCACAAGTTCGGGTTTAAATTCGTTCAGTTTGTCGAGTAGTTGCATCGGTTGAGTGAGTATTTCGACATCCATTGCCTTTGCGCGCAATATTTCAGCATGAGTCTCCGCCTGGATTTCTTCATCATCGACAACCAGCACCCGGAATGCCGCATCCTCTTCAGGATTACACACAGTTTGTACGATGGATAAAATGTCTTCTTTATCGAATGGTGAAGACAAAAAATGATCAGCGCCAGTACGATAGGCATAAAGTCTTGTCTGCATATCGTTTTTTTCAGACAGATAGGTGACGGGTGTATTGATGCCATGTACACGGATTTGTTCAATTGCCGCCGCACCCGCAATATCGCTCTCCGGAAACGCCATACTGATAATAATCAGTTGCGGGTTAAACTCTTGAGCGATTTGTACAATCTGGGTAGGGTGGTTAAGGTGACGAACTTCGTATTGTGAATTTTCAAGGTGCGCCGTTAGTTCATTTACGAATACTGTATTGGGATCGACAATCAGCACACGTTGGTTATTCTTACCCGTCTCTATAGATGTGCCCACCTCAAGATCTGAGTCGGGTTGGCCACCTCCAGATTGAAGAACATCAATCTCGTTTAGAAGGCTATTAAGAAGCGAGGATGCTTTTGAAGTGTAATCAGGTGAGATCTCATCAATATTAGCAATAAGCTCACTCAGGAATATATCAAGTTGGCGCGAATAGTCAGAGAGTTTGTTGAAACCAAATGTCCCGGCAGTCCCGGCCATGCTATGAACTAAAATGCGTAGCGCAGAAGCGTTATCTGGATTCCAGTCGTCGTTCTTGATGTCTTGCCACGCAGACTCAATGGCCGCTACTTTGTCATCAAGCTGGGAAACAAAAGCATCCTTTAAATCATCAAGGCTTTTTTTTAGAATTTCTTCTGGGGTGGACATATCTACTTATATCTACCTGCGACTATTTTTCGAATATACTACAGCATCAATTTTCAAGCTGCAGAAGTATTTTCTGTGATCCATGTCAGTATATCTGAAGGTTTTGAAACCATGCCATTTGCCCCCCATTTAGATGGGTTTTCTGAATCTTCAATATAGCCAAATAAAGCCACAACAGTCAGCATTTTCGCCCTTATACCAGCCTCGATGTCACGCGCAGCATCACCGACATAAAGACTCTCTTCCTCAGTACAGCCTATAAGTTTGCAAGCATGCTGCAGCGGGGCAGGGTGGGGTTTGCGTTCATCAAGCGTATCGCCACTGATGATGCATGCGCAGCGGCTCGCCAGGCCCATTTCTTCTAATAAGGGTTCTGTGAGCCATGCAGGCTTATTGGTCACAACGCCCCATTTGATACCGTTTTGATCAAGGTGCGCAAGCACTTCAGCCATACCTGGGAATAATTGCGTATGTGTTGCGATATTACCCTTGTAATAATCAAGTAGTTGTTGTCGGTACAGGTCAAAATCAGGGTGGTCATCTTCGATCCCGAAGCCCTTCTTGACCAACACAATGCCGCCGTGTGATACCCATGGACGAATGACGTCAAACGCGAGTGCTTTACGGTTATGTAGAGTCAGGACATGATTTAATGCGGCAGCAAGATCAGGTGCGGTATCGAGCAGGGTACCATCCAGATCAAACAGGACACTACGTAGTGTTGTAGCTTTAATCATTAACGGGCATTAATCAGTCAGTATCACAACTGATGATGTAGTTTACGTCGACGTCCTTGCCCAATGAATAATTCCGGCTGAAAGGGTTATAGCTCATACCGATAATGTCTTTGCAGTTAAGCCCGACAGAACGTGCCCAACTCTCTAGTTCCGATGGTCGAATGAATTTGGCATAGTCATGCGTGCCGCGTGGTAATAATTGCAAGATGTACTCAGCCCCAACAATGGCAAACATGTAGGCTTTCATATTCCGGTTAATGGTTGAAAAAAACACTTTTCCACCTGGTTTAACCAATTTTGCACAGGCGGCAATAACAGATGCCGGTTCCGGCACATGTTCAAGCATTTCCATGCAGGTCACCACATCAAATTGACCAGGCATTTCTTCAGCGAGGGCCTCTGCGGTACTCTGGCGATAATCAACCTCTACACCGGTTTCAAGCTGGTGAAGTTTGGCGACCGAAAGGGGGGTTTCCCCCATATCTATACCCGTTACCTGGGCGCCCGCCACAGCCATACTTTCTGCAAGAATACCGCCGCCACAGCCTACATCGACAACGGATTTACCACTCAAACCACCGCATACACGATTAATATAATCAAGGCGGAGCGGGTTTATTTCATGTAATGGTTTGAATTCACTCTGTGGATCCCACCAGCGATGTGCGAGCGCTTCAAATTTTGCGACTTCAGCCGCATCGACATTTGCGTGTTGCATAGTGATTACCCAAAATCGTAGTGTTTTTCGACGGCCTCACGGATTTCCCAGGTACAGGATAAGCCTGCAGGAAATGTCACCAGGTCACCTTCTTGTATATGGACAGGCTCACCCTCATCAGGCGTCACAATAACATCGCCCTCTAGCAGGTAACACTTTTCCTGGGTGTCGTAGGACCAGGGAAACGTAGAGACTTCTTTGCTCCATATTGGCCAGTCAAAGACGCCCATGACATCCAGTTTGGCGGGCGAAGGGTTATGTTCAATCGTGATATCCAATGCCATTTCGTATAAATCCTGAGTTATGTATGCATCATTGCCGCCATTATATATGAACTAAGCGGCTAAGAGGGCTTGTCATCTGATTTCAGTTAAGTGATAGTAGGTAAATGAAACGTACACTTTCCCGTCTTGCCTTTTTGGTCATTTTTTCAGTGTTACACGTTGCATGTGACTCATCGCCCTCGGCTGTCCAGCCACCTGTGAAGCAGGCAGGAAACCCCAATGGAGTGAGCTATGTGGCTGATATTTCAGTACATTCAGCCGCCGACATGCGCAGTGTTCTGAACCGGGCGGACAGGCTAATTAGCCAGCCTCGAGCCGCCGATCAACCGGCAAATATTGCCCTGATTCTGCACGGCCCTGAAATCGATTTTTTTAATATTGATAATTACCACCGTTACCGCTCAATTGTTGACCAGGCTGCGCGCCTGGATGCCTACAATGTCATTGATATCAGAATGTGTGAAACCATGATGAAGGAACGGGGCTTAAGTAAAAGCAAGGTACCCGGTTTTATCGATTTTGTTCCAGATGGTGAAGTTGAAGTTAAAAGACTCAAAGCTGATGGTTACGCGATATTGTAAGCAGGCATTTAGTGGTGTGTCGCAATACGCACTTGCCAGCGCTTAGCCGTTTCTACTAACTCACGTTCATCCATTCCTGCAAGTTTTCGGTCAACGAGTAAGTGCTTGCCGGCCACCCACACGTTTGTCACATGCTCACGTCCCGCTGCATATACGAGCTGGGAGACAGCATCATACAGGGGTTGAGTTTCCAGGCTATCGAGCCTGATGGCTGTAATATCGGCTGATTTGCCAATTTCGAGGGAACCTGTCACTGAATCTATACCCAACGCCCGGGCGCCGTTTATTGTCGCCATCCGCAAGACCGTATTTGCATCAACGGCCTGCGCGTCATTCGAAACGGCCTTGGCAATCAACGCGGCAGTGCGCATTTCACCGAGCATATCCAGGTCATTATTACTGGCGACGCCATCTGTGCCTAACGCCACGTTCACACCTGCATCTAACAAAGATTGGACTGGGCAAAAACCACTCGCCAGTTTGAGGTTGGACTCAGGGCAGTGCAGAACATGGCAGCCTTGCGCTGCGAGTAGCGAGATCTCTTCATTAGTGAGTTGTGTCATATGTACAGCCATTAACTTTTCAGATAACACACCGAGTTCCTCAAGGCGCTGCAGGGGACGTTGGCCCGTTTGCTCCATGGCCATTGTGATTTCGCCGGCGGTTTCATGGATATGCATATGAATGGAGATGTCTTTCTCCGCGGCTAGCCGTGTTAGCTCGGTAAGCGGTTCATCTGAAACTGTGTAGGGTGCATGGGGTGCAAATGCGGTCGTCAGCAGCGGTTCACCCTGTAACGCGTCATGCAGTCGTAACCCTTTATCTATATATTCCTTCGCGCTGTTCGCCCATACGGTTGGGAAGTCGATGACAATAAGCCCAATGCTTGCACGTATACCGACGGATTTTGCTTGCTCAGCGACGATATCAGGGAAGAAATACATGTCATTAAAACAGGTGGTACCGCTGCGCAGCATTTCAGCAATGGCAAGGCGTGTGCCATCGCGCACAAAATCAGCATCGACCCATTGCTGTTCGGCTGGCCAGATATGCTGCTCGAGCCACTGCATCAACGGTAAATCGTCGGCCAGACCACGAAACAGGTTCATCGGGGCATGGGTGTGGCAATTAATCAGACCGGGTATGACCACTTGACCGGGTAATGCATGTACGTTTTTCGCTGTGTACTTTTGATGTGTTTCAGTCGTGGGCAGGATATCAACGATCACCCCTTCATGTATTGCCAATGAATGATTTTCCAGTACCTGGTTATCGTTATCGACACATATGACACAGTCTGGGTGTATGAGCGTTTCTATTGCTTTCATAAATAGATAATTATTGTTGGTATACGCGCAGTATACCTGTAATGCGTGAATGGAATCGATGACTCTTGCCGGAAGCAGCATAAAAAATGCCCGCATGGGGGTGCGGGCTAAAAAGGAGGGGGTTACAACTTGGCAACCAATTTGGTTACCTTGATTACGTTAATGCAGTTTGTATGCCATGTCATAGCCATGGATAATGTTATTCACTATTACAAATACATAGCCAATCAAGTTAAAGTGGTACGTAGCACTTTACGTGATGGGACGGCGAGTCTTTGACGGATATGCCGGTTGAGTGACGGAGAGGGTATTGGAAATGGGTAGAGAAATAGAACGCAAGTTCCTTCTAAAAAACGACAACTGGCGGACACACGCGGATGCCGGACGACGGTTTCGCCAGGGGTATTTCGCTGCACCTGAAGATGCAGCGCGACAACGCGCATCAATACGTGTTCGTACCGATGGTGACAGGGGGTTTCTGAATATAAAGAGCTATGAGCTGGGTGTCAGTCGACAGGAATTTGAATACCCGATTCCGCTACATGAAGCCGAACAGATGCTTGATGAGCTTTGCGAAATGCCACAGATCGAAAAGTCACGCTACCTCGTTAAGCATGGCGAGCATGTATGGGAAATCGATGTCTTTACAGGTGACAATGATGGTCTTGTTGTGGCTGAGGTTGAACTTGATCATGAATCTGAAATATTTCAAAAACCAGACTGGCTCGGTGAAGAGGTTTCAGATGATACACGGTATTACAATGTGTGCCTGGTTAGCCACCCTTATAAGGACTGGTAAGGTTTGAGACGATACCTGATTGTGACACTTGTCTTCAGCCTGGCGATACTTACAGGGTGTGCCGAGAAAAGTGCCTCACAGGTTATTCGGTTTGGCCTGCAGTCAGAGCCCATTAGTCTTGACCCTCGAATGGCGACCGATGCAACCAGCGAGCGAATAAACAGGCTTATTTACCGGGCATTGGTCAGCTTCGATAAACAATTTCGCCCAGTGCCTGAACTGGCG
>Ga0316207_10005643_pt1 | contig 10280 bp, 10 predicted proteins | sample 6weekpyrite_MG_FD_204943 | JGI IMG/M metagenome (GOLD analysis project Ga0316207, IMG submission 204943) | Microbial mat bacterial communities from mineral coupon in-situ incubated in ocean water Damariscotta River, Maine, United States -... | ecosystem: Environmental > Aquatic > Marine >...
GTTCTAAGAAATTCTTCCAGCGATTTGCGTGAATTGAGTATGCTCTGGTAGGCATTTTTTCCTTCGGTTAACAGGTAGTGTTCCATATGGTAGTCCGGGATGTGTTGTTTTTTTATATTCGATGGCCAGATTTTTTTTGAATAGCTAGACCGATAGAGTTTTTTTTGTAATTTATGAGTGTGCTTTGAGAGTACAGCAGCCTTTTTTCCGATTTTTTTTAATTTGCTGCGAGCTGAATTGGATTTTATTCGTAATGCTTTTATTGATGCTGATAAATTTATGTCGATCATACCCGGATTTTCGATTAGTAAGAGAAAATATTTATGGTGTTGTTCGATTAAGTAAATATCCCGGTGAAGTTTTGATAACTGGTCGACAGCATATTCCTTTTGTGCGGTACCTTTCATGCTATCCACTTTTGAAAGAAAGGATTTGAATTCAGTACTAAAGTTTTGCCATGGGCCTGCATGGCCTGTCTGTGTAATCAGTAAGATTAAAAGTGATACAAGTAATTTGAAAAAAGAGTGCATGTTAATAACTTTGGTATAGTTTGGAAACGCGCCCGACCTGTTTGCTGTCATCACAGACAACCCGATTACGTCCGGCTTGTTTAGCTTTATACATGGCTTTGTCAGCAGCCTTCAATAATGACCCTAAGGAGTCATTGCCGCAGGTGATACCTATGCTGGCCGTGATAGAGAATTCCCCTTCAGGTGTTTTGATAAGGGTTCGCTCTATCGATAGTCTAAGCTTTTCTGCTACCAGACTGGCTTCGGCTATGCCGGTTTTAGAAAGTAGAATAGCGAATTCTTCTCCTCCTATTCGACCACAAATATCAGAGCTTCGGACCGTATCGGATAATATTTTAGCCAGTTGTTGAAGCGCACTGTCGCCAGCATCGTGACCAAACTGATCATTAATGTTTTTAAAGAAGTCGAGATCAAGTAGCAGCAATGAAACTTCGTGCTGGTGTCGCTGACAATATAGGATGCGCTGGTTACAGAGCTCCTTAAATGCACGGCGATTATTCAGGCTGGTTAGTGTATCGGTACGCGCAAGTCGTTCAGCAGTATCACGTGCCTGAGTGAGTTCATTTGATAGCTGGAATGTCTGGTGTAAGGTGCGTGCCAGTATTTTGGTTCCTCTTATTGCCGAAGCAAAAAACAGCAATGAGGCTAATGCTATCAGTACAGGAGTGCGAGACCCCTGAATAAAAAACCACACAGTAGTGGGTAAGAGGACACTGGCTATGGTGGTGATGGCGATATAGCGAATGGATGAATACACACCGAGTGCCGCACCTGCCATACCCATTAATACAAAATAGGATAGTAACTGGTAGAGTAAGGGTTGCTTGTAGGTGAGAATAACCGCGCCTAATCCCCAGCTTAATGAGGAAATAATCAGGGTGATCAGATAAGGTTGTTCCCATTTAAGAACATCTGTGCCTTGAGGGTTGCTGCGTTTATAGTTCTGGAAAAGGAATAAACGGAATGATGAGGTAATAAAAATAGCACTTAACCAGATGATGATATGCTGCTGATTAACATGTGGCCAGATGATGGCAGCATAGAAGAGAGATGCGATCATACTAAAGAAAACGGCCTGATAGGACTGGTCATAGAGTAGTTTTAATTTATCGCTCTGGATATCGTCGGCAATAGGTAAGCTGTGGTTTGAATCAGTCAATGGTCTATGAACGCTCTATTTAGAGACAATAGTCCTGTATTTATAGCAGAAATTTCAGGGTTTTCCCGCCTGAAAACGGGCGGGTATAATAATAAGGGGTATGAATGATGGATAAAATCGTCATTAGAGCAGCTGTTTTGATTTTGCTGGTCTTTATCATGATGGCTATTTTTTATGAGCGACCTGTTGATGCCGGTAAAAGGGCCGTTTATCTTCCCGCCGAAGGCTTTGTCGGTAATGAGGCTATGGGGCAACGGATATTTCAGCAGCATTGTATTGCTTGTCACGGGCAACGGCTTGAGGGTAGTGATGCGGGGCCATCGTTATTGCATCCTTATTACAAACCGGATCATCATGGTGATCTTTCAATTTATTTGGCAGTTTATCAGGGTGTGACTCAGCATCACTGGCAGTTTGGTAATATGCCCGCACAAAAACAACTCACAGCGGAAGATGCGGGGCACTTATTGCGATATATTCGGTCTGAACAAAGAAAGGCAGGTTTATTTTAAGCCGGGCTTTTAAATAAAAAGGATACGGGAATGGGATCAACACACGGTGGCGGTTTTATGTGGATTTTATGGTTAGTGATTACAGCGGCAGTCGTGCTGTTGATTATCGGTTTATCAAAGCAGACAAGAGCAAACAGGCCTGATGCAAAAGCAATACTAGACAGGCGTTTTGCCAGGGGTGAAATAGATGATGCCGAATACAATAGAAGAAAAGCATTGCTTGAAAAAAATGAGAGAACGAAATGAGTGAAAGAAATAAACTGATATTTGATGTCTCCAATATGAAGTGTGGCGGTTGTACCTCGGCGGTGACAGATGCATTAAAGGCACTGGATGATACTGAGGTTATCGAGGTAAGTCTTGAAGACCACCAGGCGCTGGTAATGACATCACTATCGGCAGGAGAAGTGGCAGAAGCGATAACAGCTTGCGGGTTTCCTGCTGACATTAAATAAGATTTAGTTTGGAGTACATATGACAGTCAGGCATTTTTCAATTGGTGGTATGAGCTGTGCTGGTTGTGTGGCCGGTGTTGAAAAAGCATTGAAAAGTGTTGATGGTGTGGTTGCATCTGCGGTGAATTTTGCTGAGCATACGGCGGAAGTTGAAGGCAGTTTTTCGTCTGCCGCTTTAATCAAAGCGGTAGTAGATGCAGGCTATGAGGCCGCTTTATTACAATCAGAAGAAGATACCGCTGAAAAGGAAGCGGCTGAGTTCCAGTACTATAGAAGCTTGTTGAAAAAGGCCTTTGTCGCTGCACTGATTGGAGTGCCGTTATTTATTTTTGGCATGTCCGGTATGTTGCCGGACTTAAATAATGCTCAGGGTCAGATTGTCTGGTTTTTTATCGGCTTTGCTACGGCTTTTGTTATCTGGTTTTCAGGTGCCCATTTTTATACCGGTGCCTGGAAAGCGTTTAAAAATCATAATGCCAACATGGACACCTTAATTGCGTTAGGTACCGGTACCGCATGGATCTTTTCGATGGTGATTACTATCAACCCTGAACTGGTCCCGTCACTTGCGCGGCATGCTTATTTTGAAGCGGCAGCCATTATTATTGCGCTGATTAACTTTGGCTCAGCGCTTGAAATGAGAGCGCGGGGTAAAACATCTGAAGCGATTAAGCGATTGATAGGTTTACAGCCAAAGACAGCCAGAGTTGTACGCAATGGCAAGGAAATCGATGTTGTAATTAATCAGGTGGGTCTGAATGAAACGGTACGGGTACGACCGGGTGAAAAAGTTCCGCTTGATGGCGTCATTATTGATGGTCATTCCTTAGTTGATGAGTCCATGTTAACAGGGGAGCCATTGGCGGTAGAAAAAAATACCGGAGACGGTGTTATTGGCGGCACGATCAATAAGTCAGGTAGCTTTTTGTTTCAGACAAAACGTATTGGTAATGAAACAGCACTGGCACAGATTATTGCACTGGTGCGTAAAGCACAAAACTCCAAGCCGGCAATTGGCAAACTGGCTGATAAAATTTCAGCTGTGTTTGTGCCCATTGTTTTAATCATTGCGGTGATTACTTTTTTACTCTGGTTTAATCTTGCAGAAGAGATGCCGGTTAGTTATGCGCTGGTCACAATGATGACAGTATTAATTATTGCTTGTCCCTGCGCATTGGGTTTAGCAACACCTATTTCGATTATGGTGGGTGTCGGTAAAGCCGCTGAGTTTGGTGTGCTGATTCGAAATGGTGAAGCCTTACAAACAGCAGGAAAACTAAACGCAGTTGTTTTAGATAAAACCGGTACCATTACCAAAGGCCAGCCGAGCGTAACGTCGGTAATCACTTATGGCGAATGGCAGGAAAAAGCTATTTTAATGTTGGCTGCCAGTATTGAAAAAGGCTCCGAGCACCCGCTGGCAGAAGCCATTGTAAGCGCGGCAACGGCACAAAATATTGCATTAGCGGATAGTCAGAATTTTCAGGCTGTAGCGGGTCATGGGGTGCTGGCTGATATCGATGCTCATCATGTGTTGCTGGGTAATGCAGCACTGATGAAAAAGAACAATATTGCTTTTGAACAGGCGCAGACGGATGCCCGGCGCCTGGCAGAACAGGCACAAACGCCCATGTATCTGGCAGTGGATAAACAACTCGCGGGAATCATTGCGGTTGCTGATCCTATTAAAGAAGATTCGGTTCAGGCAATCAATGCGCTGCATAAACTGGGTATTAAAGTCGTGATGTTAACCGGTGATAATAAACACACGGCCGAAGCAGTCGCTAAGCAGTTATCAATTGATGAGTATTTTGCTGAAGTTTTGCCTGAGGATAAAGAACAAAAGGTTGCCTTGCTGCAAGCGCAGGGTAAAGTCGTCGGCATGGTGGGTGATGGTATTAATGATGCGCCGGCGCTGGCACGGGCCGATGTTGGTTTTGCGATTGGAACCGGTACCGATGTGGCGATAGAAAGTGCAGACGTTACTTTAATGCGTGGTTCATTGTTGGGTGTGGTTGATGCGATTGCCATTTCTAAAGCCACGGTCAGAAATATCAAACAAAATTTGTTCGGAGCGTTTGTATACAACAGCTTAGGGATTCCGATTGCTGCCGGTATTTTATTTCCTTTGATGGGAATATTGCTTAATCCAATGATAGCCGGGGCAGCCATGGCGATGTCATCAGTGACTGTTGTCAGTAATGCTAATCGACTGCGCTGGTTCCGTTCATCGGGGGCAGAGAAATGATGACGTTAGCTGTTAATCTGTTGGCAGTCGTATTGATTGTGGCCATTATCTGGTGGTTCTGGTTGAGCACGGCAACTGCCCGGTCAATGGGCAGTAACAGGCTGATTGAAATACAGGTTGAGAACGGTGTTTATTCGCCTGCAAGAATAGAAGTACCTCTTAAGCAGCCGTTTACTCTGCGTTTTATTCGCAAAGATGCCAGTCCCTGCGCAGAAAAAGTATTTTTCGAGGGGCTGGATAAAAGCTTACTGTTGCCATTAGAAGAACCTGCAGAGATTGAACTAAGTTTGTCGACAGCAGGAGAATATGCCTTTAGTTGTGAAATGAAAATGTATCAGGGCAGCTTGCTGGCAAAAGAGATTATTTAATAAAGGGTTGCAGGTTTGTTAAATAATTGTGCCGGAACAATAAGTATTTATAAAGCATATCTATCATAAGTAGTTGTTTTTACAGGTTTTAATTGCCTATCGGCTTATCAAGTTCTGATTCTCTCCAATGTAATAATTCTGTTACCACGATTGCAGGGTCTCTTTTGTTCGTCTAAATAATAGTCATGGGCTGACTCTAAGGGTTTCTACCTAGTCTTTCATGCCCATTCAGTAAACCCGTTTTAGATGTTCCAGGATCTGTACCTACCAGGATGGCTTCACGATTTAAGAAAAGGTGTAGCTTGATGTACCCAACAAAAACAACTCAGCGGATGACTGCCGTTAAACAACGCGACCTCCATACGAACTTATTATTCATTGGCTCGTTATTTCTTGGGGCTATTTTATTGCTTTCAGCCAGTCTGGCGAATGCGAATAATACACAAAGTGAATTATTAAACCTGATGGGACAGGGACAGGAACAAGCGGATATATTGCAATCTGCTCCCGTAAAGCCGACTAAAGCATCCTATCTGGCGCATGCTGAGCAGTTATTAGAGAAGCAACAGTATGCAGAAGCGTTAGACTATTACACAAAAGTTATTCGTATGGACAGGCAGGAAGATAATGCTTTCTTAGGTCGAAGTATCGCCTACAGCGGTGTCGGTCGGGTGGAAGATGCGATTGCTGATCTGAATGTATTTATATTGAGAAACCCGGATCATTCAATGGCGCATGTATACCGTGGTATTCGTTATATGTCACAGGGTGATTTTGAATACGCGGAAACCAACTTGCTTAAAGCAATTCGCCTGAACCCTCGTAATGCGCGTGCATATGATGACCTTGGGGTGCTGTATGCGCAGACAGGTAACCTTGAACATGCGCTGAAATATTTTGGGCAGGCCTTACGGCTTGATCCCTATAATGAAACCGCTTATCACAATCTGGCGATTGCCTACTTTTTATTAGAAGATAATAAAAGAGCGCTTGGCGCGGTGAACAGAGCGATTAAATTAACGCCGGAATCACGTGAAACCTACATCCTGAAAGCACAGATTCTGGATGCACTGGGACAGGTTGAGGAAGCAAAAAAAGTACGTCATTATGCGAAGTTTATGCAGGATGGCGCGTGGACCGATGCTGCACTTAACTGAGTCAGGTATCTACAAATAAACAAAAAGAGTCTCGAATGAGGCTCTTTTTTATTTGTAGATAAATATTTCTGATCAGATGTCGAATAAGAATAAAACTGAACCATTTATCAGAAACAGAGTTCTGAATTTTGCATTGTGATTGGTGCAGTGGTTAAATCATTACTGCATTGATGCGACGCAAGTAAAGTCTGGGCATTTGTTCGGAATCATTAATTTATCCTGCGCTATGGTTGGCAATCGCCGGCTTTGAATGGAATTCTTTTAAAATATAAACTATAAAACAGGTAGCTGTGGTTTATTTTATGTAACCAGCTGGTTGTACAGGAAGAACATTTGAGGAATTAAAAATGAGTGCTGATGAAAAATTAGGTTTGACCATGATGATGGAATTAATAGAGGGTGAGCTGGAAGAGCGTAAAAGCCCTGCTGACCGTCGTCAGAGAGACTGTGAAGATAGTATGAAAAAACAAACAGAGACAGAGCGGAGAATGGCAGCGGATCGTCGCGAGGCTTAGTATACGTTCAATGTGTTTAGACCAGACCTTCTGTCCCCCGTGAAGGTCTATGGTTACTTTATATTTTATTTCCTTTAGAATTACCTCCCCTCACCATTATCCATCTAAGTTGATATGTTAAATAGCACACTCAGTGTCGCACCTATGCTCGACTGGACCGATCGGCATGAAAGGTATTTTTTGCGCCTGATTACAAAGCACGCGCTGCTCTATACAGAAATGGTAACCACCGGCGCCATTATATTCGGAGAACGTGACCGCTACCTGCAATTTAATAAAGAAGAACACCCGCTTGCATTGCAACTGGGTGGCAGTGATGTGGCGCATCTGGCTGAGTGCACGAAAATTGCTGAGGACTATGGTTATGATGAAGTGAATCTGAATCTGGGGTGTCCCAGTAACAGGGTTCAGAACGGGAGTTTTGGTGCCTGTATGATGGCGAAACCTGTACTGGTGGCAGACTGCATAGCAGCCATGCAGCAGGCTGCATCAATTCCGGTCACAGCAAAAATACGAATTGGCATTGATGATAAAGATTCATTTGAAGAGCTGGAGCAGTTTGTCTCGGTGTTACATGATGCCGGTTGTGATGATTTTATTATTCATGCGCGTAAGGCAATCCTGAAGGGACTGAGTCCAAAAGAAAATAGAAATATACCGCCGTTAAAATATGACATGGTTTACAAAATAAAAGAACTATTTCCACAGTGTCGCATCAGTTTAAATGGTGGTGTAAAAACACTGCAAGAAGCATCGCAGCATTTAAAACACGTTGATGGTGTAATGATGGGGCGTGAGGCTTATCATAATCCTTATCTGTTATCTGACGTGGACCGATTATTTTATAATGATGAACATACAATCATGACACGTCATCAGATTGTTGAAAGCATGTTTCCTTATATTGAAAAACAGATGAAACAGGGTGTGAGATTGCAATCAATAGTACGTCACATCTTAGGTATCTTTCAGGGTGTGAAAGGCACCAAAGCCTGGAAACGTTTTTTAAGTGAAAATGCCCACAAATCAGATGCCGGACTTGATGTGCTGCAACATGCGTTAACGCTGGTTGATGATATCCGTTAATAGTTAACACGGAGTGTTGAAGCTGTGAAACCACAACGAAAAATTATTCATATTGATATGGATGCATTTTTTGCCGCGGTTGAACAGCGTGACTTCCCGCAGTATCGGGGCAAGCCATTAATTGTTGGTGGCAGTCCAGATAAGCGCGGTGTGGTCGCTACCTGTAGTTATGAAGCCAGAAAGTTTGGCGTGCACTCGGCTATGTCCTCAGCCAGAGCCTATAAATTGTGTCCACAAGCTATCGTCGTTAGCCCTCGCTTTGAGGCATACAAGCAAGCTTCGGAAATAATTCGTTCGATCTTTTATCAGTATACAGAATTAGTAGAGCCGCTATCACTTGATGAAGCCTATCTTGATCTGACTCACTGCAGCGCATGTGACGGTTCTGCTACTTTGATTGCACAAGAGATTAAAGAAAAAATCTATAAAGCGACAGGCCTAACGGCATCTGCCGGGGTTTCTTATAATAAGTTTCTGGCAAAAGTGGCATCGGATATGAATAAGCCTGATGGTATCACCGTTATCCGGCCCGAGCAGGGTGAACGTTTTGTGGAAGCACTGGCTGTTGGTAAATTTTATGGCATAGGGAAAGCGACTGAGGCCAGAATGCATGCTCTGGGTATTAAGACAGGGGCAGATATAAAACGCCTGAAGATGGATGAATTGCAGAGTGCATTTGGTAATTCAGCAAACTACTATTTTAATATCTGTCGAGCGATTGATCAGCGTGAAGTGATCGCATGCCGGGAAAGAAAATCATTAGGCTGCGAAACAACGTATGAAAATGACCTGAATAATATCAACGATATGAAACAGAGTCTGACTCAGCTAATTGAGAAGTTATGCCGGGAGTTAAAAGAGAAGGAGCTGGCTGGTTATACAATCACATTGAAAGTGAAATATGGCAACTTTGAACAGATTACACGCAGCAAAACAGAAGCAAGATTATTGTTTCTTGAAAGTGATATTCAACAGGTAGTTCATACACTATTAAAAAGGACAGATGCGGGACATAGGAAAGTGCGGTTGTTAGGTATAACGGTGTCAAACTTTGCAGACTTGCAAGCAGAGAATGAGATGCAACAATTATCTTTGTTTTGAATAAAGACTAAAAAAATTCCAGAAATAAAAATCAGATAAGCGGTCGATATCTCTATAAGCTATTGATTTTAATGTGTAATTCATATGTTTTTGATCGGTCTTTAGGCCAGGTTTTAGAGGGAATATAAGCACTTAGGGAAAACCAGTATATACTCAATTCAAAATTCTAATTATTAAAATAATAATAATGTTAAATAAAATGATGCGTCGATGCAGAAGGACGCCTCCTGTTACATCACTGTTCATAGCTGTGTTTATTATTTTTGCAGTGATCCTGTTCTGGTCAACCACAGAACGCCAGGAAAGTTATGATTCATACCAATTCCATATGGGGCAAAAAGCGGCAGAGAATGCTAAAGATGCCGTTATCAATGCGCTGGACAGCAGAAAGCGTTTTGTCAATTTGTTCGTAGAAGAAAATATCGATCTGATTCGTGAGTTGAGTAAGTTTCCCGATAACGAAGAGCTGTTTGAATTGGTTAAACAGAAGCTACTGCGTTATATCCCTGATCTTTTTACTATCAATATTACGACTGAGTTTGCCGAGCTTTTAATAGATGACTTTGAAGGCTTTACCGGCCCGGTTTGTTTAAATGATGTAAGGCTGTTTGCGGAGAGTGGTGAGCACCTGGTTCGTGTACATCCAAATCACATATTATATCATTATGACGTGCTGACTTCGTTCCAGCGAGAGGAACAGACACTTATGTTTTTTGCGAGTTTTAATCTGGATGTGATTAAGACTGCGTTACAGCATTCCTCTCCGCAAGGGCATGAGCTGGTATTGATAAGAGAGACGCCTGAAATGTTGCTGGAGGTCACTGAAAGTGGCGGCCGGAATACAATAAAAAACAGACTTGATTTTCGTTTAACGGAGAATGAAATTTCACGTGTTTTATCAAAAACAAAAATCCCGGGTACAGACTGGATAGTGCTGGATATGATTGATCCATCACAGGCAAAGGCATTTAATAAAAAACTAATAGTCGATCACAGTATTGTTTTTATTATCTTCACTTTGTTACTGGTTATGGTGAGGTATCTGGTGGTTGCGAATATTCTCAGGCAGAGTAAAAAAATTAATAAGTTGAATAAAAGCCTTAAAGAATTATTAGTAATCGATCCCCTGACAGGTTTGTACAATAAAAG
>Ga0316207_10005646_pt1 | contig 10276 bp, 9 predicted proteins | sample 6weekpyrite_MG_FD_204943 | JGI IMG/M metagenome (GOLD analysis project Ga0316207, IMG submission 204943) | Microbial mat bacterial communities from mineral coupon in-situ incubated in ocean water Damariscotta River, Maine, United States -... | ecosystem: Environmental > Aquatic > Marine >...
TATCGTGAAATCGGTATGACCATCACCATGGAAAATGAAAAGGGTGAGCCAAAAAATTTTATTGTGACGCGTTTTGATGATAAGACCTTGACCGTTGACGGTAATAACCCTTTATGTGGCAGAGACGTCACTTTCGTATTAGAAGTTTTAACGGTGCGCGAAGCCACGGATGAAGAAGTTGATCTGGGTGGTGCGGTTGATGCCAATCCAGATTTAAATGACATACTTGAACGCGCAGAATAAAGTACTCGCAATGAATTACAGTAACCCATATATATTTTATCCCGACAACCGCGCGCTTGAGCGTGCTATAGCTTCTTCACTGAGGATACTTGGAGGAGATGCGAACACCCTGGCCGCTCCGGATACCGCGTCAACGGTTGTGGATAATTTTATTCATACACGGGGTAATTTCGAACAGCAACGATTTAACACAAATATTCTTGAGCCGATGTCTGAGGCGCTGGAGACCTTACTGACCGCTGAATATCGCGAGCAGGAACCAGCAGGCTGGGCTGAAGTACATAATCGTCTTGGTCTCATCCTTGCGGCTCTGGGGCAGCAGCAACACGATGTTGCACTGTATGAAAAGGCGATTGCGTGTTTTAACCTTGCGCTGGAAGAGTTAAGTCAGGAAAGTGCGCCTCTTGAATGGGCGGCTACACACACTAATCTAGGTGCGGCATTGCAGGCTTTAGGTCGACAGCAGTCTGATTCAGGTGTATTAAATAAGTCAATCGATGCATATACCAATGCGTTACTGGAGTGGTCACGCAAAGAAACGCCCGAAGAATGGGCGCTCACCATGCATCAACTGGGTGCGACCTTTCATGCCTATGGCAAACTGCTTAAAGGTAATCGTACTTTTCAAAAGTCCGTTGTTTCTTATAAAAATGCACTGGCAGAATTTGATGCTGATAATCATGCTTTAGAGTTAGCCGCGACACATAATAATCGTGGTGCGGTACTGCATAACCTGGCTGAATCAGAAGAAAATCCGGATCGTTTGATCGAGGCAATCCGGGCCTATGAAACCGGTTTGACAGTTTGCATGGAGCAGCAGCTGCCGATTCATCATGCAGTATTGTGCAGGGTGAATAAATTTTCTGCACAAAGTGTTATGGCTGAGTTAACCGGCGACACCGCTCTTGCCGATGAAGTGGCGGATGAGTTTGAAATTATTCTTGAATGTTTTCCGCATGCATTGCAACCACTTTGCGCAAAGTATTGTGAAGAGCAGATGAATAAGATGCGAAAGATGGCTGCAAGTTCTGCTGCATAATAAATATCTTTTGAGCTTAGTCTTTTCTCCCGCTGCTTATCCCGGGGGAGATGGGGCTAAGATTAAACCCGCTCAGATAGCTCATAATCAATGTTAATAAAGGCACCAATATCAGCACAAAATCTGATGATACGTGCGCCAAACCCGACATCGGGCCTTGTTTCGTCTTTATCAATTGATAAGGTCAGTACCACACCAATTCTTGGGGACAGGTTGTGGCTTTTACAAATTTCGATAATTTTGTCCTTAGCAGGTTCAATTTTTTTAAGAATTTCATCGTCGATTAATTTGTAAATATCCAGATCCTGCATATCAGAATCAACGGTTTCTGTGGAAAATTCCCATGAGCTAATGACCGGTTTATCCAGGCTACCGCTCATGCCGGCATTATTGGTTGATGTGGGCTCGAGACCAATGAATTTTGTCACCAGATCCGGGTCGAAGTGATAACCAGAGAGTCCGAAAAAAGCGCGTCCTTTATTAGATGCCACGGATAGAGTCCTCAATTATGATAGTTGATACGGTGCGTGATTATAACTGATAGCCCGAATTGATACGGTACTTAATTTAAAAATAAAGCAGGGGGCTTGTTTGTTAACCATTGATTGTGGAAAAGCTTTTGATTAGATATAAGTATACCCGCTTAAAAAAATATTATAGATCTACCCTATTATGTTTCTGCTCCAAAAGAGGTAGAGTTAGGGTCTGCTAGAGAGAGGTTTTAGGTTTGTCAGCTGAAGTAAAACAAGAAAAAAAGCGAGACCCCAATAACCCCTGTCTGTTTTGTACGGACCCCAGAGGGGTGTCTCTGCAAAATGAGCTTGCTTACAGCGCCCGCGATAGTTACGGGGTAAGTCCGGGTCATACTTTGGTGATTCCACGCCGACATGTGGCAGCATTTTTTGATTTAACACCAGCAGAAGTGGCCGCTTGCATGGAGTTGATCAACGAGGAACAAAAGCAACTGGATAAAGAGTTTAAGCCGGATGGCTACAATATTGGCGTTAATATTGGGCAGGCAGCCGGACAGAGTATTTTCCATGTCCACATTCACATCATTCCCCGTTACAGTGGGGATGTTGAGAATCCACAAGGTGGGGTGCGGCATGTGATACCAAAGAAGGCGCACTATACGCGCTAGAGCAGTATAATTTGGTCAGTTTACTGGGAGGGACTGACAACTTTGTTTATATTCCTCCCGCTATTATTACAATTAAGGAGTTAGTATTATGGGTGAGTTTACACGACCTAAAGTTCCAACAGGCGTAACAGAGTATGTGACTACGACACAAAAAGAGATTGTACCTGGACAGTTTCATGTAGGTTATACAACTGAATGGAAAAGTTTCCAAAAAGAAGTACCGTACCAAACGCCTAAGAAGCCTTAAGGTAATCAGCCGCACCTATCTTTACGGTAGGAGGTAAAGCTGAATTTACATTTAGCTTATGATAAGCACGCTTTTATAGCGTGCTTTTTTTATATTATTTGCAAGCTATCATTATTGTATGCAGGCTAGTGTCAGGTAGAGTGCTTACGGTTAATGACTTTAATAAACAGTATATTGATGCCTATTTCACGAGCGGAATATATATATTAAATGTTGTACCTTCACCAATAATGGATGAGAAATCAATCGCGCCTGCCATAGATTCTATCATCTGTTTAGTGATAGCAAGTCCAAGCCCGGTACCGCCTTTTGCACGGGTTGCTGAAGCATCATTTTGAGTAAACTTATCAAAAATGGTATCAAAAAAATCTTTTGGAATACCTTCTCCCGAGTCTATGACAGATATTTTAGCATAGGAGCCTTTAATCGTTGTGCTAATAAGAACAGAAGTATTTTTATAAGAAAACTTTACTGCATTAGATAACAGGTTTGACATAATTTGATCGAGACGCTGAGGATCTACATTTATCATCAGGTTGCTGTCAGTTTCAATAAAATCTATATTGACATTATGCTGCCCGGCATAAATTATGTTCTCAGTTATGACTTTATTCATTGCTTCAGTGAGATTGACTTGTTTGATGTTAAAATTTAATTTTCCCGCATCAATTTTTTGCATATCAAGCAAATCATTTATTACGTTCATTAAGCGCTCTGTATTATTGTATGCAGTTGCTAATAACTCCTCTGTCTTATCGGGGTTTTCTTTAAGCACCCCGCTGTTTACCAAACCTAAAGCACCGCGGATAGAAGTTAAGGGCGTGCGTAATTCATGACTGATATTACTAACAAACTCAACCTGCATTTTATGCGTTATCTTACGCTCACTAATATTTCGAACAATACAGTTATACATTATACTATTGTTAATTATCATTTCATTTAATGTGATTTCTATCGGAAAATTTATCCCTTTTTTGTGGAGTCCTTGTTTCTCGTAAAATACATCGCTGTTTATTTTTACGCCTTTAAGATCAGAAATAATAAAATTTATTTTTCTGTTAACAGAATCCCTTAACGTATAGCCGAAGATTTTAGTAATAGCAGAATTAATTTCCTGAATATGAAAATCATGACTTAAAGTAATAATGCCATCTGACATAGATTCTAATATAGCGCGGTGTTTATTCTCATTGTTTTTCAGGACGCTGGCTTGTTCTTTAACCATGCTTTGTAAATTTGTATTTAATCGTATTAATTCTTTTCGTGAATGAGTAAGAGTTTCTGATTGTTGTATTAAAGAATGTATTTTCTCCTGAATTTTATTGGCCAGTTTATTGTAAGATGTTGCTAGGGCAGATATTTCATCTTTTCCTGACTCAGGGATGCGGATACTATAATCTCCTAAAGCGAGTTGCTCTGCACCATGTTGTAATTTTGTAATCGGGTTTAATATTTTTAGTTTAATGATCGCTAACCCAGCAATAAAGAATAAAATATAGATAAATAATAATAGTAAAAATATATTCTGAAGTTGTTGTTCTGCTTCTGTTGAGCGCTCAAGAGAACGTTTGCTTATGTTATGTGCCTGGGACAACATGGTTTTGATATGATGTTGTATTTGTGCATCTATTAGCTCTTCTTTATATTTTATTGTTGATGTGTTGTTGCCACTCAGACTGGTTATGATTTTTTCAACCTGAACGTTATTGGATATGATTTCCTCCAAAGATTTTACGTCATTATCAGTATAAATCTTACTGGATATTTTAGTGAGCAATATTTTAAGCGTTGCCTGATTGTTTTTCCATTGCGTACCCATCTGAACACTTTTATTGTTTAAGTATTCATTTGTAACACTCTCAAACTCAAATATATTCTGCGTTAGCGTTTGCGTGAATTTATTTATTTCACTTTGTGTCTGCAGATCTTGTGATGTTTGCCAAAATGAATAACTAAAAATAAACGAAACAAATATAATAACTAAAACAAAAATTTTAAGCTTAAAATACATAGTCATTTTTAGTAAGTGTTGCTGAAGGGTTCTGGGTTAAGTTTTTTTGAAATTGCCAGGTGAAAGATGTTGAGATGGTTTGATGAAATATTTTGAGGGCAATCCATGCCTCGTTGCGTTTTATTTTCTTGTTTGAATATAGTTAACCCGTCAGGGGGCGAGGCAGCAATTTCTGTGTTGATGTTTTTAACTATGTGTTCTAATGTGTTTCTATCGGAGTCAGGATTTTTAATGTTTCGGCATACCCCCACTTTTTTAAAGTAGTTAAGCATTGTTAGTAACGGCATTGTTGACGGTGTCGCGCTGATTTTTGACATAGGTACCACGTTGACAGAGTTTATGGATTTGTTATTTGGATATAGAGACAGTCTTAAACCTGGCATAAAAAATAAGGCTAATGAAGAAGTTGCCATTAGTCGTTCCTTGGAGAAATTAATTGTAGTTATATTATTAGTTACCTTACTTTAAAGTATCGGCTTTCAGGGAAGAAACTTTAATGATGGACGGTGTTTATTTGTTACATCTATACAGCGAAGTATCTTTAACTAAAGCTAATTATGCATTATTTTTTGTGGCAGGTGAGTAATAAAATATTAGAAAGTAGTGATGTTTTATTTATACAAAATTATTTGTTTAAAGGTTTAATGAATATTACAAGTTAGTTGTTTTTCCTTACTTTTAGTGAAGTAATCATTGCTCATGAATGGATTGGGGCCTAAAAATTATGTTGAAATATGGTGGAAAACAGAAGTTTTTACATTTTGTTGCCGTGTTTTTTTTATTTTTCTTCGTAACGACAGTTGCTGCTTCATTAAATTTAACCAGGGAAGAAAAGGTATGGATAAAAAAAAATACACAACTCATTGTTGCTAACGAAATGGATTGGCCGCCATTCGATTATACAGAAAATGCTAAACCAGCAGGTTACTCTATTGATGTTATTCGTCTTATTGCAGATAAAACGGGTCTGCAAATGAAGTTCATTAATGGTCATACCCGGCAAGAACTATTGCAAAAATTTAAAGCGGGTGAAATAGATATTTTGCCTGCTATATCCATCAACAATGAACGACGTAAAACGATTTCATTTAGTAAAAGTTATTACGCGCAACCCTCAATCCTTGTTGTCCATAAAGATAATAAAGACATTGCCAGTATTGGAAATTTAACGAATAAGCGGGTTGCCGGTGTTAAAGGTTATAACATTAGTGCGGCGATTAAAAAAATAAAACCGACCGTTACGATGGTAGAGGTCAGCAGCATATTAGACGGATTAAAATCGGTTTCGCTTGGATATGCAGATGCCTTTATTGACAGTATTGGAGTTATATCTCACTTATTAGATAATAATTACATCCCTAATCTTAAAATTATTCATCAGGTTGAGCATCCTGAACTCGTTAATCCCGCCCTTCATATGGGAGTGGCAAAAGAGAATACGCTGCTGACTAATGTTTTAGATAAAGCGCTTGCAGCCATTAGCTGGGATGAAAAGCGCACATTGGAAGATCGTTGGTTTTATGTTTCAAAAGAAATAGAACAATCAGACTCAGTAGGCCGGTTGGATTTATCTACAGAACAACTTGAGTGGTTAAATCAACAATCAAAAATTCGTATTGGCATTATGAATGCCTGGCCGCCAATGGATTATGTTGATACAAAGGGGGAGCCTGCCGGGATTGGGGTAGAGTTTATTAAAGCTTTGAACCGCCGTTTAGATAATAAGCTTATTATTATCCCCGGATTATGGAAAGATAATTTTTCTGCTGTTAAAGAAAAACGACTCGATGCTTTAATGGATATTACACCGCGCCCAGAACGCGAAGACTTTATTCATTTTACCAGACCTTATATTGAAGTTCCTCACCTGATTTATACACGTAAAGATGAAGCACGTATAGATTCCTTAACCGATCTGAAAGACAAAATTGTCGGTATTGAGAAAGGTTTTTTTATCGTTAAAGTATTACGTGAAAAATATCCCGGCATTAAAATAAAACAATATCGTACCACCAGCGATGTACTTGATGCGTTATCCAAAGGTGAGGTTGATGCCTATGTCGGCAATCGCGCAGTGGCCAGTTATATTATACACAATGAGTTAATTACAAATGTCATTGCACAGGGAAAAATCAGAGAAACATCCTCGATTAACGCAATTGGTGTGCGTAAAGATAAAAAAATATTACGTGATATATTGCAAAAAGGACTGGATGATATAAGCGCAATAGAGCGCGCCCAGATCATAAATCCGGGTAAAAAATTAAATAATTTATCAGAATTAAAGTCAATATTATTTAACAAGCTTTCTAAAAAAGAACGTAACTGGTTAACTAAGCAACCAACTGTTCATCTTGGCGTTGACCCTGGTTGGCCCCCTGTTGAATGGATTGACAAACAAGGTAACTACCGGGGCATGACTTCTGATTATATTAAGTTTATTGCAGATTTATTGGGCTTGAAATTTGTAACACCTGAACGTATGGCCTGGACGGAAGTTTTAGAAGGAGTAAAAAAAGATAAAGTTGATATTTTACCTGCTGTTGTCCGCACAGAAGAACGTAGCAAATTTTTAAATTTTACCAAACCCTATATAAAATTTCCTTTTGTTGTTTTTACCCGGGATAACACCGAATTTATAACGGACATACAGGATCTGTACGGTAAACGTGTTGGCATAGAAGAGGGGTATTCATCACAAGAAGATTTAAAAAATGATCATCCACAACTGAAACTTGTCTCTTTTACAACAACAAAAGATATCTTGTATGCATTATCTGTAGGTGAAATAGATGCATATATTGGTAATTTAACCGTAGCGGTGTATTTACTTAAACAGGAAGGTTTAACAAACATAAAAGTTGCAGCACCTACCAAATATAGCTTTGAGCTTTCTATTGGTGTGCGAAAAAAACTGGGTGAACTTTATACTATAATGGAGAAAGCACTATCCATGATTGATGAAGTGCAGAAAAACGAAATACGTCAGCGTTGGTTAAAAATCAATTATAAGGTTGGTATCGAATATGATCTGGTAATAAAAATATCTATTATTACAGCAACGGTTATTGTATTGATTTTATTATGGTTGTTTGCAGTTGAGCGACAGAAGAACAGGATTAGTGCGGCTAAAGAAGAAACCGACAGAGTAAATACTAAGCTAAAAGAGCTCGATCAGCTTAAATCAATGTTTATTGCATCGGTTTCTCATGAATTACGTACACCGTTGAATGCTGTTATTGGCTTTTCCAGTGTTATGATGAATGGACTTTATGGTGAGTTGAATGAAAAATATCTGGATTACACCACCCGCATTAACAAGTCCGGACAACACTTATTATCACTTATTACAGATATTATTGATATTTCTAAAATTGAATCGGGTAATTTGGATATAGAAAAATCAGACTTTGATCTCGGTGAAATAGTTGAAGAGGCCGTTATCAGTTTAGAACAACTGGCTTCGGGTAAAAATTTGCTTTTAACTAACAGTGTTCCGAAAGGGATTTATTTGCATACGGACAAACGTAGATTATTTCAAACTATTCTTAATTTTGTGAGCAATGCGGTTAAATACTCGGAACAGGGTGAAGTAAAAATATTCACAGAGGTTAATGATAACACCGTTACCTTAACGGTAAGTGATACAGGAGTGGGGATTGATGAAGAAAATATGGACGGGTTGTTTGAGCCTTTTGAAAGGTTTGAGTCGCATATTAGTGTAAAAGCAGGTGGTACAGGCCTTGGACTTTATCTGACAAAAAAAATAGTCACCGATATGTTAAAGGGTGAAATTGGCGCTAAAAGTAAGTTAGGAGAAGGCAGTTCATTTTGGATAAGAATTCCTAAAGTCTTGTAATAAAATTGATGTTAAGTTTTATTCTTTAATAAAGGGAAAGAAAATGGAAACGGCATTGGTCATTGAAGATAACCCAAATAACATGGTGCTCATTTGCGATATTCTTGAGTTTAATGGTTATTCTGTTATTCAGGCCGAAACGGGTACATCAGGTTTTGAAGTTGCTAAAACGCATCATCCAGATTTTATAATTCTGGATATTCAACTTCCCGATATTAATGGCTTTAATGTACTGGAGAAGATAAGAGAAAATACTATGACTAAAGATATACCTGTAATTGCCATGACATCCTATGCCATGGCGGGGGATAAGGCTAAATTTATAGCCGCAGGTTGTGATGGCTATGTAGAAAAGCCAATAGAACCAGGGTTAGTGATTAAACAAATTCAAGAGGCACTTAAAAAATCATAATGAAAGTTCTTGTTGTAGAAGATGTTGAAGATTCAAGAGTGCTTCTTGAAGATATTTTAGTTTCCGAAGGATATGAGGTAACAACAGCTGCCGATGGTTTGGAAGCATTACAGCAGGTGAAAAAAATACAACCAGATTTAATTATTTCAGATATCCTTATGCCAGAAATGGATGGTTTCGAGCTTTGTCGTCAATTGCAGCGTGATCCAAAATTTAAATCGATTCCTTTTATTTTTTATACCGCAACATATACTGATGCGAGTGACGAAAAACTTGCTTTATCGTTGGGTGCCAGTCGTTTTGTTATCAAACCTGAAAATCCTCCCAGATTACTTGAAATTATAAGAGAGGTTGTTGCTGAGCACCGTGCTAATGTTTCAGAAAAGCGTGCAATTGATAAGGACGGTGACCATAGTTTTGAAATGTCATATTCAAAAACACTGAGTAAAAAATTAAACAAAAAAGTTGAGGACCTTGAAAATCAAAAAGAACAACTGAAAATTATTACAGATAGTGTGCCTGCACTGATTTCAGAGATAGATGAAAAGGGATGTTATTTATATGTTAATAGCGCTTACGAAAAATGGTTTAATCTTTCCAGGGACAAAATTATTGGAAAAAATATTGTTAATATTGCCAATAAGACATTATATAACGTTGTTCAGCCGTATATTGAAAAAGCACTTAAGGGAGAAGAGGCCGTTTACGAAGGTTATGTAAAAGACGTCTATGGCAATGAGCGCTATATATTAGCGCGTTATATACCCTATAAAAGAAAAAACATGAAACATTATCATTGCTTTTCATTTGTTAATGATCTTACAGAGAAAAAACAAGCAGAAGATGAAAAGCAGAAACTGTTAATACAATTGCGTCAGTCTCAAAAAATGGATGCTATAGGTCATCTTGCAGGTGGTATTGCACATGATTTCAATAATATTCTCGGTATTATTCTTGGTTATGCTGATCTTATGGCTTTAGCAGAGTTTGAAAATAAGAGCGGGCGGCTTGAGCTTTATAACCAACAAATCAGAACAGCGGGGCTTCGTGGAAAAGAACTGGTTAGTCAAATAATGAAGTTTAAACGAAATCCAGATGAACAGTCAGAATTCTCAATTGATATAAAACCACTTTTAAAAGAAGTTATTAAACTGGTTGAAGACACCTTTCCTGCTACAGTGGCTATAGATAGTGATTTGGATGAAAATATCTCACCTGTTGTTATCGAACTTTCGAAACTGCACCAGGTTCTGGTGAACCTGCTGATAAATGCACGCGATGCTATCAATATCCATGGTCAAATACGGGTTAAACTCACGCA
>Ga0316207_10005648_pt1 | contig 10273 bp, 10 predicted proteins | sample 6weekpyrite_MG_FD_204943 | JGI IMG/M metagenome (GOLD analysis project Ga0316207, IMG submission 204943) | Microbial mat bacterial communities from mineral coupon in-situ incubated in ocean water Damariscotta River, Maine, United States -... | ecosystem: Environmental > Aquatic > Marine >...
CCAGATATTCCGAATCACCCCTAAATCGACAGATCTGGATAAAACTGGCGTGAATTCGCTAGCTTAGCGATAATGGTTTTATGCAGAATCCTATAGCCATTATTCGAAAGTATTACCGCGAAAATGTGTCCGTTCGGACTCGAAATCGTCTTGTGCAATATGCCTTGTTAATGAGACTCGATCGTCCAATTGGTATTTATTTATTGTTGTGGCCAACCCTGTGGGCTTTATTAATCGCTTCAGACGGCAGTCCTTCTGTTGGTGTGACTATTGTCTTTGTGCTTGGTGTTGTTCTTATGCGCTCAGCGGGTTGTGTGATTAATGATTTTGCGGACCGAAACATCGACAAACATATTTCCCGCACCAAGGATCGACCGATTACGGCAGGGCGTGTTTCAGAACGTGAAGCGTTGCTGTTGTTTGCTGGTTTGTGCTTAACGGCCTTTGTTTTAGTACTTTTCATGAACTTGTTGACGATCCGCTTATCGATGGTAGCTGTTGTGTTGGCAGGGATTTACCCCTTTATGAAACGGTATACCTATTTGCCGCAGGTATTCTTGGGTTTGGCCTTTGGCTGGGCTGTACCGATGACTTTTGCAGCCCAAACAGGTGAAGTGCCCCTATTGGCCTGGCTGTTGTTAACAGGGACGGTTTTATGGGCCACAGCTTATGACACCATGTACGCGATGGTAGATCGGGCTGATGACCTAAAGGTTGGGGTACGATCGACCGCTATACTCTTCGGTGAAGCTGATCGGGTCATTATTGGCATCATTCAATTTCTACTGATGCTGGTTTTATTGCTGGTTGGGCGGCAAGCTGAATTGGGGATCTATTATCATGTTAGCTTGGGTTTAGCGGCTTTAACGTTAATTTACCAGCAGAAATTGATCTGGAATCGACGACCTGAAGATTGTTTAAAAGCATTTCTGAATAATAATTGGTTTGGTGCGGCAATATTTTTAGGACTTGTCGCAGATTTAACCATGAAATGAGGCCATAAAATTACGTCTAATGCGTTATTTTATATATTGACAACAATAGCTTACTATGTGAATCTTAGAAACTACATTAGTTACAATACCTTATATATTGTAATGTTTCGTAATAACGTGGATTTGGTCAAATAAATAATCAGTTTATGGGCTGGTTAAACCGAGGACAGCGCTCTGTTTTCGTTACTAAAGAATAAACCAAAGAAAAACGGACTTGTTGGGGTGCATTTTGGCCTTAATGGTATCTCTGTTTGTTATGTCTCGCGTGATGAAGCGACAAAGCCTACTCTCGATTTTTGTGAATATATTCCGCAGGACGAAAAATCAGATAGTTTAGGCAAATTAGCGTTATTGCTGAAAAACCAAGATTTAGAACACGCTCGATGCACCTGTGTGTTGCCTCCAGATTCACATAATCTCCTTTTGATAGAGGCACCTGATGTGCAACCTGCGGAGTTAAAAGCAGCCGTTCGCTGGCGAATTAAAGATCTCATAAACTTTCACATTGATGATGCCGTCATTGATGTATTTGAAATTCCGGAACAGAATTCAGCACCCGGGCGTGCACGGTTAATGTATGCCGTGGCTGCGCGCGCATCACAAATTCATGAAAATGTCGAAAATCTCGAGAAGACATTGTTGAATCTGGAAATGGTAGATATCCCTGAGTTGGCGATTCGTAATATATCGAGTTTAGTTGACGATGATATTCGTGGTGTTGCCTTTTTGTATCTAGCACAGGAGTCAGGGGTGATCACCTTGACGCGACAGGGTTCTCTTTATCTTTCACGTAATATTGATGTCGGCTGTAACCAAATGAGCGATGAGCAAAATGGTGATGAGTTGAATTCACAAGCACAACAGGCGTTTGACAAGATTGTGCTCGAAGTTCAACGCTCACTGGATTACTACGAAAGTCATTTTTCACAACCACCGATTACATCATTGATTATTGCGCCGATGGAAAAAGAGGTTGCGGGAATATTGCCTCATTTATCTGCAAATTTAGGTATTGCTGTCAGTATGTTTGATGTTAATACTGTCATGGATACTAATAATGAGATTAGTAGTGATCTACAGGCAAAATGTTTGTTGGCAATTGGTGCGGGATTACGTCACGAGCAGAAGGTGTTGTAGCCGTGGCGATTCAGCAACAGATTAATCTATATCAGCCACGTTTCCGGAAACAGGAAAAGGTATTCGCTGCTTCAAGTATGTTGATTGTGTTGATCGCCGCACTATTGGTGTTTAGTAGTGTGTATGGCTATGCAAAATGGAATGTCATTGCATTAGAAAAAGAAAGTCAACGAATACAGCAGCAGCAGTTACAAGAACTAACTCGGCTTGAATCATTGGCAAAGCGCTACCCAGTTAAGGGGAAAAGTCGAGTTTTAGAAAAGAATCTGCTGGAATTAAAGAATGAACGCAAGGCAAAACAATTTTTAGTTAAGACATTGAGCGATAGAAGTCTTGGTAATAGCGAAGGTTTTTCAGGGTATTTTGCCGGGGTAGCAAGACAGAACATATCTGGGATGTGGATAAACCGTTTAGAGCTAGAAAGTGGTGGAGACATAATTGGTATTTACGGCAGCACACTGAAGCCAGAGTTGGTACCGCAATTCATTCAAGCACTATCTAGTGAAGAAAGTTTTATAGGTAGTGAGTTCCAGATATTTAATATGCAGCGAGACGAAGCTAATAATTCGGCAGTTAATTTCTCACTCCGAACCGCTCCTGGAGGAGCGAAGTAATGCATCAAAAAATTGAGAAATTAGCAAACTGGATCGACAGTCAAAGTTTACGTGAGCGTGCCTTGATATTATTTGCCGTTATTGTGGCTATTTTTCTGGTCTGGGAAAAAGTGTTGCTGGATCCTTTGGCGGGCCAAGTTAAGCAATTGCAGGCAGAAGTGAAAAAGCAAAACAAAGAACTAACCCGCGTTCGGGATAAACAGGCTGAGGTGTTGAAACGGGCTAGTATTAATCCAGATGAACAGACAATTAAAGACATTGATGCCTTGCGTACTGCGATGGTGAGTTTAGATGAACGCTTAAAACAAATGACTGTTGGGCTAATTGCGCCCGCCAAGATGGCAGAAATACTTGAAGATGTTTTAACACGTGAAACAGATTTAAAGCTGATTCGAGTTGAAGCATTGGCACCAAAGCCTCTTGATGAAAAAACAGGTAATGACGAAAAGAGTGTCCAGAAAACAAACAAAAAATTACCTGGTGTTTATCAGCATGCTATGAAAATTGAGTTTAGTGGTACTTATTTAAGTACGCTTAATTACATGCGTGAATTAGAACAATTATCAAAACAATTCTATTGGGGAAGCATTGATTTTAATATCGATACTTACCCGAATGCACGCGTGACGATTACAGTGAATACACTGAGCCTAAATGAGGCATGGATTGGTGTTTAATTTAAATCGAATAATTGTCGTAAGCTTATCGTCGTTATTGATGGCGAGCTCATTCGTGCAAGCGCAATTAGATGACCCAACACGACCAGCTAATATTGTTGCTGGTTCCGTTTTATTGACAGATGAAGTGGCGGCCTCGTGGGACTTGAGTTCAATATTGATATCGCCGCAGCGTAGAGTTGCTATTATCAATGGTAATACAGTACAGACAGGAGAGATCTTGGCCGGTGCGAAGGTACTTCGAATTAATGAAACAAATGTAAAGTTGAAGTATCGTGGTGAAGTAATAGTGTTAAAGTTATTTCCGCGCTCAATTAAAGCAGTGCATGATGCACTGAAATGAAAATACAATATCAGGTAGAGATGTAATGAACGCAAAATTTAAATTATTCATTAGTCAGAGCGCGATAGCGGTTGGAATGTCGTCACTGCTGGTATTGTCTGGTTGCTCAACATCAACGCAAGTACAAAGTAATACTGCGACTGACATTGAAGGCGTTCTGCAACAAGCGGTTATCTCTAACAATAGTGTTCCACCACAAACACCTCAGGCAGTGAGTGATGCATTACTGCCACCAATAAGCATTGACGTGCCTAAAGCAGCAAAAATACCTGAAACACGTTTTGATATAGGTGTAGATAATGCGCTTGCACCCGTTTTCTTTATGGGCTTGGTTGAAGGTACCGGTTATAACATGGTGGTGCACCCCGATGTTGCCGGTCAAATTTCACTGAACTTGAAAAATGTAACTATCCCTGAAGTGATGGAAGTATTAAGGGACATTTATGGTTACGAATTTAGTCTGAAGGGTAACCTATATCAAGTACTTCCACGTCGTATGCAATCGCGTATTTTCGAAGTGAATTATTTAAATGTAAAACGAATTGGTAAGTCACAGACCAGAGTTAGTTCTGGTCAAATCACCCAACCATCTGCAGACTCGACATCAACAGGTACTAATAATAACAACAACAATAACAATTCAAGTTCAAATCAAAATAATAGTTCGACTTCAGAGCTATCAGGTAGCCAGGTAGAGACAGAGTCCGAAGCAGATTTTTGGGCAGAACTACGCGTAGCATTAAAAGCGATTGTCGGTAATGAAGAAGGGCGTAGAGTTATCATAAACCCGCAATCAGGCGTGGTTGTAGTAAGGGCATTGCCATCTGAAATTCGTGATGTCTCAAAATTTCTGGGAACAACCCAAGAAGTTGTTGAGCGCCAGGTTATTCTTGAGGCAAAGATTATTGAAGTTGAATTGAGTGATGGCTTTCAATCGGGAATTAATTGGACCGCATTAGGCCAGCCAGGGCCTGGCAAAACAGTTTTTGGTGCGCAATCTGGTGGCGGAAGTATCTTTAGTGGTACAGGGGTAACAGGTACCGCGGGCAGTGCGGTGAATCTGGAATCAGGTGTCGCGCCAATAACCAATATTGCCGATACCGCTTTAGGTGGTGTATTTTCACTGGCATTAAATTTAAATGACTTTACCGCTTTTATTGAGTTACTTGAAACACAAGGTAAGGCACAAGTCTTATCTAGCCCACGCGTCTCAACAATCAATAATCAAAAAGCGGTAATCAAAGTGGGTAATGATGAGTTTTTTGTTACAGGAGTCTCCAGTACAACAGTAACGGGAACCACAACAACGAGTACACCGTCGGTTACCTTAACTCCCTTCTTTTCAGGTATTGCCTTGGATGTCATTCCACAGATTGATGAAGATGACAATGTGATACTACATATTCACCCAACAGTAAGCACAGTTACCGAGCAGGTGAAGAGTTTTACTATTGCGGGTGAAATACAAAGTTTACCACTGGCACGTAGCAGTGTCCGTGAATCTGATAGCATAGTCCGAGCAAAATCTAATCAAATTATTGTTATTGGTGGCTTGATGCAAAATATTACGAGCGATGAAGTTGGTGCGACTCCAGTGTTAGGTTCGTTGCCGGTGATTGGATCGTTGTTTAAGCACACAAGAGAATCTAGTACAAAGAGTGAATTAGTTATCTTATTACGACCTATTGTTGTTAATAGTCCAGCGGCATGGAAGAATACATTGCAAAAATCAACAAGTCGTTTTAAAAAAATTAATCAAGTTAAATAGTGTAAAGGTTGAATAGCATCTACGAGGTAAGGCATGTATTTAGAACACTTTACCTTAAGTGAGCCCCCCTTTTCGATAACACCGGATACCGGTTTTTATTTCAATAACCCAAGTCATCAGCAGGCCATGAATGTCTTGCAAGTTGCTTTACGTAGCGGCGAGGGATTTATTAAAATTACGGGTGAAGTCGGCACAGGTAAGACGTTGTTATGTCGTCAATTACTTAACCAATTATCGAATGATGAACAATATGTTACGGCGTATTTACCAAGCCCGAATTTAAGCCCAAAGGATTTGAATCGTGCATTAGCAGAAGAAATGGATCTGCATTGCGGCAAAGATGATAGTCAGCACAATATTCATAAACTAATAAATAAAAGATTGATCGAGTTGGCATCTACTGGAAAACAGGTTGTGTTATTAATAGATGAAGCACAGTCAGTGCCTGAATCGTCATTAGAAGCACTGCGATTGTTAACCAACCTTGAAACTGAAAAGAGTAAACTGTTACAGATTGTGTTGTTTGGACAGCCTGAGCTAGATGTTATGTTGGAACGGCCATCGATTAGACAACTTAAACAACGCATTATTTTTTCTTACACCTTGGCTCCAATGGGCAAAGAGGGAATGCAAGCATATCTTTCTCACCGACTATTAACGGCCGGTTATGCGGGGATTCCCTTGTTTAACTCACGTGTTATTGAACAGCTTTTTGTCGCGAGCAGAGGTATACCGCGTCTGGTTAATATTCTTGCACATAAATCTCTTATGGTAGCTTACGGGCAAGGGGCGAAAGAAATTTCTCAACAACATGTCAAAGCCGCAATAGCTGATACCGAAGATGCGACATTGGAAGACAAAACGACACAACGGTGGATTAATAGGCTGACTGGTTTTGTGGCAGCGCTATTAATAGCGACAGGATTATATATTTACATGGGAAGTATTGCATGAGTGTTATTAATCAAATGCTGAAGGATCTTGAACAGCGACGTGCGCAAGGGTTTGATAATAACGCCGACATGCTTGATGATCTTGGTGTCAGTACAAACAACGATAATGATGCAACGAAGGGCAGTAGAAAGAGCCTGTGGTTACTATTAATTTTGACACTGTGCGTTGTTGCAGCATTTAGTTTTATATTATGGAAAACGACAAAAAAACAAGTTCCAGTGAGCGTGACAACAGAGCGGTCATCCGTTGTTATTCCGTTAGAAGAGCCTAAATCCAAGCCAATAATAGAGAATACAACGCCAGTAGTATCGTCAGTAGTCCCGGAAGCTATAGTTCCTATATTAGAAGAGAGGGTGTTAGAACAAAAAGGAGAATTATCTTCAGGGGGGAATGAATCGGTTACTGAGGCGGAAGATCTTAAGTTAAAAGAAGGAGCAGTAGAACCAAAAGTAATCTTATCGTCAGGTTTGGATGAGTCAGTGACTGAGACGGTAGATCTTAAGTTAAAAGAAAGAGCAGTAGAACCAAAAGTAATCTTAGCGTCAGATTTAGATAAATCAGTGACTATGGCGACTAAAGTTGTGCAGCCAATATTATCTAATAGTGAGAAAATCCATGTGGAATCTGTTTCACCTACACCGCTTATTGCAAATGGTAAACGTGAAATTATTACGGTACGTGGTAGTGGTTTCAATGCACCATTAAAAGTTATCTTGGAGTGGGATGAGAGGCGCGCATTTAAAGAATTGGAACCATGGCAGGTGAAGGTGATTAATGATAAGGAAATACAACTACATGTTAATTTTGGAACGATAGCAGATGATTGGCGTATGATTATTTCGCAAGTTGATGGTAATAGTCGTGCTGAATATGAGTTTACTGTCAATGCACAACCTAAGGCATTAGTTGATGTTGTAAGTAATACAACGCCAGTATTGCCACCTGCACCAGTGAGTGTATTTAATAAAAAAGTGACATCATTAACAATTGATGAGCAGGTTCGTCTTATTTATGTCGAGGCAAGCAACTCATTGCAGCAAGGTGACATTGATAATGCCAAAGAGTTATTACTGAAAGTCTTAACATTTGACTCCTCTCATATTCAAGCACGCGAAACCTTGGCTACATTATTAATTAAACAACGGCAATACGATCAAGCAATATCTATATTGGAACAAGGCCGAATTGAACGCCCTGAGCATGTTTCATTTGTACTTTTGTTAGCACGAATTCATACGGAACGTGGTCAAGATCCTCGTGCAATTGAATTACTTGAAAGAATTAATCCTAATGTTGCAAGCAATAGTGATTATTATGCTTTATTGGCCGCTTTGTACCAGCGTAGCGCACAATATAAAAAAGCGGCATTGGTCTATGAGAAACTCCTAAGTGTTTATCCAGGAAAGGCAGTCTGGTGGATGGGTCTGGGATTATCTTTGCAAACAACTGAACGCAAAGATGATGCACTCTCTGCATATCAAAGAGCTTTAACCTCACAAGGTTTGACCGCAGATTTAAAGCGCTTTATTCAAACAAGAATTTCAATTTTACAACAACAGTAGCAGTCATGAAGATCTGTGTTTGCTAATGTGAACTTGGTTTCGACCATTACGCTTAGCATGTAAAAGGGCATCATCGGCGCTGGAAATAAGTTTTTCAGATTGTTGCTCAATACTTAGAATACTATGCGCTGGGGAGGCGGTAGCTACGCCAATAGAGATTGTCACATATAATGGTTCGCCATTTATAGTGGCCATAATATTTGACTCAATGGCACTGCGTAATCGTTCCGCTGTTTCTTCGGCGGATTCTGTTGCCGTATTACTGAGTAATATCGCAAATTCCTCTCCACCGAAACGTGCGAGTACATCACTTCGACGCATGTGTGCATCGAGGTGTTTAGAAACCTGACGTAGCACTTTATCGCCAATAGGGTGTCCGTAATCATCGTTGATGCGTTTGAAATGATCAATATCAATAAATAAACAAGAGACGGGGTGGGTATTTCTCCGTGAACGTTCAACTTCTTCAATAATGCGTTGGTCAAAGAATCGACGGTTATTTAATGAAGTGAGCGCATCAGTTAGGCCCGTTCGTTTGAGACGTTCAAGGTTTAAGGTGTTCTCAAAACAAATGGTAATAATGGCAGCAAGTCGTTGTAGTAAATCGGTGCCAGTGCCATTGATATAGCGTTTGTCATCATGGCTGCCTAGGTTTAAGCAACCAATCACATGCCCTTGTCGTATAAGTGGTAGTTGCGCGATGCTGTTGAGACTTTCATGGTGGTTGGCAAAACACTTTTTATGTATTTCACTTTTATAAGCTCCTAGTCGTGGCTCAGGAGAAAAGGCCAATTCTTGTTGTACGGCTACGCAGTCGTCACTAAACATGAGCTGTGGAAATTGAGCTAGATTTACGCCCTCATCATCTAAAATAGTACGTATTTCGGAATGCGGATCATCGAGCATGATGCTAATGGCATCAAGTTCGAAATCCTGGGGGTATTGGTTAAGTATCATACTGAGTAGCTCAGACATGCTGTCAGCACCAAGTAAAAGTAACTCGAGAGACTGTAGACGCTGATACTTGTCTTCGTTGCGTCTAGCTTCAGCGAGCAGCACACGCATGTTGCGCTGTAGAGTGCGTGTGTCACTGCCTGGTTCATGCATAAGATAAGCGGCCATTTTGTCCATGGGTTAAGCGTAGTTAAAGCCCCACGCTGTGCATGCGATCTAGGTCACATTATGCGAATTCCACAAAATATTACCAGTTTTATATTATATGGGCTTATGAAGGTGGCTGAGCACGACAAAGACACCAGACAGAAACCCGGCGCGCACCTGCCTGTTTGAGCTTTGTTGCCAAGGTATTGACGGTAGCGCCGCTGGTCATCACATCATCAATGATCGCAATATGCTGATTTTTTATGGGATAGTTAACTACGAAGGCATCTTTTAGATTCTGCCTGCGTTCTCGTAGTGGCAAGCTTGATTGAGCAGGAGTCGCTTTTATACGTTGGGCGAGGTTGTGTAAAAGCGGTATTTTTAGTTCTTTTGAAATAGGTCGTGCTAATTCTGTCGCTTGATTATAACCGCGCTCTCGTTGGCGAGCAGGGTGTAATGGAACGGCTAATAAACCATCAGGTAATTCGTCGAGGGCATGAATGGAATTGTGTATTTGCTGTGCCATCAATAGACCGAGTAACCTTGTTGTCGCTAGTTTTCCACTGAATTTAACCGTATGAATGAGGTAATCAAAAGGTGCACTATATGGGAAAAAAACAAGGCTATGATCAAAATGGGGTCTTTTTTGTATACATTGGCCGCAGTACCGAGTTTGTAATAGGGAAGACTCGGTAAAGAAGTCTTCAAGGCGTTCAAAGCGACTCTCCAGCGGATTCGCACAGTTTAAACATGTCTCACCTAAAACAGGAAGATCGGCCAGACATGCACGACACAGAGCCAAGTCATCCTGACTACTCGCCTGTGAACCACACACTAGGCACGGCTGGGGCAAAAAACTTGATAGTATAAATTTTATACAATAGTCAACCATTGGATTCCCTTCCCGTTGACAACCAGACTCCGCTGGCTAAGATGCATCCATTCTAACTGTTTTTATTCTTTTGCGGGGAAATCTCTCATGACGACATCTAGCACGACTCCACTTGCCGGTGCGGCGAACAATGTGGCGAACAGCCCTTTACGCCATGACTGGAGTGTTGCCGAGATTGAAGCGCTGTTTGCGTTGCCATTTAATGATTTGATGTTTCGGGCACAGACTGT
>Ga0316207_10005649_pt1 | contig 10272 bp, 6 predicted proteins | sample 6weekpyrite_MG_FD_204943 | JGI IMG/M metagenome (GOLD analysis project Ga0316207, IMG submission 204943) | Microbial mat bacterial communities from mineral coupon in-situ incubated in ocean water Damariscotta River, Maine, United States -... | ecosystem: Environmental > Aquatic > Marine >...
AGAACTACCTGCATTACATCTCCATTAGTAATATAATCTTTGATCTTATTGACAGATTTTTTAAAATCACGTTCAGTAAAATATGGTCTTGTTTTAAGTTCGCTTACAACGTCACCACCGCTGGTAGTAGTGTTATAATCTAGACTATTATGCAACAAAGACTCTATCTCCTTTAGCCTTTGTTTAGATTTCTCATAAGCACCCTCATCTTTTACATCAGCAAGTACAATGATAAATACTTTTCCACTTAAGTTATCAAACACAATTATTTCTTTAGATAGCATCAGGAGAATATCAGGAGTTTTAAGCTCATCTCTTTTAGAATTATCTTTTAACTTAGGCTCAATATACTGTATAGCCTCATAAGCAAAATAACCAACTAATCCCCCTTTGTAATCTGGCAACCCCTCAATATCAGGAACATTAAACTTATCAAGGTAACTACCTATCCACTTCATAGGATCATCATTGATAAAAGAATTGATATGGCCACTATCATGTATTTGTATTTTATTAGAAAAAGCTTTAATTATAGTTTTACATTGAAGACCTATGATTGAATATCGTCGCCATTTTTCTCCTCCCTCAACTGATTCAAATATATAACTATAATCATCGTTTGCAACTTTTTTATACACTGAAAGAGGAGTATCTAAATCAGCGATTATTTCAGTATACACAGGTATATGTGTGTAAGAATGAGACTTAAGACTATCAAACTCTTTTTTATTCATTATAATATTTCCAAAATAATGGTTAATGTTCAAACAATTAAAATCTCATAAAAACTGGTTAGATCCTGGTTACATCAATCCACCTAAACCAGCGACTATAATTTACAATATCAGTACGAAATAACCACTTGAGTACTGTATAGTCTCTCAACATAGTATTCTAAATATTTATCCTCCATCATTTGATGGTAATATAAATATGTATACTGATTTTTTTGCCTTATATATTGGTCTGCAATGCTGGCTCAATGACAAAATTTCATCATTATATGCGATAATATAAACAGGCCTTTTAATTAATATTGATATCGATTCAAACATGCTTATAAGTGAAGATCGAGAAACAGGATCAACAAATGATTTAAACAAGAACCCACCCTTATGCTGGGTTAATGATATAAAATAACTAGATTCTATCAAATTATATTCATTATATTTATTCTGCATATCTATGAACTGATCTTCACCCCTTAATGATACAGCCTTATAACCCATCCAAAGAACTAACGCATTACACTTTCTAGCAAATAACTTTATTTTAGAATATTCACACCTCAACCATTCTTGTATGTCATCATTAGTATCATTGCATATTTTCTTAATTTCTTGTTGTGGATAGACTCCATATCTCTCTAATAAATGGGTAACACTATTAAGCCCTATTGATACATCATATTTATCACATATTAACTTCGATATAATAGCCCTTGTCCAAAAAACACTATCAATCCCAAAGTATTCGGGATTTTTATAAAGCAAACAATAAATTATTTCTCTAGACCTCTCTTCACTTAATGCTCTATTTCTGCCAGTACGCTTCTTAGGCTCAAGAGACTTATAACCATTATTTCTGATGTCTCTTAACCACCTGTATATGGTTTTTTCACCTAAACCCAATAATTCCGTAACATTAGCTGGTGATTCTCCATCAATGACAAGCTGAACAGCATATTTACGCAAGTTAGTTTGCTGATGAGTATTAAGCTTCCTTCCATCATTTTTCATTACAAAAACCCTATTAAAAATCAGACATAAACGCTTCTACTTATGACACTAAAAATGCACAGACAAAAATGTTAACTAGCACTATTTAATAGCAATCAAAATAAATATTCATTTCTTACACCAATTATTAATTTGATTTCTAGGACGGATACTAACTCATTTAGTTCAAATAATAATACCTATAAGATTAGGTTTTTAAACAAGCAGGAGTTTTTCCTGTTTTAATACCACATTAATTTCATAACTTAAGTATCAATTATTAATGACACTAACTAATAATTTATTTAAATAACATGCATTTATTTATTTCAGAATTGTTTATCACTTATTTGATCACCTAACTAAAGATATTAATTAATTTATTTTAAAGAACAGTTATTGATGTTACACACATTCTTAATTAAATTTTCTTTATCTAAACTCTCTGTTGTGTATAATTCCGATGACTTTATAACCATAGAATAAAAAATTATCGAATATATTTATTACTTAATAACTAAATTCTTTAATACAATAATAAAAACAACACTAGTAATAGAAGGCGTATTAGCTAGACCTTAAAAATATTCCTTAACACAAACAACTATAATTAGATTAATTTTGTAGTGGGTATCTAATATTATATTTTACTGGAGGTAAATATATATGAGTGAAACTATAAAAATATATGGAAACAGTATTTGCCCATATTCACAACGATCTGTTATTTCACTACTTGAACTAGGTATAGACTTTGATTTTGTCGATATTGACTTTATCAAGCCTCCAAACTGGCTATACAATATTTCACCTCTAAACACTATACCTGTGTTAGAAACATCAAATTCAATCATTTACCATTCTTCAGCCATAATTGAATATTTAAATGAGATAGCCCTCAATAAGTTACTACCCTATGACGCACGTAATAATGCATTAATCAGGTCAATTTGCAGTTACATTGATCATTTACACTCATTAGTAAAAGAATGTATTTCTTCAGCAGAAAGTAGAGATTACCTAATAAAAATAACGAACCTGGAAAAAGAACTAGAAATATTATTTACCCGAATACTACCTGCTGATTACAACGTAATGAAGCTAGACATGATTAGAGTCTACCTTACACCGCTATTAATCTTAATAAACACATTAGATAAACATGGCCCAATCAACATTACAATGAATAAACGTGGAATGACAATAAATGAAGCTTTATTAAATATGAATATAACAAAAGCACTAAACAATACTGAGTATATAGAGTCAGTTTTAAGATTCATTTTTACAACAGACACCTCAACAATTAATTACTTAAAAGGTAACTGATATGAACACTACTGAATGGAACCTTACAGAACATATGTACAAACGAATCTACAACTTCAATAAGGCAGCATATATTTTTCATGATGAGGAGATAACATACAGAGATCTTCAGCTTAAATCGCAGTCAATTGCAGCATCTTTTTTAGCAAAAGGTATAGGTCCGCGTGATCGCGTGCTCCTTCTTCTAAATGACACACCTGCGTTTATAATGTCATTTTTAGCCGTTATACAAATTGGTGCAATACCTGTACCACTGAACCCAAGATCAAAAATAAAATCAATCCGTCATTATTTAAATGATAGTGGTGCATCAATGGTAATAGTAGAACCTGAAACCATTGAGACAATAAACTCATTAAGCCGAATCTCATTACATATGTTAACCATTATTAAACAGGATTTATATAGCTCTGAGAATAAAGACCATATGAATAATAATGATTTTCTAGTCTCTTCAACACCACTGAGTGAATGCTGCGACTACTCACCATTAACAAATTATTACAACATACCATTAGAATCTACTGTATTCTGGCAATATACTTCTGGCACTACTGGTTTACCCAAAGCTGTTATTCATGACGGAATAGGCATGATCCAACATTCTTCAATGTATACAGAAACAATATTAGAGTCTAGTTCTGATGATATTTACTATAGCACCGCGAAGCTATTTTTTGGTTATGGATTAGGAAACAGTTTCTTCTTCCCATTTTATACAAATTCAACAACCATTTTAGACGACCAATGGCCGACGTCCGACAAAGTCTTTAATAATATATGCAAAAACAAACCAACAAGAATTTTTTCTGTCCCAATACTATACAAACAATTACTTGAACACGGAGATGACATTTCTCGTGAACTAGACGAAAAGTCACGTTTCATTTCTGCCGGATCACCACTACCAGGCGCCTTGTTTAATAGCTGGAAGTATAGACACAACATCATACTACTTGACGGGGTAGGCACAACTGAGATGGGGCATATCTTTATCACCAACACTATTGATAATGCAACTGCAGGTGGATTAAGCAGCATTGTTCCAGGTTACGAAGTTAAATTAGTAGACATTAACAGTTCTTTAACCAACCCACAAAGAGGTGTACTACATGTAAAAGGGCCATCAATGTCACTTGGGTACTATGGGTTGCCTGTCAAAAATAAAGAAAAATATATCGATGGATGGTATTCAACAGGCGATGTTTATATAGCAGAAAAATCTAATTTTAAATTTGTTGGAAGAGAAGATGAGCTATTTAAAATAAAAGGGAGATGGGTATCTCCACTAGATATTGAGAACTATATCTTAAGTAACTTTAACAAAATAAAATCAACTGCTCTTGTTTCATTTACTGACAATGATGATCAAACTAGTTCAGTGCTTTTTTATGTCATAGAGAGTGACCTGGACATCCATTCTGACATAACATCACAGATTAAGGAAATGATTCTCGAAGGATTTGAGTCTCATTGCCTGCCCTCTTTATTTAGAAGAGTCAGTAAACTTCCTATTAATGATAATGGAAAATTAATGCGTCAAGTATTAATAAACGACATACAATCAGAAATAAAAAACACTTTATATACAACACCTAGTAAACAGAAAGATATCTCGTTAAGTAACTCATAATTTTACTTTAAAAATTAAACAAATTATAAAATAAAAGGATTAAATAATGACTTATTCAAATAAAACACTTAACAATATACTAACTCATAATAAATTTGGCTCTGGAAATTTCTTATACGCCATCCAGGACAAAATTGAAAACCTGGACCAGATATCTATCTACCTGGACGAGGAAATTACTCTTCCTGGAAATACATCATCACTAACATTAAGCATTAACCAGCTTATAACATTAAGTAATTGCTGGGCTGCATGGTATGAAAATCAGGGAGTAACGCCAAAAGATCCTGTTAGCCTGTATTTTGAAGATAATATACAATATTTTATACACTATCTTGCTTTAACCAGAATAGGTGCAATTCCAGTCCTTGTTAATGGTAGCCTTGACCCTGAAATAATCAAAATCTTCATTGAAAGAATGTCATCTAAGCTACTAATCTGTAGTGATTCAAAAAAACTAACACTAGAAAAAACCATTAACACAAGCAGCAACAATGATTCAATATCTATTATATCTGCCGATAAAGTCTCTTTTGATAATGAAATACAACCCAAATATATACACATTCATCAACCGAATGACCCTGTTCTTCTTGGTCATACTTCTGGTACAACTGGTATACCAAAAGGGGTACAATTCAATCATTACGGATTTATTTACGGTGTTAAAAAACAACTGACGAAACAGGTTGGTAACAGAATAATGTCAGCCTTACCACATTCTCATGCTTCAGCAATTTCAATTTTAATGTCCTCACTACTAAGGGGTGCAATCGTCAAAATACAACAGCGCAAAGATGCTATCGAATTATTTCAAGACATATCAAGTTTCAAGCCAGATCTATTTGTTTCATTTCCAAAAGTCTATGTCGACCTATGCCGTCATGATTTAGATAATTATGACTTATCATCAATTGGTTATTGGTTAAGCACAGGCGATGCAAACCACGAACCTCATATAAGAAAACTAATTGCACAGGGAAACCATGAATATAAAGGACAAAAGAAACAGGGTTCAATTTTTATAGATAACCTTGGTTCGTCTGAGTTTGGATTCGCTGCATTTAGAAATTTACATAGCATGAGCACTGACCATTACAACAGACGTATAGGAAAGCCATTCGACTGGGTTGATGTAGCAATTTTGAGTGAACAAGGTGAAGCCCTTGGTGCAAATACCATTGGCTTACTTGGCGTTCAATCTGATACTGTCACCAGTGGATATTGGAACAACTCACTTCTTAGCGAAAAAAACAGATTGGGAGGATACTGGCTCACCGGAGATCTCGCATATAAAGATAGTAATGATGTATATTTTCACGTTGATAGAACAACAGACAGCATCACTACAAAAAATGGTATTTTATACAGTTGTCTAGCAGAAGAGCTAGTGCTCCGAAATTTCTCTGATATATTTGATTGCTCAATTTTTGCAACCGCTACAGACGACCAATTTTCAGAGGCTGCTATTGAAGTAGAACTACTAAGTAATGTTAACCTGGATTCTTTACTGTCTGACATTAATCAAACATTAAGTGAGAACGATATGCCACTACTAACACGAATAACTGAAAACTCCTCCACTAGCAATACCGGAGTAACTGGAAAGAAATTAAAAAGAGTAATGCGTGATTCACTTGATATTGCATCTTAGCTTTAGATTATGTCAAATAACGTTAGATTATTTTATAATTATAATTCCAGGAATTAAATATGTTAAACAATCAAGCACAAGCATCACTAGATACTAATGATAGCACTTTAAATGAACTCAACCCTGATCTGCAAAAAAATACTGATGAATTAATTCGTACGACTGTCACTAAGGCGAAAAGATCACAGGAGCTAATTAGCACATGGTCAGACGATTCTCTTGATTCTTTGGTTTCAGAAATTGCTAAGGCAGTAGAATCCAAAGCAGCCACGTTTGCCAGAGATACCGTTGAGGAAACGGGGATAGGTTGTGTTTCACACAAAGTTCACAAATTGAGTCTCGTTCATACCACTATTTCAAAAAGCCTGATGGGATTAAAAACTATCGGTAAAATATCAACAAATGAGACAGGTAGTATTTCAGAGTTTGCTAGCCCTATTGGAATTATTTTTGCTGTAATCCCACTAACTAACCCTGTACCTAACTCATTGTTTAAATCAATATTATCTATTAAAACACGTAATGCATTGATAATTAGTTATCCTAGAACGGCTACCAAAGTAGGAATGATGTTAATTGATCTTATCCAGGACATTCTTATAAAACATGGTGCGCCAAAATATTTAATCCAGATAATACCTCAACCTTCGTCAAGAGAATTAGTAAACCAGTTCATGCAGTATAAAGACATAGATCTAATACTTGCTACAGGTGGTTCCGGTTTAGTCAAAGCTGCCTATAGCTCTGGAAATCCATGCTATGGTGTAGGGCCAGGTAATGTGCCAGCCTGGATAACAGATGACGCTGATTTAGATAATGCAGCAGCTTCAATAGTAAGTAGCAAATTTTATGACAATGGAATCATCTGTGGATCTGAGAACAACTTAATTGTAGACTTTAAAGTCAAAAATGAATTTATTGAAAAACTAAAAAAATATTCCGCCTGTGTTCTTTCGGATAATGAAAAGACTCAAGCTATTTCAGCATGGTTTGATAATGGAAAATTACGTAGAGAAGTTTTAGGGAAATCTGCTAACCAATTAATAAAGCTTGCGAATATTAATAGAAGCTATAATGTTAAAATCTGTGTTATTGATGCAAGTGATAATGAATTTGAGCTACTTGGTGGTGAAAAACTTGCACCAGTTGTTTCATTGTTTAATTCTGAAGGCTATGAGGGCGTCGAACTTTCAAAACGTTTTCTTGCACATGAAGGTGCTGGTCATACTGCAGTTATCCATAGTGACAACCAGGACTATATAGATTACTTTGCCGAACATATTCCAGCTGGCAGGATTCTAGTCAATACACCTTCAACGTTTGGAATGATGGGGGTTTCAACTGACCTGCCCCTCTCTTTCATGTTGGGTAGTGGTTCCTGGGGAGGAAATCTTACAACTGATGCTATTACCTGGAAACACTTTCTAAATATCAAGCGATTAGCAACTCACACTCACGATGTATCAATTTAGACAACCAGTAAAAGCTTAACTTTATTATTCACATCATAGAGGTAAGTAAGCAATTCAGTAAATGTAAATATCCATCTGCTTACTTATCTTTATGTGTGTTTTTAAAGTACATAAAGGTTTTTTTATCTTACAGACCTGCTTTTAGCATGCATAGTTTAGTTAAATACCGCACCTAATCTAAAGCTATGCCGCCATTCTTTTGTACAAGCTTTCCCTAAAAGCATATATTCAATCTTGCTTCAAGGGCTTTAACTGCTAATAACACTCCAAATTACTAGCCAATGAACAAAAAGTTACTTGAACTTACGCCCAAACTGCGTTTATTATGCGCGAGCCGAGTGATGTTCATATTTTCTTAACATAACTGACATATGAACGTCACAAATAAACCTAACTAAGTTGAGTGCCGGCATCGCGTCAGCATTCATAAAATCAACACAGCTTTCCCGCTTGTCACGAGGAATTTTCCCTTGGAATTCAAAGATTTAAATCAACTACAAGATGCCAGCCAATCTACACGCAAGGAAAGCATGCGCATGGCTATTGCCATGGTGTTTATCGTAGGCATCATGCTGGTTACCGGCTCCAATGCGTACAGCCTGGAAAATGGCTTTTTACTCATCGCCGCGGCCATGATTGGTGGCTATATGGCCATGAATATTGGTGCCAATGATGTCGCCAATAATGTTGGCCCAGCAGTGGGTTCAAAAGCATTAACCTTAACCGGCGCGATTATTATAGCCGCCATCTTTGAAGCCGCGGGCGCCCTGATTGCGGGTGGCGATGTTGTTAGTACCATTAAGAAAGGCATTATCGATCCTCAGATGATCGAAGACTCCAACACCTTTATTTACCTGATGATGGCCGCCCTGCTCTCCGGTGCCATCTGGTTAAATATTGCAACGGCATTAGGCGCACCGGTTTCTACAACTCACTCCATTGTTGGCGGTGTGTTAGGTGCAGGTATCGCAGCCGGGGGTATTGAAATTGCCAACTGGGCAAAAATGAGCCAGATTGCTGCAAGCTGGATTATCTCCCCTGTACTCGGTGGCTTAATTGCCGCAGCCTTTCTTTATATAATAAAACGCAGCATCACCTACCGAACAGAAATGAGTGATGCGGCAAAGAAAGTTGTGCCACTACTCGTCGCGATAATGGCCTGGGCATTTGGCACCTACCTCATGCTAAAGGGCTTAAAAAAGATCTGGAAACTGGATTTCCTAACCGCCGCCGGGATTGGGCTGGGCATTGCCATTGCAGTTTACTTTATTGTGCGCCCCATGATTGGCAAAGCCGCAGCCTCGATTAGTAATGATAAAGTCGGCGTGAATAAACTGTTTACACTACCGTTAATTTTTGCCGCCGCGTTATTAAGTTTTGCCCACGGCGCAAATGACGTAGCTAATGCTGTCGGTCCACTCGCGGCCATTAACGATGCGATTAACAGCGGTGGTGTATCAAGCAAAGCTTCAATTCCTCTATGGGTCATGCTAATCGGCGCAATTGGTATTGCTTTAGGCCTGGCTTTATACGGCCCAAAACTCATCAGGACCGTCGGCACTGAAATTACTGAGCTAGACCAGATGCGTGCTTTCAGTATTGCAATGGCCGCCTCAATAACGGTTATTATCGCAAGTCAGTTAGGCCTGCCCGTTAGCTCAACCCACATTGCCGTGGGCGGTGTATTTGGTGTGGGCTTCCTGCGTGAATATCTCAAAACCTCTTACTCAACCATGGTCGATGAAATTAAAGCGCATCATGCCGAACAGGATGAAGAGGTGATAGAAGCGTTTTTATTAGAGTTTAAACAGGCCTCAATAATACAGAAACGTGAAATGCTTAAACAGCTGAAAAAGCACTCAGCCAAAGCCGACCTTACTAAAAAGGAACGCAAACAACTGCGTAAAGTTTATAAGCATGAATTAGTTAAACGCTCACAGCTTATAAAAATCGCCGCCGCCTGGGTTATTACTGTACCGGCCACAGGCTTAATGGCTGCAATGATGTACTTCACCATTCGCGGTATTATGCTTCCTTAATTAAGCACTTTGCTTTATTAAAAAGGCGTAGAGCTTGAGTATTTTTACTCACTCTACGCCTTTTTTATACTCATAAAAAGACACAACTACTCCCGTTTCTAAAAACAAACTTCGCCTGGTATATCTACTATTGTTATTGACGAATTAGGACAACTGCCCTATTATACCCAGTACTAGGTCAACTGTCCTAATGCAAACAGTCAAGCGTTAAAATTTTAACCTGCATTCAGCAACCGAGTTAATTAACAATGAGCAGCCAGTCCACACGCGATCAAATTATTGCGACAGCAGACCAGCTATTTTATCAGCATGGATTTGAACACACCTCGTTTGCACACATCGCAGACGCCGTTAATATTTCCCGGGGCAATTTTTATTATCATTTTAAAACCAAAGATGAAATTTTAGCGGCGGTTATTAATCTCAG
>Ga0316207_10005650_pt1 | contig 10272 bp, 5 predicted proteins | sample 6weekpyrite_MG_FD_204943 | JGI IMG/M metagenome (GOLD analysis project Ga0316207, IMG submission 204943) | Microbial mat bacterial communities from mineral coupon in-situ incubated in ocean water Damariscotta River, Maine, United States -... | ecosystem: Environmental > Aquatic > Marine >...
CGTTTGATGAACGCCTTCAACCTACGGAATTGCAGCAATATATCGTCTCCGATCGCATAGAGTGCTGGCACCATAAATAGTGTCACGAAGAAGGCGATCAGTACGCCCGCTGCTAGTGAAACCACAATGGGTTGCAGGAAGGCAGCCTGGATCGAGCGCTCTAACATCATTGGCATCAAACCAACAAATGTGGTCACGGAGGTTAGAAGGATTGGCCGGAAGCGGGCAACGCCAGCTTCCACGATCGCCTCTTTGGCAGACATGCCGCGCTCTCGAAGCCGATTACAATAATCTACCAATACCAGATTATCATTCACCACGACCCCCATCGCTGCGGCTATGCCAAACCAACTGAATATGGCCATTGTCATATCCGCCACGAAGTGGCCGTAAACTGCGCCAGCAAAAGCGTAGGGCATTGCGATCAAGATTGCTATCGGCTGCCAGTAGCTTTTGAAAGCGATGGCCAGCATCATATACATAACAAAGAAAGCGGTGAAATAGAGCCTCGTAACCTCGGCAACGAAACGAGCCTGACCTGCGCTTTGGCCTATATCGCCGCGAATGATGCCTGGATATTTCTTTTCCCAATCGGGGAAGAAGTTCTCATCCAGGTCTTTCATTATGTCTTCGCGGATGTCTTCTTTCATATCGGCGCTAACGCGCGCGGCGCGGTTGCCGTTCCAGCGTGCAATGCCACTGATGCCGGGGGCATAGGACAGGTCGGCAATTGATGTTAGTGGTACCTCGCGGCCTTCTGCTGTACGGACCCGGAAGTCTTTGAGGCTTTCAATTGACCGGCGACTGGCGCGAGGGTAGCGCACCATAACCTTCACATCTTGCCCCGCACGAGGTAAGCGCTGAACTTCTTCGCCGTAATAGGCTTGCCGCACTTGGCTCGAAACATCCCGCAATGTGAGGCCAAGCTTTTCAGCGCCCGGCTTAAGCTCAAGCCGGATTTCCTCAGACGCGCCTTCAAGATTGTTGCGGACGTCATAGAGAGCATCAAAGGTACGGAGACGGCCTTCCAGGTCGGCGACGGCTTCCCTCAAAATTTCAAGGTCAGCATGGCGAACCGAAAGCTCGAAGCCCGCGTCGTTGTTACCGTTCTGGTATTGTACCGTAACTGACTTGGCATCAGGTACATCACCCATCAATTCACGTAGGCGCAGGGCTGCTTCCTTGGCTGTTAGCTCTCTCACTTCTGGTGGTGCAAGTTTTACGATTGCAAGAATGCTGTCACGACGCGACCGAGTATACCAGTTTTCTATCAATTTACCTTCGCCGCCAGTGTTAGTGTTCACCTCGTCTACGAGTGCTTGCTCGGCGGTTTGTAGCTGCAACAGGATTTCCAGGGCCCGGTCATAGGTCGAGCCGTCAGGCATCGTCACATTGACGATAATTTCGTCCGACTCGATTTCCGGCATGAAGCTTTTTTTGACATAGTCATGGCCAAATAGACCTACCGCCGCGATGATGAATACCATCAGGAAAAAACTAAAGGTGAGATACCGGCGGTCAACTGCGAATTGACCGATACCGCGGTAGCGCCTCTGGGCGAAGTTGGTAATACCGTTTGCAATACCCTTTTGGAAATGGCCAAAACGACCAAGGCGCACCCGGGGTTTCAACTTGGATAGGTGAGCAGGCAAAATAATTAGAGATTCGATCAGTGAGAAAGACAGAGCACAGACAACTACCCAAGTGATATGACGGGTAAATTCCGATGTTGAGCCTCCAATGAATATCCACGGCAAGAATGCAATTATTGTAGTTAGAACCGCAAAAATTACGGGTTTTGCCACCAACTGAGTGCCAAACACGGCAGCAGTAATGCCGCCGCCAGTTTTTTGGCTTTCTGTGTGGATGCTTTCGCCTACTACAATGGCATCATCTACCACAATCCCCAGCACCAGCAAGAAGGCGAAAGTGGAAAGCATGTTGATGGAAATGCCCAGCGCTGGCAGGAATATGAAAGCGCCAGCGTAAGCCGTTGCAATGCCCACCGTTACCCAGAAGGCTACTTTTGGGCGTAGTGTTAACATCAACACCAATATTACAAGCAATAAGCCCCAGCCGGCACTGCTGCCAATAGTTGTCATGCGGCCTTCGAAGGCTTCGTTATTGTCGGTCCAAAGTGTTAAGGTTGCGCCTTTAGGCAAGGTGTCGGCGCGCTCTTTAATCCATGTATTGATGGAACGGGAGGCAGTAACAATATCCATTGTTTCCGTCGTCATAACCTGCAGCAGCACTGCGGGCTCGCCGTTCAGTGTAGCGAGGATTTCGTTATCTTCGAAACCATCATCCACTGTTGCAACATCGCCGACGCGAATAGCGCCGCCGTCATCAGTTTGGCGGATTACAATATTGGCAAAATCTTGCTGATTATCCGCAAGGTTCCGCGTAGTGATACTTTTGTTGCCTGCATTTGTTCGAACAACACCGCTGGAAGAATTGAGGCTATTGTTGCGAATAGCAGCCGCGACTTGGCTGAAGCTCAAATTGTAGCGGCGAAGCGCTTCTTCGCTAACCTCAATCGATACCTCTTCACGCCGAACACCAAAAAGTTCAACGATATTCACGGCTTCAAGTGAAGCGGCTTCGCGCCTCAGGGTTTCAGCCAGGTATTTGAGCTCTCGCTCCCCAATATCGCCGTGCACTGCAACGCGAATAAACTCGTTCCGGTTCACCCATTGGCGCACCCGCGGTGGCTCAATATCGCCGGGCAGGCTGGAGATGCTGTCGACCCGGATTTTTACATCGTTCATAAATTGTGTGAAATCAACTTTTTGGTCGGCAAGAATATAGATATTGCCTGAGCCCTCGTTAGAAAAAGAGCGAACCCATTCGATATTATCAAGATCACGTACGCTTTCCTCCACGCGGGAAACTACCTGTTGTTCCACGTCTTGTGGGCTGGCACCAGGCCAAACAACAGCAATTTCAAGCCCGGGGAAGCGCACTTGAGGGTCTAGCTCGCGCTCCATGGAAGCATACCCAAAAAAGCCGGCCAAAAAGATGCCAAACATCAGCAAGTTGGCAGCTACTGTATTACGTGCCCACCATTCTATAAGTCCATTCATGATCGCCTCCCTTAGCGCGACGCGCTATCAGGGTTTTTTGACCCTGTTTTGTCTGCGGTGCGCTGAATAGCCTGTACAGCCATGCCGTCATAAGCGCTACGAACAGCCGACGTAACCACTTGCTCGCCTGGCTCAACACCTGATGCAATGATCAGTTGTTCTGCAGAGGTGGACAACACAGTTACAGTGCGGATTTCAAGCTTGTCATCGCGGATGACATATACTTTGTCTTTTCCGCGCAAGGCATCTCGAGACATTACCAGCGCATCTTTGGGAATAACACTTCTAATTGATGCGTTGACAAACAAGCCAACAGCCAGCGGCATGCCAGCATCATCTGCTGATGCGCCGTAAGGATCTTCAACCTCAGCAATTGCATAAACTAGCCGTGTTTGCTGATCTACTGATGCATTGACCCTGACAATGTTGCCCTGCCACGAATGAAGCTTGCCACCCATATGGGTACTAAAGGAAACAGCTGGCCCGCCAGCATCTTTGGCAACAAACCCGATCGGCAGGTTCAATTCCGTAAGCTGGCCATCTGTTAGTGGCAAGCGTACTTCAACTTTATCAGTCGCAAAAACACGGCCCAACAGAGTGCCTGCTGTTACATATTGGCCAACACCAATTTTGCGTTCCATAACCCGGCCTTTGAAGGGAACAGAAACTTCCGTACGAGCCAGATTTAGCTTGGCGCTTTGCATGTCAGCTTGTGCCGCGCGCAAGCTAGCTTGCGCCCGAGCTACTTGAGGGGCGTTCAAGGCGAGCGGCGTTGGATCACCGTCCTTAACCCATTCGTCCCACTGTTTCCGCTTAATGCGGGCATCGGCGAGTTCTTTTTCTAAGGTAACACCAGCTTCAGCGACGCGGGATTCGGCGCGTGTCACTGCCAATTTATAATCCGCGTCATCTATTTTAATAAGCGTGCTGCCAGGCGTAAATGCGCCACCTTCAGCAAAATTATCCGAAACGGAAATGATCCGGCCAGAAACTTGTGGAATTAGATTGATATCGGTTTTTGCTGAAACTTCGCCTTGCGTGCGAACGCTAAGCCGCACTTTTTCGGCTCTTGCATTTTCAACATGCAGAGAAAGCACTCGTGGTGCTTCTTCTTTTTTTTCTGGAGATTCTTTGGCTTCGCCAAGTGCATAAACTACACTTGCCCCAGCCGCCAACACCATCAAAGGTGCTACGAACTTGAGTATATTCCTCACTGCAATCCTCGCATATTTCGCTGTGTGACTTATGTCACTTGTTATTATTTGGCTTATGCCATTTATTATTATTTGGCTTAAGCCACTTTTAGTTATCGTTAAATCTATAAAGCAGTTTCACTGAAATGTCACCTCTTATTTAATATGGTGAGGCGTCCGAAAATTACCATTTTTTTTAAAGTTTTCCTCCTAGGTTTACGGGTAAATCGTTTTATAACAATCGTTTATAGGATGAGGGCGAGCATAGACCAAAAGTAATTTTTTGAGTTTGCAAGAACGTCGTGACCGTCAGTTTGTCGCATGGTCTCTGATTTCTATCCTTGCGTTTGTTACTGATAAGTGCATTTTTTACAGATATTAGAACTTTCTAAATATTAACGCCTTTAGGGTTGGGTGTGGGAAAAAACGAAGCAACAAATGTTGACGTAACTGGAGCGAGCAGTGCGTTGGAAAACTCTCCGTTGATGGCGCTCTGGGGTGTGATCGGCGAAGGTATGATCATACGGCGGGGCGACAGAGTTCTATACGCCAACGCGGCTGCTCGTCGTATGTTTGGTTTTGATCCAGACCTGCCCGTACCGGAATTGCGTTCCATAGCTCATACTATCCATCCCGAGGACGAGCGGCTGGTAGCCCAAAATTACGCTAAGCGGATTGAAGGTTTGGACGCCGATGAAGAATATGAATTTCGAATTATTCGCGAAGATAAATCGCTTTGCTGGGTTAGCTGCAGGGCTTTCATCGTTGACTGGGACGGAGAAGCTGCCAGTGCAGGATGTCTAACGGACATAACCCAACAAAAAAAGGCTGCGAGAGCTTACGGCAGGTCAGAACAATTATTTACCAATATTTTTCGGCTGGCTCCAGAAGCGATGATGCTTTCCAGCATGCGGGATGGCCGGATTTTGGATGTAAATCCCGCGTTTTTGAATATTTTTGGCCGCCGACGTGATGATGTTATTGGCAAAACGTCAGCCGAGCTGGATATTTGGGCAGATCCAACATTTTTAGAGCGTTTTGTGGAAGAGCTCAGGATCACCACTTCGATGACGGATGTGCCGACAACCGTGCGTGCGCGTGGTAATCTTATCCGGCATTTTCGCTTGTTCGCTCAGAAAATAGAACATGAAAACGAGCCTCTGTTGCTCTTGATTGGCCGCGACGTAACAGATGAAATGGCCCATGCGGAAGATATGCAAACCGGCAAGGATGTTGCCGAGCTGGCGAATAGGGCCAAGTCCGAATTTTTGGCCAATATGAGCCATGAACTTAGAACACCGCTGAACGCCATTTTGGGCTTCGCCGAAATATTGCGAGATCAAATGCTTGGTTCGATCGGTGTGCCGCGATATGCAGAATATGCGGCCGACATCCACGATAGTGGTACGCACTTGCTAGAAATTATCAACGATATATTGGATCTGTCGAAAGTAGAGGCAGGAAGGCTTGAAGCGCACCTAACATGGATTGAACCGGTTGAATGTTTGGATGCCTGTTTAACACTTGTGCAACAGCGGGCTTTTGATGGTGATGTTTCTCTTAGAAATGAAATGGATGACTCTGTACTTCTTGAGGCCGATGAGAGGCTGGTAAAGCAAATTGGGCTTAATCTGCTGACGAATGCAGTGAAATTCACTGAATCCGGCGGTACCGTGACCTTATCTCTTGCGAAAACAGCAAATGCAGGCCTTTGTCTCAGCGTGAGTGACACAGGCATTGGCATGACTGGTGACGAAATCAAAATAGCGCGCAGGCCATTTGGTCAGGTTGATTCTGAGCTTGGCGGCAAACAAGAGGGGTCGGGCCTCGGTCTGCCACTAGTCAGTGCTTTTACTGAAAAACTCAATGCGACAATGAAGATAGACAGTCAGCCAGGCGTGGGTACCCGCGTAAGTGTGAACTTTCCATCCTTTAAGGTAAAAGACCGCGAGCCTGAGATTGAGCAATAGTGGCGTTTACGACTTTACCTCACGCTCAACAGCGCGCCAGCCGATGTCGCGGCGATAGAAACCGTCAGACCACTCGATTTTGCCAACGGCTTCATAGGCAGCTGCCTGCGCACCCGAAACGTTGGGACCAAGTGACGTTACATTCAATACACGCCCGCCAATAGCCAGCAGGTGTCCGTCTTCCTGTTTGGTGCCGGCGTGAAATACCTTGGTGCTCGGCAGGCGTTCCGCTGCGCCGATGCCCCTGATTTCACTTCCCTTATTGTATGGTCCCGGATATCCGTTTGCGGCCATCACAACGGTCAGTGCTGGTTCGCCCCGCCAGACAATGCTTTGGCCCGCCAGCGAGCCTTTGGCTGAGGCTTCGAGAAGCGGCACGATGTCACTTTCCATACGCATCATCAGCACTTGGCATTCTGGGTCACCAAACCGGCAATTATATTCTATCAGCTTGGGGCCGTCCTTTGTGATCATTAGCCCCGCAAAAAACACGCCTTTGTATGGGTGGCCCATATCCGTCATTGCCTGCATCGTAGGCGTAATTATCTCGTCCATTACGCGCTTACACATCGCACTAGTCATCACCGGCGCGGGACTGTACGCACCCATGCCGCCTGTGTTTGGTCCTTTGTCGCCTTCGCCTACTTGCTTGTGGTCTTGCGCTGTGGCCATAGCCAAGGTGTTCGTGCCGTCAGCGAGTGCGAAAAAGCTCGCTTCTTCGCCGATCATAAATTCCTCTACAACAACTTCAGCACCGGCTTCTCCAAAAGCACCGCCAAAAATCTCATCGATTGCAGCGTGTGCTTCTGTAGTTGTATCAGCCAGTATTACACCTTTGCCTGCTGCCAGTCCGTCAGCTTTCACGACGATCGGCGCACCTTGCGATGTTATGTAGTCCTTGGCCGATACTGCGTCTTTGAAGCGCCCATACGCAGCGGTTGGGATGCCGTATTTGGCACAAATATCTTTGGTAAAGCCTTTTGAGCCTTCCAACTGGGCCGCGCCGGCGGTGGGACCAAAGGCCGTTATGCCTGCTGCCGTCAAGTGGTCAACCAGCCCCGCAACCAAGGGGCCCTCAGGGCCTACAACTACCAAATCAATATCGTGATCGCTGCAAAAAGAAATGATTGCCACCGGGTTGTTGATGTCTAGGTCAACGCAGCTCGCGAATTCAGCCGTGCCGCCGTTTCCTGGCGTACAATATAAGGTCTGCAGCAGCGGACTTTTGGCAATTTTCCAACAAAGAGCATGCTCGCGGCCGCCTGAGCCGATAACCAAGATATTCATTTTTCGAAACCCCGTCATATGGTGGTTGCTTGCGAATGGGCACCTTGTATCATAGCTTCGACTTGATACAAGCAAAGCATGACGCAATTGTTGTGACAGGGAGCGCAGTTTCGAATGACAGAAGTGCAAATGGGCACTGCCGAAGGCGGGAATGCCCATGAATATACGGTCTCAGAAATCTCCGGCGCGCTCAAGCGCACGGTTGAGGATCAATTTGGTTATGTGAGGGTGCGGGCAGAGCTTTCTGGTGTAAAGCGCGCGGCCTCTGGACACCTGTATTTTGCGCTCAAAGACGATAAAGCGGTAATTGACGGTGTGTGCTGGCGCGGCAATGCATCCAAGCTGGTATTCGTACCAGAAGATGGCCTTGAGGTTGTATGCTCTGGCAAGCTCACCACATACCCGGCGCGCAGCAAATACCAGATGGTCGTCGACCGGATGGAACCGGCGGGGGCCGGTGCCTTGATGGCATTGCTCGAAGAACGCAAAAGGAAATTAGCCGCAGAGGGCCTGTTTGAGACCAACCGCAAAAAACAAATACCTTATATTCCTACGCTTATCGGCGTGGTGACATCTCCTACTGGTGCGGTGATACGGGATATTTTGCACCGTCTTGCAGACCGTTTCCCGCGCCAGGTGACTGTGTGGCCCGTTGCAGTGCAGGGTGAGGGTGCTGCTGACAAGATCGCTGAGGCGATAAAGGGTTTTAATCAGATGTCTGGGGTGAAACGGCCTGATGTGCTTATCGTCGCGCGCGGTGGCGGTTCGGTTGAAGACCTGTGGAGTTTTAACGAAGAAGCCGTTGTTCGTGCCGCGGCGGAAAGCGAAATTCCACTCATTTCAGCGGTAGGGCACGAAACTGATACGACGCTGATTGATTATGCATCTGATTTACGCGCGCCTACGCCCACGGGGGCCGCTGAAATGGCTGTGCCCGTGCGTGAGGATCTCATATATACGATTGCTGATTTAGGCCGAAGGCTGGCGGGCCTCAAAGGCGCTATGGTTCAGGACCGACGGGACCGGTTGGTGGGTCTGTCACGCGGCTTGCCTAAACCAAAGGAACTTTTGGGGCTAGCTAGCCAGCGTTTTGACGAGTTGGCTGAGCGATTGCCGCGAGGCTTGCTGAATGTAACACAGCAAAAAACACTCACTATGAACCGGTTGATCGGCGGGCTTAGCCTGTCACGACTAACGCAGATGATAGGTTTCCAGGAAAACAGATTACAAACCAGCGTTGCTCGGTTGCTGCCCTCGCACCAGCGCAAGCTTAAAGAATTGGCATCGCGACTGGAAAATACCGGCCGGATGCTTGATAGCCTGTCGTTTGAAAGGGTTTTGGAGCGCGGTTATGTGCTGATCGAAGGCTCGGACGGCAAACCGGTGGCCAAGGCATCAGACCTTGCGCTCGGAGATAAGGTTCGTGCGCGTTTTGCCGATGCAGCAGTGGCCATGCAAGTACTGAGTGACGGAAATTCAGTCATTGATTCGGATGCGAAACAAAATGATCCACCAAAACCAAAGCGCCAGAAAGCAAAGAAAAAGCCTGAAAGTGATAACAGGCAGGGGCGCTTATTATGATCTCTGCCAAATTTTTGCCGCCTTCTTTTGATCAGGTGCCCCTATGAAAAATCTAGCTATGCTATTGGCGGCTGTTTTTGCTGCCACAACAGAAGTAGAGGCCGCTGCTGAGCTGAACGGAACGTTGGCGCAAGGCGGCATGGTCTGGGGCAAAGTTGCTGCGGGCAGTGAGGTTTTGCTGGACGGCGCACGGATCAAAGTGGGGCCAAAGGGAAACTTCGTTTTTGGGTTTGGTCGGGATGCTGCGGCGAACGCCACTTTGACAGTGATACGCGGCGACGGCAGCAAAATCGAGCAAGCGCTCAATATTGCGGCTAGAAGCTTTACTATAGAACGGGTCGAAGGCCTGCCTCCTAAAACTGTAACGCCGCCGCCTGAATGGGCCGCGCGCCGTAAAATAGAGACCGGCCGGGTGCGTACTGCACGGGCTGAAAACACAGACGAAACACTTTGGTTGGCTGGGTTCAATAAACCGGCAACAGGTCGTTTTTCCGGGTTTTATGGTAGCCAGCGCATATTGAACGGCAAACCTCGTAGCCCGCACTATGGGCTGGATATTGCGGCCCCTATCGGAACGCCAATTTATGCACCTGCGGGCGGTACAGTGAGGCTCTCGGCATCTGATTTTCTGCTGGAGGGTGGCATCATAATCATTGACCACGGGTTTGGCGTGACATCAACGCTCTTTCATATGAACAGCGTTGATGTAAAAGAGGGTGCTGAGGTTGCCCAAGGTGAAAAGATTGGGACAATCGGAGCTAAGGGTAGGGCGAACGGGCCGCACGTGGATTGGCGCGTAAATTGGGGCAAGGTTCGCCTTGACCCCTTGTTGCTGCTGGAAAGCAAAGACCCGTAAGAACATGTAAATACGACAGTGATATTTGAGGGCATGAAATGATAAATGAGTTTGTATCAAAATTGGCGGGTGGCTTTTTATGCGCCACTAGTTTGATGACAGTTGGTGCCACAGCCCAAGAGGCTGAACCAGCGTGGGACATTGAAGGCTACGTGGGCCTGTATACCGATTACCGGGATCGTGGATTGACATTATCTGACCTTGATCCTGCAATTGCAGGGTCGCTCGGTATATATCATAAAAGTGGCCTTTATGGCGGCGTTGACGCGGCACTAATCGATGACGGGCGCGGCGGGGATAGC
>Ga0316207_10005651_pt1 | contig 10271 bp, 12 predicted proteins | sample 6weekpyrite_MG_FD_204943 | JGI IMG/M metagenome (GOLD analysis project Ga0316207, IMG submission 204943) | Microbial mat bacterial communities from mineral coupon in-situ incubated in ocean water Damariscotta River, Maine, United States -... | ecosystem: Environmental > Aquatic > Marine >...
GTCCTCTGTGAAACCGGCGTCCAGAAAGGCTTGTTTAATCTGGGGAGTCGACCGAGTATTTAGCCCGTCCGTCAAACGGAGGCGGGCGTCCTTTAGCATTTTTTCTACCCGGGCCTCAACCTTCTCCAGCACTTTCTCGTCAACGGGAACCCCTCTCCTTTCCATCCGGAATAGTGTCCGCGTTACTCGGCGCTCTAGTTCCCAGATCGGACGCATTTCCCGTTCGTCCAGAGCATCGTGCTGTGCGGCGCGAAGGAGCGTCATCGAGATGCCGTCGCCCTTGGCGTATTCGGCGGCTATTCCGTCCCCCGGGAGATACCAGAAGTATTTCATGGACCCCTTGGTATCCGGCACCGTAGTGTTGTGCCGTTTGGCCATGTATTTAGAGATTTCGGAATAGATTTCCCCTACCTTGGGGGTGACACCCGTTTTCTTGCAACAAGTGTCGAGGTCGTACCGGCCCTGATTCTCATTCAGGAGAGCGGCATTAACCGCTGTGTCTTCGAACTTTCCCTTAAGCCAAATACCAAGAGACGCGACCATGTGCATATCGAACTTGGCGTTATGCGCATACCATTCGCGCGGGCGACTTTCGACAATCTTTTTGATTTTCAGTTCAATAGGATGGATATGTTCGGAGGGGTAGAACTGATCTTCGCGCTCTGGCGTCCGGCCTCCGGGAATGTTGCCTCCGCCTTTATGTCGAACAGGGAGGTAGTAGGTGTCGCCGTCATCGGGCCCGAAGGAAAAGACCCATCCGACGACAAAATTGCGGTGCCAAGAAAGGCCACTCGTCTCGACGTCGATTCCAACAACGTCGGCTTTTTCTAGTCGGTCCAGACATTCCTCGACATAATCCATTATTTTACCCTGTTGTAGTCGCCCGACATGATACCCCTAATGATATCTCTGGACTTTTCTCTGTCGTATACCCTATTTAAAATAGGAAGAGGGGGACCCTCTCCGATCCCCCAACTCCGAAATTCCATTAAGGGTTCGGAAATCTCCCTGACGGTAAGCTTTTTCCCGTCGCTTACAATCAAAATCCTAGAATGGGATTTCGTCATCGTCCGCGCTGTTGTTGCTTACCCCTTCATTCCGGCGACGAGTAGGGCGGCGTTTGCTGCCGCCGCCAGCGTCATTGTCCTTTGGGAAAACCTTGATCTTTCCGTCGAACGGGAAAATGTCGCCGTTGTTGTCGATCACTTCTCCGATAGGCAGGCAATTTAGAATCAAATCCCCCGGAGTTCCGTCGTCCTTTTCGAACTGGACCCCGATTGTCTGCCACCATGTTCCACCGTCCTTTTTGGGGCGAGGAACGCAAAGGTTATACATTTTACCCATCAATATCTTCCTGTTTTGCTGCCCCGACCGCTGCCTCCAATTCTTTGGAAGCCTTCAACACTCGGCGCAATTGTTCTAGATTAACCTCCTGAAAGCTGGAAATAGCTAACTGGAGTCTTGTCAAAAGTTCGTCGTGATCGACATTCACCGTTAGCAAGTCGTCTAGGTGCATCTCGATGGTGTTCCAAGTCTCACCACACGAACTACACTTCCGCTTGCGTCGGGTTCCTCGACGGATTCCCTTGGACAGCATCCCTCTGGAGGCACCCGCGACGCGAGACTTTTCAGCCCCGCATCGCGGGCAACCTACAGCAGATTGGACTTTAGGCAATCCGGGACCGTCCTTAAATCCGCGAAGAAATCTCTTCGTCTTCAGACGTCGAGTCGCTCGTCGTTCCGTCACCGGCCATACCCTCTGCATCCACGACGCTAATGGTCATTTCGGCAAACCGGCGATGCATGCTGCCAAGTTTTTCGAAAAGGTCCTCGTCTTTCAGGAAACCATCACCGCGAGTTTTGAAGGAGAAATACTCCTCGCCGTCGTTGTTAGGAACCTTTTCAGTGGACAGTTCAAAAACCTGACCAAATTCCGGGGCCTGAGACATTTCGATCTTGGAAACCCAGCGAGTGCCAGACTTGAGAAGACCGCGTTGGAACGGAATGACGATGGGCGACATTTCCGGGAAATCCGGCAACCACGCAACAACGTTGATAAGTTTGGTTGCTGCAGGAGGCGAATTTTCGTCCTGATCGTCCGATGTTCCCCACTCAGCCAAGCCCGATGCGCGAACATTACGATCGGTGATCGCCCAAGTGCGCTTTTGCTTGTTGGAGTCCAGAGTGACTTCCCACTCACCGAGGCGATTCCACGTGACGCCATCGTCGGCACGGGCCAGAATTCCGCCTCCGGATTTCCGTGGATTCCACAGCATATAGGATTTGAAGTGGAAGATCGGGACAACCCGGACCGAGGAGCCAAAAGAATGCTCCATGACGTGGTGGAAGAGGTCGCCAGCTTTGTGGCCGTCTTCCAATTCAGGAGAGAGGGACTGCAGCAGTTTCATGCGCGGCAGTTCAATATCGTCAGAGTCCAAATTGGACTTGACGGTCTCTGCCCCTTTCATGAAATCCGGTACGGACGCTACCTGAGAGTTTTGCTTCGTCGCAACGGCTGTCGACTTAGCTGCTTTAGATTTGGCTTGTGCCATTGATTCATACTCCGATGTTATAGTTACACATTATACCAAGCCCCTAGGGGTCGGGCAATGTCTACTTCTTCACTTTGGTGACTGAAGTGTACGGCGCGACGGACGTTTTGATGATATCGTCAGGCGGCTCCATTCCCTCCGACTCGATCATCTCCCGAATCTGCGCTGACAGGGTTTGGGACGGAACGGTTTCTTTGATGATGTCGCCAAGGTCGTTGTCGCGAAGCCAGTCAAAACCGGCTTCCTTGTCGAGGAACGAGGCGCTGAACCGTCGCGCCACTGAAACCCTGTACCCAGTGTCGGTAGTGAAGGACGACAAACCCTCGTCCTCCATCATCTCCGGCAGAGTTTTGTACGAAATTCCATCGCGCAGCTTGGTGATTTCCTTGAGGGAAGCATCAAACAGGTCGCGAACTTGTCGGGTCATCACGAACACTTCCGACATGTCCGGAACGCGCACCACATCTTCACTCATGGTATGCATTTCTTTCCGGAGTTCGTCCATCTGATGGGCCAACTGCGTTGCACGGGCGACAACGTCTCCCGCTTTAATGTGGTTAAAAGTCATCTTTCAATGGGTCCTTCAATTCAAGATCGGCATAAGCACGAACACGTTTTTCATATTTCAAGATTTGGATCACGTTTCCCCGTGAAAAGGCTGCGTGTATCACCATCCCGATTATGACAGGGTCGCCGGACAGGAGCAAGTAGTCGTTCTTTGGATCGTATATGTCCAAAAAATCTTGAATGTGGCCGGGTAGAAGGAAGGGTTGAAAAAACTGGTTGGGTACGACCTGATTTAAATCTCCGTACCGCAATGCATCTGTGTAATCAAAAGTTGGTGTCCAGTGAGTTACGAATACGTTCGGTCGCGACCTGCTCGAAAACTTCTCTGACTGACTCATCTCTATTTATCCAGTCGTTAGATTTGTGTTTGGACTTGCCCACTATATACATCTTTTTAATGAACATGTCATCTAACCTAAATGTACCCTCCGGAGGATTTCCTGTCAACCAAATTCTATATTGTATCAGCTCTTCAAAAGCGTTTCCGTCCTCAATGTCCTCGTACCCGACCAGTGCGGCGCGACCCTCGACGACATCCAAAAGTTTGAATCGGGAACCGGTCAGCCTGAGGGCTGAACAATCCCCAATAAACATATGCCGAAGCTTCCAGTAAGGAGAATCTTCGGAATAGTTGTCGTCAACACCTTGCATCAGAACCAATCTTCTCCGGTTGTTGAGGCTTTGGAATAGGCAGTGGCGCGGTTTTCAAAGAAATTAGCGTGTTCCACTCCGCCGATAGCCTCTTCGAACCAAGGTTGAGGGTCTTCCTCGACCATGAACACAGGAGAATATCCTAACATTTCAAGGCGGCGGTCCGCAACATATCTAATATAACGCTTGACTTCCTCCGGGGTGAGACCTTCCACTCCGCCCATTTCGAACGCCTTGTCGATGAAAACGTCTTCATGCTCTACCGCCAACTCGCAATGGTGAAGCACGTCGCGAGCAAGCCGGTCCTCGTCTATCGAATCTTTATTTTCGGATACATACTGCCGGAACATCTGGCAAACAGCCGAACAGTGAATGGTTTCGTCTCTCACGCTCCATGCCACGATTTGCCCCATCCCCTTCAATTTGCCAAACCGTTGGAAATTGAGCAGCATGATGAACGACGCGAACAGTTGAAGACCTTCCACAAACCCGCCGAATACGGCCATAGTCAGGGCAAGCTCTTGAGGAGTTTCGGACTTCATGGACATTATATGCTCATGCTTGTCCAACATTTCCTTGTAATGCATGAATTCCGTATAGGTGGACTCGGGCAGGCCCAAGGATTCGATCAAATGGCTATAGGCCAGAACGTGAATCACTTCCTGCGCCGCGAAGGTCGTCAGCATGAACCGAATCTCGGGGTTTTTCATGACTCTAAGGTAGTGGTCCAAATACCCGTTGCCGACATCAATGTCCGACTGGGTGAACAGCAGCATAATGTTTCGAGCGAGATTAATCTCGCCGGGAGTGAGTTTACTGTTCCAGTCCTTGACATCCTTGGACATTGGAACTTCCTCCGGAAGCCAGTGTGCCTTCTGTTGTTGACTCGTGGCAAGCACCGCCCATGGGTATTCGTATGGACGCAGTGCTAGTCTGGATTCCGTAAGGGACATTCTTCGCTCCTAAAATTTTTTGCCGTGCTTATACGGACGTTTCGAATTATACAGTGCCTTCATCACCACCGCTTCGCCTATGTTCAAGTCGAACCGAACCCCAAAATCCATGATTCTGATAATCGTGTCGGCGAATTCTACGGCGCGTCCGTCAAAATCCGGCAAATGGTTGTCTTGGCCGGGTTTGCGGACATACTCCAAAGCTTCTGAAATTTCAGAATGCATCAGAGCTATCAACTCTCCGGGGTTATGCTCCCCCTCGTAAAAGCCCTTGGCTCTAGCGATTTTGGACATGGCGTCACTCATATCGGACCAAGCGTCGATAAAAGTCAACCCCGCCTGCCGGATTTCAAAATCAGCGTCTTCAATCAATTCGTCGTGTTGTGTCTTTGGGTCTGTCATCTCTGTTTCCTATTGACAAGCTAAACATTCGTCTGCAGCCACAATAGGAGAACCGATGCTGTCGTGCCCAACAGTTTTCGCTTTCACGACGGAACTAGAACGGCAATAATACAAAGTCTTCAACCCCTTGTGGTATCCACGCAGATGGACGTCGTTAATATAACGCTTGTCGGCGTCGCCCGCAAAGTATAGATTTAGGGATTGGCCTTGGTCGATGTTGTCTTTTCTGTCAGCCGCCAAGTCGATTATATACCGCTGGTCCACTTCAAACGCGGTTTTGAACACTTCGCGCTCATGGTCCGTCAATTCGCTTTCTGTCCATTGGACAGAACCATCATGCTCCTGCACTTTTTGCCAGAACCAAGACCATTTTTCCTCAGGAAAATCCCCGACCGAAATCTTGTCCTCTAGGACCCTGACCAAGTGCTTGTTCTTGACGGCGTGAGTGCCGGAGTCAGTTTTGTGGATGAAAAAATTCGCCGGTATCATCTCGATGCCGGGCGTAGACTGCCCACAGATCGTGCTTATAGACGCCGTGGGGGCGATGGCCGTCTTGTGGCTAAAACGCTTAAGGAGACCCGCCTCGTAAGCGTCCGGACACGGCCCGCGATCCCTAGCTATGGTGTCGTCCGCGCGATCGACTTCCATTTGTATATGGTTGAAAATCGCCTTATTTTGTCCGATAGCCATGGGCGACTCGACCGGAATCATTTTCGACATCAAGTACCCATGGAACCCCATCACCCCTAGACCTACTGCCCGTTCAGACCGAGCCGAATAAACCGCCTTTTCGAAGCCGGGGAGGTGTTCGGCCTTGTTAATGAAAGTCTGAAGAACATTATCCAGAAAATACATCACGTCCAGAATAAACTGTTTGTCGTTTTTCCACTCATCGAACTTTTCCAAATTCAAGGAGGAGAGGCAGCAGACGGCGGTTCTATTTACACCCGAGTGGTCGGTGCCGGTGGCCAGAGTAATCTCGGTGCAAAGATTCGACTGTCGAACTTGGAGCCCCAACTTTTTGTAAACTTCTGGCCGTCCATCGTCTATCGCCTCTTTGAACATCAGGTAAGGCTCACCCTGTTCCATGCGGGTGGCCAAAATCTTGGTCCACAGCTTCCGCGCATTAATTTCTTTCACTGTCTCCCCGGTGTCGCGGGATTTCAGAGGAAAAGGTTCATCGGAGATTACAGCACTCATAAACTCGTCGTTTACGATGATCCCGTGGTGAGAATAGAGGGTCTTCCGTTCAGGGTCTCCGCCAGTGGGCTTGCGGATTTCGACAAATTCTTCGATCTCGGGGTGGTCAACGTCCAGATAAAAGGCGGAAGACGCTCCTCTAACTGACCCTTGGTTCATGGCCTTGGTGTAGGAGTTTTGAATCTGCAAAAATGGGATTACCCCCTCAGCGCCTTTTCTGCCCTGAACGCTCGACCCGACTTCCCGGATATTACCCCAGTATGTCCCTACTCCACCACCGCGACACGACAACCAGCCCACTTCTTCAAACGAATTGAGGATCGACTGCATAGTGTCCTCGACCGAATTCAAATAACACGAAATCGGGAGTCCGCGATCCGTCCCTCCGTTTGCCAATACCGGTGTGGCTGGCATGAACCAAAGTCGGCCCATATAACTGTAAAGACGTTTGGCGTGTTCTTCGTCGTTGGCGAAGGCTTTAGCGACGCGAATAAACAGACCTTGGTAAGTTTCGCCATCTAAGAGGTATCTGTCGGATAAAGTCCTTTTTCCGAAATCAGTGAGATTGTTGTCATAGTCGGAAACAGGCTCTACATTCATCGGAGGACCCCATGCAAGGTGGTTGATTACTGACAGGATCGTCTAATGTACCACACCCCGCAGGGCCCGCCAACTAATTACATTCCTTGGCCAGCATTGAAAGAGATACTACCCCCACTCACTCCGGGGCTCGACATCATTATAACTCTGTTGCCGGGGTTCTTGGTCGTGTTCGCCCGTGGCGAAAATGACGGTGTCGCTTTCGTGTATTTCCCTGTGAGCCCTTCGATCCCATCCGCGATGGATGAAATCGGGCTTTCCCCAAACCATAACCGCACTCAAGTATTCGTCGCCTTTGAATCCGACAAAATGGACCGCTGGAATAACTCCGGCCTCCGTTTGCATATTTAAGGCCTCCGCCTGTAATATCCATAGACCAGTCTCTTCCCTCCACGGGTTGGGTCGTGGTCATCATAAACCGTGCCATCGATTACCGCGCAAAAGTGTCTCGACACTCGCGCCACGATAGGACCATCCGGCAAATCGCAGGCCCTCAGCTTGGGGTAGTTCCTTCCACCGGGCATGACCGTTGGAACCCACTCCCAGCCGAACTCTTCAAGGATTTTGTCCGCAAACTCGCGGTAAATGCCTTTGGCCGGATGGTTCCGGCGTTTTTTCTTGCGAGGGTTGGTTTTGTTGCACCGTTCAGCCACGATGCTGTAAACATGGTCATACGGAAGGTCTAGCGCGATTGCCACGGCGCGAACAAAACAATCGCCGCTGGCCTTTCCCCTATAACCGGCCTTGGCCCGGCCTCCGTCTGAGTATTTAAACTCCACTACTTCACCTCGTAAATCGTGCTGCCATGAGCAACAATTTTCCGGATGGTTTCGATTTTGATCGAACGATAGCCCTTGTTTACCATGTCGTAAACAGTGAGGATGTTTTTCTCGGCATCGTCGTAAGACTTCTTGCCTCCGGCCAACGCGGATTTGACGCCCAGTCGGCACTGCATCTCGCGGACAGTTCCGTCCGCTTTGGTGAAAGTGACGGCGCAGATAAGGCCATCCCCGAGCGTGTCGATTAATGTCTTGCGGTCCATGCTTATCTCCCTTAGCATAGCCCCACTATACCACAGATGGGGGCTGCGATCAACCCCTAATTCTTTTCAGCTTTTCCTGTGTCAGACTCACCACTGAAGGGTCGTGGAGTTCCTCTCCGCTGACTTGGCCTTGGTGAAGTATATTGTTGTCCGCGTCGATCACGAAGACGTAAACTTCATCGAATATTTCGGTCAACTCTCCGACCGACATCGGGAAAAAGACTTGCAATCGCGGGTCAAACGCGTCGTTTTTGTAGCAACTGACTTGAAGTCTGCTGACTGGAGAGAACTGCCCCTCCATAACGAACAAATTTTGTGGCTCCCACATCACCGGGCCAACCTTGGTGTCTTGAACTGTCTCAAAAAATCCGTCCATCTATGGACCTCCTGTGTCTCTAGGTATACCATACCACAGGGGCCGGGCGGGCGCTAGTATCTACTTTAGAATTTGACTTTACCCGCTATGCCCGGGATTTCGTTCTTGAGACCAACGTTCACCATGAATGCCACAGCGGTGATGTCGCCATGTTCCAGTATCTCCCGTTTAACCGGGACATTTCCCTGCCGGAGTTTACTCCGGAAAACAGGCATCGTGAACGGTCGATTATAACCGATCGACTTGGCATACTCTTGATAGTCGATATAAGAATCTTCGAGAGAAGTCCAATAATCCCCGCCAGTGCGAACGGTCTTCGCATCCAGCCATTGGGCGACGGAGTCGTTCTCCCGGAGATAGGCATCGACTGCCTGTTTGGACGACTCGGGCTCCGCGAAGCGACCGCGCTTGCGAAGTCGGATAAGACCTTCCACCCAGCGCCGCATTATGCCGGGGCGCTCGTTCAGGAGCTTTTCGAACAGGTCCGGATCGGCCTCGTTCTCTTTGATTATATTCGGACACTCCAGAATCATCAACCGGCGACGCATAGCATAGGAAGAGTCGTTAGTTGCTGGCATGTCGTTGGCCACGCAAAGGAACCGAACTTTCAATATGACTTTGTTTTCCACCTCGGCGTAAAGGCGGCGGATCGAAACGGGGTCTCCGCCCGTAATCCTTTTCAAAATGTCATCCGACACCATATTGAGACGCGACTGTTCAGAACTAATGTTGACCAACTTGCCGACCAAAGACGTGATCATCCGTTCGTCGTCCAGCGAAGTGATGGGCACGTTGGAAACTGCATTCGGATCGTGCATGGCCGATATCAAATTGGCCAAAGTGGACTTACCATTCGACCCGGGGCCAATTAGATATAGCATCTTCTGGAAGCGAATATCGTCCACCAGAGTCAAACCGGCATACTCTTCGAAACAGTTTATTGCTTTTTCGTCTCCGCCAAACACCCACTCTATGAATTTGTCATAGACCGGACTTTCCGACTTGTCCGACCAATCAAAATCCAACTGGTGCAGGATTTGGTCGTCCGAATCCCAAGGCCGAAGGGTCTTGGTTTTGGTATCCAGTGTCCCATTAGTGAAGCAAACTTTGTTGTCAGCATCTTCCCCAAAGTCAAAGTCGTGAACCATCACCGACAGAACGTTGACCGCGTTGTTCACGTCCGAAGACTTGATATAGTCGTCCACTTCGTACATGGCCTTCATCATTTCCTCTTTCGGGAAATCGGGCCAGTGTCCGTCCTTATATTTAAGAAACTTGCCGCCGTGGAAAACCATCGGGTTCCATTCGACTTCGGCCCAGTCGGCCAAAACTCTTTCAGGCGGCTTCTTCTTTCGGCCTCTAGAGGCGGGTCTTTCATCAAATCCCTTCTCCCGGGCTCCCTTCACCATGTCTTGGTGTTCTTTAGTTACGGAAGACCAATCTGGCTCCTCGTCGGCGTCCGATCGCCTCCACGCCTCGCGCATAGCCTGATCCAGACGGCGCACCGCGTCGTCGTCCGTCCACCCCGTCGACACCATATGAGCGGCGCACCGCAGGCGGTTGTCGTGGGTGGTGCCTCCTCCGCCTACACCGGCCCATACCATATTGTTGATGCCGTCGACTTCTTCTTCGGTTTTGCCGATTTGAACTCGGCCTCCGTTGAAGAACACGTCTCTTTCGTTTACGATTTCATCGATTTCGATGATGGCGCTGTCGGACAGGACTGGCAGCGAATTCAAATCGACGTCGTAAATGGGCTCTCCCAGCCATTGATACGGTTGGTTGGTTTCGGGATGGATGGAAGGTGGAACGACTGTCTGTCGACCGTTGCAAAGCAACTCGACGATCATGCCGTGTTCTTTGGTCTTGAATGACCGGTTTTTAAGATCGGGGTTGGCGAGACAGAACCATGTGGCCCCCTTCTTCCC
>Ga0316207_10005652_pt1 | contig 10268 bp, 6 predicted proteins | sample 6weekpyrite_MG_FD_204943 | JGI IMG/M metagenome (GOLD analysis project Ga0316207, IMG submission 204943) | Microbial mat bacterial communities from mineral coupon in-situ incubated in ocean water Damariscotta River, Maine, United States -... | ecosystem: Environmental > Aquatic > Marine >...
GCGGTGTCATCGAAAAAGTTGAAGGCTTTTTCGATACCTGTGAAATTTTGGGCTTGAACGGAAAGCAAGGCGTGTTGTTGCCGGCAAGCAATGTTCATAACCTGATGTTAAATAAAAAAGTGATTAAAGCGGTTGAAAAAGGGCGTTTTCATATTTATGCCGTTAGCCATGTTGATGAGGCGCTGGCATTATTGACCGGTCAGCACCCAGGCAAAAAATTAAGTGGTGGAAACTATCCTAAAAACAGCTTGTTCGGGGCGATTCATCAGAAGTTGTCGGCACTGCGGGAAAGCAATAAATGTGACTGAATTAAGCGCCTTTTGCAAGAGGCTCTTAAACGTGGTTAATCGAAAATTTTGCGAAAAGTTAGATTAATTCTAGGCGCCATTGGCTTCTTTGATTTTGGCACCTGATGCTGCCAGTTGGACTGAGTGCCGCATCCCATGATGAGTAAATCATTATGATTCAGGTCGAGGTGGTGTTTTATGCTTGGGTCGGCATTGAGTCTGAACTGAAAGCGCCGTGCTTGGCCGAGCGAGTACGACGCGATAAGCGGGTCAGAACCCAGTTCCGGCTCGTTGTCGGCATGCCAGGACACACTGTCTTGCCCATCTCGATACAAATTGCATAGCACCGAGTTAAACTCGGCAGAATTGAAGTGCCGGGCAAGTTCTGTTTCGATTGCTTGCTTGATTCTGAGAACTTCCGGATGCCAGCTTTTTGCAGTGAAGCATTGTCCCGAGTAGGTATAGCGGAACGCCCGGTCACCCAACCAGGCCTGTTTTCGCGGAATGGCGATTTGCTTGCCGGCAATACGAATGTTGGGCTGTTGCCAGTCGAGTTCGGACAGTAGAATCCGAAGTGCCAGATCGGCGTGTTCTTCGCGCAAAAAATCTGGCACATATATTAAGTTTATATCTTTTATATCAATTAGATATTTGCTTTTATTAAAGTTATTTATAGAATCTATCAGCGGTATTGAAGATCGATTGTTTGGTTTCATTTTGATGCGTCTGGAAATTCAAGGTTTACAGTTTATGCTAAAGAAGTTTCTGTTCACAGTCTTGTTGTTTAGCGCCTTCTCAAGGCCAGAAGCAAGTGAGCTGGTGTTATATGGCCCCTTAAGTCAGGGGGCTCTGGTAATCGGCGAGGTGATTGATAAGGGGAGCGCCGATGCGTCAGTGTTTCTAAATGGTGAGCGCATTCGAGTGAGTTCAGAGGGAAATTTTGTCATCGGTTTTGGGCGTGATGCGGCGATTGAGCAACACCTTGAGTTAAACGTGGCAGGAAAAACAGTTGAAACGCGTTTGTTGAACCTGTCGCAAAGGCAGTATGAGACACAGAGAGTTGAAGGTGTTCCTCAAGAAACGGTGACCCCCAAGCCGGAGAAACTGGCGCGAATTCGAGCCGAAGCCGCCCTGGTTAGTGCGGCCCGTCGCAAAATGCTTGCGTTGAATTTTTTTCAGCAACCCTTTGTCGCGCCGATGGAAAGACCTGTCACCGGAGTCTACGGGAGCCAACGTGTTTACAATGGTACGCCAAAACGCCCTCATTACGGTGTCGATTATGCCGCACCAATTGGCGCCGTCGTGCACGCGCCCGCTAGCGGGATCGTCACCCTAAGGCATGATGATATGTATTATTCGGGCGGAACCCTGATTATTGATCACGGCTACGGCGTTTCATCAACCTTTATTCATCTGAGTGAGATTTTGGTGAACGAGGGGGATTCGATTCGGCAGGGCGACGCAATTGCCAAAGTAGGTCAGGGTGGGCGGGCGACCGGGCCTCATCTGGACTGGCGAATGAACTGGTTCAAGGTACGTATTGATCCCCAGTTGGTATTAAAGATCGACTTGCCTGAACGTTAGCGGCTGCGCTTACATATCTTTTCCATCCCCAACAGCGGGTTCCAGGTTGACGGAAGGCAGCATGTCCGCGTAGACGCAATGTAATATCCCATAACTAAACTGTTCCTCCATTGCCTCAAACACAGGCCTGAAGCGCATGGGCTCGTCCGAGGCTTGTTGCTCGAGTAATGCTGTTTGAATGGCCTTTTGCGTATTTTCGTCGATATCGACAACTTGAGATAATGCGATCAGCCCTTGGTCGATCAAGGTGGCGGCATGTTTTAATATGGTACCTTCACTGAGTTCACGTTGTATGGCAATGTCGGCAACGCTCAGTTCGTTTTTTAGCAGCGCCAGGGTTTCGTTTTCAGTATCGCTTGGTTGTTCTCTCTTAGTCTGTTTGTTTTCTGGCGTAGCAAAGGCCAGAATGACTGCTTTAAATGCAGCGCCATATTTTTCGAGTTTGTTCTCACCAATGCCACTGATTTGCAACAAAGCAGCATCGGTGGTCGGCATGGTCTCCATCATTTCCATTAACACTGCGTCTGCAAATATCACAAAAGGTGGAACGCCATATTGCTCCGCCAGTGTTGTTCTACATTTTCGTAGCGCTTCCCATAATGCACTATCAGGCTGATGACTTACGATGCGTTTTCGCAACGCCGGTTTTTCAGCGACATCTTTTCGTAACTGAATGGCTTGTTCGCCACGTAGCAAAGGGCGGCTCTTTTCGGTTAGCTGAATCGCGCCAAAGCTGTCAATATTGGAGATCAGGTATCCCCGAGCAACCAGTTGTCTGAACACCGAGCGCCATTGTTTACTATCCAGTGCCTTGCCAATTCCATACGTACTCAGCTCAGTGTGATTAAACTGCCGGATTTTGTCAGTGTTTTTACCCAGTAAGACATCAACAACATGGCTAACACCGAAACGCTGGCCGGTTCGATAGACACAGCTCAAGGCCATGCGAGCCGCTTCAGTGCCGTCCCATGTGTCGACCGGACGAATGCACGTATCACAGTTTTCACAGGTCTCTTCGGACGACTCATTAAAGTAGTGCAACAAGGCATGACGGCGGCAGGAGGTGATTTCGCATAGCCCCAGCATGGCTTCCAGTTTTTGCTGTTCCACTCGCTTGTGTTGTTCATCGGCGTCAGATGAGGCCATCATCTGTTTAAGGGTGATCACATCTTGCAGACCGTAGGCCATCCAGGCGGTTGCCGGTTGGCCATCTCGACCGGCACGGCCCGTCTCCTGATAATAGGCTTCGATGCTTTTTGGAATATCCAGGTGGGCAACAAAGCGTACGTCGGGTTTATCAATACCCATACCAAAGGCAATTGTCGCGACAATAATGACGCCTTCTTCACGTAAAAAACGGCTCTGATGATGTTCCCGCGTCGCAGCTGGCAAGCCAGCATGATACGGCAATGCTTTAAAACCCTGCTTGCCCAGTGTTTCTGCAACCGCTTCGGTTTTCTTGCGAGACAGGCAATACACAATGCCGGCATCGTTTGGGTGCTCATTGCGAATAAACTTCAGTAATTGTTGCTGTGCATTCACTTTTTGCACGATGCGGTACTGAATATTGGGGCGGTCAAAGCCTGCAATAAATTGTCGCGCGTGGCTCAGGTGCAGGCGTTCAACGATTTCCTGGCGAGTGCGCTGGTCTGCGGTGGCCGTCAGCGCGATACGTGGAATACTGGGGAACTGTTCCGCCAGAAGCGACAGTTGTAAGTAATCTGATCGGAAATCATGCCCCCATTGCGACACGCAATGCGCCTCATCAATGGCAAACAGTGCGATCTGGCAGTCTTGAAGCAGTGCTTGCATACGCCACTGCGTTAGCCGTTCCGGCGCGATGTAAAGTAAATCGAGTTCTCTGTTTCGCAAAGCCAGTTCGACTGAGAATGCGGTTTCCGCATTTAGGGTTGAATTAAGGTACGCAGCTTTGACGCCCAGTTGCTTCAGTGCATCGACCTGATCTTGCATTAATGCGATCAATGGCGAGATCACGATGCCGACACCCGGCCGGGCCATTGCAGGAATCTGGTAGCACAGTGATTTTCCGCCCCCCGTCGGCATCAATACTAACGCATCGCCGCCATTCATCAGGGTGTTAATGACCTCGTCTTGTGGCGCGCGAAAATGATCGTAACCAAAAATATGCTGGAGAATACCGAGTGGATCAGAGGCGGGAGTGGAAGTGGAATTGGCAACAGAGTCATGATCCATGGCGTTTTAGGCTCCCAATAAATTCTGGCCGCAAACACGTAGCACGTTGCCATTGAGCGCCTGTGATGCCGGATGGCAAAAGAAGCTAACCGCTTCGGCGACATCGAGCGGCAAACCGCCCTGGGAGAGTGAATTGGTTCGGCGTCCCACTTCCCGGGTGACGAAAGGGATTTGCTGGGTCATTTTTGTTTCAATAAATCCCGGCGCGACGGCATTGATCGTCAAACCGTTTTCAGCTATTTGACTCAAGGCTTTGACGTAGCCAACAATTCCTGCTTTTGAGCAAGCATAATTGGTCTGACCAAAATTACCCGCAATTCCCGAAATAGAAGAGATGCAAACAATACGCGCGCGGGTGTTAAAGGCTTTCTTATCGAGCAGAAGCTGGTTTATCTGAGTGATTTTTTGCAGGTTAATATCGATGACCTGATTCCAAAAATGCTCTGGCATCTTGGCCAGTGTTTTATCTCGGGTAATGCCCGCATTGTGCACGATGATATCAATCACGCCTAATTGAGACCCGATCGTGTTCATGATTTGTTCAGCGGCATCGCTGGCACCAAGATCAATTGCGAGGCTATGGCCGTCTATGTCTGACGCGAGTTTCTTAAGCAGCCCTTGATTAGCAGGAATATCCAAACAAATGACTGTCGCGCCGTCTCTTGCTAATACGCGTGCCGTTTCTTCCCCAATGCCTTGGGCAGCACCCGTTACGATGGCTGTTTTACCTGTCAGCGGGGCCTGCCAGTCAATTTTTCGAGCGCTGGATCGTGGCTTCGTAAGTGCCAGTGATTGCCCGGTCACAAATGAAGATTTTGGCGATAGAAGATAGTATAGGGCCGCCTTGATTTTTCGTTCACTGCCTTTGTCCAGCTGTATCAGGTTGCAGGTAGCGCCTTTTTTGCCGATTTCTTTTGCCACAGATTTGGTAAAGCCAATCAGAGCCGATTGCGCGGCCGCTTGTTCCGGGGAGTCAGTCTTTTGCGGCGTATGGCCCACAATAACAATTTTGCCGTTTGATTTTAGATTGCGAATGACCGGGTTGAAAAAAAGATAGATGGCTTTAAGTTCATCGGGTGTTTTAAGCCCGCTGGCATCAAATACAATCGACTTAAATCGCTGAACACCCAGATTCTCAAGGTTAACCTTATTGATATAGGGAGCATTTTTACCGCCTGCGTATTGAGCAAACAGACTGCCGGGCTTATTTGCAAATTGTGGCGTATGCAGTTTGACGGTTTCGATTTCCAGAGCCTTGATAATATGTGAGTAGGCAAAGTTGTTTTTACCGGCGGCAATGAGTACTCTTCCGGAGGGCTGGCTCAGGGGTTCATCGGGCGTTCGTATCAAGGCACTTGGTTTTGGCAAGTTTAATGCTTCGATGATACTTTTTCCCATCTGGGAACTGGCAAGTTTCAGGTAAACGTCGTTCATGATTTTTTAGGCTGGTCAGAGCAGGTTTAAGAATGGTTGATATAAGCTTTATCGCCATCAATTCGCTGGGCATTGTGGCCCTTTTTACCAGAAATATAAATAGAAATTTGCAAAATACGAGAGGTGTTTTTGTTCGATGCGAAATGACAATGAGCCGGGGCGAACGATGCCACATAACAATGCCGAGTATGCGAAACACTGGATAGCTTACCTTCAAAAGAAAAATGCGGTTCTCAGTATCGTTTGGCCAATATTATTGATCATTTCTGTGTTGCTATTGGTGGCAGCATTGTATTTTTTCCAACGCGAACAATCGGCACTAAAAAGAAGTCAAGAGCTCAATCAGCTCGTTGACGAAATGCAGGCTAAACGAGCCGAACTTGTGCAGAACCTGAGGACACTTGAAGCTGAAAATGGCGCGATGAGCCAAGAAATCGAACTGCTTCGAACGGTCAAAAAAAGTCTTGAAGAGCAAAAGGAAGCGGCAAATGCGCGCCAGGATTTAACCCGTAACATGGCTGACACGCTAAAAGAGACGGTTAATGGAATAGAAGCAGAAAATGCAGTGATGAAAGATGCCTTGGCTGAGGCAAAAAAAATGCTAATCAAGCAGGAAAAAGACAACGCACATAAAATGCTGGCGCTTAAAACCCAGCATAGCAAAAGCACACAAATTTCGATGAAAGCACTCGCTGACCGAAAAATTGCTTATCGTGCTTTGGTGCAGCGACAAAACGAAATGCAAGATGAAATTGAACGCTTGGCAGGTGTGGTAAACCGTCAAGATATAAAACTTGCTGAGGCTGCAAAAACGCGCAGCCGTTTACAGGTAGAACTTCAAAGTTATCGGCAACAAGTTGAGAAATTGGAACAGACGAACGATCAGCTTAATCAGGAATTAATTGCACAGACTGAACCCGTACCTGAGGGTGCCAACGTTTCAGCACCCGAGTTAAATGATGGATTAGATGAAATTCGAGCACCGGTCGTGACCAACAAGGCTGCGAAAAAGTCACCAGCAAGGGATCCTGCGGCGGCTTTTGATTTTGACAGTATCGCAACCGAGTAAGGCGTTCAAACAGGCGCGCGACGAATAATCAAATTCGACGGTTATTTTCACTTAGAATAGCTTACTTAGGGTACAGTGGAGCTAGCGGGGTGGTATCGCGATTCGAGCGATTTTTTTTAGCCACCAGCTTTTTTATGCATTGCAGCATACGCTTTTTATCGTAACCGCCTTTGTCTGGGATTTGACTATACAGCTGTTGCTCGTATGCCAATGCCAGTTGATAGAGCTCCTGGTCTACATTTTCCAGGTCGTGCAGACTTAGTATTCTGATTGTAGAACCCGAGGATGTGCGTGATGTCTGGGTCAACATTAGCTGCACCCATTGAACCAGGTGTTTTGGCATGTCGGCCTGGTCTTTTTTGATGGCATCGAGCAATTGCTGATAGGGGTTTCCTGGCAGACTGTTCGGTTTAGCTTGTCGCCCTTGCTCTATCGTTCGATTCGGGTGCCTGAGCAACCACCATGTCGTGCCCAGCCAGCCGATAATCAACAGCACGATAATCATATACAGTGTTTGGTTATTGTCTTCTATCGGTGCGTTATTCTGCTTCTTGCCCGTAGTGCTATCCGAGATATTTCGAGTTGACGGCGTCACTGCTGTCGTCTGGTCGGGCGCAACCGCATACGGTGTGTTATTTTGCATCTGCGACACAACCGAAGGGTTGGGTTTGATGTTTAAGGTGCGCGCCGGGATGATCGCCATTTGTTCGACATCATTAATGGTATCCCACCAGGGAATGCGAATTTCCGGCAAACGTACGGTTGTCGGAGACACGGCGACCAACGCGATCGTTTGTCGCCGGATCGCATTCGCACCTGACGCATGTTCACGTGATTCGACGAATGGCTGATCAGGATAAACATTCAGCCCTTTGCTGTCGTCCATTCCAATCGGCGGCAAGGCTGAACCCAGCAGGCCAAGCGCATTTATCTCCAGCGTACGACTAAAGGAATCGCCCGCTACAATCTGCTCAGGCTCTACATCCCAGGTTTCCGACAGAGAAAACTCCGTAGCGGGCAACCAGATATCGCCGGTGAAGCTGGCAGGAGGTTGTTTGACCTGAATGGTGACCGGCCCGGAGCTTTCCCGTATTCTAACGCGGCGGCGTTTGCGAGAATCGATCATCATGCCGTTGAAGGTTTGGGGGGCAATGACCAGTTCGCCGCTTTTTTGAGGAAATAAAAGATACTGGCGTTCTCGAACCTCGTAGCGCTGGTTATAGGCCATTCGATAGTATTTTCGGGTTTCGCCCAGGGTTTCAATAATGGCATCGTTGGATTCAGGTACGCTCAAATCACCGCCCGCCAGATTGTCGGCCGCATAAAGCCGGATCGTATAAAGTACTTGTTCCTGTACGTACGCCTGGTGCTTGTCGACTTCGGTTTCGATAAATACCCGAGGAGGATTACTCGCGTCTGTTGGTGCTTTACCTTTGACAACGCTGACTTGAATCGGCTTGGATTCGGCATTTTTGTAAACAGCTTTTGGAATCGTCAGTGTACCGGACCGTTTAGGTGCTAGCGTATAGGTCCAGGTGACCTGGGCCTGAGTCTCCCCATTGATCGACTGCATATTATATTTTTGCTGTTGATCCAGAATGTCGAAATCTTTCTCAAGCCCGATAATTTCGGGCGCCTGAATCTGGTTGCGACCAAAGTTCATTAGCCCGTTAAAACTGAACTCCATATCAATATCGCCAATGACCAGCAGGTTCAACGTGTCTGTCTCGTAAATTTTGTTACGATCGATGCTTGCGCTTAACGTTGTTTCAGCATGACTGGACACCGCCAGTGTCATTGTGACCCACGTGACGATCGCTAATAATACCCTTACCATAAAGGCTCACCTTGTTCGCGAGATTGGCGATTTCGTTCTCTCGCCTGTTGTTCAAATTTACGCCTGAGCAAACCTCCGGGGTCATCCGGGACGCGGCGCATCCATTGTTCGTAGGATTGTTTTTCTTCTTCACTTAGCGGTTCTGGCATGGCTTCAGCTTGGCCCTGCTGTGTCTGTGCTTGCTCAGAAGGTTGTCGCTCTTGAGATGACTCTTCGGCATTTTTTTGTTGTTCGTCTTGTTCAGATTCTGAATCTTGTTTTTGTTGATCAGATTGTTGGTCAGATTGTTGCTCGGAGTTTTGGTCACTGCTCTGGTCAGATTGCTCTGAAGGCGACTGTTGCTGATCCTGTTGTTGCCCGTTTTGCTGAGAAGAATCCTGATTCTGATCACCTTGTTGTTGCTCTTGCTGACTCTGATCCGATTGTTCGTTTTGTGAATCAGACTGCGACTGTTGATCTTTTTGTTGTTCTTGTTGTTCCATAAATTCCATTATGCGTTGTTTGTTGTACAGGGCATCTTCATGCTCTGAATTTTTTTCTAGCGCGTCATCGTAGGCGTCCAGCGCTTCCTTGAATTTCTGCTGGTAGGCGAGGGCGTTACCCCGGTTGTAATGGTCGTCGTCAGAGTCGAGTTGTTGATAGTGTTCGCTGGCCTGTTCATATTGTTTTGCCTTGAATAGCGCATGGGCCTTGTTTGCGGGCGCTTCAAATGTTTCGGCGGCAAGTTCATTCTGACCCTGATTCAAATAATCCTGTGCCTGTTGGTCCTTGGTGCGCCACAAGTCATCCCAATCAAAAGCAAAGCTGCTATCGACCGGAATGAAAAAAAGCGCCAACACGATAATGACACCTTGTCGGTGTGCGGCAAGCACTAGAGGAATAATCAATACCAGCAGCAGATAGCCCATGTCTTCCCAGGTATCGAAACGCTGATCAATGCTTTTTTCCGAATCGTCACGCTGTTGCGTTTTACTGCCTTCGATGTCCAGCGCAATCAGGTCCTGATCATCCAGACTCATGGGGCGCATTTGTCCACCATTGGCACTGGCCAGCGCCTTTAAACGATTAAAGTCTGTTTTCGGAATGACCACGCGATCACCATCTTTCAGATAACCTCTTTCTGGTAGATTGATTGGGCCGCCAGCCGCGGTTCCTGCAGCCAATATGCTTAAGCTGGTATTGCGACCTTCAAGGGCTTCGTTGATTTTATTCAGCTGATGTTCTTCGACACCATCACCCAGTAAGATAATTCGCCCTTGCGTCGCCTTGCCTTGCTCCAGTAATTGCAAAGCCTGTTCAACAGCGAGCTCGGGGCGACTACCAATGACCGGCATGATAAACGGATCGAGTGCTGGCAAATTCGCAATAATCGTTTTGGTGTCGTCGGTCAAAGGCGTCACAACATGGCTGTCGCCTGAAAAGACAATCAGCGCCGTATTGCCTTCTTTTCTGAGCTTTAACAAATCTTGTAGTTTCTGTTTGGTGCGTATTAGTCGGTTTGGGGCAGCGTCCGTTGCCAGCATTGACAACGATAGATCCAGTATTACCACCATATTGTCAGTGACTTTAATCACAGGCTGAGGTTTTTCCTGCCAGCTGGGTCCCGCCATTGAGAAGAGTCCAAGTGCCAGCACCCATAGTATGACCGCGTGGAACTGATGTTTACTTTGTTGTTTGTCTGTCGGTGTTAAGTGTTTCAGCAACTGCGGGTCAATGGCGCTGGCCCAGTCACTGCCGGCCAATGCGCGTTTTCTCAGTGCTATCCAGATCACAGGTAACCCGATCAGACCGAACAGCCAAACCGGACGGAGAAAATGAAACTGAGAAAATGCGTCAAAAAAGC
>Ga0316207_10005653_pt1 | contig 10267 bp, 11 predicted proteins | sample 6weekpyrite_MG_FD_204943 | JGI IMG/M metagenome (GOLD analysis project Ga0316207, IMG submission 204943) | Microbial mat bacterial communities from mineral coupon in-situ incubated in ocean water Damariscotta River, Maine, United States -... | ecosystem: Environmental > Aquatic > Marine >...
ACGCTCTGGATCGTTGCCGGCACGGGAGGCCACTAGCATGTTCGGCGGTACAGAAGCCTCAATTTCAATCCTGACCTTTGCACCCGCTATCGGTGCTTTGATCATCGCGCTTTTCCGTTTCACCTCACGGGCAGAAGATCAAGCGCTGATTGACCAAAATTCGCGCGGCGTTGCCTTGGCCACGACATTGGCAACCCTGTTGGGTTCCGTCATCATGTTGTGGGAATTTGATACCTCAATTGCCGGTTTCCAGTTTGTCCATGAAGTGACCTGGCTGGAAAGTGTCGGTTTGGGGTATCGGATGGGTGTGGACGGTATTTCCATACTCTTCATCGTACTGACGGCAGCCTTGATGCCCTTGTGTATCCTGGCGTCCAAATCGATCAAAAAACGCGTAGCTGATTACATGATTGCTTTCCTGCTTTTGGAAACAATGATGATCGGTGTTTTCACCTCACTCGATCTGGTCCTGTTCTACATCTTCTTTGAAGGCGGGTTGATCCCGATGTTCCTTCTCATCGGTGTCTGGGGCGGTCAAAACCGGGTCTATGCGGCATTCAAATTCTTCCTCTACACGCTGATCGGCTCTGTGCTTATGCTGGTGGCCATGATCTTCATGTTCCAGCAGGCAGGCTCTACAGATATCCGCGTCTTGCTGGACACTGAATTCGGTAGAGACGCCCAGACATGGCTGTGGTTGGCCTTCTTTGCCTCCTTTGCAGTGAAAATGCCGATGTGGCCGGTTCACACCTGGCTTCCAGATGCACACGTTCAGGCCCCGACAGCCGGTTCTGTGATTTTGGCCGGCGTCTTGTTGAAAATGGGCGGTTATGGCTTCTTGCGCTTTTCATTGCCGATGTTTCCTCACGCCAGTGATTATTTCGCACCGATGGTTTTTGTCATGTCGATCATTGCCATCGCTTACACATCCCTGGTGGCTTTCCGACAAACCGATATCAAGAAACTGATTGCGTATTCATCCGTGGCCCATATGGGTTTTGTCACGATGGGTTTGTTCGCGATGAATTCTCTTGGCGTTCAGGGAGCGATCTATCAAATGATCTCCCATGGCGTAATCTCAAGTGCGCTCTTCCTGTGTGTCGGTGTCATCTATGATCGCATGCATACGCGTGAAATTGCCTTTTATGGTGGGCTGGTTCACAGAATGCCTGTTTTTGCGGCGATTTTTGGTCTGTTCACAATGGCCAATGTCGGTCTACCGGGCACGTCAGGCTTTGTTGGCGAAATCATGACCTTGATCGGTGCCTTCCAGGTGGATTGGTGGATCGCAACAGGGGCGGCTGTCGGCCTTGTCCTGTCAGCGGTCTATATGCTGACGGTTTATCGCAATGTTGTCTTTGGTGAGATGACCAATCCGAAGCTTGAAAACATATCCGATCTGAATGGTAATGAGTGGATCATCTTCATTCCGCTGATTATTGCAGCACTGGTTCTGGGTGTGTTTTCAACCCTGATAACCGATGTGACAGCGGCTTCGGTTGAAGCCTTGATATCCAACTATAACGCGGCCTTGTCCGCACCAGCTCAGTAAGGGGCGCGTTATGACACCGGACATACTGACCAACCAGATTTCACTTCTGATCCCAGAAATCCTGCTTGCTTGCGGAGCCATGGCGCTTCTCATGGTAGGGGTATTCACCAAGGGTGAGGGGGCAAACCGGCTGATTTCAGCCCTGACCATCGCGCTCTTGATTGGAGCCGCTTTGGCGGCGCTGTTCCTGACTGGCGGTGATGGTGAAGCTTTTGGCGGAGCCTTTGTTTTCGACTCCATGGCGATGTTTGCCAAGGTCGCGATTACGCTTTCAGCGGCCCTCGCTCTATTGCTGGCCATGCCGTATCTGGAAGCAGAACGCTTGGCCAAGTTCGAGTTTCAGATATTGGTCGCGCTTGCCGTCACCGGCATGGTGATGATGGTTTCTGCCAATGATTTGATCTCCATGTATATGGGCGTTGAGCTGCAATCTTTGGCGCTTTACGTGCTGGCGGCCTTCAACCGGGACAGTTTGCGCGCCTCGGAAGCCGGGCTGAAATATTTCGTGCTCGGCGCTCTGTCTTCCGGCTTGCTGCTCTATGGGGCCTCCCTGATCTATGGGTTCACAGGTGCCACCGGCTTCAATGAAATTGCCATTGCTGTAGCGGACGGACCTTCGGTTGGTGTTATCTTCGGCATGGTCTTTGTGATCTGTGGATTGGCCTTTAAAATCTCGGCCGCGCCTTTCCATATGTGGACACCGGATGTGTATGAAGGCTCCCCAACACCGGTGACAGCTTTCTTCGCCACAGCGCCCAAATTTGCCGCTGTCATTTTGCTGGCCCGTGTTCTGCTTGAGCCTTTTGGCACCATGGTTGATCAGTGGCGCGATGTGATCTGGATTGCCGCGGTTCTGTCCATGGCTGTGGGCGCTTTTGGGGCGCTGACCCAGCAAAATATCAAACGCCTGATGGCATATTCCTCCATTGGTAATATGGGCTATGCCCTGGTTGCGATTGCTGCGGCCAGCCAAACCGGTATCTGGGCCTTGCTGGTCTTCATGTCGCTCTATGTGATCTCGGTGATCGGTACTTTCGGGGCTGTTTTGTCAATGCGCACTCGTGAGGGCATGGTCGAGCAGATTGATGATTTGGCCGGGATTGCCCAGCGCAATCCGGGACTTGGCTGGTCTTTGACCGCCTTGATGTTCTCGATTGGCGGTTTGCCGTTCTTGGTCGGTTTCTTCGGCAAGTTCTTTGTCCTGTACGCTGCGGTACAATCGGGCTTGATTATTCTGGCTGTCTTGGCTGTTTTGTTCAGTGTGGTCAGTGCGGCGTATTATCTGCGCATCGTCAAAGTGATGTGGTTTGATGAGGGTGAAGTTGAATTTGTTGCTGCACCCATAAGCATTTACTGGGTGACGCGCATTGCCGGGCTTTCAACGATTGTCCTGCTTCCGGTATTGGGATGGCTAATTTTCCGTGCCGTGAATGTCGGCACGGCGCTTCTATAAATTTGACCAGTGCTCCTCCACGCATCGACTGGCTGACCGAGACAAATTCAACCAATGAAGATGCGCGTTTGCGGGCTGAAGCCGGTGAGCGTGGGCCGTTATGGATCGCCGCCAAGCGCCAAACCGCCGGTCGCGGACGTCGCGGTCGGTCTTGGCTGGGGCTGGAGGGAAACCTGTTTACCACGGGTTTGTACACGGTGCAGGCGGGGCCTGGACGGGCTGCCGAGCTGTCGTTTGTGGCCGCCTTGGCGGTTGCCGCTGTGTGCGATCATGCCCTTTCTGATCCTTACCGTACCCGGCTGAAATGGCCCAATGATGTGATGGTCGATGGCCGCAAGGTCAGCGGTATCCTGTTGGAATCCGGTCCGGCCAAAGGCGGCGGGCTGTGGCTGGCGATTGGCATCGGTATCAATCTGGCCGCTGCTCCAGACGATGTTGAACGCCCGGCGACAAGTCTGGCCAGTTCAGATCAGGCTCTGACACCAGAACAGGCCCTGGAGATATTGATCGACAGTTTTGAAACATATCGGCTTCGTTGGCTTCAGGACGGGTTCGGCCCAATCCGTGACGCCTGGCTTGCGCGCGCTTATGGTCTGGGTGAGCGCTGTGAAGCGAGACTGACGGGTGAGACGATTAGCGGTACATTCGCCGATCTTGGCCCGGATGGTGCGCTGCGACTGGACTTGGATGGCGGTGGCAGGCGGTATATCTCGGCAGGTGATGTGTTTTTCCCGGCATCGGATGAGTGAGACCAAGCATGCTGCTAGCGATTGATTGCGGAAATACCAATACGCTGTTTGCTATCCATGATGGCACGGATTGGCGAGCCCAATGGCGCTCGGGCACGGATTCAACCCGCACAGCCGATGAGCATGCCGTCTGGCTGTCCCAATTGATGGGCCTTCAAGGGCTCAGTTTCGACGATATCAATTCCTGTGTCGTTTCAACGGTGGTACCGCAAGCCCTGTTCAATTTGCGCAATCTGTCGCGACGTTATCTGGATTGTGAGCCGCTTATTGTTGGCGAGCCGGGCGTCAAACTGAATATCGACATTCATCTGGAACGCCCGCGCGATGCGGGTGCTGACCGCTTGGTCAACGCCATTGGCTGTCGGTCAAAATATGATGGTGATCTGATCATTATTGATAGCGGCACGGCGACGACCTTTGATGTGATCTCAGCAGATGGGGCTTTTGAGGGCGGCATTATTGCTCCGGGGATCAATCTGTCGATGCAAGCCCTTCATGGGGCCGCAGCCAAATTGCCCAAAGTGGCTATTGCCAAACCCGAGCATGTGATGGGCCGTGATACGGTCTCGGCCATGCAGTCGGGTGTGTTCTGGGGCTATATCGATCTGATCGACGGGCTGGTGGCCCGCCTGAAGCAAGAGCGCGGCGTACCGATGACGGTGGTCGCCACGGGCGGGGTGGTATCCCTGTTTGAAGGCGCGTCCAATACAATTGACCATTACGACCCGGATCTGACCATTCGGGGCCTTTATGAAATCTGGAAATTAAACGGCGGTACTTCGTGAGCGATAGCCTTATATTCCTGCCTCTGGGCGGGTCCGATGAAATCGGAATGAATTTGAACCTCTATGGCTATGGGCCGGAAGAGGATCGCAAATGGATCATCGTCGATTGCGGGGTCACTTTTGGTGATCTGGCCACGCCGGGCGTTGATCTGATTATGCCCGATCCGCAATTTATCGAGGAATATGCCAGCGATGTTCTGGCCATTGTCCTGACCCATGCCCATGAAGACCATATGGGGGCGGTGGCGCATTTGTGGAAGCGCTTTGGCTGCCCGATTTATGCAACGCCCTTTACCTCTTGGTTGGTGCGGGATCGTTTGTCAGAACATGGCCTGTTGAAGCAAGCTGAAGTGAACGAAATTTCGCTCGATAGCCGTTTCCAACTGGGCCCGTTTGATCTTGAGCTGATCACGCTGACCCATTCCATCCCCGAGCCCAATGGCATCGCCATTCGCACTCCGGCGGGCATTGTGCTTCACACAGGCGATTGGAAAATCGATCCCGATCCGGTGCTGGGTGAAACCACGGATATCTCCAAGCTGACGGCTTTGGGTGATGAGGGCGTTCTGGCCATGGTGTGTGACAGCACCAATGTGTTCTCTGAAGGCGTGGCAGGCTCTGAAGCCGATGTGCGGGAAGAATTGATCAAGGTCGTCGGTGAACAGAAGGGCAAGGTGGCCATCGCCGCTTTTGCATCCAATGTTGCGCGCCTGTCCTCAGCCATTGCCGCGGCTGAAGCCAATGGACGCCGGGTGTGCCTCGTTGGGCGGTCGATGTTTCGCATGACATCCGCGGCCAAGGCCGTGGGCGTGTTGCATAATATTGAGCCGTTTGTCGCCATGGAAGAAGCGGCGCATTTTCCCAATGATAAAATCTTGTATCTGTGTACCGGCAGTCAGGGAGAAGCACGGGCGGCCCTGTCACGCATTGCCGAAGGGTCTCACCGGCATGTGTCCTTGAAAAATGGCGACACGGTGATTTTTTCCAGCCGGGTTATTCCGGGCAATGAGATCGGCATTTTTGAATTGCAAAACCGCCTGGCTGAAGCTGGTGTCGAGATCATCACCGAGCGCGATAGGCCTATTCATGTTTCGGGGCATCCTTGCCGCGATGAATTGGCGCAAATGTATGCTTGGGCCAAGCCCAAAATCGCCATCCCGGTGCATGGGGAGCGTCGTCATTTGATGGAGCACGCCGTCTTCGCCAAAAGCCTGCAAGTGCCGCATACGATCTCCGTGCGCAATGGCGATATGGTGGAGCTGCGTGCTGATGGCGGCGGATCTATCATCGATGAAGTGCCGTCCGGGCGTTTGCATCTCGATGGCAAATTTCTCACCGATGCCAATGCAATTTCCATGAGGGAGCGTCGCAAGCTGGCCTGGGGCGGTCATGTATCGGTCTCGATGGCGATCAATGAACGCGGCGAGCTTCAGGCTGGGCCAGATATCAAATCGGTTGGCTTGCCCGATGTGGAAGCTTTTCCGCTCGATGCGTTTCAGGAATCCCTGGCCAATGCCGCTGAAGAGCGGTTTGACAATCTGTCCGGCCCCGAGCGCCGCGATGAGGAAACCGTTGAAGAAGAGGTGCGCATCGCACTTCGCCGTGAATGCATGCGCATCTGGGGCAAAAAGCCCATTGTCGATGCCATTGTGCTGACTGTTTAGGGAGCAAACCAGATGAAAATCGGACGTTTGAACCATGTGGGTGTGGCTGTGCCGGATATTGAAGCCGCCAAGAAAACCTATGCGGATCTTTACGGGGCTTGCAAAGCGACAGAGACAAAAGACTTTGCCCATCTGGGCGTGAAAGTGGCGTTTGTTTCGCTGGAAAATTCCGAGATAGAGCTTTTGGAGCCTCTGGGCGATGCCAGCCCGGTGCACAAATTCCTCGAACGCAATCCCAAGGGTGGCCAGCATCATCTTTGCTTTGAAGTGCCTGATATTATTGCGGCACGGGATGATATGGTTGCAAAGGGCGCGACGGTTTTAGGTACAGGCGAGCCCTATGTCGGAGCGCATGGCGTTCCGGTGATCTTCATCCATCCCAAGGACAGTCATGGCCAACTGATCGAGCTGATGCAGGAGCCGGGCGCATGATGATGAAGATATTGCGCGCGCTGCCTGTCGCCTTGGTCGTAATCGCTTGGTTCTCACAAATGCTGATCCGCGATGGCGGGGTGGGCGTGGTCAATGGTCTTGTCGTGTTCATCATGATCTGGTGGCTGACCTTATTCATGATGCTGCCCATCGGCATTCGCTCCCAGGAAGAGGAGGGTGATGTGGTCGAGGGCTCAGAGCCGGGCGCACCCATCTCTCCCATGCTGGCCCGCAAAGCCTGGTGGACGACGATTGTCGCCTCCCTGTTTTGGCTGGTCTATTTCGTCATCACCGAGAGCGGCATGCTGGACGACTGGTTTGCCGGAATGAGCTATCAGGGGTGAGGAATTTCGGCTCAGGTGAAACTCGATTGGGTCTCACGTTGAGCAAGTTTTGTGGCACTAAAACCTAAGTATTGAGGCAAATCAGACAATCGTGCCTGTCCTGATGTTTTAATGAACCGTAGGGCCAGTATCGTTTTGGGTGGCGATATTTTATCACCCGGCCTGCGCCTTACAGCGCTTGACATCACAGCTTTCGGAATAGAGTGTTCTCATTTTGTTCCGAGGATGATCGGTCGTGCGCAAACCGGACGCCATAGAGAGTTTGTATCTCGATTTTGACGGGTTTTTTGCCAGTGTTGAACAGCAGGCGCGTCCGGCCTTGCGTGGTCGTCCGGTCGGGGTTGCCCCGTTTTCCGGCACCATACACACGATTTGTATTGCGGTTTCAAAGGAGGCCAAGGCGGCGGGGGTAAAGACAGGAACATCCCTGCGTGAGGCACGGGAGCTGTGCCCTGACATCGTTTTTCAGACCCAGACGCCGGAATTATACATGCGGGCCCACCATGCCCTGTTTGCCGCGATTGAAACCGTTATTCCCGTTGACGGGGTGTGCTCGATTGACGAATTGGCAGCACGGGTTAGCGGGCATTGGCAGGATGAGCCGGAAAAGCTGGGCGAGGCGATCAAACAGGCCATTCGTGAGGACGTTGGGCCTTATATCACGGCGTCCATCGGCATGGCGGCCAATCGCCAGATCGCCAAGATGATTTGCAAATGGGACAAGCCGGACGGGGTCACCGTGCTGCACCCGGATGATATGCCCGGCGGATTGTTGGAAATGGATTTTGATGATGTGCCGGGGATTGGTCGACGTATGCGTAAGCGTCTGGCGCAATGCGGTATTTTCGACATGCCGGCTTTGTGGAATGCACAAGCCAAGCATTTGCGCAAAATCTGGGGTTCGGTCGCGGGGGAGCGGTTTTGGTATTTGTTGCACGGTTATGATGTGCCGGGCGAGGGGACAAAACGCGGCATGTTTGGCCATGGCCGGGTGTTGCCGCCCAGCCATCGCCAGCTTTCAGAGGCCCGTAAATATTCAACTTTTCTGCTTTTGAAGGCCGCGCGGCGGATGCGCACGGAAAATTATCGGGCCGGGAAGATTTGTTTGTGGCTGTCGGGCAAGACCTGCGGCTGGTCGGGCACGGAGACTCTGGCGCTGGTCAAGGATGATCAGGCGTGTTTGAGGGGTCTGGAGGCGCTCTGGACACGCGCTGAGGCGGCGTTGCCGCGCGGTGTGCGCATTGTCCGGCTGGGTGTGGTGCTCCAGGATTTGTGGAAGGGCGAACGTCAGCTCAACATGTTTTTATCCGATGATGGCGAGCGCCAGCGCTGGGAGACGATCACCGACACGCTGGATGCGATCAATGAGCGCTATGACCGGACTTTGGTGTCGGTCGGCCCGCTACAGCCGCCACCGGGTCAATATGCCGGGGCGAAAATCGCCTTTACCCGCATCCCTGATTTTCGGGATTTCACCTGATGGAAGAGCTGCAGCTACACGATTTGTGTGAGGGTGATTTTCGCTATGTCGTCACCTGTCCGCATTGCGATTACCGGGCCTCGTTATTACTGGTCAAAAAGCCGCCGACGGGCGCACAGCGCCGCAATCGCGGTGTGTTGGTTTTAACGCGCGATAATCGCTATTGGACGGTACGCGATATCGCCAAACATTTGCGCTGTTCTCGGTGTAAGAAGTGGTTGTTGGCGGGTCTATCTGGCGAGCCGACAAAGGCGATGCTGTCCCGGCTTCTGCGCCGCGAACGGGTGAGCCGGTCGGTGATCGCCTTTCAGGGTGGATTGTTGTTTTCGGACACCAAGGGGGAATGAGGGTGGGCTGTTTGTTGTTGCACTGATTACTGATAGAGCTGATCAGGCCAATATTTTGTTCAGGAGATATGATTTTGAATGAAGCAATTGAATGCGTTTTGCCTCAGAGCGTTTGCACCACGTCAAGGGGAAACCCGCGGTGCGGCGGCTTTGCCGCCCTTAACGCAGGCAAAGCCTGAGGCCTTATTCCATCAAGATATTCAGGGTGCTGTTTGGGCGGAAGGGCATAATTTGTTTTTCCCCGCGCGTGTCGCGGGGGCTACCGGACTTTCCCGTCTTATCCTGATTGCCATGGCAGGTCCCGGAATTCGCGTCGCTCCTCCGGGAAAAAAGAGGGCATATGGCGCGGTTGTCCCCACTCGGTCCACTGCCATTTAGCAAGAAACGGGTCGCGGGCGACAAACCGACCTGTCATGGATGATCTCTAACCGAGGAGAATTCCATGTCGTTTCAAGTATCCGCACTCTGCCCAGCACAATTCCAACCACTTTTTGAGCTCACAGACGCGCAATTAGCCGAAAAAGGAATGTCGCGCGTTATCGTTGATTCTGATTTTGGTTATCCGGACCGGGTCACGCTTGAAGACGCCAAGATCGGTGATGAACTGATCCTGCTCAATTATGAGCATCAACCCGCAGCCACGGCCTATAAAGCGAGTGGACCGGTTTTCGTGAGCCAGGGTAAGTCGGCGCAATTGAGCCCAGGCGAAATTCCTCAAAGCTTTGCCAAAAGACCCTTGTCACTTCGGGCCTATGATGATCAGGGCATGATGGTGGATGCCAAGCTGATTGATGGCCAGACATTCGGGGATACGATTAAGGCCCTGTTTGGCCCGAACGGTGTTGCCTATATCCATGTTCATTTTGCCTTGCGCGGTTGTTTTGCCGGGCGGGTTGAGCGCGCTTATGTGTGATGGGCGCATTGGCTGGCTTGTTTTCCCTATCGAACGCGGTCTAATGAAGGGTGTGACAAGCTGATTGGACCAAACTGATGCGCCTTTCCCGCTACTTCCTTCCCATCATGAAGGAAACCCCTTCAGACGCCGAAATTGTCTCGCATCAATTGATGCTGCGGGCCGGTATGATCCGTCAGCAATCGGCCGGGATTTATTCCTGGTTGCCTCTGGGCCACAAGGTTTTGAAAAAGATCGAACAGATCGTTCGTGAAGAACAGGATCGGGCCGGGGCGGTTGAAATGTTGATGCCGACGATCCAACCGGCGGATTTATGGCGTGAAAGCGGGCGCTATGATGATTATGGCGACGAGATGCTGCGCATCACCGATCGTCATGAACGCGATATGTTGTTTGGGCCGACCAATGAGGAAATGATCACCGATATTTTCCGTGCTTATTGCCGGTCCTACAAGGATGTGCCCAAGCTTTTATATCATATCCAGTGGAAGTTTCGCGATGAGCGGCGGCCACGTTTTGGCATTATGCGCGGGCGCGAATTCCTGATA
>Ga0316207_10005655_pt1 | contig 10265 bp, 10 predicted proteins | sample 6weekpyrite_MG_FD_204943 | JGI IMG/M metagenome (GOLD analysis project Ga0316207, IMG submission 204943) | Microbial mat bacterial communities from mineral coupon in-situ incubated in ocean water Damariscotta River, Maine, United States -... | ecosystem: Environmental > Aquatic > Marine >...
GCCGCTTTGCTGACCACAAGCTCGACGGCGCCGAAAGCCTCCGCACCAAGCGCAGAGGCGATATCTTTCACCGAATATGACATGTCGTCCCCCAGGATCACCGATATAGTGCCAGATTTAAACCTGAACCGCGCCAAGAGCCACCCCTTCCCTGCGGGCCCGTACCGGTCAGACCGCAGCGGACAGGCCCGAACTGCGCAAAGGGAAAGCCGCACCCGGCGCCGGTGAAAGGACAGCATTGGCCGCGCAGGCCCGTCGGACGCATACAAACCGATACATCTGGCACCCCGCGTCAGCCGATAGGCTGGTTCCGGCGCAATCACGTGTCTTTTCATAGGTTTGCAGGGGTTTCCGCCCGGGGCAAAGATGGGTTTTGAACCCGCCCGGTGATGTGACATTGAATCCTCAATGACACATCTGCGCAAAATCTCGCCAATTTCCCACTTGTTAAGAGGAAAATCCTAAACAGGTCTTGGTCAACGATTCGAAATATGCAATATAACCTTCACATCTGGGGAGATGTGGGCAACGAGCCATTGTAGAATGGCAAAGTAAGTCGGGCGACGGGACAGGCACGAAACACATGAAAAATAAGAACTCCTCTGGGTTAACCAGGCGTGGACTATTGGGAGCATTTGCAGCAACAGCAGTCGCTGCCGCCCCGACCTACTCAAATGCAGCAGGCCTTTTGCGCGGCGCAGGCGATATCCGCCGCATCGGGATGTATTCCGGTCGTACAGGTGAACGGTTGGAAACAATCTATTGGATCGAAGGTGAATATATCGCCGAAGCGATCCGCGAAATTAACGTACATATGCGCGACTGGCGCACGGGCGAAGCTGTCCAGATCGACACGCGGACGATCGACATCATGTCCGCCTCGCTGAAACTGCTGGACACCTCAGAGCCGTATCTGTTGTTGTCTGGCTATCGGTCCCCGCAAACCAACCGTATGTTACGGTCGAGAAACCGGGGCGTTGCACGCAATTCATTGCACATGAGCGGCCAGGCCGCTGACCTGCGCCTGTCCGGCCGTTCCACCGCCCAAATTGCGAGCGCTGCGATCGCCTGCCGTGCCGGTGGCGTCGGGCGCTACAACGGATCCAACTTTGTCCATATGGACTCTGGCCCGATCCGCACCTGGCGCGGCTGAACAACACCGGGTGATCAGTCCAGAATGACGGGCGATGCCCCGGTCTGCAAATTCGCGCGGGCAGCATCCTTGATGATATCCGACAGACGCTCGAACATGCCCGTCGTCGCCGCCCGCCGCCACACCAGACCAACGGACCGCATCACCGCACTGCGCCGGAACGGACGGACCGTCACATTGCTGCTGCGGCTGTCAATTTCGGACAATGCGTATAGCCGGGGCAGGAACGCAACACCCATGCCCATCCCGACCATCTGCCTAATCGCATCAAGACTTGTGCCTTCATAGTCGCGCGCAATCATGCCGCCGTGCTGCTGACACAGGGCTGCAATCTGTGCATGCATTGCATAGTCCGGCCCAAGCGACAGCACGGTCAGATCAAGAATATCCGCCTCTGTCACCTCGGCCCTGGCCGTCAGCGGATGGTCATCCGGCATCGCCAGCAGCAGCGGTTCACGAAACAGGCGCCGGGTCGTCAGATCGGCACCGCCTTCGGGCAGTTGGGTCAGGATGACATCAAGGCTACCTGCCAGCAACTCGCCCCGCAGGTCGCGCGGAACGACCTCGCGAATATAGAGGCGCAGATCGGGGTATTCCGCATGCAGGCGTTCGACGACATATGGCATCAGATAAGGCCCGATTGTGGGTGTGGTTCCCAGACGAATGGTGCCTGCCAGGCCGGTCTGTAGCGATGCGGTCAGGTCGATGATCCCGCGCGCCTCATCCACAATCCGGGCAGCCCGCGCGACCACCTCGCGCCCCTCGGGGGTCAGCGTGACCGGCCCCCGCCCCCGTTCAACAAGCCGCACGCCAAGCATGTCCTCAAGGTTGCTGATTTGCAGGCTGAGAGAGGGCTGAGAGATCCCCATTGCTTCAGCCGCCTTGCGGAAGTGCCGGACCTCGGAGAGGGCCACAAGATAGCGCATCTGGCGCATACTGGGGAGCTTGTTCACACGATCACCATGAGATAGGAATTTCCTATTGAATCTTTCTGTTTCATTGCCTTCCTTACATTATCTGAAGGGTTACATCCAGTTTCAGCTTGGCGATAGAGAAACCTGTACTGGGGGTAGACATCGTGCGAGTGGGCATTGTTTTCTGAGGACCGCATGCAAAGATTCAAGAATATCCTCGTCGCTTGCGACGCCCAAAGTGACAGCAAGCCTGCGCTTGAGCGCGCAATCAGCCTGGCCAGGGCCAACGCCGCTGGGGTAACCCTGCTTGATGTGATTGATGCGGCCCCAGGTGAGCTGAACCGATTGTTTGCAGGCTTGCCGGGCACCCGGTCGGCGGAAATCGCCGATCAGGTCCGTCACTATCACAAAAGCAAACTTGATGAGTTGGCCGCGCGGTTCAAGGCAGAAGGTATCCCCGTCACTGTGACCGTGCTGGAGGGGACGGCCTTTCTTGAAATCATCCGCCACGTCATCCGCGCGGGCAACGATCTTGTCATCAAGGCGGTCAGCGCCAAGGGCACATCCACCGGATTGTTCTCTCGGGGGTACGATCTGCATCTGCTGCGCAAATGCCCCTGCCCGGTCTGGATGGTCAAAGACACAGACGGTGCTGCCGCAGGACGCATTCTGGCGGCCGTTGACCCTGATCCCGACGACCCGATACGGCAGGGATTGAACACGCAGGTGATGGAAATGGCGTCCAGCCTGTCCGAGGCCGATGGCGCGCAATTGCATATTGTGAATGTCTGGCGGCTTCAGGAAGAACAGGCCCTGCGCAGCGGGCGGCTTCACGTCGAACCAGCCGAGATTGACCGGATCATTGACCAAGAGCGCGTCAAAAGCAAAACGCGACTAGACAAATTGCTGGCGAATTTCCCGGCAGGCCGCGTTCAGCGATCCTTGCATCATATCAAAGGTTTGGCCGGTGATATCATTCCTGCCTACGCCGCTGAACACGGCATTGACACGATCGTGATGGGGACAGTTGGGCGCACCGGTATTTCGGGTCTGTTCATCGGCAACACCGCCGAAGAGATCCTCAACGCGGTCAACTGCTCGGTGATTGCTGTGAAACCACCGGGGTTTGTCTCGCCTGTTGCGACCGACCTTACGGGCGCGAGCTCTTAACCAAGCACCTCACTTTTGCAGACCCGGATTACCACATTGGACACTTCAACGCCGCCTCGCTGGATGACGCCCGCTGGCTTGCTTCCTGTCATCGTCGCCGGCGGTTTGTTTGCGTGGTTTGCGCAAATGGTCCCGGTCATCGCCGCTGGTGAAACACTGCGGTTTGTCTGGGAATGGGTGCCCAGCCTTGGCGTTAACGTCAGCTTTTCTGTCGACGGGCTAAGCCTGACCTTTGCGCTCTTGATCACCGGGATCGGAGCGCTGGTGATGCTTTATTCCGCAAGCTATCTGGCCGGACATCTGCATCAGGCCCGTTTTTCGCTGTTCCTGACCAGTTTCATGCTGGCAATGCTTGGATTAGTTTTGGCGGATAACCTTTTGGTATTGTTTGTGTTCTGGGAACTGACGACGATCACATCCTATCTGTTGATCGGCTTCAACCATGACAAGGCCAAGGCCCGCCGTTCGGCCTTGCAGGCATTGCTGGTGACGGCGATTGGGGGGTTGGCCTTGCTGGCGGGCATGATCCTGATCGGCACGACTGCCGGCACCTTTGAAATGTCACAGATCAATGCCATGCCCGGCGTCCTGAAAGACGATGTGATGTACCTGCCGATTGCCGTGCTTGTGCTGGCGGGTGCGTTCACGAAATCCGCGCAAATGCCCTTTCATTTCTGGCTGCCCAACGCGATGGCGGCCCCCACGCCTGTCAGCGCCTATCTGCATTCTGCTACGATGGTGAATGCAGGCGTCTATCTGATGGCCCGGCTGCATCCATCGCTTGCCGGAACGGAGTTCTGGCTGTGGACCCTGACGATTGCGGGTGCCGTCACGATGGTCTTTGCCTCGGTGATGGCGCTGCGCCAGACCGACCTGAAGCTGGCGCTGGCTTATACGACGCTGATGGCGTTGGGCGCGCTGACATTGCTGCTGGGCAATGAGGGGGTCTATGCGATCACCGCCGCCGCCACCTTTCTGATCGTCCATTCGCTTTACAAGGCGGCGCTGTTTCTGGTCGTCGGTATCCTGGATGTGCAGACCGGCACGCACGAAGCCAACAAGCTGTTCGGAATGGCGCGGGCCATGCCAGTGACAGCTGCGGCTGCCGCAATTGCCGCATTTTCCATGGCAGGTTTTCCCCCATTCCTTGGCTTTATCAGCAAGGAGCTGAAATACTCCGGCGCGATTGCGGTCGCGTCAGAGCCTATCTTTGTGGCGGGGGCTCTTTTGATTGCCAGTGCCTTGATGGTCGCGGTCGCCGGGATCGTGTCGTTTCGCCCTTTCTGGAGCAGATCGGGCAAACCGATTGCCAACGTCACGGAAGCGCCCTGGCCGATGTTGGTCGGTCCTGTGGTTCTGGCCTCACTCGGCGCTCTCTTTGGCATTTTCCCTGACATTCTGGCGACATTGCTTGTGAACCCCACGGTTGCCTCGATCCTTGGCGATACTGAACCGGCAAAAGACCTGAAGCTTTGGGCGGGCGTGAACCTGCCGCTGTTTTTGAGCATCGCGACCTTCGTTCTGGGCTTTGCGATCTATGCGTTCAAGCTGCCGCTTCGGGCAGCGCTGATCAGGATGACGGACCGCAGCCCCAGTTTCGACCACGGTTGGGACAGGCTGTTGGCTGGCATTGCCGCCGGGTCGCGGGCGCTGACGGGGGTGATCCAGACAGGTGTTTTGCATCACTACATGATCGTCACTTTCGCAACCGCGCTGACTGCGCTGGCCCTCACGTTGTGGTTTCGCAGCACAGGGATTCCTGCCATCGGCATACCGCAAGTGGCAATCTGGGATTGGCTGGTTTTTGTGCTGGTCCTCTCAGGGTCTGTTCTGGTGCTGGTCACGCAATCGCGCATAGCCGCGATTGCCGGGCTGGGTGTTGTCGGTATCGGCATGGCAATGGTTTTCATCCTTTACAGCGCGCCGGATGTGGCAATCACCCAGCTTCTGGTCGAAACGCTTGTCGTTGTGCTGTTTGCCGCCGCAGCCCTGAAATTGCCCCGCCTCACGCCAGAGCCCTTTGCCAAACGCTGGCTGGATGCCCTGATTGCGCTGGGATTGGGAGGCGTGACGACGCTGATCCTGCTCAAGGTCACAAGCGGGCCGATTGATCGTGAACTCACCAGTTTCTTTGAAACCGCCAGTTGGCCCGAGGCCTATGGTCAGAACATCGTCAACGTGATCCTCGTGGATTTCCGCGCGCTGGATACCTTTGGAGAGATCGCGGTCGTGCTGATCGCGTCGATCAGCATCTTTGCCCTTCTGAAAGCCAGACCAGAGGGGGAGGAATAATGGATTCAGTCATTCTGCGGGCAGGCGCGCGCCTGCAAGCGGTGCTGCTCATGGTGTTTTCCGGCTATATGCTGCTGCGCGGACATAACGCCCCCGGCGGCGGGTTTATCGGCGGGCTGATCGCCGCGACCGGTTTCGTAGTTTATGCCATCGCCTGTGGCACCGCCGACGCGCGCAGGGCGCTGCGGTTTGATCCGGGCAGTATTGCCGGGGCTGGCCTCGGCATCGCATTGTTCGCGGGTGTCGTGGCGATGTTTCTGGGTGATGCGCTCTTTACCGGGCAATGGGTGTTCGTTGGGGCGACCGAGAGCTCAAAGGGCTGGCCGGTCTCGACGGTGCTTGTCTTTGATATCGGCGTTTATCTGGTGGTTCTCGGTGCCGTCCTGTCGATGACCTTTGCACTGGAAGAGGCTGTCTGATGGAACAGCTTCTATCTGTTCTGATCGGCATCCTTGTCGCTGCATCCGTTTACCTGATGCTGGCGCGCAACCTGCTGCGCTTTCTTTTCGGGCTGATCCTGCTGTCGAATGCCGCCAACCTGACGATCTTTGTCGCCGGTCGCCTGACGCCCGGCGCACCGCCACTGGTGCCCGATGGCATGGATGCACCTGTCGGCGATGTGGCCAATGCCTTGCCCCAAGCGCTGGTGCTGACCGCGATCGTCATCGGCTTTGGCCTTTTTGCCTTTGCCCTCATCCTTGCCTTCCGCGCCTATCAAAGCCTTGGCACCCTGAACACCGACGAGATGCGCGTCGCCGAACCTGAAGACCCTCATCCATGAGCTGGTATCTTACCTTTCCGCTGGTCATTCCCTTTGCGACTGCGATCACCGCGTATCTGCTGCGGTCGTCAACGCTGGGACACTGGGTGTCGATCATCGGATCGGGGCTGGGGCTGGTGGCCTCTGTCGCGCTGATGGGGGTGGTTTTTGACGCAGGCGTGGTGGCGGGGCAGATGGGCAACTGGCCCGCGCCCTTTGGGATCACGCTGGTGGCGGACCTTTTGTCGGCAGTGATGGTTCTGATTACGGCGATCACTGGATTTGCCGTGGCGATCTATGCTTTGGGAGACATCACGGAACGGCAGGCCAAACTGGGCTATCACGCGCTGTTCCAGATGCTGCTGGCGGGGGTGACGGGGGCCTTTCTGACAGGGGATTTGTTCAATCTCTATGTCTGGTTCGAGGTCATGTTGATCGCGTCCTTCGGTTTGCTGATCCTGCAGGGCGGCAAAGAGCAGATCGATGGCGGTGTGAAATACGTGGCGCTCAACCTGATCTCGACGATCCTGTTTCTGACCGGGATCGGCCTGCTTTACGGCATGACCGGGACGCTGAATTTTGCCGACCTTGCTGTGAAGGTCGAAACGGTTGAAAATCAGGGCCTGCTGACCGTGATCGCGATGATGTTCATGCTGGCCTTCGGGGTCAAGGCGGCGGTCTTTCCGCTTTTTTTCTGGCTGCCAGCGGCCTATCACACGCCCAGCTTTTCGGTCTCTGCCGTTTTTGCCGGGTTGCTGACCAAAGTCGGCGTCTATGCCTTGATCCGCACCTTCACACTGGTCTTTGACCAGGACGTCGGGCTGACCCATACGGTGCTGCTTTGGGTGGCCAGCCTGACCATGGTGATCGGGGTTCTGGGGGCTGCGGCGCAATCGGATTTCCGCAAGATCCTGTCGTTTCATATCATCAGTCAGATCGGTTACATGATCCTTGGATTGGCCCTGATGACCCCCCTCGCGCTGGCTGGCGCCGTGTTTTATCTGGTGCACCACATCATCGTGAAGGCCAACCTGTTCCTGATCGCGGGCATCACCAGCCGGCTGACCGGCGGGACCGAGGTCTACAAGATCGGCGGCCTTTACACATCCGCCCCCTTTCTTGCTATCCTGTTCCTGATTCCGGCGTTTTCGCTGGCCGGGTTCCCGCCGCTGTCGGGCTTTTGGGCAAAATACATCGTCGTCAAGGCTTCGCTGGATGCGCAGATGTGGGTTGTTGCCTTCATCGCGCTGGCTGTGGGCCTGATGACGATCTATTCCATGACCAAGATCTGGGCCGAAGCATTCTGGAAACCTCACCCCGCAGGGATCGAACCGGACCTCAGAGCGTTGCCGAACAAGACCGCGCAGATCATCCCGGTTGCGGGCCTTGCCGTGCTGACCATCATCATAGGTCTGAACCCAGACCCTTTCGTGGTTTTCGCGGAACGCGCGGCAGGCCAGTTGCTGGACCCGAGCGCCTATATCTCTGCTGTCCTGAGGACTGCACCATGAACCTGTTTCTTCTCAATCTGTTGCTGGCGGTGACCTGGGCCGGGCTTTGGGGCAGTTTCACGCTGACCCAGCTGGTCATCGGCTTTCACGTCGGCTTCGTCACGCTTTGGGTCGCCCAACCGCTTTTTGGGGGGACAAACGGGTATTTCCTGCGCGCCTACCGGGTGGTGAAACTGGTGTTGTTTTTTCTCTACGACCTTTGCGTTTCAAGCATTCATGTGGCCTTCGACGTGCTGACCCCAACGGATTACAGCAATCCGGCCATTCTTGAGATGCCGCTGGATGTGACATCCGACATTGAGATTTTGCTGGTTACGAACCTGATCTCGCTGACGCCTGGCACGCTCAGCCTTGATGTCACACCCGATCGCAAGACGCTGATCGTGCATGCGATGTTTGCCGATGACCCCCAGGAGGTGATCGCCGGGCTGAAGTCAGGCATGGAACGACTGGTCAAAGAGGTATTTAAGACATGACATCGGCAGGTTTCCTTGAACTGTCCATCTATGCAAGTTTCGTGATGGTCATGCTGTCGCTGGCCATTGCCTTTATCCGGCTGGCCAGGGGACCCACTCTCGCCGATCGCGTTGTGGCGCTCGATATGATGACGGTGACGATCATCGCGGTCTGCGGTGTCGCGGCTGTCGCCACCGGTGTTTACGCGCTGATTGATGTCGCACTGGTGCTGGCGCTGGTGGGGTTTCTGGCCACCGTGGCACTGGCGCGGTTTGCCGAACGACGCGATGCGCGGGCCGAGGAGGCCAGGGATGACTGATATCCTGACTGGCTTCTTTCTGCTTTCGGGTGGGTTCTTTGCCCTGATCGCCGCAATCGGTGTGCTGCGCCTGCCCGATGTGCTGACACGCATGCATGCCTCGACCAAGGCCGGTGTGCTGGGCAGTAGCCTGATCCTTGTGGGCAGCGCGATTTTTCTGGCCGAGGCCGAGGTGACCGCCCGCGTTGTTCTCACGATCCTGTTTTTGATGCTGACCACGCCGATTGGCGCCCATATGATCGGGCGTGCCTCTGTTCGTCACCTCAAAAAGAGGCACGATGAAGTCGAAAACGACCGTTAAGGGGGCTTGCGAACCTCGGCTTGTGAGGGGCAACATGGCGCCAATAACCGCAAGGAGCCTGCCCCCATGCCCGCCCCATTTGATCTGCTGATCGCCGGTGGCCAGATCGTCACGCCCCAGGGCGTCGTGACCGGTGATCTGGCCGTGCGCGGGCAAGAGATCGCAGCGATTGGCACGGGGCTGGGGGCTGCGGTCACCACCTTTGATGCGACAGGCAAATATGTGATGCCGGGCGGCGTGGACCCCCATGCGCATATCGAACAGATGTCAGGCATGGGTGTGATGAACGCCGACACTTTCGAGACCGCCACGCGGTCTGCGGCGATGGGCGGAACCACCAGCGTGATCTCATTTGCCGCACAAGCCAAGGGCGAACGCCTGGCCGATACCGTCGCCGACTACAGCGCGCGGGCGCGACGCGGCGCGATGATTGATTATGCCTTCCACATGACGGTGACGGATACGGAGGTGCCGGACTTCGACGCCGATCTGGCGGCGCTGATTGCCGAAGGACACCGCTCGATCAAGGTTTTCACGACCTACAACATCCAGCTATCCGATGCGCAAATCCTTGGGGTCATGGCGGCGGTGCGCGCGCATGGCGCGCTGGTCTGTGTGCATGCCGAAACCGATGCGATCATCGCTCAGGCGAAATCTGCCCTGATTGCCGCCGGCAAAACCGCACCGCATTTTCACGCCGCCTCGCACCCCCGGATGGCCGAGATCGAGGCAGTCGCGCGTATCTGCCGCTTTGCAGAGTACCTGGGCCAGCCCGTCATGCTGTTTCATATCTCCACCCGTGAAGGGGCCGCAGAGGTGCGAAGGGCACGCGCACGCGGCGCACCCGTCTGGGCCGAAACCTGCCCGCACTATTTGTTCATGACCGAAGACATCCTGCACCAACCGGGGCTGGAGGGCGGCAAATGGATGTGTTCCCCTCCGCAACGGCAGGTGGCAGATCAAGAAGCGCTCTGGGCTGGCTTGCTGGACGGCGATTTGCAACTGGTGTCCTCTGACCACGCGCCTTACCGCTTTGATGAAAGCGGCAAGCTGTCGGCAGGCCCCAGCGCGGGCTTTCACGAGATTGCCAATGGTTTGCCAGGGCTGGAAACCCGGCTGCCGCTGATGTTTGACGCCATGGTCAGTCAGGGGCGCGGCGGGCCGGAGGGATTCGCGCGGCTGACCGCCAGCGCCCCGGCGCAGATTTATGGCCTGCCACAGAAAGGGGCGCTCGCCCCCGGGATGCATGCGGATATCACCTTGTGGGACCCTGAAAGAACGGTGACTTATGGCGCGGATGATCTGCATGACAACGTGGGCTACAACCCCTGGGTCGGGCGCAAGATCAAAGGCTGGCCAAGCGATGTCTGGCGGCGCGGCACCCATATC
>Ga0316207_10005656_pt1 | contig 10265 bp, 10 predicted proteins | sample 6weekpyrite_MG_FD_204943 | JGI IMG/M metagenome (GOLD analysis project Ga0316207, IMG submission 204943) | Microbial mat bacterial communities from mineral coupon in-situ incubated in ocean water Damariscotta River, Maine, United States -... | ecosystem: Environmental > Aquatic > Marine >...
AAGAAGCCATCCGCAATGCCGACTCTGCCAACAACCTACGCCTTAAAATTAGCTTAGCAGAAGGTTCTTCTCCTGAAGATGAATCTGGACTCAGTTTGATTGAAGAAGAACCAGAAGAGGAAGAAGCCCCTACCGATGGCATGGCGAGTTTTAGTTTAAGTACGGAAGAACCGGCAGAGAAATAGAAGTAGTTTTTCTTTGACTGAATTTATATGATTAACAAGATTGAAAGAATACTGAATAAACTTTAAAAAACTCTATAGTGCAACCAAAAGCCGTCATTGCGAACGTAGTGAAGCAATCCAGTCAATACATATCAGCGTATAATTCTTTCCATTCTGGATTGGTATTACTTATAAGCTTTAGCTTCGTGCATATCATCACATAATTCTTTTTGTGTTTAATTCATTAGTTCTTTTCATTACCGCTGGATTGCTTCACTACGTTCGCAATGACTGCAAAAAATTTGTCTGCTTTCGGCCAAAAGCGGACATTTCAATCGAGTCTGCCCCCATTGCTACCATCATCTTCCCTAATGTATTTATCAAACAGTTCAAGCATAAATTTATCTTCGCCATGCAAAATGATTTCAGCATAATTTTTAACCGTAACACCACCGGCAGGAGAGTGCTCCGCATTTGCACCATGAGATAATAAAAGTTCGAGGGCACCTGGGTTATAAGGTTTGCTCATGATTGTTAAACGCAATGGGGTGAAACCATCATTATTCTCATGATCAATCTCGCAACCTGCATTCAATAAAATCTCCATTAATTCTACATGTTTACTTCTTGACGCATAATGCAAAGGCGTGTTTCCGTAAGAATCCACTAAATTCACGCTCACATCATGTGACTCTAAATATTTAATCATTTTTGAACTTGCTGGATTAGTAACCGAAAGCAGCGCCATATGTAACAGGTTCCAATTTTCTTTTTCTGAAACCTCATTAAGGTTTCCTCCTTGCTTTATAAATGACTCAAGCTTTTCGAAATCATCATTCAATACTGCCTCAATTATTTCATTAAACATAAGGCCACCTACTACTCATTACTGTTCCAATATAATCCATATCATTTATAAAAAAAGGGACAATCCCCTTTTTATAATGTCCGCTTTGGGTCGTTAACAGAAACTAAACCCAGTTTAGCCTTATTTTTCTCATCATGTCAGCCTTCGGCCAAAAGCGGACGTTAAATGACCAAGTTACTCGATACAACCGATCGTATTCTTATGCACTTAATTTATTACATTTCTCAATATCAATTTTCTGTAATTTTTTGAGTTTCTCTGTGCCTACTTTACTGGCTAGTTGTTGGCAATTATATAGGTCTAATTCTTCTAAATTTACTAAATTCTCAATACCTTTTAATGATTCTAGCTTACGCGAAGTAATGCATAGCCTATTGAGTTTTGTCATGTGTTCAATTGGCGTTAGGTTCGTATATGGGTAATTTTGGATATTTAAATATTCGATATTATTTATCGAAAATAAACTTTCTAACCCTTTTGTCCAAGTAAGTAATGCTATCCGCAATTTCGTAAAATGGGAAAAATCAATTTTCTTCGATGAACTGAACTGCAAACCAAGAACCTCTATCAAAGGTAGCTCCTCTAACACTTTAACGTCCTTAGCATCCCAGCAATAGAGTTCTAGACTCTTTAAATAAGTGAGTGACGGCAAAAAAGACAAATCTTCCCCTTTGAACCCAAATGAGTCAGTGAGGCGAAGCGCATAAATACCTTCTTTTAACATGTAATCAGATATGTCAGATGACCATGGTCCTTTTACGATAAGAACCTTACCGATCCCATATTCATCATCTTTTACCTCAAAATCTGACATGTTCTTCCTTCTATGTCTGCCTTCGACCAAAAGCGATCATTCAAGATAACACACCTTGTTACACTTAAAAGCGAACAACTCTTGGCACCTTAACCTTTAATAATTGAATGAGTTCAGGTTGCATGCATTCATAATTATCGGGTATATCAAGAACCACTAGTCTTTTATCTCTTAGTAATTCTTTATACTTTTTAGATATCTTATTTCTATGTGATTTCTCCATCACCAAAATAATATCAGCCCATTCAATTAGATCCCCGCTTACGGGCGTTTCAGCATCCGAGTTCGTACCTGCACCAATTGCTTCAACCCCATCATATGCAGAAAACACTGCTTCTGCTGTTGGGCTGCGAAGTCGATTCTCACTACAAACAAATAAGAGCTTTTTCATTCTTTTGTCCCATTACCTTTACCCTTTGATGTTTCAGTTAAATAACTGTCCATCAAAGTGGTGCTTGTTCAGTGCGCCGGTCTTTGTGCATCCCGTTTTTGAGCGATTTGTTAGGTAGCGAGATTAAAACGACACTCATTTACCGGAAAACAAAACAATTTGTTATTTTCGCTGGCATGACCAGTTACATGTTCAAAGTCAGCCTCACAGCTTGGATGTGCGAATTCAATTAGTGTAAATATTATTTCGTTTTCAGCAACGCACTCTGACCATTCCCATATGGCTTCATTATTTTTTTTGCCAGTTAAGCCAATAGTACTCTTTTTTACTTTTACTAAAATTCCTGTATCCGCATTATTACCATATGCCGCATACATTTCGCCACGTAATCCTTTTGGCAGCTCTAATCCCAGAGGCTCAGCTACTATTTTCTCAAAGCATTTTTCACAATAATCATCCCAAGCATCACAATCTTTCTCTAACGCAGCCCATTCTTTAGTTAGATTTCTTCTAAACTCTCTGAGTATTAAATCTATTTCCATAAAGCTACCTAACGGTTGAGCTCAGCGGCGAACGTAGGCTGGCAAGACTTTTACTCTGCAAAAGGCATGACAGACAAGTTTTTCCGATGGAGTGATTTGTTATGTGTATTATTCACTTTATTCATAATCATCGACTTTCAGCCAACCACTATCATCGTTTGGCCGTTCCCATGCGCTTCCTATAGGAGAGTTAATAAGTGATTCAATAGTTGGCTCCATTTCTAAAAATCTTTTTAGAGGACAAAGAGAAAAATTATCAGAATTTTCATTGTACCCATCTGGTTCTAATCCTGAAAAGAAAACCCAGCCTGAGTCGGTAGGATTATTCGGTTCTTCCCTTAGAATAAATCTTACTGGGCTACGCTCAGGACCAATACAAAGATTTGTCGCCATGACTAATGGTGCGTTTTCATTCCAGCTTTCAGGCAATCCGATTTTACTCATGATTCGTCCTAAATTTTACGAATAACAGTTTAATTAACAAGACCCTTTGTCTCGTTATACTTTTTTAGGTGTTTTCATTGATATAATCCTTCCACTCAAGCATTATTTTAGCTGATTCTTTAGCTTTATCTTGATCAAACGAAAGACCCATATTTTCTGATACAGCCCATCTCATATATTCAACTATTTCTTCTTCTTTTCCCGCTTTGACTCTGCCAAAGATTGCAGTCATGTAACTATTGTATTCGTCACGAGCCTGCGGGATTCCACTTACACCGATTGGGTCCCAAATGTAATGAACAACCTCTTCTATGCGACGATAAAGATCAGCATCAGACCGCAACATTTTTTGACTCATTAAAACACCTAACAGTTTAATTAACGAGACCCATTGTCTCGTTATACATTTTATGTGTTTTATTGAGCTGCATTTACTTTCTCTATGTCTCGTATCGGCCAAAAGCGGTCGTTTTCAATCGAGTCTGATCCCATTGGTTATTCATTCTTATTAGTTCTTAAACTCTGACTTAAATGAAGTATTATTTCATCACACCTCTAAAGTTAATAGACTTTGGTGGCTTACATCCATCACCAAAATTCGATGTGGAATGCCCCATCGCTTTTGCTGGCACATTTGGTCTATTAACTGCTGCCAATGCAAACGGGTATGACACTGAACGCCCATACTTACAATCAGGCTCGTTGACGCCTACCCTCCCGGCAACTGACATGCCACCGTATTTCTTATCAAACCGCACATTGGTTATATATACCTTGCCAGTAACCGTTTCTCTTTTTCCAACATAGTATGAAATCAATATTTGCTTTTTAAAGTCTACAGCGTCAATCACCATTTTCATTTGCTCTTTTGTCAGCGCATCCCGTAACCAGGAATTGACTGCTTCATCACCATTTTCAAATATAGTTACAGACTTTATACCAGTATCAGGCGCATTAAACCCAACAAATAGCTGCTGATAATTCGCGTTTGGATCGGGCTCATACTCGTACCGATAAACACTTTTGAATTTTGGTTTTGGTGAGGTGAACTGTTTACTTATTTCTAGTTGCTTTTTGGCGAGTTCCTCAGAACGTTTCCCATCAGCGGTGGAAAAATCAATGCCTTTTGGATTTCTTCTCGAAATCGCGTCCAACTCTTTTTTTATCGCATAATACTCATCGTTATTTATCCGCTCTGCATACCATTTCAATTGTGCAATGCGGTATGTCTTTTGCTCATCTGCTGTTGTTTTATAACGGTCTACTTTAGAGTTAGCACGATACTGCCAGCCCGGATCGTATGTTTCATGAAATGTGGGAGTCCATTGTTCAATTAAATCAAACAACTTCTTAGATAAGGTGTCGTCTCGGTATAATTCTGGATGACCAGCACCTCCAGCTTTATAAAACAAAAACCCATAAAGGTCTGCGACTTTCTTTTCATCGGACTCACTCTTCGGTGTAAGCAGCGACATATCTATTCCTGAACGTATCTGCCCAGCTATCAGTAAAAATGTGCCTTCAAGTTTCTTATCCTCATTAAAACAAGAACCTGCCGCTCGAAACAACTGCATGCTATTAAGTTGTGGAGATTTTCCATACGCGTTAGCACATTCAGCAGCTTCAAGGTGAACATTGCTCGATACAAGAATAATGGTAATGACAAAAACTGAAATAGTCTTAAACAATTTAAAATTCCTTTTTCACGTAATACGTACCTCGTCCTACCGTTAACTCTTAGTTTATAGCAGTTAATTTCGTTCGTGAATGACTGCTTTGGGTCGATAGCAGACATCATAACATGAAGCCAAATGGCTGCCTTGTGTATGCAGCTGTCATTCTGCCGATATAGTGAACGGTCGCTTCGGGTCGTTAACAGTCACTATACCTATTTTTACCTTATTTTTCTGAATGGTTCAGTCTGAACTCCACTGTTATTCGTAATACTACTAATACCCAAATCTAAAAAAACCTGCTAGAAGATAACAGACTATGTGCATGTGATTCCTATGTGAAGTTTCATAGGTAATTTTAAATTACCACGAAAAGGAGCTTACAAATGAAAAATCAATCAAACACACCATCATTTCTTTCATATTGCCTAACACTACTTTTTCTAGCATTTCTACCAATGTCTTTTTCATATGCCGATGATGAGCGTCAGTATATGGGAATGGGTTATGGTCATATGGGTATGGGACATGGTCACATGGGTTCGGGACTAATGGGTACGAGATACAGATTCATGGACAGTCTTGATTTAACCACCGAGCAGCGAACTACAATTCGGAATATTCATAAAGAAAGCCGCAATCAACAATTAGACTTGCAGGACAAAATTGCGGAGCACAAAGATAAATTGTATTCGTTATTTAAAGAAGACAAACCTGATGAAAAAAAAGTTGGCGATGTTTATAAAAAAATATTTTCTCTTAAGCAACAAAAAATCGAATTGGCTATAAAAACAAAAAATAAAACCTATGATATTCTTAACAAAAAACAGAGAAAGAAACTAAAAGAATTAAAATCATCAGAATCCAACTATAGAGATATGCATGGTGACATGCATGATGGTATGCACCACATGATGCGCTAAAACAGGCAAATTAAAATAAGTGGGGTCAGTTCCTAGTATTCGCTAATATCAGATAATACTGTGCTCTGACCCCACTTATTAACCGGAAGAGGGAGAATCCCCTACCGATGGCATGGCGAGTTTTAGTTTAAGTACAAAAGAACCAGTAGAGAAATAGAAGTATTTTTTCTTTGACAGGATTTACATAGTTAAAAGCCTATTTCTGCCCAACGTAATCATTCAGAAGTGATCATAAAAATGGGGCTACTCCCTTTTCCTTAAGTTCAGGATATTTCTTCAAAAGTTGTTTGCTCCGGTGACTGTCCGGCCGAAGATTAATGTAACGCTTGTAATAGGCTAAGAATTCACCTTTGGGTTTCTTTAACATAAATAAGCATTGCCCCGTACTTAAAATGGCATGTGCGTTATCCTTGTCAAGTTCTATGGCTTTTTCCGTGTTTTCAATACAAGCCTGATAATCATTTTCGAAAATGTTAATCAATGCGAGGTTTACGTACGGGCCTGTTGAATAAGGATTAACATCAATGGATTTCAAATAAAGTTCTTTAGCTTTTCCAAAATTATTTTTACTATGTGCCTGAAAGGCATCTTTGAAAAACTTATCTGCGACTCTTTTTTTCTCGTCGGTGATAGCATTGGGGTCAGATTTTGCACCTAAGCTGGCCAACAATTTTTCTATCTTTCTATACTTAAGCTGCTTAGCTACGTCTAAAGGTCTTACTTTTCGGTTGTTCGCGATGTTTATATCGATACCTGTCTTCGCCAGTAATAAATTTACAGCTTTATAGTCGCCAAGCTGAACAGCATTATGAAGCGCGGTCTCGTTGTAGTGTGTTCGGGCATTTATATCGATATTTTTCTGGCCGAGTAAAACCTTCATGACGCTCAGTTGGTTATATTTACTAGCGTAATGTAAAGGCGACCATAAATATTCCAGTGATTGAACGTTTACAGGAACACCTTTTTCAAGCAACCTAGAAACAATTTTGCTATACCCTTCTTTAGCCGCGATATGTATGGGTTCAGCTCGAGCATTGTCCGCTACACGAAGATCGGCTCCTTCATTAATTAAAAGGAGGGCATAATCCTGGAAACGTGATTTTATAGCAAAATGTAAAGGTGTATTGCCATCAGTGTTCTTCTTGTTCAAATCAATACCGGATTTAACGAGCTCCACAAATCTTTTGTAGTTTCCCTTTCGAATTTCATTATGCAAATTCGCTTTTAACGTGTTATCTGAATTTGCCAATGCCATACATTCATAATAACTAGCCACACTTCCCCATATTTCCTTGGCTTGAGAATTCCACAAATCTCCAGTCATATTCGTGATTGTTTTAACAATATCGAATTTATTGTAGTAACACGCCATCTGAGCATAAGCGTGCAACTGGTAAAAATTCGTTGGGTATTTTTTTACGATGGATTCAAAACCTGCTTGTATCTTTTCCCAGCTAAACTCAAACTTGTTATAACCCTTACTCCCAGTATAACGACGCACACTCTCTGCAATGCGTGCATAGTTACTTATATCACCCGTAACTTTTACAACTTCATCAGAATACTTTTCGATGTCACCTACTGACCCCGTCCACCTAGGTAGGAGGTAAGCAGAGTTTATAACGTGTATATCATAGTAAGCAGGATCGTAACGTGTGGTCTTATCTAAAAAATGAAGAAGCGTTTGTTTCATTGAACCAAGACCTAAACTGACCGATGTGCTGGCAACGAAGAATCGCGGATCACTTGAGGCTTGTTCTTCGTCAATGTTGGCAATTATTTCGGCAGCTGTCTGTAAGTTCCTCCTGAAGTTTTTCCGACCTTCTTTCGATACCGCTTTACCTCTCCCTCCACCACGATGTTCCCAGGCCAAATCGACGTAGGTATGAATCAACAAAACGAGTGGCGTTATGGAATCTGGGTAGGCCTCTTTCCATGTGTGCAACTTAGTGATGGTTTTTTCAAGGGCATCAATAGATTCGTCATCATTTTTATCGATGATGGCTTTGTAGAATGCATCAAGCATCCATTCACCGGAATCAAACCGCAGCTTATTATTCCTGAAATTTGATATTTTTTCCTCCAGTGTTTTAAAGTCACCTTTTTCATACAGGGAATAAATTTCATCCTGAAAATTTTCAAATTCGTAGTAACCTTTTAGTAAGGAATGTTCTGATTTCCTATAGAGATTATTGCGATCGACCGTAATATCCTCGATATCACGGTATTTGAAGGTAAAAACAGGATCAATATTTCCCACCACAGTCGGCTTAAAGACAATCGCATCCTGCGTTCGTTGAATTATTTTGCCAAGATACGCATCACCTGATAGAAGAACTACCTCATCGTCACCTGTAATATCAGGCGCATCTTTGTTGGTAGGTGCTACCGCTCCAATGGTGGTCTCAAGTTCAGAATATTCTAACCATTTAAGTCCCGCGGTAGCGAGAACCACGAGAACAAAAGTCCCTGTTAATAGCTTATTCATATATTTCCTCTTCCTGTGAGTAATACATATCAGAATTAATTATGGTTATACGACAAAAAAACCACCACTCTGTTCCATTCCTTAGTGATACTAGAAATAACTGTGACCTGACCTCAATTATTCATTAGTTCTTTTCATTACCGCTGGATTGCTTCACTACGCTTGCAATGACTGCAAAAAAATATGTCTGCTTTCGGCCAAAAGCGGACATAATTATAAGGGGCACGCTATAATCAGTCTCTTGAAAAAACACAGCTTATCGAATTTACAACTCGCGTTGTTTTATTTTTCCATAAAACTAATACTTCATTGATGTCATGCAGTGAAATCGCAGCTATGGCAATATCATGTTCTGGTGACCATTCCTTAGATCCTTCATTATCATGCTCAGTATGTGGGCGCCCCTCACTACATGCTTTACAAAGGATGCGGTAATTCGTTGACCAATCCTCGAAGATCATTTTACGTTCTTCAATTAGTGTTTCTAGCTCATCAATATCTGTTTGTTCCGAAACAGTAATAGTAACTTTAAACGTACTAAAAGCTGATTCTTTCAGTAGCGCAAGAATATTAAATACTGCTCGCTCACTCTCACCATGCATTCGATACCCCACTGGAGCACCGTCATTTAGTATAAGGTCGCCAGCACAGTACCCTGACTCAGGGAGAGGGACACTAACAATTTCAGCGCGAGCAGGATCAATACGTTCCGCCCATACCACTTCGGCATTACCATCAGGATTTAAACGCACAGGATTTAAACCAAAATTCTGATTTATTGGGCCTTCTATATCTTCAAGAGAAATACCTGCTTCTTTCCAAACATTGCGTGCTGTTTTCCAGTCGCCAAGTGCAGTAGCAGCGATTCCAAGATTCCATCTGGCAGCTTCACTTTCGGGGTCTAAAGCATAAGCTTTCTGGTTATATTCGAAAGATTTTTTCCAATCACCCTGATATTTATAGATAAGCCCTATATTGTAGAAACAAGAAGAATATTCTGGATCAAGTTCGATAACTTCCTTGTATTTTTTAATAGCCTCATCTTCATTACCGTCATGATCAAGAGATTGAGCTATATCAAATAACTTATCGATTTTTTTCTGTTTGAAGTTGAAAATATTTAACATCACGTAATATTGTCTTCTACTCAATATAGATTAGAGCTTATTTATTGTTAATTAGAATGTCCGCTTTGGGTCGATAGCCGACTATCACTACTTTACCTTATTAAAGTTACTCTACAACACCTTACACGCATAAAAAAACCCCGCTATAAATAGCGAGGTTTTCAGGGTTAGGGATTTTGTCGTGTGACAAGGCACTTTAGAATCCTTGCGGGCTTCATTAAGTACTTCCTACGCTAAGCTTCGGTCGCGCAACTATGAGCGAGCAGCACAAACAATAAAGCCCCGATAATCGGGGCTTTATTTAGAGCACTGGTGTTCTGAAAATGTTCGGAGACGAGATAGATGCAAGGCAGGAATAAAAAAGCCCCGTCATTTCTGACGAGGCTTTTTATAAAACGAAAAGGTAAGCCTTGAGCATAGATGCCTACGGCATCATCATGCATACCCTAACCTTCGTTCCGAAGGTTCAGGGCAATTACATCATGCCGCCCATGCCACCCATTCCGCCCATACCACCCATGCCACCCATATCGGCTGGCGCAGCACCGCCAGCAACATCATCAGATGGTGCTTCAGCGATCATGCATTCAGTGGTAATAAGCAGACCAGCAACAGAAGCTGCGTTTTGTAACGCACTACGTGTCACCTTAGTTGGGTCAAGAATACCCATTTCAATCATGTCGCCGTAATCGCCGTTACCTGCATTGTAACCAAAGTTACCGCTACCATCATCAACTTTAGATAGAACAACGGATGCTTCTTCACCTGCGTTAGTTACGATTTGGCGAAGTGGTTCTTCCATAGAACGACGTGCGATAGCGATACCGACGT
>Ga0316207_10005657_pt1 | contig 10265 bp, 14 predicted proteins | sample 6weekpyrite_MG_FD_204943 | JGI IMG/M metagenome (GOLD analysis project Ga0316207, IMG submission 204943) | Microbial mat bacterial communities from mineral coupon in-situ incubated in ocean water Damariscotta River, Maine, United States -... | ecosystem: Environmental > Aquatic > Marine >...
TTGTAGGTAAGTTGGAAGGTGATCGTCAATCAACTCTAGGTTTCGTTGATCAACTTCGTGAGTCTTTCGTTCCTGAAGATCGTTCACGTGGTGTTTTCTTCGACCAAGATTGGGGTTCAATGCCAGGTGTATTCGCTGTAGCTTCTGGTGGTATCCACGTATGGCACATGCCAGCACTAGTAAACATCTTTGGTGACGATTCATGTCTTCAGTTTGGTGGTGGTACTCAAGGACATCCATGGGGTAACGCTGCGGGTGCATGTGCAAACCGTGTTGCTCTTGAAGCTTGTGTTAAAGCACGTAACGAAGGTCGTGACATTGAGCGTGAAGGTAAGGACATTCTTACTCAAGCTGCTAGCCATAGCCCAGAGTTGGCTATTGCGATGGAAACTTGGAAAGAAATCAAGTTTGAATTCGACACAGTTGATAAGTTGGACGTGAGTTAATTGACTAACTTTTTTAGCGGTTTAACTAAGTTTAACTAATATTTAAGAGGAAAAATCATGTCTGTACAAGGTGATTACCAAACTAAAAATACGTTGGAAACATTTGGTTTCCTACCTCCGTTTACACAGCAAGACGTTTTCGCGCAAATCAATTACATGATTGCACAAGGTCTTACTCCAGGTATCGAGCATGAAGCGCCAGAAAACGCATCAACTCATTACTGGACTATGTGGAAGCTTCCATTTTTTGGTGAAACTGACCTAAATGTTGTCGTTTCTGAGCTTGAAACTTGCCGTCGCGAGTATCCTGATCATCACATCCGTTTGACTGGCTACGATAACTACACCCAATCTCAGGGCGTAAACTTTGTAGTATTCAAAGCGCAAGGCGGTTCACGCGCTTGGTAAATGGGTGATTTCGGTGCAGGCCTAGTTTATTAAAAACTGGCCGCACCGAATCTGATTCTGATTTTAAGAACGGATGGGAATAAATATGGCAAGCCAACAGCAATCTGGTCGAGCTGCCTCTAGGGCACGTCGACAACAGCAAGTGAATGGCAAAGGTCGTTCAGCTGCTGCTTCTGCGCCTACCCGTCAGAGCGGAAAAGTGCGTAAGCCTGTTGCAGCTGCTGCAGCGAGTCCTGCGCCAGCACCAGCTCCTGCAGTTGCTTCGGCACCTGTAGCTGCTCCGGCACCAACATTTAACGCTAAGCCAAAGCGCGCTGTTAAAAGTGCTTCACGACAGCGTCGTGAGACTTTAGCTTCACGTGGTAAAAGCGCTGACAGGAGTTCAGATCGTCAGCGTACTAAAGATATGGCATTGCGTAACCGAAGTGCTGCAACTGCTAAAGCAATTTCTGATGGCAAGTGTGGTTGTGGTGGTGACTGTTGTAAAGAAGCTGACGCGCAAGCTGCAGCTAACAGTGCAACTGCTGCACCAGTGGTGAATACATCGGCGGCTCCTGTAAGGGCTGCTCGTAAAGGCTCTGTTGCTGCAAGTAGTACTGGTCGCATGCTTTCTCGTGCACGTCGCGCGGCTATGGCCGGGCGAGGTAAAGCGGGTCTGGAAGCGCATAGCAAAGGTAATTCTTCTGCATCACTGGCACGTCAGGCTAATCCTGAAATTTCAGCGCGTGATCTTGCTCGAGTAGTGCGTGACTCGCGTAGTAAAAACGGTGCTCGTGGAAGTGCTTCTGCCGCACCAGCGCGCGCACGTAGACCACGTAATGCCGCCGAAGCAAAGGCGATTAGTGGGACGAGTGTTAGTCATACGGAAAAGATGACTGGCGATGAAGTTGGATTATGCAACTCTGATATTACTGGGACTTCTTACATGTCTTCTGATGTGTTTGAGCAGTTTTGTCAAACAGCCGCACCTAAGGCGCCAGTTAAAGTTGAAGAAACTTCAACCTTTAGCGGCAGTGTTGTGACCAGCGGCGGCAAAGTAGGTAGCTCATCAGTTATGACTGGTGATGAAGCCGGTAACTGTCGCAATGTAACAGGTAGTGAGTACTTGGGTAGTGAGCATTTTTCACAAATGTGTGATGCAACCCCTAAGGCTACGCCTGCTAAAGTAAGTTATTCACAAACTCAACGCGGTCAGACAGTTTCAGGTCCTAGGTCAAATCGGTCTGAAAATGTAACAGGTAATGTAAAAGGTACCTGTAAAGCAGTTACTGGTACGCCTTACGCGGGTGAAGAAGAGTATGCGTCTTTCTGTGCTCCAGAAGAGCAGAAAAAGAATAGCATGCGTACTGTAATGCCACAACGTGCACCAGGAGTTGGTAAAGATATTACTGGCCAACAACCCGGTCTTAGCGGTAACAAAATGACTGGTACCGAAGATGGTGTGTGTCAACCTGTTAGTGGTACACCTTACATTGCTTCATCTGAAATTGGCAGTGTTTGTGCTGCTTCGCCCGCTTTAGCTGGCGAACCTGATTATCCGCAAGCAGTTTCTGTTCAGGCTGAAGGTGAATTCAGTGTTGTGCCAACTGTTGCTTCAACTGGTTCCGTAACAGGCGAGTCTGTTACAGGGTCTGATTATGAAAGCAATAGCTCTATCACTGGCGCTTTCTCGATGGGTCAGGGCAAAGTCTCTGGCACAGAGCAAAGTCGTTTTGGTAATCGATCTGCAAACGTTGTTACTGTTGAGCAAAAGCCTGAACAGTCACAATCTTCACGTGTAACGGGTGAAGGCATTGATACTGGGCTTCAAATTACTGGTGACGACTGGGATCGTGGTGATCGTGTAACTGGTACCGAAGGTACCTCTGCTGCACGTCGCAACCCAAGCCGTAACGGTCCAATGAGCGCTATGCCTGAAGTGGCTGCTAAACGCGAGCCAGAAGTTGTTCGTGAATCAGCACATGTCACTGGTGGTAGTGGTGGCTCACAAGGTTCTTCGTCTATCACTGTTTCTGGTGGAGCACGCGGATAAATATCCTTGTATGCAGTAAATAAATTGGTTTGAGAACACGGATTGTCGTGTTCTCATGACCAACAAAATTTTAAATAGATAGGTATATGTTAGTAGGTAGACAACAACAAAGGTCAAGACAATTAGGACGACGAACACCAAATCGTGTTCGTAGTGCTGCGGACGCTATGCGTCAACGTCCTGGTAGCGTTGTTGGGTCTGTCACTCGAATTAATGCTGGAGGGCAACACCCTTTTACCTTAACTAGCGAAAATGCCTATTTATATGAATATGAAAGTCGTAGCAAGGCAGCATTCGACAAGATTGAGCCGGTATTGCGTGAAATAGCACAATATCAGCATGACAGTAATTTTGTCACTAAAGCAAAAGACCTTGGTCGACAGTTATTGAGCTTGGAATTACCTGAGCATTTATTAGAAAACACGTGGATTGCACCACTTGATATGCGTGCTTTATATGCCTGGTGTGTTTTCGAAACGTTTAAAGAATTTGCTGACGAGTTTTATGGTAAGAAACCATTAGAGCAAGAAGGCGACAAAGGTTTTCAGCAGTTTATAGAGAGTTGCGGGTTCCATACTGTGGACATCTCTCCCTGCGCAGATGGACGTTTAGCCCATGCGATTCGATATGTTTTGCGATTGCCTCACAAGGGTGTGAGACGAAAATCTTTTGCTGGAGCGATGTTTCATGTAGAAGATAGTCTGCAAAAATGGATAGAAGTGGAGCATAAGCGTTTGAGTGAGTCGGTGCCAAACAGTGCATCTGAACCAACACGTTATTTAAAAGTAGCGGCTTACCACTTTAGCAGTAGCTTGCCTGATGTTGAAGGATGCGCTGCACATGGCAGTGATGCGACAAAAGCCGCCGAAGGTGCAATGTCCCGCTTGTTGGATTTTCAGCAAGGTGTAGAAAATAGCTTTTGCTGTGGTGCTTCTATAGATTTGATGCTGATTGGAATAGATACGGACAATGATGCGATACGTATTCATTTTCCAGATACTAACGGCATTCCCGATGGGGAGAATTATATTGATGCTCACGAAGTTTATGACGCTACCCGTCATCGCAATCCTAGTGAGGGCGAGCAAGCAATACGTGAGTTGATTGAAGCGAAAAACCCAGCAGCCACTAGTGCCTATAATGAGGGGCTAGTTAAATTTATGGCTCGTTTGCTATTAAATAACATATCGCAAATTGATTATGTACGTAACAACTATAGTGGTTGTTACAAAGACATCGGTCACCAAGAACGCTTTATTGGAATGGGGATCGGTTTTGAAGAAGTGCAGTTACGAAATTTAACGTATTTTGCTTATCTCAAGACAGTTGAGCAAAACGCGACAGATGTAGATGTCGGTATAAAGATATTTACAGGATTGAATATAAAGCGAGGTTTGCCTGCGCCAGTTGTGATTCGTTTCGACTATCACGGAAATGTGCCAGGTGCGAGAGAGCGTGCAATTGCTAAAGTAGAGTGTTTGCAGCAAGCAATGGCAGCGCGATTTCCCGAGCAGACCCAGCAGGGATTGATCCACACTTTATTGGTTGTGAGAGATGTTTCTGCTGAAGCAAGTATTGAAATAGTCGGTGGATCGACACAGCCTTCTGTTGTAGAGGATGCACACTAATGAAGATTTGTCAGGTGGTAAAGCCACTAGTATCAACGAATCGTATTGAAACTATGAAGCACAAGCATTTACAAGTCGTATTAGATGGAAGTGCAAAACTTGTGGCGGTTGATTCTGTAGGCGCAACACCTGGTGACTGGGTGCTTTGTGTAGGAAGCTCGGCTGCGAGAGATGCAGCAGGGGCGAAAGAATACCCTTCGGATTTAACTATCGTTGGCATTATCGACGACTGGGATCCGGAAGCTTAAGTGAACATATTTCAGGTGGCAGGTACCTTATTTTGTACCGATAGACACCCAGGTATGGAGCAGCTGCCATTAAGAATTTTGCGTGATTCAAAGGGCAAAATACAAGTTGCAACGGATGTAATCGCAACTCGAGAAGGTGACTGGGTATTTGCGGTTGGCGGCTCGGCCGCAAGGCAAGCGCTGGGTAAAGAAAGAGTGCATATTATTACTGATTTAACAATATGCGGAATAATCGATTTTTGGGAAGAAGCTGAATCAAGCGTTTCTTCGTGAGCTGTAAGATAGATTGCGAAGAGCAATAAATTTTTAAGATAACTAACTGGAGACAAAAAAATGGCAAATGAATACGGTATTGCTTTAGGCATGATTGAAACACGCGGTTTAGTGCCAGCTATTGAAGCTGCGGACGCAATGACTAAAGCGGCTGAAGTCCGTTTGGTTGGCCGTGAATTCGTTGGCGGTGGTTACGTAACTGTATTAGTACGTGGCGAAACTGGTGCCGTTAACGCAGCTGTTCGTGCTGGAGCAGATGCTTGTGAACGTGTTGGTGATGGTCTTGTGGCTGCACACATTATCGCTCGTCCTCATAAAGAAGTAGAAAGCGCATTGCCTACTGGCAAAGCCGCTGAGTAATTATTTTTAACTTAACTTACTGACTATTTAAGGAGTTATAGCAATGGCAAATGAATACGGTATTGCATTAGGTATGATCGAAACTCGTGGCTTGGTTCCAGCTATCGAAGCTGCAGACGCGATGACAAAAGCAGCTGAAGTACGCTTGATAGGTCGTGAATTTGTTGGCGGTGGTTACGTGACTGTATTAGTTCGTGGTGAAACTGGTGCTGTTAACGCTGCTGTTCGTGCTGGTGCTGACGCTTGTGAGCGTGTTGGTGACGGCCTTGTAGCTGCGCATATCATTGCACGTCCACACCGCGAAGTTGAGCCTGTATTAGGCGGAACTGGTGAAACACGTAGTTAATCAGTGATTGAATTTCTGGAGTGGGGAGAGCGTTGATCAATATGTTTCAATTCTCCCTGCTTCGGCAATCCACGAATAGAAGTATAGACTAACATGGCCTACAAAAATGTGGACGCTGGGGTGCTTGGGTATCTTGGACGTGCATTAAGTATGGAAATGAGTGCAGTTCAACAATATCTCACGTTGTCTCGTTTGTTGAGACTTCGCGGATTTGAAGAAATTGCTGCACACTTCCAACAAGAAGCTAACGAAGAGTTGGCGCATTCCGATCGAATAATTGGAAGAATGCTTGTATTGGGAGTGGCGCCAAATATGACTCAGTTACGCCCGGCACGCTTGGGTGAATCTTTGCCTGAGTTAATGGCGAGTGCAGAAGAACTTGAAAAAGATATAGTGAGTCTTTATCAGCAAGCGGTTGCACATTGCCGAAGCATCAACGATTTTGACAATCACTTGTTTTTTAACGAGCTGTTGCAGGAAGAGCAAGAGCATGTTGGTAAGCTTAGTAACTGGCAAAATCGATTCTTTGAGCGAAAGCCCGATAATCATTCAGATTAAAGGTAAGCTGTAATGGCTAAGAACTGGACACAACGCAAAAATCCTACAAGGTTAGAGAGACGAATCGAGTTTGACAACTATGACTTAACTCGAGAATTTTTAGATCTAGCTGCTGAAGTGTCAGAGAAAGAAGGATTTTATCCGGATATGAACTTTGGTACTAAGCATGTCAGTATGACTATTCCCACTAGTGATAACGATGGTGAGCTTGAAGAAGCACAACGTCGATTTGTCGAAGCTGTTAATCGTTTCGCTACTTCAAACAATATAAGTGAACCGTTAAGCGTAGAATATAAGTCAGAGGAACCTTAAATAATGACTACTAGTAGTAAAGCTACAACAAGAAAACCAGCGGCAAAGTCTACAAGCAAGGCTAAACCGCAAACTAGAAAAGTTACACCAAAAGCCTCTCAAACACAGCCAGAGAGCGTTCAATTATTCCTTTCAAAGCGTGTATGGCCTGACTAACTGGTCAACCAAGTACACCCTATAAAATTACAATCCCGGTGTAACACAAAGCAATATACGAATTAACAAAAATCTAGTAGAGAAAAAAATACCTGCTGATCGTTAAACGTAGTGTTTCATTTGAGTTTAACTCGAAGCCGGAGGAAAAAATGTCTAGTCTTAGTAATTTATTAGTACCTGCAGTGCTTTTTTTCGCACTGGGGGTAATTGCACGATTAATCAAGTCGGATTTACGTTTCCCACCCGATTTGGCAAAAGTCTTATCCATTTATCTATTGATGTCTATTGGGCTTCATGGCGGCTATGAGTTAGCAAAAGCTGACTTAGGGACTGCCGTTAACTCAATTTTTTGGGCATTGCTATTAGGATTTGGCTTGCCAATTGTTGGTTATTTAGCTTTGCTGGTTACGCGCAAAGTCAATCCATTAGATGCAGCGGCAATATCTGCACATTATGGATCGGTTAGTGCGGGTACGTTTCTGACGGCAATTGCTTTTCTTGATAGCTCAGGTGTTCAATACGAATCTTATCCATTAATCATGTTAGCGGTTATGGAGTCACCTGCAATAATTGTAGGTTTGCTTTTAGCGGCTATGGCTCGTAAACAGCTGTCGGCAGCCAATAATGGCGTGCCTGCTAATGCAGGAATTGCTGATCGCGATAATGATGGAAGTTCAAACAAGTTTGGTCCTTTGCTAAGAGAAGCATTTACCAATGGTAGTGTAGTTGTGCTAATAGGTTCAATGGTTATTGGCGCTATTTCTCAACCAAGTGGTATTGAAAAACTAAAACCTTTCATAGATGAAATATTTATGGGTGTTTTATGTTTATTCCTTTTTGAGATGGGCATGGAAGCAGCACGTCGTATCAAGGAATTTAAAAAAGTCGGTGTGCATCTAGTTCTCTATGGTATGCTAATGCCGTTATTTGGAGGGGTGGTTGGCGCGCTAATTGGACATTATGTTCTTGATTTTTCAGTAGGTGGCTCTACTTTAGTCGCTGTATTAGGTGCTAGTGCTTCTTATATCGCAGTACCGCCAGCGATGCGACTAGCGATTCCTGAAGCAAACCCATCGTTTTATTTAACCTTATCATTAGGTGTTACATTTCCATTTAACGTATTGGTCGGTATTCCATTGTATTATTGGTTCGTACAATATTTAGCTGGCAGTTGATCTTATATTCTAGCTTAGAGGACAGGGGATAGGGTAAATATGGTTGAGTTATATCCATACAAACTTGTAAATATTATTACAATGGATGCTTTACAGGAAAAGCTGCGAGACATGTTTAGGCGTCACGAAGTTAGTGGTTATACAATAATAAGAGTTCGTGGGGAAGGTCGTTCAGGCGAGTCTGCAGGTACGTTGGACTTTGAAACGAATATTATGATTAAAGTCATTCTTCCTGAAGAAAAGCTACAAAGATTACTGGATGGACTCCAGCGCCAGAAGGCAAAAGGATATCATATGAAGGTATTTATTAATGATATCCAGGTAACTGATCCTGATAAATATTCAATGCCTCTTCAATAGTTACTGAAAGCTGAATCTTGCAGGCATGTAAATTAGTCTAGAAATATAAGCGAGCATAAGTATGAGCGAAGAGCGAGAAGTGCGAGCATCCGGTAATATGCCAGACCATTTAATTCGGCATCTTACACTTAGGCAGTTACAAATATTTGAAGCTATCGTTCGACGTGGTAGCTACACAAAAGCGGCAGAAGAGTTGTTTTTAACTCAGCCAACTGTATCGATGCAAGTTAGAAAGTTGACCGATACTGTAGGCTTGCCGCTATTCGAGCAAGTAGGTCGAAAAACACGGCCAACTGACATTGGTAAAGAGTTTTACCGTTCCTGTAAATCTTTATTTGACACACTAAGTAACCTTGAATCCTCGATCGCAAGTTATAAAGGGTTACGCAAAGGCGCTTTACGTTTGTGTGTAATTACTACCGCTAAATACTTTACACCAGAAGTGTTGGGCAGCTTCAGCAATGAGTATCCTGAAATTGATGTGTATCTTAAAGTAACTAATCGTGATCGTGTATTAGAAAGTATTGCTGAAGGCGAAGATGACTTGTATGTAATGGGTCAGATTCCAAGTAATTATGATTTGGCCTGTTTTCCTTTTGCGATTAACCCTATGGTTGTCGTAGCGCACAAAGAGCACCCATTGACGCAAGAAAAAGGGATTACCTTAGAAAGGTTAGCGAAAGAGCCGCTAATTTTTCGTGAGCCGGGTTCTGGTGTTCGTGATGCGACGCTGCGTATGTTTAGAGACGCGGGCTTAGAGCCAAAAGTACGCATGGAGCTCGGTAGTAATGAAGCCATAAAACATGCGGTAATTGGCGGCTTAGGGATATCTGTAATGTCTTTACATACGTTAATCCTGGAAGGTGCGACAGGGCCAGTTGATGTGCTTGATGTTGAAGGATTTCCCGTTCAAAGGCAATGGTACTTGGTTTACCCAAAAGATTTGGAGCTTTCTTTGGTGGCAAAGACGTTTTTAGAATACGCGTTGGAAATGGGGCCTAAAATAACAGAACAAATGGAAAAGCTATTATCTGATTTTGACTTGATTCATCAAGAAAAATGGCGTTCTTTGGGTAAGAAGTAAACGAGAGTTTTGTGCTTATTAAAGGCTAGATCGTAGGGTGGTCTAGGCTTGTTGGGCTACCAAATTTAACCGGCTCAAACTGCATATATGTTTTACGCACCATGCGATGTAAGGAGCGTAAATTATTGTAGTGACTCACCTTCCATAATGGAATCCACCCTATCTGATGAGATTCACTATTACCAGGTACCGGTATTTGGTCGTCAATTTCAAGTAAGAAACGGATGTCGTAATGAATGTGGCGGTGATCATGTTCGCTTGGATAAATAGTGTGAATATCTACATCAAAGATATCATCACTGATAAGTTTTATGTGTTCTAGGTCTATACCGCTTTCTTCTGAGGTTTCTTTTAGAGCGACCAGAAGCATATCTGTATCATTATCAGCATGTCCGCCGGGCTGGAACCAGCGATTTAACTTACGATGGTGGAGCATTAGCGTATGTGTTCTCGCAGGATTAAGTACCCAAGACGAGGCTGATACGTGTCCATGCATCAGATTTCGGTCGAAACAGTTCTCATGTGCCTGTACAAAGCTTAAAGCACGTTTTACCATGCCTGCCTCTTCCATGAATGTGGTTTTGTATGTCGCTAAACGCTGTAATAGATCGATTCTGTGCATATTTTATTCAATACCTTATCTGTATGTATAAGTTATCATAATACATACGGTAATATGCATTGGTTTCATTTATGTATAGTATCGACAATCCCAATGTTTCATTGGATAGGTTTGTGTTCTAATACCGCTGCATAGTTAACTATAGAAAAAGTGGGAGTATTGTTTGCAAAAGTTGTATCGCCAATTGAGCAAATCCAAACTATTTTGGAATAATATAGCGCCATGATCAAGCTGCGTACTTATATTTTTATTGACTC
>Ga0316207_10005658_pt1 | contig 10265 bp, 4 predicted proteins | sample 6weekpyrite_MG_FD_204943 | JGI IMG/M metagenome (GOLD analysis project Ga0316207, IMG submission 204943) | Microbial mat bacterial communities from mineral coupon in-situ incubated in ocean water Damariscotta River, Maine, United States -... | ecosystem: Environmental > Aquatic > Marine >...
AGAGTTGGGGGCACGATTCGGCCTTGCGGATAGCCTGCTTAACCGTTGGCCTGAACTGGATGTTTAAGCGGGTTGATGGGAGAACAGTAGATAGGAGCAGATCATGACATTGATTCAGCTACATAACCCCGCCGCCAGCTCACATCGCCTGGAACGGGTACACATGTTTCCAGGGCGCTTTCTTAGCGAGGATGAGTTTGATCGCAATCAGGACTACGCGGATGCGCGTCTCGCGTCACTGCTACAGAGCCATCACTCCGGTATCGTGCGTGGGCTTGAATTAAATCTTAACCCGCAGGGGTTGATCGGCAACGGATTTAGCGTCAATCCTGGCGTCGCGGTGGATAGTGACGGGCTGGCGTTAGGACTTTACTACCCACTACAAATGGAGTGGCAGACGCTGATTGAAAACTATCAGGCGCAGTCCGGTATTGAGGATGCCAGCGGTGTCTACTACATCACGCTGCACCGCGCCACGCGCTCGGTCGATGCGCATGAAGTTGAACCGTGCCAGCGTGCTGAGTTTGACCCCAGTCGGGATTCGCAACTGATCGTGGTCGGCAGTCTGAAGTTGCATCGTCTTGCCATAAATCCAGCAGCCGTTACGACTACGACACAGGGCGAAATTGAAAACTGGGTCGCTGCGGATCGAGTCGATGGACAATTTATGCAGTCACTCAAAAATGCCGTGCCGCTGGCGCTGATGGCAATTCGTCCTGACGGTGACGGCTTTGCCATTCACTGGGTATCACCGGAAGCCGGTCGTTATCCGGCGGTAGCCAGCGGTGGGTATCACGTGTTGCTCAATCAGGTGAATGCGACCCTGCGCCGTGTGATGTTGGCAGCGGAGGCCCCGCTCAATAGTGGTACGCCGCTGGAAGATTTTCTTAATACCAATCTTAGCCTCAATTATTTACCGGCGGCTGGCCAGCTACCATTAGAATGGTTGCAAAATCCTGCCTCTGTTACGCCGTCTCTGTTGTGGCTGCCCGATCATCTTGGTGTTGACGTGGTACCGGTGCCCGAAGAAGCGGTGCATGAATTAATACAGCGTCATCTGCCGCGACGGGTGATCGATCTGCGTCAACCTGCGGGTGATAAAATTCGCTTGCTGTTGGCAGTGAATGAGCCGGACTATCGCACCGATCTGCTCGATATTCCGCCGACCGATGCAAAGCTGGAATCAGATATCTATCGCTTCTTTATGCGCGCCTATAAAGCGTGGTTTAAGTGGCGCACACAGTTTGATGTGCTCTATTACCATAGCGAAAGCACCGTGCTCGATGCGGAGCAGATTCGCATGCTGGATCTGCCCGAACCTGAACCGATGCCAGCGTTACCAGAAACGGTCTTTAATGCACTTATTGCGCGCGCAAACGAAGAACTGCAAGACCCCGAAAACCCTGGTACCCCTTATCCGTATAGCAAAGGCGTGCCACCACGCCCTGATTTTTACAGTAGCTGGTTAGTCACTGTGGACGGTAATCGTGTGCCGCCGCCGATTCCCACACCGAGTCAGGATGGAGTGGTGATTCGTTATGCGATTGGGCTGGTAGAACTGGAGATGATCGAAAACCAGATTCGCGCGATGCGCTCACGGCTGGAGAAGACGCGTGACTATCTACTTCTGCAACGTCAACAGCTCGATTCACAAACAGTGGCATTGGCATCATTGGCCGGCGGTGTCGCTGGTGATGGTAGTGGCCTGCAGGTGGCGCGTTGGTTGCCATTCGCAAATCTCAAACCGCAATGGGCCAAAAAACCCGAGCCGGTGGCGGCGGCTGAGGCAACTACCTCATCAAGTGGTACTGGCTTTCATTTTGCGTTAATGGAACCTGTCAATCTCAGTACGCTGGTTAACGCAGGCACCTTTAGTCGTTCACTACTGGATACCTCTAGTGCGACCTCTTCTAACGTCAGCAGTATGATTCGCAATCGCCCCACTACCGCGTCGGCGTTTGAACTTAATATCAATCAGTCGCGCATGAACCTGCTCGCCAACCTGCCGAAGAAGGCGTTGACGCGACCAGCTTTTGAAGCCAAAGAGTACCGCTTTGGTGTGCTTGATCATATCAACCCCGAAGTGAATGAATATTCCAAGGCTTACCACGCGATGGCGGAACTCATTGTCACCCTGGATAGCCTGTTTGATAAAACCGATGCTGCAGCGCTGAAAGCACAGTTAAGAAAGGCAGGTAAACTAAAGACGCCACAGGAGGTTGAAAACCTGCCGGGCACAACAGGCGATGAAGAGACGGACAAGCTCAATTTAACGCAGGCACGCTATACCGCACTGTTTGAGGCGGGCCAGATACTCACGCGTCAGATTGCAATAGTTGAGGCCCGTTACAACAGCATTGAACGAAAACTGCAACGCAAGCTACGTGATCATGTCAACAAACAGGCTGAGATAAAAAAACTGAGCGCGTTGATTCAGGCCGCGCGTGAGACACTGGAGGCACGCGATAGTCTACGCATTGAACAGCTGGGTGATTATGGTGTCGCACAGCGCCTGTTAGATGAAGACTGGCTGGATGTATATCAGCAAAACCTGGAGCGCACCCGTATTTTAACCACTGCGTTGCGTGGTCTATATTATGTGCGTGTACGGCAGGCACCGGTATCTGCACCATTGGCCGATCCACTCGAGCTACGTTACGGCAGCAGTCGCGATATTGTCCCGGGCTGCGACTGGAGTGAAGATGTCGATGTGGCCGAGGAGCTGAGTAGTTTCTTCGATGCGGTGACTGAAATCCCGATGAGCGACTGGACCGCATTAAAAGACCTGCTGCCCAGGTTACCGCCGTTTTCAAAATACCCTTATCTGGAGCAGATGCGCCGTTTCCGTTTTCAGGCAAAACCGGCGAAAGCGCCGATACCGGGTAATACTTCTGTGCTACAAAGTCGCCTGAAGACGTTGCATTATCAGAATCAGGTTGTGATGCAGCAGTGGGCTAAAGTTAGCCTGCCAGTATTTACAACCAGTAGCGTAAAAACGCAAATTGAAGCGACTCGCATTTTATCACTGGAAGACCTCAGCAGTAGCGCCGCCGGCCATTTGAGAAAAGATGCGCAGGCACTGCGCGAAAAACTGGAGCAGTGCCAGTACTGTCTGCTGGAACACCTTAATCAACTGCCGCCATCGCTACGTCTGCAATGGGGGCAACTGGCCGAAGACGATCGCATTCGGGTTGAGGACGTGTCGTGGTGGCCAGCGTTGGATCGTGCCGAACGTGACGATTTTAACGCAACGCGTACCGTGGCAGAGTTGATTGCGTGGTGGTTTCGCCAGCTGGATAGTGACGCTTCAGCCAACAGCCGCAGTGCGATGCGCAATATGATCCGCGCTACGTTAATCCACGCCTCATTGGGAGATCCTCAGGAGATTGTGCGCGGTACGGTGCAAGTTCCACCCAGGGTCTCAAGACTGGGTGAACGCCTGCATGTTAAGTTAAATCGTATCCCCGCGCCGGGTATCCAGCTGCAACTACTCGATAGTCAGCAGCAGGTAGTTGGCATGCTGGCCGTTGAAGATCACACGCCTCAGGGAACGCAGGTGAAAATTGTGCAACTCGCGAATGCATCGACACATATTAAGTCGGGCTTTCAGGTGCTCGCCAATAAACGCAGTCGCAACCTGTTGAGCTAACTGGCGATGGATGCGGCGTTACGCTCAGATGATGTCGCGATTGATCAATTGCGTGTGCGAGGTTCCTCAGTTGAGCAGCAGCGAATGCAGCAGACACTCACTTCTCTTAGTTGGCCACATGCCCAGGGTGATGAATGGATTTTTATTCGCCAGCTGAGTGTCAAAGCGCCTGCACAGCAGTTTCCGAGAGAATTAGTTGGGCTCACGCGAAACAAACTAAGTCAGGCCAGACCACCTGGTGCGCAACGTGACGTGGTTCGCTTTAATAACCTCGCCGAACTGCTGGCTTATCTACTGGCAGACCTTGCTGGTGGGCGGGCGGCACAGTGCTGGTACTGGCAGCGCTGGTCGGTACTGTTTGCGCTAACCCCCTCTGCCGCACTGCGCTATCTGTTGTCAGAAAACCTGCTTAACCTTCCTGCGATTAGCGCTCAGCTGCACCAGCTAAACAGGCTGGATGAGGTATGGCTGCAACTGAGTGATAGCGATGCAGGGCAATTAATAAATGAGTTCAGCTGGAAGTGGGGGATTCAGTTACCGACTTCTATCGCGGACATCGAAGGTACTGATTCGAGCACGATTCCGTCGCTATCGAACAGCCTGCTGCAACCACTATTACTACGCTGGCAGCCGTTGTTGAAACAGACCGCCCTGGAAAGCCCGCGTTATCTGCTGGCGCTGCTGGTGGTTGCACAGGAAGCTGCGCCGCTGGTGTTACAAAATGCACCACTACCATTAATGCTTTATCTGCATACGCAGCGAAGCCATTTGATACCTGAAATTAAAATTAAAAAGCAGAGGTCTAAATTCATCACTCAAAAGGATAGTGATGTGGCGGCGCGTGCAATAGCGCCGAATATGTCGCGGGAGAAGAGTACTGATGTGGCGCATGATACTGCATTAGCACGCGCATCATTGATCGAGGATGAGGTTTCACCCGCGCAGCATAATGTCCTGTCACAGGAAGATGTTGCAGAGGAAAGTACCAGGCAGGCAGGGAAAAGATCTGATCAGCCACGGCATGCTGTAGTCGAATCTGCCACGGCGCAAAGTAGTACGAAGCATATGCACGACGGTGTGAATGATGAGGCTGATCTGAATGCTATGATGTTGAATGACTACGATGACACTATCGGTGATGAAGCTCATGTCGACCAACACACATTACCGCTGGATGAAGCTGCGCAAGCCACCTTTGATACGCAGCAGGGTGGACTCTTTTACTGTCTGAATTTTCTTAATCGATCTGAATGTCAGGCGATCATGAGTGAGCACTGGCAACTGCTCCCGTATGGCTGGGGCTGGCTATACCGCCTGGGTCAGACATTGCAGCTTGATACCTATGACACGGTGAGCGATTTTATCGCTCTGCAACTTGGGTTTGAAAACCGTCAGGCGCTTGAGCAGCTTGCTGCACTACCCGCTGCAGACGAATTAAACAGGCTTGCCCAACGCTGGTACGCAAAAACCGAGGTGTGGAACAGCACACTGTTACCACTGGATGCGACCATCGAATGGAGTGCCAGCCATGTGGATATTCATATTGCGATCGAAAACGTACAACTGCCGGTTCGGCTCGCCGGGCTGGATATTAATCCTGGGTGGCTACCGTGGATAGGTAAAGTTGTTAGCTTCCATTATGATAGTTGAGGTATCTGATGCATCGAGCCAAACAGAGGGCCACCACACAACACTTTCGCTGGCAATCTATCGCAGCACTTTTGCGGCTTGGTCTGCACCGCTTCTGGTTGCAGGCACTTCCATCTGATAGCCATCTACCAGACCTGCTATTAGAGGAGGCGCGCGCGCTACTGGGGTGCCACTCTTCAGCTGACTGGAAGCGCCTTCATCGAACAGTAGAACGGTGCTGGCCGCCGGACGACGGGATCTTATCGCGCTTAATCAAAGACTATGACCTCAGTCTGGAGGAGACCTTTCTATTAACGTTACTCGGTGAGGTCGAGCGTAGCCATTTAATCAGTCTGGTGGTGCGCGAATTACAGGCCCCTTCGACGCAGGTCCGGCCTACGGTTCATCTCTGTAGTGCGCTGATAGAGGCGCTATTTGACAGCGATATCACGCCGCTCAACATTGCCGACTCAGCGTTGGTGCAGGCAAAAATTATTCATATCGAAGGGGAGGGGCCGCTCCCTTTGCGCAGCTTATCGTTATCTGCTGAGTTTTGGTCGGTATTGCTCGAGCAAAGTCAACTCGTCTGGCCACAGTGTCAGTTAATGCCTGCGGGTAATCCGCTATTGCTTCCCGATCAGGTGCGTCAACAACTAGCGGCGATGGCGGATTTACTGGCTGCTGGCAGTGCACGTAGCCTGATTGTGCGTGGCCAGCCCAATAGCGGACGACAACTACTGGCACACGAGCTGGCACAACAGCTGGGTTTGCGGGCACTCTCTGTACCGCTTGATGTATGGAAAGCGTGCCCTGAATTTGCACAGGCCTGTCGTTATGCCGGTTGGTTGCCAGTATTACAGCCTAAACTCGGTCCCGGTGAAATCTGGCGTCCTGAAGAATTTCCGCAAAAAATGCCGGTACTGATTTTACTGGGAAGCGACGGCGCGGTAGAAAGTCGTGATTTGATTGAGTTGAACATGCCGCTGCCGACTGAACCTCAGCGTCGCAATATATGGCAGGCGGCGCTGCACCACCCAGCGCTTGCGGCCCAGTGTGCCAATGCCCTGTTGAGCGGCCCCAGTATCGCCACCATCGCCGCCAACGCAAAACTGCTGGCGCAGCGTGCGCAGCAGGATATCTCAATGCATCACATCACGCAGGCGCGTCGGCAGTTGGGTGCAGAACGGTTGCGGCTACTTGCGCAACCGGTTGAGCGTGAAGTCGATAGCGATGCGGTGGTGCTGACGCCACTGGTGAATGAGGAACTGGAACGTATCATCAGTCGCGCTGCACAACGGGAATCCCTGTGGCATGATCTCGGCGCAACCTTGCAACAGACAGCCACGTCGGGTATCCGTGCACTGTTTATCGGGGAAAGCGGCACCGGTAAAACGCTTGCCGCTAGTTACCTTGCGACACGAATTGGTGCGCCACTCTATCGAGTAGACCTGTCGGCGGTGATGAATAAGTATATCGGTGAATCGGAAAAGAACCTTTCGGCCTTGCTCGATATGGCCGCCGCCAGTGATGTGATTCTACTTTTCGATGAAGCCGACTCACTGTTTGGTAAGCGATCGGAAGGCAAAGAGACCGGCGAACGTTTTGCCAATATGCTGACCCATTTTTTACTCACCCGTATCGAAAATCACCCCGGTATTGTGATTTTAACTTCCAACAATCGTGAACGGATTGATGACGCCTTTACCCGCAGGCTAGATCTAATTGTCGACTTTCCGATGCCGGGTTTTGAAGAGCGACTTAAACTCTGGAGCAGCCACCTCGGTGAGCGGGGACCGGGCGAAGTCGTCTATCGATTACTGGCCAGTTATTGTGATTTCGCGGGTGGGCAGTTGCGCAATGTGGTAATTACTGCAGCGGCAGAAGCCGCTGATGGCAAGATTGCCAGTCGCCACATACTCACCGGTATTCAGGCAGAATATCGTAAGCTCGGTCGCGAGATGCCGAGCATACTCAATAAACTTAACCACGCAGATCACCAGGGGAGTGAGTGATGGATGATATCCAGCTGGGGCAGACATTATTAGTAAAACCGGATGTCCCGTTTGAAAAAATTTCTGCTGTACTCAGCCAACTGGGTTGGCAACAGCAGCAAGCGGCGCAAACCCCTTTGGTTGAAGATGAACCAGAGTTCAGTAGCTGGTCATGGCAGGGGCATAAACCGTTTGTGATCTATAGCTTCAATCCAGTCGTTAACATGCGTGTGCTCGATGTTGCGACGCTACCCCCGGTAATGCGCGGCGCGATTGCCAGCCATCTTTCACTGCTGGATGACGACACGGTTAACACGCTGTTTTCATCGGAGAGTACTCGCGAGCGGCTGCTTGCATTATGGGCAACAAAGGAGACAGAACGGCTCGATCTGATTGATGACGCCGCTCGCCTGCAACAGGACATAGAGCCTGCCATCGCAGAACAGGCCACAGCCGTCCACACTCGCCTGGAGCAGATAAACCAGGCGCGCGTTGAAATGCTCACCAATCTACGCATTATGACTGAAGCGGCACCGCAGCTGATCCGCCTGCTACCAAAGCCTGAAACGGTTGCACAGATGAAACCGACCGAGGCAGATTTAGCGGAACTCTTTGATGAGTCGTTACTGCCTGTCGCAACTAAAGCGGTTGAAGCGATCTATAAAAAACGGTTGCGAGTGGCCATCGAGCATAACACCGAAATTGAGGTGTTCGCTTCGCCTGCGGGGCTGTTCCGCTGGCAGAACATGTTGAGTGAAAAGTTCCCAGGTGGTTATCGCGACATTGCCGGCTGGATGAATCCACAACCTGTCTGGATGGGCTGGACACTCACCACTCCTGGCGGAGGTGTCGTGCGTTACGATGGACTGGTATGGGTGAACGGCAACTGGCGCTGGCTGCCGAAGATATATCGCTATCTTGCCCCGTACCTGATGGAGCAACCCGAGGCCTACTCAGGTAGCCACTAGCCATGCCTGATCACGCCAGTGAACAGCGTAGGCGGCACGACGATAGCGCGGTTGAGTCGTCGTCTTCGCATCGCACGAGCGAACAGGATAGTACTGAGCAGGCGACGATTCCCGCCTACCTCGGGGGTGAACCACAACGCGAATCGGCGACCCCCAATCTTTCGTTAGCAACGCAACAAACCGCTGAAGTGAATGACTCGTTGAGTCAGGAGATGCAGAGCATGTCACTGGACGGCGGTGCCAGCTCAGAAACGCCGGTCTCATCATTATCCTCTGAAGCCAGCGATACGACTGCAGGTGAAAGCGAAACAGCATCTGAAACTGAAACTGAAACTGAAACTGAAACTGAATCGGAAGCGGAGACGGAGACGGAGGAAGGTAGTGAAAGTGCTACCGATGAAGAGAGTGCAGCGTCTGAAGAAGATAACGAAACAGGTGACGGTGAAGCTGATGGCGAGCAAGCACAAGAGGATGGCGAAGAAGCGTCAGCACCCGAAGAAGCACAGGAGGGCGATACAGGCGAAACCGCAACCGGCGGCGAGGGGGGTGATGCGGTAGCGCAAGGCCAACAACGTGGCGCATCTGAATACGCCAAAAAAGGTCGCGATGCGCTGGTCGCGGTAATGCCGAAACTGACCCCAATTCGTACCCCCTATGTGCCATCACCACCCAAAGCGGCGTTGATGCGACGCGACGAAATTCTAAAACGCACCGGTTCACCGCCGGAGTATCACCATGCGCTGGTGAGACAGAGTGTGCAGCGTACCGCGCAGGCGGCGCGTGATGCGCAACGCCGCATGCTTTTTAATATCGGTAACCTCGGCATGAACACGCGCATTTCGATTGAAGAGATGGCGGTCGAAGTGCAGGGGGTTACCGCGGCGGCGGTTAAACAGATCAATGATGCTGTTGATCAGTCGATGCGGGACATCGACCGTTCATCAGCGGATGAACAGGCGCACATCACTGAGCAGAACATTAAAACCGGCGAAGAACTCCAGGCCAGCCGAGATCGTATTATGCTGGAGATTACCGCCGATCTCACCGAAGGCTCAGAGGAGATCCAACAGGCCGCTGAAATAGCCGAAGGTCGCTTTAATGAGAAAGTGCCGATAGCAGCCGGTTACATTAATGAGATTCCGACATCCGGTGTGGCTGGACAGCTACCCCCTCCGCCCACTCCTCAAAGCGCGTCTGGCGGTGGTAACCAGAGCAGTGAACAGTCTGGTAGTGGTGGTAGTGAAGGGGGTAATGGTAATGCACAGGGGGGCAACCAGGAATCGAGCCCATCCTATCGTGTCATGCCTGAAGCCGAGGCGAGATTAAGCAACTTTATGGATATGCAGTCGGAGATCATCTCCGACGCGCACGGCAATGTTAAAACCTATCTACTATCGCGTGCTTCGCCCGTGCTTGAGGGGATGGCCGGACAGGAACAGAGCAGGCTTGTCACTAATGCAGGCGAACACGCAACGCGTCTTTCATCAGATGCTAACAAGGCACAGTTCACAACCTTGGTGTTGTCACTCACCACGCCGGTATCACAACATCACGCCCAGGATGAGAGCCAGTCGGTTGATGAAAGCAATAATGAAAGTGACCAGCAACTCACAGAGACCGAGGCGGCGGTGCGCAGTGCCCGTCGTATTATTCAGAACAAGGGTAATATGGCGAAAGAGTACGCCGATCGCGATATGCGCGATACCCTCACCAAAAATATCCGTAAGAGTGGCCGCAAGGCTGCACAGGGGTTACGCACCCAGGCGGCTTCAGCGGAGACGGCATTAAACAACTCCGCCGCACAGATGGCAGAGGCCTATCGTGATCTGGTGACGCGGCTTGACGCACTGCTTCCCGCTGAACAATTTCTCGATTCACGCAATCTACTTCCCAAACTGATCGCCGCACGCGATAGCGCTTTTAAGCTGCAACAGCAGCATGAAAAAGCAGCCCAGCAGCAGGCTGATACGACGCTGGAAAAAATGGAGAAGGTCAAACGCGATCAGTGTAACTCGATCAGCAAGGCGG
>Ga0316207_10005659_pt1 | contig 10264 bp, 8 predicted proteins | sample 6weekpyrite_MG_FD_204943 | JGI IMG/M metagenome (GOLD analysis project Ga0316207, IMG submission 204943) | Microbial mat bacterial communities from mineral coupon in-situ incubated in ocean water Damariscotta River, Maine, United States -... | ecosystem: Environmental > Aquatic > Marine >...
CGAGCCGCCATATCCAGAAGTTTTAAGCACAGGTTTACGCCAACACTCATGTTTGGTGCAAAGACGATTGCAATATCTTTAGCCGCTACTTCAATCTGCTTTTTCTGCTCATCACTAAAACCAGTTGTGCCAATAATAATTTGCTTACCCGCTTTACGACAGGTTTCAATATTTTCCAGAGTTGTCTCAATTGTAGTGAAATCAATCAACACATCAAAGTCATCAGCGACACTGACCAGATCATCAACAACAAACACATTGTTTTCGCCAACACCAGCCAGTGCACCAGCATCAACACCTACAAACGCACTACCCGGTCGTTCGATCGCCGCGCTTAACTGTGTCTTTTCATTCTCGGTAATCGCTTCAATATGGGTACGCCCCATTCGACCACCCGCACCTGTCACAGCAACTTTAATCATATTTTTTTCACTTCTTTATCAATTAAAAAAGGAGCTTAATATACTTTTAAGCTCCTCTTAGAAATTCAGTTCACGTAAAATGTGAATATTGAGATGAGAGCAAGGCAAAAGATAACCGAAAAAGCGGAGTTTATAAATAATAAATGAGCATTTTGAGGTTATCTTTTAACGCAGCTATCGCTCAATAGTCGCATTTTAAGGTTGAGTCATGTCATCGAAGAACTTCTTAACCCCATCCATCCAGCCTTTCGACTGTGGGCTATGCTGTTTGCTATCACTATCCAGCGACTCTTCGAATTGCTTTAAAAGATCCTTTTGTGCCTTAGTTAAATTAACCGGTGTTTCTACATTTACCCTGCACAACAGATCACCTTTTGGACCGCCGCGCACAGGTACTACACCCTGGTTACGCAAGCGGAATAATTTTCCTGATTGGGTTTCAGCCGGGATTTTTAAATTAACACGACCGGTTAACGTCGGCACTTCAATTTCACCGCCTAATGCAGCTAAAGTCATACTGATTGGCACAGCACACATCAGGTTGTTTTCATCACGCTCGAATATATTGTGTGGTTTAACACGCACCTGAACAAACAGATCGCCTGGAGGCCCGCCGTTTTCGCCGGCTTCACCTTCACCACCAAGACGAATACGATCGCCACTATCAACACCAGCAGGTACTTTAACTGATAATGTTTTTGTTTCTTCGACACGCCCTTGACCATGACATGATCCGCATGGATCAGTAATGACTTTGCCCTGACCATGACAATGCGGACAGGTCTGCTGTACAGAAAAGAATCCTTGTTGCATACGAACCTGCCCTGCTCCACCACATGTTGTACAGGTTGATGATTCAGAACCTTTTTTCGAACCACTGCCTTCACAGGTTTTGCAGGTAACCAGTGTTGGCACTTTAATTTTTACCGTAGTACCGGCTACTGCATCTTCAAGTGAAAGATCAAGGTTATAACGTAAATCAGAACCGCGATAAGCGCGCTGACGTTGGCGACCACTGCCACCTCCGCCGCCAAATATATCGCCGAATACATCTCCAAACACATCACTAAAGTTGGCACTACCACCGCCACCAAATCCACCAGCACCGCCCATGCTTGGATCAACACCGGCGTGCCCGAACTGATCGTAGGCCGCCCGTTTTTGCGCATCGGATAGAATATCATAAGCCTCTTTGGCTTCTTTGAATTTATCTTCTGCTTCTGGGTTTCCTTCGTTACGGTCAGGGTGATGTTTCATCGCCAGACGTTTAAACGCTTTTTTTAAATCACGTTCATTAACGTCTTTGGCTACACCCAGTACTTCGTAATAATCACGTTTGGACATTGCTGGTGTTACTCACTGTTTATCTATTTCACTTTGCCTGTCAATTTAACAACGGGCAGATACAAATAAATCCAGAGCATGCGAAGACACCCTGGATTTATCCTTTCACTCATATACAGAGTGGTTTAACGATGTCTTACTTTTTATCGTCTTTAACTTCTTCGAACTCTGCATCAACCACTTCATCGTCCTGCGATGCTTGTTGCTGTGGCTCACCTTCCGGCGCTGCACCCTGTTCTGCATTTTGTGCATAAGCTTTTTGAGCAATAGAACCCGCGGCTTCAGTTAAAGCGGTTGTTTTCGCTTCGATTGCATCTTTATCTTCACCCTTCAGGGCTTCCTGAAGATCTGCAATTGCGGCTTCAACCTTTGCTTTCTCATCCGCTTCAACCTGATCACCTAAATCTTTAATAGATTTTTCAGTTGCGTTGATCATGTTTTCAGCCGTGTTACGTGCTTCGATCAGTTCTTTAACTTTGCGATCTTCATCAGCATGAGCCTCAGCATCTTTGATCATACGATCGACTTCATCATCCGATAAACCTGAAGAGGCTTTAATGACGATAGACTGCTCTTTGCCTGTGGCTTTATCTTTAGCAGAGACGTTTAAGATACCGTTTGCATCAATATCGAAGCTGACTTCGATTTGTGGCGTGCCGCGAGGTGCTGGCGGAATATCAGCCAGGTCAAAACGACCCAGTGATTTGTTATGTGCCGCCATTTCACGTTCACCCTGAACCGCGTGGACGGTTACAGCGTTCTGGTTATCTTCTGCCGTCGAGAAAGTCTGGCTTGCTTTAGTTGGGATCGTTGTATTCTTATCGATCAGCTTGGTCATAATGCCGCCCAGCGTTTCGATACCCAGTGACAGTGGCGTAACATCCAGCAGCAGCACGTCTTTAACGTCACCGCCTAACACACCGCCCTGAACCGATGCACCAATTGCAACCGCTTCATCCGGGTTAACATCTTTACGTGGCTCTTTACCAAAGTAGTCTTTAACCGCATCCTGTACTTTAGGCATACGAGTCTGACCACCGACCAGGATAACGTCATCGATATCACCAATGCTTAAGCCGGCATCTTTAATTGCCTGCTTACATGGCTCGATAGTACGTGAAACCAGGTCATCAACTAATGATTCTAATTTTGCACGAGTCAGTTTTAGTGTTAAGTGCTTAGGACCTGTTGCATCAGCCGTGATGTATGGCAGGTTAATGTCAGTTTGCTGTGCAGAAGACAGTTCGATCTTGGCTTTTTCAGCCGCCTCTTTTAAGCGCTGCAGTGCCATTGCATCGTTGTGCAAATCAATGCTGTTTTCTTTCTTGAATTCGTCCGCCAGATAGTCGATCAGACGCATGTCGAAATCTTCACCGCCGAGGAAAGTATCACCATTGGTAGACAGTACTTCAAACTGGTGCTCGCCATCGATGTCTGCAATTTCGATGATTGAGATATCAAAGGTACCACCACCTAAGTCGTATACAGCGATAGTGCTGTCGCCTTTGGCTTTATCCATACCATAAGCCAGTGCTGCAGCGGTTGGCTCATTGATAATACGTTTAACTTCGAGGCCAGCAATCTTACCGGCATCTTTAGTCGCCTGGCGTTGTGAGTCATTGAAGTAAGCAGGAACAGTAATAACCGCTTCTGTTACATCTTCGCCGAGATATTCTTCAGCTGTTTTCTTCATTTTCTGCAGAACACGTGCTGATACTTCAGGTGCTGCCATTTTCGTGCCTTTGGCTTCTACCCAAGCATCACCGTTATCGGCTTTAATAATTTTATAAGGAACCAGTTTAATATCCCGCTGAACAACTTCTTCGTCAAAACGACGACCGATCAGACGCTTAACAGCAAACAGAGTGTCATGAGGATTGGTAACGGCCTGACGTTTAGCAGACTGACCTACTAATACTTCATCACCTTCACCAAATGCTACGATTGAAGGTGTAGTACGATCACCCTCGCTGTTTTCGATAACCTTAGGTGAGTCACCGTCCATTACAGCTACGCAAGAGTTAGTTGTACCCAGGTCAATACCAATGATTTTTGACATCTTAATTTTCTCCAAAAAAATCTAATTTCTATATCTGCTGTCTAAAGTGGGGTTTTGTTTACACAATTCAAGCCCAAATCAGCTTTAATTAACTATTCTGCTGCTTTTTCTTCGCTTTCTGCCGGGGCTTTAGCCACAACAACCATTGCAGGGCGCAATAGACGACCAGACAACAGATAACCTTTTTGCATAACTGCAATAACAGAGTTTGGAGCCGCATCCGCGGTTTCCTGAATTGACATCGCCTGATGGAATTCTGGGTCGAAGTTATCGCCCTCTGGATTCAGCTTTTCAATCTCAAATTTTTCCAGCAACTGGTCAAACATAGTTAATGTCATTACCGTGCCTTCTTTAATCTGTTCTATTTCAGTCGCTTTTTCAGCCGCCTGCTGACCCATTTCCATACTATCGATAACAGGCAACAGACCATTGATGAATTTCTCGATGGCATACTTGTGCGCATTTTCCAGCTCACGCTTTGAACGTTTACGCACATTATCAAGTTCTGCTTTGGCACGAACCAGCTGATCGTAGTATTCATCAGATTTAGCTAAAGCTTCTTCAAGTTTTACCTGTAAATCTGGCACATGATCGGCTGCGATGCCTTCTTGATCATGACTTACTTCACCGCTTTCATCGGTGATATCTACACTGGCTTGCTCTACTTTTTCGTCGTCAGACATGCATAAAACTCCAACACAACATTAAACTTGGGATTCAAATAAAGGGTAAAATCTGCCCAGAATCAATTTCTGGTCTATTTGATGGGGATTAAGATTCCTTTTTCAAGGCTTGTCCTAATAATTTTGCGGTTATTTCGACTACCGGGATCACATCTTTGTAATTCATCCGGGTTGGGCCCACTACACCAAGCACACCGAGGGTTTCACCATCGGCCTGGTATGGCGAAGTGATCAGGCTACAATTGCCCAGCCCTTCAATACCTGACTCACGTCCGACATAGACTTTGACGCCATCAGCGTTGATGCAACGGTCAAGTATGCTGATCATGTCTCGGGTATTATTAAACACCTGGAACATTTGCTGTAATTTGCCAGTATCTTCCAACTCGGAAAAATTTAGCAGATTAGTAGTCCCCTGAATCACATAATCCGATTTATTTTCATCATTTTCCTGCAACGCCTTGTCAGCAATGTCCGCTGCCGCTTTCATTTGCTGGTCGATATTATTACTGGCCTGATGCAAGGTTTCGACCAGCGAAGTGCGAATATGGAAAATATCTTTACCTGCATACTGACTATTGATGATATTCGAAACTTTTTGTAGCTCATCCTGACTAAATTCGCGATCAACCTGAATCACCCTGTTTTCAACTTCTTTTTCATTAATCACCAGTATTGCCAGAATACGTTTACCGGGTAATGGCAGAAACTCTATTTGACGTAAGGTTAACTGGCTACGTTTAGGAATTGTGACAATACCAGCCATTCGGGTGAAATCAGACAACAGGTTTGATGCGGTATCAATCAGTTGATCTGTACTCTGATTAGCATTTAGCTCGGCATTAATCGTTGTTAACAAATCTGGCGTTAATGGCTGCATTTCCATCAGACTATCGATAAAGAAGCGAAAGCCCTGCTCTGTAGGAACACGCCCGGCAGAAGTATGTGGTGAGTGGATCAATCCCAACTTATCAAGCTGTGTCATCACATTGCGAATTGTTGCCGAGCTGACGTCAAGACCCGGGGTTTGCGCCAGAGTTTTTGATGCAACCGGCTGACCTTCAGAGATATACAGATCGACTAGAGCTTTTAGCAGAATTTGAGCGCGAGGATTGAGTTCCATGGGTGACACTCGGTAAGGACAGGATTATTTAATTTTCGTTAAATGACCATTTTCAATCGTATAGATTGAGTCCATGCGCTCGGCCAGATCCATATCATGAGTGACGATCACCAAGCTGGTGTGGAAATCACGATTGAGCTTAAAAATGACATCTACAACCTGTTCAGCAGTTGCTGGATCAAGGTTACCGGTTGGCTCATCGGCCAGTATGCATTTAGGTTCTGCACACAGGGCACGGGCAATTGCTGTACGCTGACGTTCACCGCCAGAGAGCTCAGAAGGCTTGTGCTCGAGTCGACCGATCATACCAACCTTTTCAAGCAGTAAGCGTGCTCGCTCTGTGGCTTTCTTAATGCTGGAACCACGAATAAACATCGGCATCGCGACATTTTCTAATGCCGTGAACTCTGGCAATAGATGATGAAACTGGTAAATAAAGCCCAGGTTCTTGTTACGCACCCGGCAACGCTCCGCTTCGTTCATCACCGCGAAGTCCTGGTTGTCTATCAACACATGACCACTGCTCGGCTGATCAAGGCCGCCAAGTAAATGTAACAAGGTGCTTTTACCGCAGCCTGATGCACCGACAATCGCAATTTTTTCCGAGCTACGAATCGTCAGGTTAATGCCAGTTAATACATTGAGCGCAGCACCACTGCCTTCCTGATAGCTTTTTGTCACATTATCGGCTTCAAGCACAATATGCTCTCCCGCTTTAGCAGGTGGCAGAATAATCTGGCTGGTGAAATGATTTAAGCTCATGATTTATTCGTACCTCAATGCATCGATCGGCTGAATTCTGGATGCTCGCCATGCAGGATAAATTGTTGCCAGGAACGATAATGCCAGAGCAATCAACGAAATACCGATGGTGTCACCGGTGTGCAGATCTGATGGTAGATCACAAATGTAATAAACATCGCAAGGCAGAAAATCAACCTGGAAATAGGCCTCGATTGATGGAATTAAGGTTTCAAGATGTAATGCTACTGGCACGCCTATAGCAAGACCTAATACAACGCCGAGAATACCAATGATGGTACCCTGAATCATAAATATGGCCATAATACTTTTCGGCGTCATGCCAATGGTTCTAAGTATCGCAATATCGGATTGTTTATCGGTCACGGTCATAACCAACGATGAAACAATATTAAACGCAGCCACCGCGACAATTAAAAACAGGATAATAAACATCACTGTTTTTTCCATCTTCAGTGCGCGGAAAAAGTTAACATGTCGCTTGGTCCAGTCCGAAACCCAGTAGTCTTCACCGAGCAGACCCGTTAAATCAGCAGCAATAACCGGCGCATCAAACAGATCATCAAGTTTAAGCCGTAAGCCAGAAATGTTATTTTTAAAACTGAATACTTTTTTAGCATCTTCAAGGTGAATTATTGCAGTACTGCGATCAAATTCAGCCATGCCAACTTCAAAAACCCCGACCACAGTAAATCGTCGAAGCCTTGGTACCGCACCAATAGGGGTAAAGTTTGCCTGTGGGGTGATTAATGTGACTTTATCCCCTTCATAGGCACCCAGCACATTTGCTAGCGCACTACCGAGAATGATGCCGTATCGACCGGGTTTAAGCTCGTTGAGGGCTCCCGATACCATTGAGGTACCCACTTTTGAAACATTGTTTTCTTCTGATGGCAGCACACCACGTACCAGTGCGCCACTGACACGACGACCATTATTGAGCATAGCTTCATTATTGATATAAGGCGCCATGCCCTCTACTCGTTCATGATCTTTTAATTTATTAGCAACCACCTGCCAGTTAGAAAGCTTGCCGGTCACGTCTGACACTGTCGCATGTGCGGTCATGCCGAGTATGCGATTTCGCATTTCCAGCTCAAAGCCGTTCATTACCGACAATACGATAATCAGGGCTGCCACACCGAGAGTAACGCCAAGGATTGAAGTTAAAGAAATGAACGAGACAAAATGATTACGACGTTTGGCACGTGTATAACGCAGTCCTATAAATAATTCCTTGGGTCTAAACATGCCGTAGAAAACGCCTTTTATTATAAGTTGTAGTTTTTATCGTATTTTAAATACGTTGTCACATTATCTGGGTGCCTAGATTATACATAGAGTTATTCAAACATGCGATTATTTCAAACGCAGATTTATCATTAACTGGGTATAATAACTAAATGATATTACAGGCAAAAAACAATCTTCCCGCCGAATGGGCACCACAGGATGCCATTTTGCTTTGCTGGCCACATGAATCCATGGACTGGGCACCGATACTGGGAGAAGTCGAGCCTGTTTTCACCCAAATCGCTAGTATAATTAGCAGCGATCAGCCCGTTATCATCATTGCCCGCGACCATAGCCACCAAACCGTTATAGAACGTTTATTGGGAAATTCGACTACCAACCAGAACAATATCAAATGGCTGCATCAGACTAACAACGATACCTGGTGCAGAGATTTTGGACCAATAACTATTCGACGAGATGCTGTAACTATCGCACTGGATTACCACTTTAATGGCTGGGGCAATAAGTTCGAATCAGCAATGGATAACCTCACTACAACTCAACTTAAGGCCGAAGGTATTCTGAATTGTGACGTTGAAACAATAGACATGGTGCTCGAAGGCGGCAGTATTGATAGCGATGGCATCGGCAGTCTGCTGACCACTGAGCAGTGTTTGCTATCACCTGAACGTAATCCTGAGCTCAACAAACAGCTGATTGAAGACTTACTTAAACAACAACTGGGTTGCGAGCGAATCATCTGGTTAAAGTCTGGCCAGCTTGATGGTGATGATACGGACAGTCATGTCGACAACCTGGCAAGATTCTGTAACCCAAACACTATTGCCTACACCAGCTGCAGTGATCCACACGATATCCACTACCAAAGCCTGAAACAAATGGAAAATGAACTTAATGCTTTACGAACAACTGACAATCAACTCTATCAATTAATAGCGATGGATATACCAGCGGCCATTTATGATCATGAGCAACGCCTGCCCGCCAGTTATGTTAATTTTTTAATTACCAATAACCACGTGTTAATGCCTACTTTTAATGATCCTAACGACAACATTAACCTGGCTAAACTACAATCAGTATTTACGGATCGCAAAGTGATTGGCATTAATAGTGAAGCTATAATTAAACAATCCGGCTCGATTCATTGTTTAACCATGCAACTTTCTAAAGGCAGTTTAAAGAACGAGAAAATGGCATGAGTACAGCCTTAATTAACATCGCGCTAATCCAGACGAGTTGTTCAGATGATATTAATAACAACCTGGCAACAATAGAAAAAAATATAGGACAGGCTGCCGGCAACAAAGCTGAACTCATCGTGCTGCAGGAACTACACAATTCACGGTATTTTTGCATTGAAGAAAACCCTTCACATTTTGATCTGGCCGAACCGATCCCCGGGCCGACAACGGATTTTATCTCACGTCTTGCGGCTAAATATTCAGTCATCATTGTCAGTACGTTATTTGAAAAACGCACTGCCGGCGTTTATCACAATACCGCGGTGGTATTTGAAAAAGATGGTAGCATCGCTGGTAAATATCGAAAAATGCATATACCAGATGACCCGGGTTTTTACGAAAAATATTATTTCACTCCCGGCGACCTTGGTTTTATACCAATACAAACAAGTGTTGGAAAACTCGGGGTTTTAATTTGCTGGGACCAGTGGTTTCCAGAAGCGGCCCGCTTAATGGCATTAGCCGGTGCCGAGGTACTCATTTACCCGACAGCGATTGGCTGGGATCCTGACGATGGCAAAGATGAACAACAACGACAACTCGATGCATGGCAAACGATTCAACGCGCCCATGCTATCGCGAATAACCTGCCAGTTGTTGCCTGTAATCGCACAGGTATCGAATCAAGCAAAGAAATCACGACGCAATTCTGGGGCAATAGCTTTATCTGTGGCCAGCAAGGTGAAATTCTGGCACGTGCCAGCAGTGATGAAAATACTATTGTCCACGCGACTATCGATTTAAACCGAACCGAATCAGTGCGTCGCATCTGGCCCTATTTTAGAGATCGTCGCATTGATGCCTATGAAGATATCAAACAGCGACTTATTGATGAGGAAAAATAATCGCAAGATTTACTTTCGGATTAATTCATCGTGATGTAACTGTAACCACTGCAGCGCCAATATCGGTGTAGCCGAGTTAACTATGCCTTCTTCTAGTTGTTTAACCACATCACTATAAGCAACAACCTTTACTTTTATATCTTCATGTTCTTCATCCAGCCCATGAATACCACCAGCCAGTGAGCTATCGGCTTCGGCATAATATAAAGTGACTTTTTCAGAGCAACCACCCGGGCTGGCATAATAGGTGAATAGCTCCCTACAGTTTGTTATCTCAACACCGGCTTCCTCCATGCATTCTCGTACAACAACCTGCTCGATAGATTCTCCATCTTCTATCATCCCAGCCACCAGTTCAGTTAACCACGGTGACGCGTCATCTTTAGCGCCAATTCGAAATTGCTCGATTAAAATGAGCTTATCCGCATCAGGATCAAACAATAAAACAGCAACCGCGTGTCCACGCTCCATCAACTGCCGAGTAATCACCTCCGACTGGCCGCCGCAATACATATCATGTTGCAA
>Ga0316207_10005660_pt1 | contig 10264 bp, 9 predicted proteins | sample 6weekpyrite_MG_FD_204943 | JGI IMG/M metagenome (GOLD analysis project Ga0316207, IMG submission 204943) | Microbial mat bacterial communities from mineral coupon in-situ incubated in ocean water Damariscotta River, Maine, United States -... | ecosystem: Environmental > Aquatic > Marine >...
GTAAACAGGAAGAAGAAACGCAGAAGGCCATATTTAAAGAGCATGCTCGACAGGTTGTACTAAATGAATTACAACGCCATACACATAAAAAAATAATCCAGAAAGAGCTTAAGCCACTGATACTCAAGCAATGGTCAGCCCTTATGTTTCAACGCTTCATCCAGTATGGCAAAGAAAGCAGCCAGTGGAATGAAATTGTCACCCTGTTAAGGCACCTTGTTTATAGCGTGCAGCCGATCACTACTTCAGAACAATGGGTACTACTCAACAATGACTCTGATGGCTTAATCAGCGATATTGAGTCTCAGCTAAAAACCACAAAGCTGAGCCCTGGTGGTATTGATGCATCCATTACAGCGCTGAGAGAAATACACGCCAAACTCATTGAAACCTCAGAATTCTTCCAGGAAACACCTGACTACAGCCTGGCTGAGAGAAGTCTCGATGAGATTCTCCTTGAAGCAGAAATGCCATTACCGGAAGATGACAGTGAGCCGGCACATGAACAGATTGCCAGACTGCCACGTGATGTAAAGCAGGGTGTCTGGTTTGAGATTTACAATGGAGAGGGCAAAGCACACAGACGTGTAAAGCTCTCAGTTATCCTGTTTGATGAAGCCAAACTGGTGTTTGTAGACCGCCATGGGGATAAGGTTATTGATAAATGCGCCAATGAGTTTGTTGAAGAACTCAACTCAGGTAAATCGCGCATTATTGCTGATCACTCAATTTTCAATCATGCGCTTGGACAGGTTATTAACTCTATTATCCATTAAGCGATTCTGTGCTGCATATTCAACTAGTTTTTATCCGGCGGATAGATATCCCACTCCACAACAAAGTCAGGGTTACTAACAACGACTTCTGATTCTGCCAGTTTATATTCCCCTGGCTTTGCCGCCTGGTAGTGATCCAGGTCGGGGGGTAAATTAAACTCTTCGTTCATATCATCACGGAGCAATACCAGGCCATCGGCATCATTAATGCGTAAAATCTTACCTGAAAACTGCTCAAAAGCCTCCAGGTCACCATAATCGTTCATACAGGTCAGGCTCACCAGTACGACCTTACCTATCATGGCTTCCGCCTGTTTGCTGTCAAACACACAGCCCGCAAATACTTTTTCACTCATACGTCTAATCTACTCACTTGAAGTTTGTGACATTATACGCCCTGCCCCTGGATATGGCAGTACCTTACGAGCATATTTCCTGGCTCAAGCCTCTGCATAATAATTCCCTTAGCCTTACCCCTGAGCAATGATAGTATTAGGCACATCACAAACAACTATAATAAATGCCCATGGATCCACTCTGGTTACTATTTGCTTTAATTTTTGGTTTCGCCGCCAAATCGATTCGATTACCACCCCTGGTTGGCTTTCTCGCCGCAGGCTTTGTATTACACGCCTTTGGCATTGAAGGTGGCGAGCTCATAGAGGAAATAGCAGATCTCGGTGTATTACTACTGCTGTTTATTATTGGCTTGAAACTCCGCCTTCCAAGCCTAATCGCGCCTGAGGTCTGGGCTGGTGCAAGCACCCATATGCTGTTCAGCATCATTATTTTCTCTGTATTCCTGGTCGTACCGGTGCTTATTGGGCTGAGCTGGTACATGAATATTTCATGGGCGTCCGCTGCGGTTATTTCATTTGCCCTGAGCTTTAGCAGCACTATATTTGCGGTTAAAGCACTGGAAGACCGAAATGAAATAAAAACACGCCATGGTCAAACAGCCATTGGTATCCTTATTATCCAGGATATTATTGCAGTCATTTTTTTAACCTTTGCGACCAATACAACCCCAACAATTTATGCCTTTGCATTACTCGCACTTCCTTTACTAAAACCATTAATGGGTATGATGCTCTCCCGTAGTGGGCATGGAGAGGTGCTTATTTTATTCGGCCTGTTTGCAGCAATTGCCGGTAGTGAAATATTTTATATTGTTGGAATGAAGGCCGGCCTGGGGGCATTAACGTTTGGTGTTTTATTAAGCACACATCACAAATCCACAGAGCTTGCAAAGGTGCTGATAGGTTTTAAAGATATATTCTTAATTGGCTTCTTCCTTTCCATTGGAATCCATGCAACACCGGACTGGTTTGATTTATATGTTGCCGTTGCACTTGTAATCGTATTCATTCCAATAAAAACAGTTTTATTTTATTTCATTTTATTGCAGTTCAAACTCCGCTCACGTACGGCTTTTCTAAGCGCACTTGGACTAGCTAATTACAGCGAGTTTGGTCTTATTGTTGCGACTGTCGGGGTCTCTTCTAATTTAATAGAACCTCGCTGGGTCGTTATAATTGCCATTGCACTGGCCATCAGCTTTGTTATTTCATCTGTTTTAAACCGTCAGGCGCATGAGCTTTATGACCACCTTGATGAACGGCTTCTAGGCTTCCAGAAAAAAGAACGCCTCCCTGGAGATGAACTACCTGATCTGGGTGATGCAGAAATTCTGATTCTGGGTATGGGCCGTGTTGGCAGTGGTGCATATTCTGCAATGCGTGAAACTCATGGTGATAAGGTGCTCGGTATAGACTCAGACGCCCACCAGATAGAGCGCCACCGTAAGCTTGGCGATAATGTACTGCTTGGCGATGCAGAAGATATTGATTTCTGGGACGGCGTTGACATCGATAAAATATCACTCATCATGCTCGCAATGCCACATCATGACGATGTATTAAAAACCGTCAAGCGGCTACAGTCGATAAACTATAAGGGCATTATTACCGCCATCGCCAAACACGAAGATGATCGACAGGAATTAAAAGCTGCGGGGGTAGATGCCGCATTTAACATTTACGCGGAAGCGGGTGCAGGTTTTGCCGAGCATGTTCGAAAAAAAATAACCTGCTAAAGGATTAAAAACAATTCCTCCATGAATGCACGCCAATATATGCATATATATACATAGTATGAATCTGCTTTGGCAGTATTGCGCGCCACAGGCACACAAACAGCAATTATTATTTATTTGCGTAAATTTGCGGCGTAAATTTGCGTTTATTCGCGGATAGTACTTAGATGCTTTTTTAATGGATACATCAGTCTACTTCCCCGCATTCTCCAACACACCAATGGCTATTTCCAGTGAGTCCTTTAGTTCTTTTGCCTGCGATATTGTCATTGCGTAATATCGACTAATTTCAGCATCTTCTATCGCCTGATCTGGCGAGGAAACAAAATGCGGCCTGAACACCACAAGCTTATGCTCTTCAATTGGCCCCATATCCCAATTAGCTATAGGGTATATATTTTCGTTTTCCTGATCTGACATAGCTGCTCTCTTGCTTAATTAACTTAACTCTACATATTCTACATCCTTATTCGGAAATATGCTGTCTGTGTTAATATGCAGCATTTACTTCGCCAAACCTTATCAAATACAGGTAACACTAAATTAATGAAATACACAGGCAATATACTGAAAATGCAGACACAGTTAAAAGACACTGTACAATACCAGCTGCCAATAGGTGATGAACTCATCGACATGAACGCCTTAATTGGCTCACCAGTCAAACTAACTTACAGCAACGAAATACACTGTGTAGCCTGTGGCCGAAAAACCAAAAAGAGTTTTAACCAGGGCTACTGCTACCCCTGCTTCCAGTCCCTGGCACAATGCGACAGCTGTATTATCAAACCAGAAAAGTGTCATTATGCTGAAGGCACCTGCCGTGAGCCTGAATGGGGTGAACAGTTCTGCCTGAAGGATCACTACGTATACCTTGCTAATTCATCAGGACTAAAAGTAGGCATCACCCGAGGCACCCAGATACCTACCCGCTGGATGGACCAGGGTGCGACCCAGGCACTGCCTGTATTTAAAGTTAATAACCGCCTGACCTCTGGCCTGGTTGAAGTCATTTTCAAAAATCACGTCGCGGATAAGACCAGCTGGCAAAAAATGCTAAAAGGCGAAGCCGATAAAATTAATATGCAAGTCAGACGGGATGAGCTGTATGAATTATGTCAGCCAGAACTCAATGAACTATCCAAAACCCTGGATAGCGAAGCGATTGAATACCTTGATAACGAAGGTGTGGTTGATATTAATTTCCCAGTAAATACCTATCCTGAAAAAGTTAAATCATTTAATTTTGATAAGACGCCTGAAGTTTCTGGTGCGCTAAATGGCATTAAAGGTCAATACCTGATACTGGATAGTGGCGTATTAAATATGCGTAAGTTTGGTGGTTATCAGCTAACGCTGGAGGCATAGTTTAAATCAAAAGCTGTTTTCCGCTAATGACAGCTCTTGCGTATCCATGCGCTCGCTGAATTAGTGATTCCCTTAACGTCAACACCGAAATACGCAAATAGGGCAATAGCTTGTGCCTAGTGTAGTGCGTCGTAGGCTCTCAAATTAAACTAATTCGCGTGTATTCGCGTTCATTAGCGGAAAAACAGCTTTTCTACCTTTCAGCAACCTCAGCCGACTCACGCTCCCCCATTTCAAATCCATGGTGATACGCTTTAAACCACTCCATTACATGATCATCTTTGTGAATTTCAATATCGTCCAGGGCTAAGCCCTGTACACGACCCAGGGCATCCCTGGAACGTAAATAGGCAACCACCCCATTTGCATAGCCTCGGTTATACCAGAGCTGGGCATCTGCCGGATTATCTATGTAACCTTCAGTTTCACCATAAAGGCGTAAGACCAGGTCCGCAAGTTTATCTAAAACACTCATAACTCTCTCGTTTAATGCAGCAGTTCTTTCAATGAGGAGCCTTCCGCCGCCTCACCCATTTCTACAACCAGGGTTTGATTCAAGGGCAAACTTTCCGATTGAATATGTGGTAGCAGCTGCTCTGCGATTTCAATGACTGTCATAACCCCACGCTGGCTAGCGGGGTCATTAATGTTCTGCGACTGTTTAATCAGCGATTCTATATAGGCGCGAACACACTCCAGTCGTAGTTCAACCGACATCTGTTTAAACTCGTCGCTAAAATCCAGGTGCAATTCACGCAAATCTGGCTTTGGGTCATGCACTGAAATAGTAAAGGGCTCTGTAATATCCATCAAATAACCAGTTTTTAAGACCTAATGTGGAGTAATTATATAAGATTTGTTCGATTTCATGTACTCGATATTACTATGGAAATATAGATAGCTTTACCACAAATGAACGCGAATACCCGCGAATTAGTTTAATTTGAGAGCCTACGCCGCACTACACTAAGCACAAGCTATTGCCCTGTTTGCGGTTTTTCGGCGTTGACGCGAAGGGGATCACTAATTCAGCGAGCGCATGGATGCGCAAAAGCTGTCATTCTCGGAAAACAGCTTTTCAATTAATCACTCAACAGATGAAAATTTGAGCTAAAAATGCTACTTTACGCGCCTGAGAAATAATCCACTAACCCGAGCAAATATGAGCCTACAACAGCCACGTAAAATCCTGATTACCAGCGCACTGCCTTATGCAAATGGCCCCATTCACCTGGGACACCTGGTAGAGTATATCCAGACCGATATCTGGGCACGATTCCAGAAAATGCGTGGCAATGAATGTTATTACGTGTGTGCCGATGATGCCCATGGCACCCCCATTATGTTACGTGCTCGCCAGGATGGCACTACACCCGAACAGCTCATTGCCGATGTCAGCCGTGATCACCAGGCAGATTTTTCTGATTTCCTGATTGGTTTTGACCATTATCACAGCACTCACTCGGACGAAAATAAAGAACTCTCCCAGGGTATTTATCGCTCACTGCGTGATGATGGACATATTACGACACGCACCATTTCACAGGCCTACGACCCTGAAGCAAAAATGTTCCTGCCCGACCGCTTTATTAAAGGTACCTGCCCCAAGTGTGGTGCCGAAGACCAGTACGGGGATAGCTGCGAAATTTGTGGGGCAACCTATGACACTACCGACCTGAAGAAACCATATTCCGTGGTTTCCGGCGCTACGCCTGTAAAAAAAGACACTGAACATTACTTCTTTAAGCTTGGCGACTTTGAAGACATGCTTAAGAAGTGGACCAGCGCCGGCCATGTACAATCTGAAATAGCCAATAAGTTAAGTGAGTGGTTTGAATCGGGGTTGAAAGACTGGGATATTTCACGGGATGCACCTTACTGGGGTTTTGAGATTCCTGACACAAAAGATAAGTTCTTCTATGTCTGGCTGGATGCCCCAATCGGTTACATGGCCAGTTTCAAACATCTATGCACAATCAATGGCCTTGACTTTGATGAGTTCTGGAAGTCAGATGATAAAACAGAGCTGTACCATTTTATCGGCAAAGACATTGCCTATTTCCATACGCTGTTCTGGCCCGCCGTTTTAAGTGGCGCCGGTTACCGCACACCCACGAAAGTTTTTTGTCACGGTTTCCTCACCGTAGATGGCGCAAAAATGTCCAAGTCACGGGGTACCTTTATTAAAGCCCGCAGTTACCTCGATCATTTAAAACCTGAGTACCTGCGTTATTACTATGCGGCAAAGTTATCGTCGGGTGTTGATGACATAGACTTAAACCTGGAAGACTTCCAGCAACGTGTTAATACTGACCTGGTCGGCAAGTTTGTTAATATTGCTTCACGTGTAGCAGGTTTTATTAAAAAGAATAATAACGGTTTGTTAGCGGGTTCTTTACCCGTCCCAGAACTACACCAGGAAATGGTCGATGCCGGTAATTCGATTGCTCAACATTTTGAAGATAGGAAATACAGTCAGGCGATAAGGGAAATTATGGCACTGGCTGATAAAGCCAATCAGTATATTGCCGATGAAGAACCCTGGGCTAAAAACAAAATAGAAGGCAATGAGCAGGCAGTGCATGAAATATGCACACAGGGAATAAATATGTTCCGTATTCTGTGCATTTACCTGAAACCAATGTTGCCAGATGTTATCGCACAGGCTGAAGCTTTTTTAAATACTGACGAGTTAAGCTGGAAAGATTTAGACAAACCACTTTTAAACCACAGCATTAATAAATTTAAACCTTTAATGCAACGTGTTGAAAAAGAATCTATCGACAAAATAGTTGAAGCATCTAAAGAAGACATTAAAGCCGCACCGGCTAAAAATACTAAAAAGAACCCTGCTGGAGATAGTCCTTTGTCTGATGATCCGATTGCCCCGGAAATTGAATTTGATGATTTTGCAAAAGTCGATTTGCGTATTGCCAAAATTGTAAAGGCTGAGCACGTTGAAAAAGCCGACAAGCTTCTACAACTGACCCTTGATATTGGTGGTGAAACCCGCAATGTGTTTGCTGGAATCAAATCCGCTTACTCACCTGAAGACCTGGAAGGCAAGCTTACGGTAATGGTAGCAAACCTTAAACCTCGCAAGATGCGTTTTGGTATGTCTGAAGGAATGGTTCTGGCGGCTGGACCTGGGGGTGAGGATTTGTGGATTCTTAATCCTGAAGATGGAGCTCAGCCTGGGATGAAGGTTAAGTAGTTTTTTTGTGCCCCGCTTGTTTGCGGGGCGCTCCTATCTCTTTCTTTTTTGTATTTTACTAATCTCACTCCAGTTATTTATCCTACTCTCTATACTTCGACATCCCGGTATGCTTTTAGCCGGGATCTAGTGACTTTGACTTTGGTGTTTTGGGTTACTGTTCAGAAATCGATTATTCCTAATAAAGAGTTACTTAAATTTCTGAAGCTGTTTGTCTCGGTTTCATTTTAGTTTGGGTAGGCTTGTTTTCTAGTATTGAGTGCTGAACGTTTGTTGCTCTTTTAATTTTCAAGTTTCGCCTGCTGGCGCCTTACTTTTCTTACAACAGCGTAAGAAAAGTAAGCAAAAGAACGCCGTCCTTAGTCGCTTGCCCTCATAAAAAGCGATGAGGGTTCCCGAAAATTGTTATATTCAGCTTCTAGTATTGTCTCAGTCTGTTATTTCATTACTCCTTTCCCGGGTCGGGCTGATGCGCCGTCCTGGCTTATCATCCCTCAAAATCACATCCCTGTGATTTTGCCCCTAGAGGGATACAATTTTCGGCAAGAGACAGAGGATCCCGCTACAACTTCAGCATATTTCTAAAGCACTGATATTTCTTGGTGGTTCAGTTGTACCTGGTTTTGACTTTTCTTTTTAAGCTTTTGACTTTGTCCCCATCAGCCAAGCTGATGAAGGAGTGGTTTTTGTGGGGCTTTCCGCAGCGGCTGTCTGAGCGAATCTGACTTTTGATTCGTGAGTTCCGCTGCGGCCACAAAAACCGGGACTGAAGAAGGTACTTTTATTTTGTTTTTTAAAATAAAAGCATGGATGTCGGGGCGGCGTTTTCTTGCTTACTTCTTTGACGCTGTTGTCAAAGAAGTAAGGCGCCAGCAGGCGAAACTTGAAAATTAAAAGAGCAACAAACGTTCAGCACTCAATATCAGAGAACAAGCCTGCCCAAACTAAAATGAAACCGAGATAAACAGCTTCAGAAATTTAAGTAACTCTTTATTAGGAATAATCGATTTCTGAACAGTAACCCAAAACACCAAAGTCAAAGTCACTAGATCCCCCGACACAAGCATTCGGGGATGACAGAAACACAACCTGATGCTCATCAATATCTAATTAATTATAGAATCCCACAAAAAAAGCCACCCATAAAATGGGTGGCTTTTTAAAAATAAAACTAAAAAAGAAAACCGCTAAACAATTAACCCTTTTTCATCTTATCAAAAAACTCATCATTAGACTTAGTATCCTGCAAACGCTCAAGCATAAACTCAATCGCCCCAGTCTCATCCATAGGATGCAGCACCTTACGCAACACCCACATCATCTGTAATTCTTCTGGATCTGTCAATTTCTCTTCACGACGTGTACCAGAACGATTAATATTAATTGCGGGGTAAATACGCTTTTCTGTGATCTTACGATCAAGGTGAATTTCTGAGTTACCTGTACCCTTGAATTCTTCGTAAATAACCTCATCCATCTTGGAACCAGTATCTACCAGGGCAGTTGCCAGAATTGTAATACTTCCGCCTTCTTCGATATTACGTGCTGCACCAAAGAAGCGTTTAGGACGATGCAATGCATGGGCATCCACACCACCGGTTAGTACCTTACCTGATGAAGGAATCACCGTGTTATAAGCACGTGCCAGACGGGTTATAGAGTCTAGAAGAATCACAACATCTTTTTTATGCTCAGCCAGACGCTTGGCTTTTTCAATAACCATTTCTGCAACCTGCACGTGACGACTGGCGGGCTCATCAAAGGTTGATGACACCACCTCACCCCGTACCATACGCTGCATTTCTGTTACTTCTTCCGGGCGCTCATCAATTAATAATACGATCAGGTAACACTCAGGGTGATTAGCGGCAATCGATTGAGCCAGGTTACTCATTAACATGGTTTTACCGGCTTTTGGTGGAGACACAATCAAACCACGCTGACCTTTACCAATGGGTGCCACTAAGTCGATAATTCTTGCGGTAATGTCTTCAGAACTGCCATTACCACGTTCGAGTTTTAAGCGCTCTTCAGGGTGTAATGGTGTAAGGTTTTCAAATGCAACTTTGTTTTTAGCGTTTTCAGGTGCATCAAAGTTAATCGAGTCCACCTTCAACATTGCAAAATAGCGTTCGCTATCTTTTGGCGGCCTTATTTTACCGGCTAATGTATCGCCGGTTCTTAAACCAAAGCGCCTGATCTGACTGGGTGATACATAGATATCATCTGGACCTGCCAGGTATGAACCTTCTGCTGACCTTAAAAAACCGAACCCATCCTGGAGGATTTCCAGTACTCCGTCTCCAAAAATATCCTCACCACTTTTTGCATGAGCTTTCAATATTGCAAAAATAATATCCTGCTTTTTAGCTCGGGCGAGATTTTCCAGCTTCATTGACTGGGCGATTTCAACAAGTTCAGCGGGCGCTTTTTTCTTCAGTTCAGTTAGATTCATAATTGAGGTTATTTTAGAAAGATTGGGATTAGACGAAATATTAATTTAAAAAATAATACGGCTTGGCATACAAAAATTGATTTTAATATTGGCTGGATTTAGCCGGGTTTAAAGATCGTATTTTAGGTCGGCTGAGATATTGCCGGCTACGATTAATTATTTAAACGAACTCTAGCACACAAAAAACAGATCGTCCACAATATATTTAAAAATGGAGACGATCTGTCAACAAAATTCAGTTATTTCACTGATTTGTGTACTAAAGATTACTATCTAGAAACGCTGTTAGCTGGGATTTGGATAAAGCACCCACTTTTGTTGCTTCAACTTCACCATTCTTAAACAGCATAAGCGTT
>Ga0316207_10005661_pt1 | contig 10263 bp, 6 predicted proteins | sample 6weekpyrite_MG_FD_204943 | JGI IMG/M metagenome (GOLD analysis project Ga0316207, IMG submission 204943) | Microbial mat bacterial communities from mineral coupon in-situ incubated in ocean water Damariscotta River, Maine, United States -... | ecosystem: Environmental > Aquatic > Marine >...
GCGTTGTCATAGTGTGCCACGTAAATCATTCAAGGGTGAACCAGGTCTTCAATCAAAACGATCTGATAATAGTAAGGCTTTAAATAATTAATATATATTGTACTGTAAAAAAAACTATGCGATTCACGGTTCATTTTATTAAGTTGCATAAATATGCATCAGCTATGTTTCTATTGGTCTCGAATATTATATTTCTTGCACCTGTTACAGCAGAGTACGCAGATGTTGTACTGAATAAACGTGCTGAACTAAATGACATGCGGCCAGTTATCTTTCCCCACTGGTTTCACCGTATACGTTTTCGTTGCAAGGTTTGTCATCAGGAGTTAGGTTTTAAAATGAAAGCCGGAAGTAATGATATTAATATGGTAGATATTATTGATGGTAAATATTGTGGTATGTGTCATAACGGAGATATTGCCTGGACTGTAGAAAACTGCGATCTATGTCATTCGGGAAAGCCTGGTTTAAAGAGTGGTATTTACGGTACTAACCAAACATCGGGGCCTGGACGATGGTAAGAGTTTATATCTCTGGAAAATGCAAATATATCCTGGTGTCTTTGTTAATGATGCTAATGAACTCCTGTGCCACAATACCCGACAGGTTTATGTTTAGTATGCCTTCTAACATGCAAAATCAAAAGTTATGGCCAGTTCAACCACAAGTACCTCGCTATAGCTATATTGGTGATATTCGAGGTGAGTCAAATCAGGTTAAGGGTGATAGTCAAAAAGGCAGTGCCGTGTCAAATTTTTTTTCAGCACTTGTTGGGCTTGAAAGTGATTTAATTGAACTAACTGACTTAATGCGTCCGCAGCAAGGTGTGACTGACAAAAACGGTCGAATTTATGTTGTTGATACAGGGCGCCAGGCCGTCTTTGTATTTGATGAAAAAACCTCTGAATTTTTTATATGGAATGAAGACCGTTTAAATATTTCATTTAAAAGCCCTGTCGGTATTGCACTTACTGATAACAGTATTCTGGTATCAGATTCTGAACAGGCTGTGGTTTATGAATTTAATGCCCAGGGAAAAATTATTAACACCATTGGTGCCGATACATTGCAACGGCCTACAGGAATTGCTTATGACCCATTTGGCAAGCGTATTTTTGTAAGCGACACCCGGGGTGATAATATTAAGGTATATAATCTGAAAGGTGTATTACTCGAAACCATTGGGGGTAGAGGTTCAAAATCGGGTGAATTTAATCGACCCACGTTCCTGAGTTTTCATAATCATAAACTTTATGTTGCCGATTCTTTGAATGCACGAATTCAGATATTTAATGATCAGGGTGAGGTCATTCAAACTATTGGCGAGCGTGGTCTTTATGTTGGAAATTTTTCACGTCCCAAGGGGGTAGCCGTTGATTCCCAGGGTAATATTTACATTACTGAAAGTTATTATGATTACCTGCTGATTTATAATCCAGCGGGTGAGTTATTAATGTCGATTGGTGGTTCTGGTAACAAGGCGGGGCAATTTTCTCAACCTACGGGTGTGTGGGTGGATGAAAAAGACAGGGTATTTGTTTCTGACATGTTAAATGGACGTGTTTCACTATTTCAGTATTTGGGTGGCAATTAATAAATGTTAATTTTTCTCAATGTTAATTCTCGATTAGTTTATTTCCGTTATTTTATCTGCATAGTTAGTCTGTTGTGCGCTTCAGCATTGGTAAATGCAGAACGTATATCGGATATCGCCAGTACCAAACACAATTTCTCAACCTCGGGTACAGGCACGGTCAGTGCTACTAGCGAAAGCCAGATATGTGTATTCTGTCATACCCCTCACCAGGCGGAAAACCTGCCCAATGCACCCTTATGGAATCGCCAGGCCTCCGGGGCCACCTACACCCCCTATACTTCAAACTCAATCGATGCAAATGACATTGCCGCCACACCGGGTGGTAGCTCCAAGCTGTGTTTATCCTGTCACGATGGCACCATTGCATTGGGATCAGTAAATGTCCTCAATGCCCAGGCCAATGTTTCAATTGATTTACAGGGTACAGGTACCGGCGGCATTATGCCCTCAGGAAGTGGTGATACCACAGGTTATACGCGTAAGCTGGGCACAGACTTAAGTAACGACCACCCCATTTCATTCACTTATAATAGCAGCCTGGCAAACCTCGACGGGGAGCTGCGCAACCCGGCGGTAGAAGCCCATATAGGTAATCGCAGCACCGGTAACACCCCCGCGGTGCCACTGGAAAATGACAAAGTGCAATGCACCAGTTGTCACGACCCCCATATCCGGGATGTGGACGTCACCAAAAATGTTAAATTCCTGCGACTCAATCGTTTTCAGGCAGGCGTACCAACAGGGGGCGCGTTCAGTCAGCAAAATGATATCATCTGCCTGTCCTGTCACGACAAACTGGGACAGGCATGGTCAACCTCTGCCCATGCAGATCCAGCCGTTGCTAATGAAATTTACAGCAGCACCGCCGCCAGTCAGCGCGAATTTCCAGTCAATACACCGGTATGGAAAGCCGCCTGCCTGAACTGCCACGACACCCATACCGTGCAGGGCTCTCGCCGTTTACTGAGAGAGGGAACCGATAGTTTGTCGAGCCCTAAAACCGGCGGTAATTCAGCCCTGGAAGAAGCCTGTTACACCTGTCACTCTGCCGACGGAGCCGTACTAAATGGCCAGGGGGGAGGGAGCTTTGAAGTCCCAAATATAAAAACCGACTTTACCACCGGTGTCACCCATATGCCCATCACCACAGCGGATCAGCGAGCCACTAGTGAAACCCATGACATTCAGAATGCGGACCTGATCGAAAACAGGACAAAATTGAATAATAGCAATCGGCATGTGGAATGCACGGACTGTCACAACCCGCACCGAGTGACAAAAAATCGCCTGTTTAATAATACCGGCGGCACCCAGGCAGGCACCCACAATCATGTTGTTGGCCACACCAATATCGCCTCCGGTGTGTTGAGGGGCTCAACCGGTATTGAACCCTCATATGGCTCAGATGTTTTTGACCCCAATAATTTACCTCTGCTGTATACGGTAAAATCCGGCGATGGTGGCAGTGGAGCCAGCACCAGTGTCAATAGCAGCCACGTCACCCGTGAATACCAGATCTGCCTGAAATGCCATTCTGATTATGCCTATGGTAACAATCCCCCATTTCTTGGGGATACCGGTGGCAATACCAGTGCAGCACAAAGCAATGGGCTTAACCAGTACACAAATCAGGCAATGGAGTTTCAGGCTCCACTCGGTCATAAGGGAGAAGGCACTAGCACATCAGCTTCCGGCGCTAATACAGCCTATGCGAATAATAATCATCGTTCATGGCATCCGGTTATGGGCAGTACCGGGCGAACCCTGGCTGAGAAAGTTACCGCTGATGCAACTAACTGGCTGACACCGTGGAATGATGCCGCGATGATAGGAAATCAGACCATGTACTGTTCGGATTGTCACGGCTCGGACACAGCGGCGGGAACAGTGGTACCTAATGGAGGTGAAAATGGAAATCCCTGGGGGCCACATGGCTCAAGTAATAAATTTATTCTGAAAGGTAACTGGAGCTCAACCACCGGTCGAGGCAGCCCGAATGATCTGTGTTTTAAATGCCATAACTATGATGACTATACCAACCCTGCGAATAACTCCGTAACAACTGGATACTGCTGTGGAGGCGGTGGCGGCGGTGGCGGCGGTGGAGGCGGCGGAGGTGGCGGAGGCGGCGGTGCCAGTGGTAATTTACACGCCTATCATGCGGGGCGTATTGGCACAATTCGTTGTAACTGGTGCCATGCGGCCGTGCCCCACGGCTGGAAGAACAAGGCCTTGCTGGTTAATTTAAATGATGTAGGCCCGGAAGGTGGCTATGCAGGTACGGGTAATGAAGTGTCCAATAGTGGGGGTTATAGTAATGGTCCTTATTATAATAATGCCATGCTTAAGGTGGTTAATTTTGCCACCAGCGGTAACTGGTCAGCGTCTAACTGTGGATCTGCCAGTGGCCAGACAGGACGATTCTGGATGCGATCAACCTGTAGTAATCCACCTTGATTTTACTCTGGTCGTTTAGGAAAACATGATGATAAATGAGCCAGATATAACAGCAACAAAATTATTTAGCGCCTATATCGCGTCCAACCAGCTTAGCCTGGTTTTGCTGGTGTGTTTATTTATTGGTGTTGTTTTTTATCAGCAAACAACGAGCCCTGCTCGGCTGGCCGTAATACTGGTGCCGGTAGTTTTGCTGATGATTAATTTCATCGCAAACCTGGTATTTCGAAAAGCCTTTGTAACTAAACCGGCTTTACTGGTTTTTCATATGGCCCTGTTTGCAATGGCTGTCCTGCTCATGCTGGGGCAGTTAACGTATCTGAAAGGAACGCTTGAACTGGGTACACAGGAAGTATTTAGTGGACAACTGGAAAATGTCCAGTCTGGTCCGTTGCATGATTACCAGTTACTTAACAAAAAATTTACCAACCTGGGTTTCAGCATTCATTACCATAAGGGTGTTATGCGCGATAATACAATAAATCGTATTCAGCTGCTGCTAAATAGTGGCAATACCCAGGTTATTGAAATTGGCGATCATATTCCGCTGGTCATTGGCCATTATCGTTTTTACACAACTCATAATAAAGGTTATGCGCCATTATTTCGCTGGACCCCGGCGGGTGGTGATTCGCTTATGGGTAGCGTGCATTTGCCCGCCTACCCCATTCATGAATATAAGCAGGCAAAAGAATGGCTGCTGCCACAGACACAACAAAAAATCTGGACCATGTTAGTGATTGAAGAAGATGTGCTACCGGAGCATCGGGATTTTGATTTTCGTATTCCGTATAAACATCATCTGGTGGTTCGGGTTGGTGAACAGCGTTACACTTTACAGGAAGGTGATGAGATTGAGTTGGCTTCAGGTGTGTTACGTTATGATTCTTTAACCAGCTGGATGGGTTACAAGGTCGATTATGACTGGACACGTTCGTGGTTACTCATCACCTGTTTGATTGCGCTGCTGAGCCTGTCGCTACATTATATAATTCAGTTTCGTGCTAGCACGAGGCAAGCTTCTAATTAAGCTCACGGTGTATGTAAGTAAAACAATTCTACTTTCACTGCTCTCTCGTTAACAGAAATGATTATATGTTTAAAGTGTATTGAGGCCAAAAAAACTTGACCACTACAACTCTCACTACATCCTGTTCGAGACATGAGTTGGGGACACCTGCCTAAGACCGTCACCCGCATGGACGCGGGTGTCGAGCCACCAGGGAGGGTTTCACGGCGTGTCTTAGGCAGGTGTCCCCAATTCATGTCTCTAGTTGTTAACGGGATAGCAGTTTTCTACTTTTTTAAAACAGCTGTTGTCTACATCAGATGGTTTTGAAGAAGCCGTGGCAGAAATTAATAACCTGACCGATTTAATGGTGTCTGTTAGCGAAGCTCACTAATCGTCTGCAAGTGCTGCTTATGATATAGTCATAAAAAATAGGCGGCAGCCCTTAAATGATAAATTCTAAAAAATACTCACTTCGTTTCGTACTGACTACTCTGTTTGCTATATTAATACTCTGTGTTGGCGGACTAATTGGGGTATTGAATTATACGCAAACAACAAAACTGCTATTGTCAGCATCAGATGAGATTTATGACAGGGCATCCAAAGAAATAGTCCTTAATTATCGTAAAACGTATAACCCAGTTTTAAATTCTCTGGCATTACTTTCCCACTCGCCATTGTCAGAAAGTGCTACTTTTGAACAACGCATGGAATATATTGGTGCTCTTTCATCAGCCATAAATACCCAGGTCGCTATAGCCGCTATTCAATTCGGTTACGAAAATGGTGATTATTTTATCGTTAGAAAATTAAATACTGATAATCTAAAGAAAAAATTTGATGCACCAGAAAACGCCACGTTAGTTGTGGATAATGTAACGATAGAAAACACAGGTAAAACGAGTCTTGTCAGGATTTATCTGGATAATAAATTGCAGTTAATTCATCGCAATAAACCTGTAGCAAGTGATTATGATCCCAGGAAACGTCCATGGTTTAAGCAGGCAGAATCTAAGCCAAAATCAATAGAACCCTATTACTTTTATTTTATGCAGCAGGTGGGTACGACGGTTACCATGAAAATGCATCGTTCTAAAACTGTAATTGCCATAGATATAACATTGGAAAATATTTCTACAGAATTAGAAAAGTCAAAGATGACAGAGATGTCAGAACTTTACTTAATAACATCTAAAAGTCATGTGATTGCCAGTGCTGATACAAGTGAAAGCCTGATAAAAACGAGTCAGGGAGAAGTGATACTTAAATTGCCATCGGAGTTACGTAGTGACGTGCTTTTAAGTCTGGCCGATAAAGATTTATTTAAAGAACAGACGCTGAGCTTTGAAGTGGCTGGGGTGCCCTGGCAGGGTGCAGTTAAATTAATGGGGCAGCTAGGTGATGATGAGTTATACCTGTTTATGTTCACACCCGTCAGGGAGTTATTAAAAGATGCGATTAGCATTGCCTGGAATACCTTATATCTTTTATTAGTCATTATTGTAATGACTATTCCTGTTGTATGGTTTCTTTCAAATCGAATATCAGCGGCTTTACATCAACTGGCGATAGATGCTAAGCAAATTATGAACTTTGATTTTACGGAATCAAAGCCACCATTAAGTAAAATCGAGGAGGTTTATGATCTAGCTAATGCTCAGGTTTTGATGAAGTCTAGCTTGAGCCAGTTTATAAGTTTAATAAATTCTTTAGCGATTGAGAAAAATTTTAATTCCTTATTAGAAAAAATAACGATAGAAACATTGAATGCAAGTAAGGCCGATATTGTAGCAACGTACCTGGTTGATGATAGCAGTGAGCACCTTCAGGTTGATGCGCTTAAATCTAAACAGGGGTTTACTATTGAAAAGGATTGTATGCCTGATTTTTTATTAACCAGGGATAGTGAAATTTCAGAATTAATTTATTCAAGTGAATGTAAACATCAATATCAGGATTCGAAACATGATGAACGCTGGGTTAAACTGGCAAGCGAGTTAAATGAAGATAAATTACAGTTAATATTATTACCATTACGAAATCGGCAATTAGAGTTTATGGGAATGGTTGTTCTTGCTTATACGGAAAGTAACCAGTTATCCACAAAAAAACAGCAACAATCATTGTCATTTGTGCAGGCGTTTTCCGGATTTGCAGCGGTATCACTTGAAAGCAAACAATTGTTAAAAATGCAGGAAGATTTACTTGATGCGTTTATCAAATTAATTGCCGGAGCAATCGATGCGAAATCACCATATACCGGGGGTCATTGTCAAAGAGTACCTGAAATTACAAAATTGCTGGCACAGGCGGCCTGTGAATCTAATGAGTCTCTTTTTAAAGATTACCAGTTAGATGAAGATCAGTGGCAGGAAATCCACATTGCCAGCTGGTTACATGATTGTGGAAAAGTAACTACGCCTGAGTACGTGGTCGATAAATCGACCAAGCTGGAAACCATTTATGATCGTATTCATGAAATTCGTACGCGTTTTGAAGTATTAAAACGAGATGCGGAAATTGAGTGCTGGAAGGCGATTGATGAGGGAGCAGATAGGGAGTTTTCTAAAATTAAATTAAAGCAAAAACTTCAGGCCCTGGATGATGATTTTGAATTTATAGCTATCTGTAATCAGGGTGGTGAATTTATGGAAGATGAAAAGATTGAGCGTTTAATTGAAATTTCTGATAAACGCTGGATGCGGACTTTGGATGATCGCCTGGGTGTGTCATGGGAAGAAAAGCAGCGCATGGATAAAAGCCCCAGAAAAACACTTCCGGTTGAGGAAAAGTTACTGGCTGATAAGCTTGAACATGTTATTGATCGGATAGAATCTGACACGATGCCTGTTGATAATAAATGGGGTTTTAAACTTGATGTACCTGAATTTAAATTTAATCGAGGTGAGTTATATAATTTATCAATTAAACGTGGCACCTTGTCGAATGAGGAACGATTTTTAATAAAAGACCACATGGTACAAACCATTATGATGCTTGAAAAGTTACCTTATCCTGCATATTTGAAAAATGTACCTGTTATAGCGGGTTGTCATCATGAAACAATGGATGGTAAAGGCTACCCTAAAAGGCTAAGTAAAATTGATATGCCATTAACAGCAAGAATGATGGCGATTGCGGATATTTTTGAGGCATTAACCGCATCCGACAGACCTTATAAAAAACCTAAAACCCTGGTTGAATCATTACACATAATGAGCCTTATGCGGAATGATAAACATATTGATTGTGATCTTTTTGATTTGTTTTTAACCTCAGGAGTTTATCTGAAATATGCGGAAAAATACCTGTCTAAAGATCAAATTGATGATGTGGATATAAATCTGTATTTATCTTCAAATAGAATACCTTCATAGTAGATCATGATAAATAAATTAGTGATTCTATGTGTATTGCTCGCCTGCAATAATGTTCTTGCTGACAGGGTTGTTCGCGAACTGGGTGTTGTAAATGGCGAGCCTGAACCCTATGTTTTTCCTTATGGTTTTGCATCGGAAGCGATGGGCCTGGTAGCCGGTGTAGCGAGTGGGATCAGTGGCTTACCACAGGAGCAAAATAGCCTGATTGCTACAGCCCTGGTCAGTAATGAAGGTGCGGCTGCGGTTTATGCTTTTTTTAATAATTATCAATTTTCAAATAATCTACATTTATTTCTCGATCTAAGTGTGGGGTTGGGTGAATTTCCTCAACAAAGAGCTTATCTCGAATTATCTCCAACTACAGGAGAACCCCCTGCAGGAAGTAACGACTCTTCTGCAGAAAATTTTTTTGATGCTGAAGGTTTTTCTAACTGGGTTGAAATTGATTTTAAATATGTATTTGATATTGGTAATGCAAAATCTAATCCTGTTAATCTTTATACATTGAGTGAAGGTCTATTGGTAGGTGGTGCGAGTGGGGGGGAGGTGTTTAACCCATTTAAATCTGGTCGCACATATTTGCAAACGACTTTATTTCATCATAATCGTGACTATGAAGTCGACACAGCGTTCCCTTTGTCAACAACGGGTATTGGTTTTTCTTTTAAATACGATAATACGGATTTTCCAGTCAACCCAGGTCTCGGTAGTATCGTAAATATTGGCATTAAATATGACCCTGGTTTCGCAGATAATGAGCAGTGGAGTATTGCAGAATTAGAGTACAGTAAGTATTTTAAATTAGGCCATGGTCCACATACCGAACAGCAAGCACTTGCCTTTAATGCGTGGACAGCTCATACCTTGAGCGATGCACCATCACCCCATTATTATGGCGTCACCTTAGGCGGGCTTTATCGAATGAGGGCTTACCCGATAGAGCGATTTCATAACAATAGTGCCATTTATTATTCCGCTGAATTACGTACTATTCCAAAATCTGGCTTGTTACGCAGAATTAGCTTTCTAGAATTTGCAAATCTTGAATGGTGGGAAATAGCCGCTTTTTATGAAACTGGAAGAGTCGCCCCTGACTGGGAACTAGAAAAACTACACCGTTCGATGAAGTGGGATTTTGGTATTAGCCTGAGGATAATGGCGAATAATGATATTGGTCGACTGGATCGCCTGGTCGGAAGAGGGTACTGCTGCCTGGTTGATGTATGGGCACCTGATGTATGGGCACCCATTCTAAAACATAGTCGTAAGTCAAAACATAATTCTCTCCCTTTGGGAGAGGCTGCTTTTGACTTACGACTTCGGACTTTTGACGATGTTTATTACTGGAGGTTTAACATAACCGTGTTTGAAAAATCACTGCTTGTTGTTCCCCCAACAGTTCTAACCGCAATGTATAATTTATCACCAGTTGCAAAATCTGTAACCCGACTCCAGGCAATTGAGGTATCATTGTTTTGTACTAATGCATTGGTTGCGCCTGACATGTCAGCATTATTTGAAATATAAAGCAGGTAGTCTGTTTTAGCACTGGAAAGTGTAATATTGACAGGTGTAGTCGCGGTTACAACAGTGCCTTCTGTTGGGCTGGTTATCAGGCTTGAAATTCCACTATCTGAAATAACTGATACCATTAACTCTTCGGTATAAACAATTCGGTCTGCCATCAGGCCAATATTATTCGACATGATTAAAATACGGTCTGCCATTGTGCCTATGTCACTGGACAATCCAAGTATCAGGTTCTCTATGGTTGAGAGTGAAGCGATGACTAAAGTTTCAAAGGTGTCGCTAAGCAA
>Ga0316207_10005662_pt1 | contig 10263 bp, 9 predicted proteins | sample 6weekpyrite_MG_FD_204943 | JGI IMG/M metagenome (GOLD analysis project Ga0316207, IMG submission 204943) | Microbial mat bacterial communities from mineral coupon in-situ incubated in ocean water Damariscotta River, Maine, United States -... | ecosystem: Environmental > Aquatic > Marine >...
ATCGACCAGGCAGGGCCGGTCGTCGGCGCGACAATTGCGGTCACGTTGTTTTCGGCCAGCAGCTTCTCAAGCCCTTCGGTTCGGGCAAGACGGTATGCATCGGCTTTCGCGATCTCGTACGCGGCCTTGTCGAGCGTGCCTGCCGCTTCGACGAAGATCTCTTGCCCGAACCAGCGCATTTCCTGCTCGGCATGCGCTTCGTTGAAGCGAATCACGTCGGCAAGGCTGCGCACCGGGATGTCGGCAGGCGAACCGGCAAGATACGCGTCCATCTGCTCGCGCAGTTCATAGAGAAGGACCGCGAACTCGGCTTCGTACATTTGCGGGTCCGGCTCCCACGCGATCTCGACCAGTTCGGCTCCGGCCCGCTCCATATTGGCAAGCGCCGCATCGAACAGGGCGGTCACGTCCGCCCGGTCCCCCACGGCAGAGCGCATGACCCCGATCCGAACGCCGGCGAGCGAGGCATCGCCAAGCCCGGCGGCATAGTTCCCCTTGCGTGCGTCGGCCTGCGCCGTGGCCGGGTCGGCGGGATCGGTGCCGGCCATGGCGGTCAGGAGTTGCGCGGCGGCAGACACGGTCTGCGCCATCGGCCCTGCGGTATCCTGGGTTGAAGAGATGGGGACGATATGCGTGCGGCTGACAAGGCCGACGGTCGGTTTCATCCCGACGATGCCGTTCACGCTGGCGGGACACGTGATCGAACCGTCGGTTTCGGTGCCGATCGCAGCCCATGCGAACAACGCCGCCACGGCAGCCCCGCTGCCAGAGGACGAGCCGCACGCGCTGCGCCACGGGGCGTACGGATTGCGGGTAAGGCCGCCGACCGCGCTCCACCCGCTGGCCGAACTGGTCGAGCGGATGTTGGCCCATTCCGACAGGTTCGTCTTGCCCGCGATCACCGCGCCCGCCGCGCGCAAGTTCGCGATCAGCGGCGCATCGCGGCCAGTGGCGTTTTCGCTTAGCGCGATGCTGCCCGCGGTGGTGGGCCATTCGCGCGTTTCGATGTTGTCTTTCACAAGGATCATGCGCCCGCCCAGCGGCAATCCGCTTGCGGCGCTGGCCTCTACCCTGTCGGCCAGGTCATCGCCCAGCGCGATGATCGCGTTGATCTTGGCGCCATCGTCCTCGTGCCTTTCGATTCGCATCAAATGCCATTCGGCAGCGGTGCGCAGCAGCGAGGGGGGAGACGGGACCGTGACGGCCGGTGCGGCCTGTTCCTGCGCGCTGGCCGGTGCGGGGAGAGAAGCCGCAAGGGCGAGGGGGGCAGCGGCGAATGCGAGGCGCCGGACGGCGGAGGGGATCGTCATGTATGTGTTCTGCCCCGGCACGACTTATCCCGGCAAGGGTAAAGCCTCTTGAAGTCCGCAATTTCAGGGCCGACATAGGGCAGGCAATCGCAAAGAGGACATTCATGCTCGACCTGTTTGGCGCTACCGGCGCGACCGCCTTTGGAAATCAGGGCAAGTTCACCACCGATCCGATTACCGGCGCGCTCGTCCCGATGGTGGTCGAACAGACCAGCCGCGGCGAACGCAGCTTCGATATTTTCTCGCGCCTGCTGCGCGAACGCATCGTGTTCGTGACTGGCGGCGTCGAGGATACGATGGCATCGCTCATCGTGGCGCAGCTGCTGTTCCTCGAATCGGAAGACAGCAACAAGGACATCTCGATGTACATCAACTCGCCGGGCGGTGTCGTCACGGCGGGCATGGCGATCCATGACACGATGCAATACATCAAGCCGCGCGTCTCCACCGTGTGCATCGGTCAGGCCGCATCGATGGGCAGCTTCCTGCTGGCCGCGGGCGAACCGGGCATGCGCATCGCGCTGCCCAATGCGCGCATCATGGTGCACCAGCCTTCGGGCGGGGCGCAGGGCATGGCATCCGATATCGAGATCCAGGCACGCGAAATCCTGCGTATCCGCCGCCGGATGAACGATCTCTATGTGAAATACACGGGCAAGACCCTCGACGAGATCGAGAAGGCGATGGACCGCGACACTTTCCTCGAGGCGGAGGAAGCGAAGAATTTCGGCCTCGTTGACGAGGTTTTCGTGTCGCGTACCGACGCCGAGAGCGGAAGCTGATTGCTTCGCCATACCGGTATGACAGGTGTGCAATGCCGGCAGGAGGATTGCCGGCAAACGCCTTCATGATAGAGTTAACGCGTTGGACAGGGCGTTGCTGATATGCATCGCCTTTGGAGCGCTGGTCCGCGAGATGGTTGATTCTCCCGGGACCGTGCGTAAATTCGAGTATGCGGCCCGATTCCGGGCGCTTCAGGATGAGTTATGACCAAAGTCAGTGGAACGGACAGCAAGAGCACACTTTACTGCAGCTTCTGCGGTAAATCTCAGCACGAGGTGCGCAAGCTGATCGCCGGACCGACCGTGTTCATCTGCGATGAATGCGTCGAATTGTGCAACGACATCATCCGCGAAGAAACGAAAGCAGGCATCGCCGGCAAGAAGGACGGCGGCGTTCCCACGCCGGTCGAAATCTTCGAGACGCTGAACGATTACGTGATCGGTCAGGACCGTGCCAAGCGCGTGCTCTCCGTCGCGGTGCACAATCACTACAAACGCCTCAAGCACAGCGGCAAGGGCAACGAGGTCGAACTGGCCAAGTCCAACATCCTGCTTGTCGGGCCGACCGGCTCGGGCAAGACGCTGCTGGCGCAGACGCTGGCGCGCACGTTCGATGTGCCCTTTACGATGGCCGATGCCACCACGCTGACCGAAGCGGGCTATGTGGGCGAGGACGTCGAGAACATCATTCTCAAGCTGCTGCAGTCGTCCGACTACAACGTCGAAAAGGCGCAGCACGGCATCGTCTATATCGACGAGATCGACAAGATCACGCGCAAGGCCGAAAACCCCTCGATCACGCGCGACGTTTCGGGTGAGGGTGTGCAGCAGGCCCTGCTCAAGCTGATGGAAGGCACCACTGCCTCCGTCCCGCCGCAGGGTGGGCGCAAGCATCCGCAGCAGGAATTCCTGCAGGTGGACACGACGAACATCCTGTTCATCTGCGGCGGCGCGTTCGCTGGGCTTGAAAAGCTTATTTCCGACCGCTTGCAAAAGCGTTCGATCGGTTTCGGCGCGCATGTCGCCGATCCTGAAAAGCGCCAGATCGGCGAGCTTCTGTCCAAGGCAGAGCCGGAAGATCTCCTCAAATTCGGGCTGATCCCCGAATTCGTCGGCCGCCTGCCTGTGATCGCCACGCTCGAAGACCTTGATGTTTCGGCGCTGGTCATGATCCTGAAGCAGCCGAAGAACGCGCTGGTCAAGCAGTACCAGAAGCTGTTCGAGCTTGAAGACGTGGCCCTGACGTTCACGGACGACGCGCTTGAAGCGATTGCCGGCAAGGCGATCAAGCGCAAGACCGGCGCACGCGGCCTGCGCTCCATCGTGGAGGCGATCCTTCTCGATACGATGTTCGACCTGCCGACACTTGAAGACGTGACCGAGATCGTCGTCGACAAGGACGTGGTCGAAGGGCGCAAGGACCCTATCCAGGTCGTCAAGGGACAAGAAGAAGCCGCATAACCGGGTATGTGTCCTCGCCTTCGGGCGGGGACACCTCGAACGGCTGGCTTTGCGCCGTGGTTGCGCGTCTGCCGCGGCAATCTGTCGGTGCCGTCTCTCAGCTTTCAGCCGGCCAGTTCACTTTGCAAGCAGCAGCGGACCGTTATTGCGGGCTGCTGCCGCCCCCGATGGCGGCTGTGCGCTTGCGCGAAAGTTCGCGGGCATAGGCTTGTAGGTCGGGCACCTTGTCGAGCTCGTCGACGATCTCGAACCCGAATATCGTCTCCAGCACATCCTCCAGCGTTACGAGGCCGAGGAACGTGCCGTATTCGTCGACCACGGCCATGATGTGATGCCGCTCTGCAATGAGTCGGTGGAACAGGCGGTCGACGGTCAATTCGTCGAGCACGCTGGGCAGCGGGCGGATAAGGCCGTCGAGCGATTTTTCGCCCTCTTCCTCGCGCGTCATCATCGCCAGCACTTCGCCCTTGATGACGAACCCGGCGATGCGATCGACCGTTTCGGTATAGACGGGGATGCGCGTATGCGGGCTTTCGCGCACTTCGCGGGCAAATTCCCCGAATGGCATGCCTAGCGGAAGGCTGAAGGTGACCGTGCGCGGCGTCATGACGTCGGATGTCTTGATCGCGTGAAGCTGGAACATGTTCTTGACGAAACGCACCTCCCCGCTGTCGATCTGGCCGGCCGCCTGGCCGAGGCTGGCGAGGGCAAGCAGCTCCTCGCGGTGCTGGGGCACATGCGACGATTTGCCGAAGGTCACGACTTTCGTAATCTGTCGCGACGCCCAGACGAGCGGGGCCAGAGCCCTGATGAGCAGTGGCAGCAGGCGCGAGGTAAACGGCGCGAGCGCCGTGGCATAGCGGGCGCCCAGCGTCTTGGGGATGATCTCTGTCACGATGAGGATTGCAAGGGTCAGCGCGGCGGCAAAGATCGCTTCCCCGCCATCGCCGTAAAGCGCCGCATATTGCGCGCCCGCGCCCGCCGCGCCCATGGTGTGGGCAATGGTGTTAAGCGTCAGGATGGCGGCGAGCGGCCGTTCGATGTCATCCTTGAGCCGGTGCATGCTCTTTGCCCATGTTGCCCCGCGTTCCTGGGCGGAGCGAACCTGTGTCGGCGTTATCGTCAGGATCGACGATTCCAGAAGCGAGCACAGGAACGATACACACAGCGCCAGCGCCACATAAAAGACCAGCAAGGCCATGATATTGCTTTCATCCCGTTAGTACGAGGGTCCGGCAGTAGCGGCGAATGGCCCGCGCGCATAGCGGCAGTCTTGCGCGCAAAAGGCGCAGCGTCTCACCAGTCAGGGGCAATCCGCACCGGCCAGCAGCGCCGCCGCCTATTTGCCGCGCGCGGCGAGCAGTTCGCTTACGGTCACCGCGGTCAGGCCCTTTTCCCGCAATCCGGCCAGGATGATCGGCAGCGCCTCGCGCGCGTCTGCATCGTCCGTGCCAAGAGCGTGTAGCATCACGATCGATCCGGGCTGCACTTGTGCAAGGATCGCGTTTGCATATGCCTCGGGCGGTGCTTCGCGGCGGCCATTGTCCGACACGTCCCACATCACAAGGTGGTAACCGGCCTTGTGCAATTCCCATAGGAGCCCGACCGATCGGATGCCGTAAGGCGGGCGGAACAGATAGGGTTTTTCGACGCCAGCTTCGCGCAAAAGCTTGTCCGTCTGGGCGATTTCGCTGGCGTGAAACGACTGGTCGCGGTCCTCCATCACCTGGTTCGAGTAGGCCATGTTGCCCAGTTCGTGCCCGGCGGCGACAACCCGGCGCGCGGCATCCATTTCGTTTTCCAGTTTCTGGCCGGAGAAGAAGAACGTCGCCTTGGCGTCATGACGGGCAAGAGTGGGCAATACCTGATCGATCGTCCGGCCATTGGGGCCGTCATTGAACGTCAGAGCGACGACGTTGCGCGTTGTTGCCACGCTGCACGTCGCTTCGAACAAGGCGTTGAAGCAGCGCAGCGATGCCAGGTTTACAAAGACCGTAAGCAGGCACGCAATGATGCCCAGCACCAGGCCAACGCGCAGCAGGACCCCCTTGATCCGATCCGCTTTCATGATTCCCCCTTGCCCCGAAGAAAAGACCCGAAGCGACGGAGAGGATATTTCAGCTTCTCAGCCGGGGCAAGTCGATGGCAGCATTTGTCATGTAAGCCTGTGCCAATTGAAGACGATCATCGTTTTATTTCACGCATGCGCAACATTACACGACATGATCATGATGGAGGGCGCAGGCGCGGGCATCCTCTTCGATCTGGATCGTGGCATGTTCGATCCCGAACTTGTCGTGCAGCGTGTCGGCGATATCGTGCAGGAAACTGTCGCCCGGATTGCTGCCGGGCATCACCAGATGGGCGGTCAGCGCGGTTTCGGTCGTGCTCATCGGCCAGATATGCAGATCGTGCACATCGCTCACGCCCGGCTGAGCGGCAAGGTGGCGGCGCACAGCGCTTTCATCGATGTCATCGGGAACGGCGAGAAGCGCCATTTTCGTGCTGTCCTTCAAAAGGCCCCATGTGCCCAGCCCGATGATGGCCACGATGACCAGAGAGGTTACCGGATCGATCCACGCAAACCCGGTGAAATAGATGAGCAGGCCCGCGATCACCACGCCTGCGGAAACGGCGGCATCGGCAACCATGTGCAGATAGGCGCCGCGAATGTTGAGATCGCCCTTGCGTCCGCGCATGAACAGCATGGCGGTCGCGGTGTTGATGACGATGCCGATGCCCGCCACGATCATGATCGGTCCGGGCTCCACCGCCTCTGGTGTGAACAGGCGGCGCACCGTTTCCACCGTAATCGCGCCCAGCGCGATAAGCAGGAGCGAGGCATTGGCCAGCGCCGCGAGGATCGAGCTTGATTTCAAACCATACGTGAAACGCGAAGAGGGCGGACGCTTGGTCAGCACGCTGGCGCCCCATGCGATCAGGAGCGAGAGCACATCGGACAAGTTGTGGCCCGCATCGGCGATGAGCGCCATCGAACCATAGATAAAGCCGGCCCCTGCCTCGATCACGACGAATGCCGTGTTCAGCGCGACCCCGATGGCAAAGGCCCGGCCGAAATCCGCCGGTGCGTGTGCATGCCCGTGTGCATGATCGTGATCGTGGGAATGTCCGAGGCCCATTTTCTTACTCGTAAATGCAGCGATCGAGCCCGTCACGCGCGACGATGCCGATGCGGCTGCGTATGGAATTGCCATGCCGGGCAAGCCAGCCTGTCGGGTTCTTGACCGAGCGTTTCTTCGGCAGGGGAAGCGCCGCGGCCATGCGGGAAGCCTCTGCCGCGGAAAGCCGGTCGGCCCCGTGCCCGAAATACCGCATGGACCCTGCCTCTACGCCATATGTCCCGATGCCGGTTTCGGCGATGTTGAGATAGACTTCCATGATCCGCCGCTTGCCCCACAACTGTTCGACCAGGAACGTGAACCACGTTTCCAGCCCCTTGCGGAAATAGCCGCCGCCTTGCCACAGGAACGCGTTTTTCGCGGTTTGCTGACTGATCGTCGATCCGCCGCGGATCCGGCCGCCCTTGGCATTTTCCTGCATCGCCTTTTCGATAGCCTCGCGGTCAAAGCCGTCATGGCCGCAGAACTTGCTGTCTTCTGCGGCGATGACCGCGCGCACGATGTTCCTGTCGATCTGGGTCAGCGGCTCCCAGTCCTTGGTAATGCCCTTCTCGTCCATCAGCATGGTCGCGGTGACGGGCACGGGAACGATGCGATAGGCAAGCACCCACAGCACGCTGATGAGCACGAAGGCGATGGCAAGCTTTACCAGCAGGATGGAGATGCGCGCGCCGAACCCGCGCGACTTCGATTTGGCCATTGCGCGGTCCTAGCCAAAGGCGGGCACGATGCCTAGCCGGTGAAGCTGCAAGGCATCGCCATTGCACGCAAAAAGGGCGGCAACGACCGATGCCGTTGCCGCCCTTCATGACTTTTGCTCACTCTCCGGTCAGGCGCCGGCAGGCACCAGCCGTTCGCCCACGATCCGCTGCATCGCCTTCTGCACCTTTTCAAAGGCGCGGACCTCGATCTGGCGGATACGCTCGCGGCTGACTTCGTAGACCTGCGACAGCTCTTCGAGCGTCTGCGGGCTTTCGGTCAGGCGGCGTTCGCTCAGGATATGCTTTTCACGGTCGTTGAGCACGTCCATTGCTTCGATCAGCATGTCGTGGCGGACCTGCTTTTCCTCGGCGTTGGCGACGGTTTCGTCCTGCAGCGGGCGATCGTCGGTCAGCCAGTCCTGCCACTGCCCGGCACCTTCCTCGTCGCCGCGCATCGACACGTTGAGCGATGCGTCGCCGCCCATGAGCATGCGGCGGTTCATGTTGACCACTTCCTGCTCGGGCACGCCGAGTTCGGTCGCGATCTTGGCCACGTCCTCGGGGTGGAGGTCGGTATCCTCGAACGCTTCGAGGTTCTTCTTCATGCGGCGCAGGTTGAAGAACAGCTTCTTCTGGGCAGCGGTGGTGCCCATCTTCACCAGACTCCACGAACGCAGGATGAATTCCTGGATCGATGCCTTGATCCACCACATCGCATAAGTCGCAAGGCGGAAGCCGCGATCGGGCTCGAATTTCTTCACGCCCTGCATCAGGCCGACGTTGCCTTCGGAAATGAGGTCGGACACGGGGAGACCGTAGCCGCGATAGCCCATCGCGATCTTTGCGACGAGTCGCAGGTGGCTCGTCACGAGCTGGGCCGCGGCCTCGGGGTCCTCGTGTTCCTGATAGCGCTTGGCGAGCATGTATTCCTGCTCGGGCTTAAGCACCGGAAACTTCTTGATTTCAGCGAGATAGCGGTTGAGGCTCTGCTCTCCGCCCAGCGCTGGTACCTTGGGTGTATTCGTCACGTCCTACCAAACCTTTCTTGCCGTCAACCCGCCTTTGCCGACCCCTGCTGGGCATCCGCGACGCGGGCCACGTATTTCCTGTATAGAACCGTTCGCGCCCGTTGTGTTGATGAATCTCTTAATCTCTAAAACCGAGTGCCTCGATCAGTTCCCGCATTTCGTTCGGAAGATCACTGGAAAAGTGCAGCCTGTCGCCGGTCACGGGGTGAACGAAACCAAGCACCGCGGCGTGAAGCGCCTGGCGGGCGAAAGAGAGCCGCTGGAGAAGCGGCCGGAGACGCGAATCGGGTCTTCCATAGACAGGGTCACCTAATAGCGCATGGCCGATTGATGCCATGTGAACGCGTATCTGGTGGGTTCTGCCTGTTTCCAACTTGCATTCGACAAGCGACGAACCGTCGAGGACGGACAACGTGCGATAGTGCGTGACCGCGCGTTTGCCCCGGTTCGAATCGGGGTCCAGCACGGCCATTTTCTTGCGGTCCCGGTCGCTGCGCCCGATCATGCCGGAAATCGTGCCCGATGGCGGGGCGGGAGCGCCCTTGACCACGGCCTTGTAGAGCCGGTCGATCGAGTGTTCGGCAAATTGCCGGGCCAGCCCCTCGTGCGCGGCATCGCTTTTCGCGGCGACCAGCAGGCCCGAGGTGTCCTTGTCGATTCGGTGGACGATCCCGGGCCGCGCCACGCCGCCGATGCCCGAAAGCTGCCCGGCGCAGTGGTGGAGCAAGGCGTTGACCAGCGTGCCGTCCGCGTTCCCGGCGGCGGGGTGGACGACCATGCCCGCCGGTTTGTCGACGACGATGAGATGCGCATCCTCGAACACGACGCGCAGCGGTATGTCCTGAGGCCGTGCATCGGCAGGGACGGCGCCGGGTACGCGAATCGCGAATTCGGTTCCTGCGGCCGGTTTGGCAGATCCGCTTTGCGCCGGGGCGCCATTCAGTGTGACGTGCCCTTCGCCGATAAGGGCCTTGATCCGTTCGCGCGACAGATCGGTCAGCTGCGCAAGGGCCTTGTCCAGCCGCTGGCCGCCGCTTTTGATCACGCCGCGAATGACTTCAATGCCCCCCATGACTATGAGATGGGACATGCCGGCCCTTTCGACAAGATCGCTTCACCAGCAACTCGTGGCAGAGGCCGCCGCCGCGCATCCGTATGAGTGTTGCGGACTGCTGATCGGGCGCTGCGGACAAGTGGAAGAGGTGCGCCCATGCCGCAACGTCCATGCCGATCCTGCCATGCATTTCGAAATCGATCCGGCGGCGCTGATCGCGGCGCTCAAGAGTGCACGCCAAGGGGGGCCGGGCGTAGTCGGCTACTATCACTCGCACCCCACCGGAAGCGCGGCGCCATCGGATACGGACGCGGCCTGCGCGAGCGGTGACGGCAAGGTCTGGGCCATTGTCGGCGGCGACCGTGTCGGTTGGTGGCGGGACAGTGCGGACGGGTTCGAGGAGATTTCGCCAGAGGCAATTTCCGGCTGAGGTCACACACGGCAGCGACCCCTCCCCCGAAGGGCCGCTCCCGTAACACCGATTCGGACCAATCGGCGTCTTCGCGGTCTGGAACGAACCGCGATGTGACCATCAAGGTGGGCGTGTATTGCCCTGCTTTGCAAAAAAAGAAAACCTACAAAAACTTATAATAAGCCAAGATCACCCCCCTAAGAGGGCCCTTTTCTTTCACCCAATCCGATGAAATGCATGGGTTTATTGCCAGATTGCTGCAGTGCACACATTTTATGCCTTGAGCGTTCGATTGAACCCAAATTACTTAGAATATGGCCTCTGCCTATTACGTATTCTGCGCAATCTTGCGCTCTATGTTCGGCGTCCCTGCTC
>Ga0316207_10005663_pt1 | contig 10259 bp, 17 predicted proteins | sample 6weekpyrite_MG_FD_204943 | JGI IMG/M metagenome (GOLD analysis project Ga0316207, IMG submission 204943) | Microbial mat bacterial communities from mineral coupon in-situ incubated in ocean water Damariscotta River, Maine, United States -... | ecosystem: Environmental > Aquatic > Marine >...
ATCTTTTCCTGCCATTAAAGAACAAGTATATTATGTATAGTATGGCAATATATACTAACAACAACCATTCGTATGTATAAATCATATGTCACCTCAAAATGGTATGTCGTCGTCTAGAGTGGGTGCCTTGTTGCTAGGCTCCACCCAGTTATCTTTAGGTTCGTAGCCTTGAGACTTATGCCCCGCATACTGCTTGCCTATTTCTGGTGCGCCCGGTCTTTTAGATTCTAGCACTTGAATGGTGTGAGCATTAATCTTAGTGGTGTAGCGGTCATTACCATTTTGGTCCTGCCACTTGTCTGTTTGAATTCTTCCCTCAACATACACCTTGCCACCCTTGTTGATTAGGTCATGTTTTGCCAGGTTCTCTGCCAACTTGCCAAACGATACTACCTTGTGCCATTCGGTCTTTTCTTTCTGCTCACCAGAAGCCTTATCCTTCCATGTTTCGGAGGTTGCCACTGAGAACTCCATTACCGCACCGCCATTTGGCATGTACTTTACTTCAGCATCTGTGCCGACATTGCCGACAATGATTGCCTTATTTACACCTTTATTCATCTTAACTCTCCAGTAAGTTTTCCGCACGTTTGCGGTAGTTTGCCAAAAGCCCGTCAACAGCACGTTGAGAAGCGTCAATTGTTCGTTTGCGTTTGATTAAATCCATTGCTTCATCCATAAACTGCTGTGTGTATAACAGTTGCATAGCTTCTAGTTTGGGGATTAATCTGTCCATAGCCTTAGTGACCATTTTGTTCTTAGACTCCACCAAATCTTCTTTCAGTATGGGTTCGTCTGTGTTCTCAGTAGGCTTATAGAATTTCAATTCATCCATAAAGTCCATCCACCCATGCGTTAATTGCCGATAATCATCACGAGTTGGAACGAAGATACAGCACTCGAAGTTGTCCTCGTTGCTAATAACAAAGTAGCATTCGTCAATATTCGATATAAAGCACTGTTGAACCAACTGCCACTTATGGGATTCAGGGACAATACCTAGTGACACAAACTCACTCAAGTATTTGGACCATGTTTTATGCTCCCATATGACCTGGTTTTCTTTATTGTACCCGTCAAAAGAAGCCAATAGGTTAGCTCTCACACCAACTACTGGCTCCAAAGGGAACCCAAAAAACTCAGCTTCGTGTTTAGCTCTGGCCAATGCCTCTAATTCATGCCCTCGCTCAAAGATACCTTTCATGTAATCATTGAATTCAGGCTTAATACCTGTTTTCTTTTCATGCAACAGGTCAAAACGAGTCTTATATTTAGAGGTTCCCATCATGGCATCTGCTTCAGAGGCTGTATAATATTTCTCTCTGGCCTTTAGCCAATCTTCGGAGCCTTGTTCTAGATCTAAAATATCCATAACTACCCCCTTACAAAACCTTCTAGTTGAGACTTGTGGTATGCCGATATCTTATACCCCTTAGCCTCAATCTTGCCAACAATGTCAGTCACCGTGTATTTGTCTGACTCAATCAGCTTGCCCCACGCCTCTTTGTTCTTCTGGAATTCCGCATCAGGATACTCTCCCTTCGCTTTAGGCTCTGAGTTGTCCATTGTGTCGGCATCCTTTGTGTCATCTAATAAGAATAAGCCGGCTAATGCGTACTTTCTTGCATAGGAACTGGCGGTACCAGTAATTTGCGAGTCATCCATGCCTTTCTTAGTTAAAGACTCACGAGCATATGCAGATGTAATAATTTCCTGCTCACCGTCGGTCAGTCTTACTGTTGCATGAATATAATGCCTACCATCAATCGCCTCGATGGTATCTGTTAACAACAACACCAACTCATTCTCTTTTAGTAGTGGTTTAACCGCTTCAAGGATATCTTCACAACTTCGGTATTTGTATTTACCAAAATTGTTGAACTGCCCCTTCGGTGCTTTTAAGGTCGTTTGAATGTTGACCAGTTTAGATGTAATGCTCATGATTAACCCTCCAAGTTTACAATAAAATTGAACATTTAATATTACCTATCTCATTTGAGAAGGATGTTAAAATATAATTAAAACAGGGCGTTTTATAAGGTAAGTTGTTGTAACTTATAGAGAAACAAGTTGGGCTGTTTTTAGCCCCAAAATAGCTACTCGGTGGTGGTAGCAGTATTTTTGCCTCTTTTTTTACCACGTTATTCACTCGCCTAATTTGATTACACTGTATAATTAAGGTTATAATACAGAAGTGTTTTGTTAAATTCAAGTTATAAAAGGAAAATATTTTTATGTTGAAATCTGAGGTCATGGACTACTATAAAGGGAAGTACACGAACGCTCAAGAATTTGTTGCGTCATTATGTGGTGTTAGTCAACCGGCGGTTAGCAAGTGGGAAGGCAGAATTCCTGAGAAACATGCAATCTGGTTGCATAGGCACACAAGGGGAAGGTTGAGATACGATCCTGGTGATTACGGTAGAGGTTAAAAAAGAAACCCCCTCAATCCGAAAACATACAAACAGAAAGAGGGGGAAGAGGGTATACGAGAAAATCAATTGTGTCCTCAACCAAAGAACAAATTAAGTATATCTATAAACCCGCCTTGATTCAAGTGTCACTATGAAATAAAATTGCCTTTCAAATTTTTCCAATCGGAAACGTTTTTAATCAATTAACCTTAAGACGGGAATAAACATACGTTGTGATATTCAGGTGTTTTGTAAAAGTTAGACCTTAACTCAAACTTGTGACCAGACACGTTAAAAGGCTCTATCGGTGAAGGCACACTATAAAATGCTAGTATGATACAAATTGATTTTAAGCGGTGAGCATAGCGGGATGGTATATATCACATATGTCTTAGTGACTAATATTATCTAAAAATATGTAGCTTAAATATACACTTGCAATTGTCTTTTAATTCATATAGTTTAATTGCTCCACCGATAAAAAGAGGGTTCAATTATGAACAAATGTTATTGGGACACCATCCCTTTTGACCGCAACAAGTGGCTGTATCAAGAGCCTAAAACCCATGCTGAATTTGCTGAACTCCGAAAGGCTGTAGTTAGTCTATTTGATGAGACACGCAATATTTCTTTGGTTGCAGATGTTTTTCAGCTCGATCCAAACAGAGTAAGAAAAATATTTAAGATGGAGGGCTATAAGCCTGAGTATGAAGTAACCTACTCTATGTCTAGGGCAGATAACAATCACTACCTTGAAAAGAAGATAACGATGCATGAAGAAGAAAGTTTCTGTCGTGAGGCGTGGAACTGGGCATTAAGTCGTGCGTGGCAGGGAAACCCTATTAAATTAACATAAGGAAAATCAAATGTTAGATCCAGAACTGATTAATTACTGTGTGACCGACAGACAAAGAGAGCTAATTACATCTAGTTTAAAAGAGGGAACCATAACCGCCGGCGCAAAAGCAGTAGACATGAGCGAACGCAATGCCCGTAGGATGATGGCAACCATAAGGGCAAGGGCAGAAAGCCAACACTATTCACCAGAAAACAACATCAACAATCCACTACCATCACAACAGACATCAAGAGGCGTGTCCCAGTTAGTTAATGAGCAAACAGGCGAAACGGTACTAACCTGGTATAAATCTAAACCTCGTGCTGAAGCCCTGTATGATGATTTAATCAATGCATTAAACGAACATGAGCCAAAGCCCTTTCCAGAAGTGAAAACGCCAGAGAAGAACTCTGACAGCAATCTACTAGACCTTATTACCCTAACCGACTATCACTTTGGCATGATGGCATGGGCTAAAGAGTCGGGCGAGGATTGGGATTTAAAAATAGCAGAAGAAACATTTTATTCTTCGCTCACTGAAATGATAATGAAGGCAAAGGTTGGACAGGATTCGCAGAAGGCCATTCTAAACCTTCAGGGGGATTTGCTTCACTATGACTCATTAGAACAAGTGACACCATCATCAGGCCACACATTAGACTCTGATACCAGAGCAGGCAAGATGATTGATTGTGTTATGACTTGCTGTGAGTGGGCAATATTAAAACTGCTTCGAGATTACCACGAGGTGCATGTGATTGTTTGTGAGGGCAATCATGACTTGTATGGCTCTATTTGGTTACGCAAGCACTTATTGGCAATGTTTAGAGATAATGAGAGGGTGTCGGTTGATGATACAGAATTCCCTTATTATGCATATTTACATGGACAGACTATGTTAGGATTTCATCATGGACATAAGAAAAAGAACCAAGACCTCCCCGCCCTCTTTAGCTGTGAACCTCGCTATCGTTCAGTGTGGGGGCAAAGCACATATTGTTATATCCACACCGGACACTATCACCACAGGGAAAAAGAAACTGGTGAATACTCAGGTGCTATTGTCGAGCGACATCCTACATTGGCTTCAGCAGATGCGTATGCAGTCAGAGGCGGATATATCTCAAAACGGGGGGCGTATGTAATAACGTATGACAAAGAAATGGGCGAGGTATGCAGAAGCTCAGTCTATCCAAGAGGTGTGAAATGACCAACGAAGAATTAATGTTATTGGGGTTTGCGATGGATATTATTAATGCCGACCATCTCGACGAAAGGGATGACTTGGTAATGATTATTGACTCTCTAAGGGAGTACCTTCTAGATGCAAACTATTGCGAACAAAACGGGGTAGATGGAACACTAATGATGCAACTGGGGGTAATGCGATGAATATTGAATATACAGTAAACAAAGACAACAAAACATGGGATGAGATATTTAACCGTGTAAGTGAGATACTTGATTTGGTAGAAAAAGTTGATCCAGACCAAGAGCAAAGCGTTATCATTCACTTTGAAGGAGAAGCATTAGATGAGTAGAAAGCCAACTAGGTATCATGTTGTTATAGGCAACGGGACAGGGACCCAGACGGGTTCAGGATTAGGTGAATACACCAATAAAAAGGTGGCTATCTCAGAAGGCAAGGCTATCATAGGCGACTCTTCTAGATGGTTTGTTTGGGATAGTTGGAAGAAAAGGACTGCGTATAATTCGTGGTGGGATTAAGAGTTAAGGGAGGGTGTTATGAGGAAATATGTGGTTATTGAGAAAACAGGCATAAACAACTTAGAGGATTCGGTCAATAAGTTAATAGCTGATGGTTATATGCCTCAGGGTGGCGTGGTAATTATGCCAGGCTATAAAACTTTGACATTTTTGCAGTCAATGTATATGCCTAAAGAGTTGGCGAAAGTAAAAAGGTGTTCTCTGCCATACACATCTACGGATGTAGTGGAGCATTGGAATAAGGCGATGTCCGGAACCAACGCAAAGCAAAAAAGGGTTGTCACTGACAACTTAAAGGCATCAATATTAGCTAGAGGGAAGTCTGACTTCAAAGAGATTGGCGAATGGTTGGAGTATTTTGAGTTTATTAAGCAGAGCCGCTTCTTGATGGGTGAGACAAGTGATTTTGGTGTTTCGCTTGATTGGGTTGTTAAGCCAACAAACATGTCGAAGATAATTGAGGGCAACTATCATGGGTAAGTTTTCAGATGCAATGAAAGAAATAAATTCCACAGCAAAGCCGTCAGAGGAAAAGCCAGACCCAAGAGATGAAAAGGTGTGGGCATTTGAAGAGTGGGCTGAAGAGTTTGAGAATCGTCATGGCATTAAGCCTAAGAGAATAGATCCAACCGATGTAACTAAGGCTTGGTTTAAGAAGAAATTTGTGAGGTGAGTTATGGAATTATTAATGGTTAAGAAACCGGCAGGGTTTGAGGTATTAAAACAAGATGCCGAAAAAATGTCTAAACTAAAGTTTGGCGAAGTGTATAAAATCAAGGTAAGCAGACCTAGAAATATTAAGTTCCATCGTATGTTCTTTGGCATGTTGCGATTAGCATTTGAAAACCAGGAGTCCTATGACAGCTTTGAAATATTTGAAGAGGTTGTTAAGATAGGTTCTGGTTGCTTTGAATCTTACATTGCCCCTAATGGTGAAACATTCTTTAAGTCTAAGTCATTATCATTTGCCAAGATGTCTCAAGATGAGTTTGAAGATTTCTATGATAGGGCAGGCAAAGTAGTTGAAAGAAGTTTTGGTATTGAATGGGAGTTGTTAAAACGTGAAGTCGAAGAAGTGTCGTAATTGCTCTGAGAAGTTTAACCCATACCTATCTACTCAGGTGGTGTGCAGTCCCAAGTGCGCCACCGAGTATGCCAAACAAAAGATAAAAGAAAAGAAGGACAAAGAGTTTCATGAACGAAAGAGAAAACTTAAACATAAAGATATTGGAATCCAAAGACGGGAAGCTGTCAAAGCTTTTAATGCATACATCAGACATAGAGATAGAAACGACGGATGCATATCATGTGGAGTCAGAGAGGGCGTTCAATTTCATGCGGGACATTACAAGACTAGAGGAGCGCATCCGGAACTCGCATTCACTGAGGACAATTGCCATCGCCAGTGCGCTCAATGTAATAATTATCGTTCTGGCAATATTGTTGATTATCGTCAGAGGCTAAAGAAGAAGGTTGGCAGAAAGCGGTTATTAGAATTAGAGTCTTATCATCCGCCGGTTAAGCGAACAGCAAAAGACTATCGGGATATTAAGAATAAGTATCGTAAGAAGTTAAAAGAATTAAAGCTCTTTGATAACGACTGAGGTTCCATCTGCATCTTGATATCCTGCTGTGGCACCTCCGTCTGTTCTCTGGCATTGGATCTGAATTGTATCTCCTGACGTTATAGATACGATTGTATGTACGCCTGAACTCATACCTGAATCATAGCCCCGTTGATAAGAAGCAAACCGAGTGCCACTAATTTCAGTACCGTTCTTCTCTAGCCACATAGAGTATTCTGTTCTAGAGGTAGACGAGTTGTTTAAATATACATTGGCATTGATTTCAAACACACCCGTTTTATTAATGGTGATTTGATTGGTTGCCAGTGACATGTTACCACTCACTTCGCCGGTTGCATTTAAAGTTAAGGTAACCTCAGAGTTAGTTAGTCCGGTATTGCCTGCGCCAGATAAGTAGAAGTGTCCGTAGTCACCACCACCCCCTGCGGGACCCTGTATGCCTTGATCGCCTTGTGGCCCTTGATCACCTTGATCGCCCTGTGACCCCTGAATACCCTGCGGTCCTTGTGGGCCAGTATCGCCCGTGTCGCCTTTGGGTCCTTGTGTTCCCGCACCGCCACCAATGTATGGCCTAACACGCCTAGCATCAGCTATTGCTCTGCGGGATGAACTTCTTTTTCCATAGGTATTCTTAGGCATTACACGCTCTTTTCAGGTAGTTTACACCAGTACTTAAATGTTTTTAGATCAATCGCCATCGGAACGGTTTTGCTTTTACGCTGTATATAGAAATCGGTCACTTTATTTTTGGAGCTAACCATGCAAAATATGGCTTGGTCATAATTGTTGATAATCCTTATTATAGGCTTATCTACATGCTTCACTACGTAAATCTTTTTATCTTCACCAAGGGTGAGCGTCGAAAGAATCACATAGCAGAAGACTAAAAAACGCATTATCCCACCTGGCTTGCAACCATTGAAGTCACCATTGAGCCAACTAAAGAAGACACCATACCGTCACCACTTCCAATCAGGACGGTAAATGGTTTCCAGGTTTCATCTGAAACATCCCAGAATTGCATATTAATATCTATGGTTGAGTCAGTCTGAATTATCCCTGTGGCTGAAACAGATGTATTACTAGCCGTTGGATAGTAAACTTGTGAGGCATCTGTGATTGTGCCTACGAAGTTCTCAAAGACGCTGCCAGTAGTTTTAACTGCTGAAGTAATCTCTTGTACTGCCCAACCGCTCTTAGGGTTATATGTGCCTGCTAGAGTCGCTGTGTCTGTACCATCGCCCAATTCAAAGTTGACTGAATGGGATGAGGAGGTAAACGGACAGCCTACGGTATCGCTTGTGTATGCTGAGACATCGGGCAAATCAAATGTACCATCACCATTTGTTGATGTAACGCCTGTTGCGTCTGTTATAGCTAAAGATGCTACTGATTCACGTATAGCAAGAGATACTGCGCCATTGTCAACATCTCCGGCATCCCAACCTGTTGTTACGTCTGCGGTTGAGATTAGGTCATATGTCAGGAAGCTTGATGATTTAGATCCATGACTATAGCTTTGATCTTTTGTCCAGTTAGTTAAAGGGGTTTGACTTGCCGGGCTTGATTGATCATCATAAAGACCTGTCGCACAGAAGCAAGTGTTTCCACCTAACGTGAGTGTGCCTCTTGGGTTAGATGAAGTGGTATTGATTATGTCAATATCCTCAACAACCAAAGCCGATGCGCCAGTGAGAGTTAAGCAGTATATTGCTCTGGTTGATGTGCCGACTAATGTTGCTACTGCATTTTGAGCACCTGATGGTACACCAGAGACTAGGGAGAAGCATTGTATGTAACCGTTAGATAGACTTACTGGAGAGCCTGTCACTTCGGTCATTGAAACACCACCGTAAGTCACCCCGGAAACCGTTGCCGAACTTGATACTGACATTACCCAGACAAATGCTCCGTTTGGAGTGCCTGTGGGCGTGTGGGCTGCGGTTATAGTTCCAGATGCGTTTACAACGCCATTAAAACTTGTTGCCTCATTAGTAATCGCCATGCTAGACCTTCTTCACCTTAACCGTAGTAATTTCCCCCGAAAACCCAGAAGTCTCAAAGGTGGCGTTTTGCTCTGCGTCTACTACAATTTCTGTAGTGTTGACATCCTCAACAGTGGCAGGGTGGGTATACAAGTTTGTTGTGACTGCGGTAGCACCTGAGATTGTGCCATCGGTAGCAGTTGAGTTGATTAAACTAGTTTGTGTTGCACCGGTATCGTCATACTCATCAGCGACCACACCGCCAGTAACAGCCGCTAAATTAGTAGTGCCTGATTCCCATGCTATATCTTGAACGTCAGCCAAATCAACAACGACATTTGATACAAAGAACTTTTGTATTTGTCCCCTGAAAGGATTGGTGTTAGCCCGTTGGATATTACCTACCCATAAGTTACTCCCTGCATCGGATACAGCCGCACCGCTAGGCGCAATATCTTGAGTTGATGCTACCTCTGTCATCGCTGTGGTTTCAGTGCCTATATATATTTTAGTTTCATCCCCTGCTGAACGACCAGGATCATAGTCAAAATAAACATCATACCAAGTGTTAAGAGCAATTTCGGCTGCGTCTGTGGTAACATCTAGTCGAGTGGTAGCAAACCAGATTATTACCCTGACTGTACCCTCGCCACTAGACTGGTCAACCAATAACTCCCACCCTCTAGGGGCTGTTCCATCTTTAGAGAGAACGTGTTGATTATTGCCGTTGGATGTTCTTTTAATTTGTACGTAGCCTGAAAAAGAGGATGTGTGCAAATCATCCAGTGTTGAGTCTGAGCCGTGGTCAACGTGTCTTGTTGAACTTGCTGAATCAAAATCTAAAGCTGCTATTGCCATTATAAGTTCACCTGTAATCCTGTTGGTACACCACCAAAGTCACCATTGGCAGGATCAGTCCAACCGCTAGGCTGTGCGTCTGTATTTCCTGTAGCAAACGCTTTTCCGTTAAGAGTAGCCACACTTATATCAACACTGTCTTCTTCGACAATATTAGAATCACCCTTAGATGGAGCGTAAAGGATGTTATCCTCGATAGCCCACTCGCCTGCGGTTATTTGTGTCGCATCATACCTTAATGTGGTGTCTGCACTGGTTGTCCATGACTCATTATCAACAATCTCATGCGGATAGTCCTTAAAGGAATTAAGGAAGTAACTAGCCCCATAATGCTGATTGTTATCTACAATCATTTCAGCGTCAGTAAAGACTGAAGAACTACCAAAGTGGTGTATCATACCCTGCCCAGAAACGCCTCCCCAATACTGGTTGTAAGCAACTCGTATGCTGTCTATCTTTGGCATAAACACCATGCCTTGTGATACATTAGCTTTGTTGTTCAGCACTACATACTCATCGAATTCATCAGAGACACCATTGGAAGCATCCACGAACCAGTTAGAGTTTGCCCCTGCCAGACAGTTATTTACGCATAGATATTGAGCATCAAAGCCTCGCTCATGGTCTATGTTGTAGGAATAGTTGTTGCCTGTTCCGTTTCTTGTGTGGCAATAAGCAATATGCAAATGAGTCATATCACCCTGCGGATACCAGAAGTGATCTAACGTGCTGTTGTCTGCATCGTTGTCAATGATTGATCCAAACGCCCTTTGATACCCACCCGTAGCTGCGACATAAGTATAAATCCCTTGTCTGCTTGTACCTCTACCTGTACTTCCATACCTACCAT
>Ga0316207_10005665_pt1 | contig 10254 bp, 14 predicted proteins | sample 6weekpyrite_MG_FD_204943 | JGI IMG/M metagenome (GOLD analysis project Ga0316207, IMG submission 204943) | Microbial mat bacterial communities from mineral coupon in-situ incubated in ocean water Damariscotta River, Maine, United States -... | ecosystem: Environmental > Aquatic > Marine >...
AACCACTACCTTCGGCGGTTATTTGAGGAACGGTATTTTTACTGGAAAGTGCTACAGAAAAAGAATCTAATGAAATGTTTTCATCATTATTATCATCACTTGAACAGGAGATGATAAAGAATGGAGCAAATATGAGAATGAATAATCGTTGATATTGTTTTAGTTTGAGTAACATAAAGAATCTACCTTATTGTTGATGTTCTAAACAACATATACACCGGTGATTCAGTTTTATTCCCCTGGAGTGAATTTTTTTTCAGATTTTTTTGAATTAACGTTGAAATGAAGTGCTTACTGGTAAATACCTGGGCTAACAAACCTAAGTAAAATTAAACTCTAATATAACTTATAGTATTAGCGACACTAAATGAAGTCATTGATCCTGATGTATTGCTAACTTGGGTGTCCCTGGTATGGGTGCTAACATGGGTGACCCTGGTAATCATGACCCCGGTTAATTTAAAATAACCTATTTAGTTATAGGCTTAGGAGGGTGAATTGATTTGCGTTTTTCAGCGTGTAGTAGCTCAGACTTGATCTGACAGTTACCCGTTTTTTACGGTGACTGTTAGTTTAGATCTGAGCTAGTACACCTTAACAACCTCTAAGAGGGGCTTTTATTGATCCACAGCCTATGATGCATGTTTTACACATATGATTTTATCCTTTAATAATTATTAAGTGTTTCTATACTTTTACTGCAACATCAACAGCGACAAATCCTCGGTTACTTTTTTCTATACTAAAGCTAACATCCATTCCTTCGGCTAAATCAGTGAATTTATCTTTTTCTACATTGCTCGTATGGAAGAATATATTATCATCATAACCAGGTGTATAGATAAATCCATATCCTTTATTTACATTCACGTTTGTTATGCAGCCTATTTTAGGTTGATCTGTTCTACTATCCGTATTCTTCTTTTATCCTTGTATCCGCTGATAAATTTCTTCTCTATGCACAGCAATATCTTTAGGTGCATTTATTCCTAATCTTACTTGATTTCCATGAACGCTTAAGACACATACTTCAACATCATCACCGATGTTAAGAAACTGCCCCGTGTTTCGTGTAAGTATTAACATATTTAATTGTTTCCATATTGGCTAAGTAAATTTTAATAAGTAGATACAGCATTACTCCAATTATTGTCAGTAAGCGGTAAAAAATATCCTTTTTCAACTAATGATATATTATGGCTTTCTGCATGGGTTCAAAGCAAGTTTGGCAGTAGTACATAACATACGCTATGAGATTCAATATTTTCGGTTTGTTCCATTCCTTTTGTATACAATTATTCTTAATACTTGCTAAGACGTACAAAACCCATCAACCCGAATAAACCTGTGCAAAAAAGCATAACGCTAGCCGGAAGTGGTATAGCACTAACGTCACCTGAATGAACTGCCCACACACCATGTGCTTGAGTTGTAATATTTTGGGAAAGTCCCTGTGAGCCACCATTCATATGAAAAAACCAAGCTTCATTTGGATTTTTTAATTCTGACCAATAAAAAGAGTTCTGATCAATTTACTAAATAATCTAAAATTATCTATATTATGGGTTGCACCAATACCAAATTTTGGATCACCACCAAATACAATATAAAATAATTTGCCCATCTCACTTCCAAGGCAATTGTAGCCAACTGAACCTCTTTCTTCTTCTTGTATGCTGCAACTAGGGTCAGGTTGTAAGGTTTTGGGTAATCGCCAACCCGATACACCATCAATAATAAGATTTGAAGCCCAATTATTAGCATCATGCCAATTCATTCTTGAACCATCAGCTGTAGCATCAGTCAGCCAAGTCAAGTCTGATTCTGTATCATAGTAAGCTTGACCGCCAAGACGAGAAATCAGTTGGGCATGTGTGGTAGTTGATATAAATAAAAATATAATGACTGTTATAGACTGAAGTTTTTTCATTTTATGTATTTTCCTTTTCTAAAGTTTAAATATAGATAACACCGTGCAATTACATCACCCTAATTCTTTTTTTTAAACTGTAGTCCGTAAGAAAACTCAGCCTATGTTGTTTGGTTTAATTCAGACTTCTTCATTTTTTTCCTTTAACTTATCAAAGGGTGTTCTGATCAACAATCACTCATTGTGTCCGCTTCAGATATCGGTGTCATCCTCATAACATGCTCTATTATACATGCAACTCTAGACGAAATACCTGGCGATACGGTTTCTCTGTTACCTGCAATGTTTAAGATTCTAGGTTTAACCCTATTTATGACATCAATTATTTCATTTTCACATTCACGACTTGAAGGGTTCATTAGTAAATGTGGTTTATTTTCTTTATTGCAAAATTGAATGGTTAATCGTGTTCCTTTACTTTCAGCATTAGTCGAAAATATAAGCGTCGCACAGGCAGCTTTGATATTTTCAAGCGTTCGAGGTTGATAATTAGCTGAATTGTGCTCAATCAGACCAAATCGTTTTTTTAGTATCCCAGTTTGTGGTCCTTTCTCTGTCTTGAAGCCTTTTGGTGCATAGCCTCCTGTTTTTATATTAACTCGTTCGGCACCAACTAGACCGCCAATGTCTGCACCTGTCTGACCTCCACTTATAATTTTATCGGGTCTATGTGGCATAACTAAATTTTATTTTCCAGCCAATTCATACATGTTATTTTCTAATTTCATAGGGCACACCAGGCAGGCATGGCAATGCTTTTTTGTTGATGATTATTAGCGTGCCGCATTTTTCGTAACGTCGTCTACAGGCTTCGAGAAACACTCCTTTGTTACCATGCATCTTTATACTGGATTTGAACAACTTTTGTTTACCATCTTCACGATAACAAGCCTGCCAGTAACAGTTTGTTGTCCCATATTCTTCTTGTATATTTCATAGAAGTTAACACCAATAATGCCCGACTTATTTAGTGGTGATTTCTTATTGGGAGGTGTATTCCTTTGCTTATTTGTCATAAATTTAAGAATAGTCGGGATGTTGTTTTAAGTAACTCACCAGATGTGGTTTAATTGCCGACTCAATGTTTAACCCGCCGAGCATTGTAATGCGTTGTTGACCATCAGGAAAATAAACTCGTAGCTCTTCTCCGTCAACACTATAATTCACTGTATAGGATTTATCATTATGCTCTATTGTAATTTCATCATCCATTACAGTTTTTCCCATGCAATTAGTTAACAATACGGCCAAGCCTATCCGGGTTTACAGCCCACTTGAAAGGCATCGTATAAGCCCTTCCCTTTATTGTTGCCATGCCGTCACAGCTTCATTGAATTCAGGGCTAGGAGTATCTGAAGCCTGATCTGAAGAAATGATCCAACTGCTGTCGGGAGCGCCTAAACCGATTTTATGTACATAGTACCATTTGAAACATGCAAAATACGGACTTTGTGGTCTCAAACATTTCACACATGTTTCGGCCTCCATCATGTAAAGTCGAGCGTTGGGTTTTTGGGTATTTTGCTGAAGGTCTTCACTTTTCATATGCGGCGCATCTACAAAGGTTTTGTGGTCGATTAGAGGATAGAGTAAGCCTGATCCATCTGCGTGACCGTCAACGACGAAGCCGTCATCCGTTATTTTTTTCTTTGATGTTTCCCTACCACCTGGGTCATTATCAGGGTCTGGCAGTACGGTTGGATCACGCACAATTTCACCATCAATCCATTCTCGGATAACTTGAGTCCATCCATATTCTTGACACTGGGGATGGGGCGGTGAAAAAATAGTTATGCTTCCTTTATCACGAGCTGTTTGATAACTGGAAACAAAGTATCGGCCAATTACATATTGATGACCGTCTATAGGACGACCTCCCCAGCTTTCCAGTTCCTGAATGATTTCATCATCTGACATGCTAATAACTTCTTCGGCCACATCCTCGGGTTCGCCAATGAGCCATTTAATAAAGGCGCAGCCACTAAGTGATGAGCATAGAGTTATTATAAAAAGTAGATTAAAAGTCCAATAGAAAATTTGTTTGGTAAAAGTAGTCTTGCTTGAATAGTTTTTGACAACCTTCATGAAAAGCCTCCTCTGCCACTGTACACATCATTTACTTTATCAGGAACTTTTTGAGCCCCTACAATCTGCCAATTCTCATTATTTGTCAACATCTACGGCCCTTTGGATGGATACTCAAAGGTTTTAAGGAAAAGCGCACTGATATAAGTCTTGGACGAGGGATGGCCGTTATTAGTTAACAAGGAAAGTGCATATGCACATTTAGGCAAGCTGAAAGTGTTTGATTCCGGTTGCTGCTAAGGGTTTCGCCCATTCAGGCAAATCCTGCTCGACTATTTTTATCTCCCCTGCATGCACACTGAATAATTTTTTGATCGCAGGTTTATCATTATTAAGCGGCGCTGAGTTATCAAACACCACAACCTGATAACAGCCTGGTAACAATGTCATCATGTTATAAATTGAGCTAGTGTATCGTTCTCGTATCTTTTCTTCGGGGATATTGTGCCCTCCCTTTGAAACACGGTATCTGACACGTTCTATATGAAGCTCAGCTGATAACAAACCGCAATAAAAGATTCTTACCTGAGTCCCCTTTTTCATTGCATCACGCAACAATTGTGTAATTGAATTCCCCCCTAGGGTAGTCTCAAAAGTGTAATCCTTATCTAGAGTTATGGCATTGACTAAGTTGTCATAACCCAACTGCCAAGCTTGGGCATTGGCGTCATATTGGGAGAGCTTAGGATCTTGGACTCGCAACTGCCGTGCGATCTCATCGGGATTGAAATACTCCCCGCCCGCTTCCCGTAATTTGGCACCGGCAATTGAGCTTTTACCTGCGCCGTTGACCCCTGCGATCACCGTAATCAAAGAGGTTATCCCTATCCCTTATAAGCACTATTGAGCTCGTCTTGCGAAGACTCAAATAAGCCATCAGCCGCCTGACGGGAAGCGGATGAGGCAATGCGTTGGAACAGGCGATCGTATTCACCCGCCTCCTGGGCCAACTCTAATTCACGCACCTTTTCAACGAGTTGCGCATAGTGCTGTTTCATATCCAAAATCGCCTGGTATTGATCCACTCCAATCACGACGGCTTTGTCAGACTTGCGCAGCTGGAGCTTCATGATTTGTTGTGATTCAGCCAGCTGATTCAACGAAACTTCAATTTGGCGACCGAACTCCCCGCTCCGCTTGGATAATAGTGATGTTAAGGGGGTTAAGTACTTCAAAGAGGCCAAATCTTTGAGTGCCTGAGCAACCAGGGCGTTACCTGGAATGGGTGTGGCTGTCTCGTCTTCTATTCGCGGTGTCTTCATGTGCCCTCCTCCTGTTTGCCTGCCTAGCAGTATAACATCTAAGTGTCACATCTGCCACTTGCGCCACTTGTGTCATTGTGAGCAGTTAAGTGTTTTGTTCAGGGCCCAAAGGCCCATTACCACATAGGACAAGTTTCCAATGAACGCTGTCATCACAGCGTTAAGAGTATGATTTTACTGATATGAGCCTAATAATATTCACATATCCTTATATTGTGAGCATTGTGAAACGTTAATTTGTTATGTTATGATCTTCAAACATCGATGTATTATATGCTTGAGAATTGTGAAAATACTAGAAACCGAGGATATTAAAGAGATCGTTCGTCGTAATATAACGGATGATCTAGGCCCAAGGAATGAAGCTGCTTTATTGATGTCTGCCCTACTGGGCTTAACGGCTAGTGAGCTTAGTCAGGTGACTATTTTAGATATAATCAATGCCCAGGGAGAGGTTCGAAAGAACATGGTTATAACACCAGGCATTGCTTTCAATGGGTATGAGAGAACCCTGCCTATTAATCATCCAAGGCTCATAGAAGCTTTGGAACGTTACATCGATATGTTAATAGAACGACATTGGGGCATTGTTAAGAGTAAGCGATATCGAGGGCTCGACCCCAAACGAGAATTTTTACTTAATAATATGGGCGAACCATTTGTTTTTTCCCGTAGAAGCAAAAACTCAGAAAAACGCCAACCCACAGGTATGAATACTTTATTTCGTAGCCTTATTGGCTGTACTAGGTACAAAGGTAAAGTTACCTACACGGATTTTCGTAGATCTTACATCGTTCACATGTCAAGAGCCGATGAAGGTGATTTATCGATACGTAATTTGATGGAAGTATCAGGAATAAGAGATTACCAAAGCGTAAAAAAAATCGTTGACATGGATACAAGAGCAGTAAAAAAAGTCATTAAAGGTATTTATAAAAGGCTATAAATGAGGAAAATTATGTTGGGTTTTAATCAGTTAAAAAACTTTAGTCTTTTTTATATAAGTGATCAAATTTCAATGGATGTTCAATAATGGAGTCTTTTTACACTAAGGAAAATGGAGAAATTTACTATTATAATCTACGAGAAAAAAATGGCCCTGATACTATTTATGTTTCAAAATTGACAGAATTCAAAAACAGCATAAATAATGAGATTAAGAGTAAGCGTGATATTAGAAAGGTCTTTGGTGAGCAGGAGTCGTGCGAAATTGTACGGGTAAACGGAGAGTTTATTCTTCGATGTTCACCGACAGGTAGAGATCAAATAAAAATTATTGTACATGAAAACGATAATAATAAAATTGGCTTCGTACTTCAAAAATTCAGAGGGGATACTGGAAACCCCATAAAAGAAACAAGCTTCAGTTTCTATGACAATGAATTTCATGAGTTATTGGAGTTTCTAAATCTTGTGCGATTCATAGATTTATCAGATACATCTAATTTCAAATTAAGTCTTTCGAATCTTAGAGAAAAAGTACTGGTAAATAAAGAAGATAAAGAACTAATAGATTCCTTAGGAAATCTTCACGGAAAAGAACGGATCAGCTTTCTGGAAAAAATGCGTGAAAGCGATCTTACAAAGCAAGATTTAGATATATTGTCCGGCAGAAAAGCCGGTTTGTCTCTTTTTCAACAAAAGCTGTATGTAGACCAGGATTGGAATGAACCCCAGTGGCAACAGTTCTTTGCAGAAAACACATGGATCTTCGGATACGGTCTAGATTATAGGTTCCTCTCAATACTGCAGAAGGAAGCTTCCGTATCTGATATTGATCTTGATGGTAAAAACACTGTAAACAGTGATTTTCTTTTAGGTAGCACCGACTTTACAGTTTTAGTTGAATTAAAGAGACCTGATACTTCGCTTTTTGAATTGAGTAAAAATAGATCGCATAGTTGGAGACTTTCTCAATACTTAGTTCATGCTGTATCGCAAATTTTAGCTCAAAAAGCTGAATGGGAAATAAAATCATCACGTACAAATTATAGTGAAAATGGGCATCCAATAACTCAAAAAACAAACGACCCTAAAGCGATCCTAATCATCGGAAGAAAAGATAATATAATAGGGAATCCACGTGATTTCGAAATTAAGCAGAAAACGTTTGAGTTATACCGAAGGGATTCTCGAAACATTGAGATACTTACATATGATGAGTTATATGAACGAGCATTTTATATAGTTAATCAAAAACTACCAACAATAGCTAATCATGCATAACTATAATCATGGCTGTATGGATACTTTTAATATCTATTGATAAGTAATAGATATTTTTTGGAAAAGAATAGTTGAAAATCTCGTATAAACCGAAGGCATATAAATGGATGATGGCAATCAATATATTATAATTAAAAAAATATTAAAGCATGTTAATCCAATAGTGATATCTATCATTATGTTAGTTATTGCTGCAGTATTGGCCTGGTTTATTCCTAAATATTTTGATAATCAAACTGTAGAAATAAATATTCAGGAGCTTTCACTATCTGATGAACGCTATATTTATCTTATAGATATAGAAAATGTAGGCAAGTCATTTGTGCAGAATGTTGACTTGTCCTTTTTGGTTAGTGGTCAAGTCCATTCGTCAATGTTTAACAACAGATCTACAACACATGACCCATACTATATAGTTAAAAAATCACCTTTTAATGGGAATGTAGAAATTAAAAATAAAAATAGCAAAAGGACTGTTACATACCCATTTTCTAATGATACAAATGCAAATGAAACCATTAGCACAAATAATATCGCCCAAAAAGCTCTTAACTCTAAAAGCCAAATATGGTACCAAATTAATATAAATCCATTTAATTTGCCTACGAAAAAAATTATAAATGCATCTATAATTACTAAATCAAAGATTGACAGAGATAAGGTTAAATGCAATCCAGACCCTAAGTTGTGTTCTGTCAATAATATAAAAGTTATCTCTAAATATAGATTTAATAGACTTCTCGATGCACTTAGTGTTCAGCAAGGAAATGTATCGAATAAAGTATTTGGAACTGGTTTGGGTATATCAAACATAATGATAAAGGGGGCGGCAATTCATGACGCGAAACAAAAAGCAATTCAGGATTTTTATAGAGATGTTACGGAAAAGCTATATGGCGTATCAGTGAAGTCAGAAGTAACAAGTAACTCTGTAAGATATGCAAAACCGAACAGCAAAAAGCTTATATATAAAAGCGACGTTATAATAAGTAGCGAAGGAATTATAGATCGTGAATTGGCGATTATCTATGATGAAAATGTAGTTAAATTAGAAAATGGTGCTATAGCCTATGAAGTAAAGGGATATTATGAACTACCAGAGAAAATCAAAATGAATAATTTTTATCATGAAATCGATTCAAGTTTTGCATTTTCTACTGTTCCAATGGAATTAGAAGGGAAAAGGCCTCGCTGGTTAGATGATAGCTTTACTTTTGATAATTCTGTAATTGTCTACTCAATAGGCGTATCTGATGAAGGTCTTCCTTACCCTCTTGCAAAACGTATAGCGAAAAGCAGAGCGTTATCTCAGTTATCAGAACAGCATAAAGTCAAATTAAAGATTAAAATAAAAACAACTAAAATAGATGATAATATTTCGAACATAGATACTAATAATATTATTAAGACAAATGAAACAGTAAATAAAAAATCAGACAATATAGTTATAGGGAGTCAGGTCATTGCCTATTACAAACAAGATGATGGTACAGTGTATGCTCTTGTAATTATACCGAATTATGCATTGGAAAGCATTAATGAAACACATTTAAAAACAACAATGAAGAGAGAGAGTGATTTATGGAAAGAATTTAAAGCCAATAAATCATCAAAACATAAGTAATATTATCTAAAGTAACAACCAGTCTGTTAATTTATAATTGGCAAAATATATGAAGACATGGTACACAATTACTGGTATGCAAAAATATATATAGGAAAAGATGAGTTGCGGTTAACAGCACAAAGCAAACGCTCTTGATTTTCACAATTACTATCACAGAAGTAGACATTAAGCCTTATTAAGTGCCAATTGTTGAGGATTAATACCTGAAATGGAGTTGTCTTGATTTGCTCATATTGATAATGAGACAGGTTTTATGTAATCTGTCGTAGAAACAATAATTTACATCTTAATATTAGATGTTACCAACATTAGATATACGGACCGACAGGGACCGTATATCTAATGTTAGAGCAATTCAGGAGTGAATAATGGCTGACGACGAGGATGACAACAAACAGGGAGATAGTATTAAAGAGAAGCTAAGTGCTCGCGAAGTAAAAGTATTAAAAATGCGTTTCGGTATTGATGTGACAGAAGACGACGAATTAGCGGTAGTTGCAAAACAATTTGATGTCACACGAGAGCGAATTAGAGAGATTGAGGAAAAAGCTTTAAAAAAGCTTGGAGCTAGAAAAAAGGAACTAGAACAAAAGGAGCTTACATGTTCTTTTTGCGGCAAATCAAAACTTGCGACTACAAGAATTATAAAATCAGATACTGGTGTCACGATATGTAAAGAATGTGTTCTAAAATGTGTTGATTTACTTAATGAAGAAGATGAAAGTTAAAGGCACTAACGATGCAATCAACAGCGACCGCAAAAAGCGCGTCGCGTTATCTTAAACGTTATGTGTCACGAAAAATTAAAGATAATGGTAGCAGGCACAATTATAATGTTTTCTATTTAATGTGTGAAAATTAAATATGAAGTGCATGGCTATAACGTTTTTAATTGTAGTTACTGTCGTATTTACAGGAGGCTATTTTTACACTAATCAGGAAAGCGATGAAATAGAAGAAATTAATGAAGTGGCATTAAAACCAATGGAGTCAGACACACTGCTGTCCCATAAACTTATTTAAAGAAGGCTTAATCCCTTGCTGATTGATATAATGAAAGTGCGAACAAACACTATAAAACCAGAAGGATTAAGCCATGGCTCATAATAATACGGTTTTTTCAC
>Ga0316207_10005666_pt1 | contig 10253 bp, 5 predicted proteins | sample 6weekpyrite_MG_FD_204943 | JGI IMG/M metagenome (GOLD analysis project Ga0316207, IMG submission 204943) | Microbial mat bacterial communities from mineral coupon in-situ incubated in ocean water Damariscotta River, Maine, United States -... | ecosystem: Environmental > Aquatic > Marine >...
TTATTTTATGGTTATTTGTTTTTACCTTAATCGTAATGTCAATTACACCGTTCGCACTTGGTTTTAAAATAAAATCTGACTATTCAGAATTAATCAATGATTTATCTGAACTGTCACAAGTGGATTTGCAGATAGTTAAATACGAACAGGGTGTTTTCTCTTCTGATGTGATATTGGCTATAAAAGTCCCCAATATGCCTGAACAGCTGCAATTTAAAGAAGAAATTATACATGGGCCATTGTACTTAGGCCTGATAAGTCAAGGTAAATCGCCTCTGGTTGCAGCGGTAGTAAAAGGTGAGCTTGATATATCACCCTCTCAGCAAAAGCTGGTGAGACAGGTTTTTTCTGGTAATAATCCTCTGCTATATCAAACTACAATTGATTTTTCAGGTGATGTGAATGCCCAGTTTTATATTCCAGCCGTTAATACCAGTTTTGAAGATGAGTACGGTATTGTAGAAATTCATTCTACCGGTGTAATTATGAATGAACAGTATTCATCAGTTACAGGTCAAATTAAAGGTGATATTCAAATACCGATATTCAAAGTTAAATCTCAGTTCCTGTCTGTGAATGCAGAGTCTATTAGCATGAGCTTTTCGGGCTCGATGGGTGCTAATGACATAATCGTTGGTGATACTATTGTCTCTATGAATTTACTTGATATTGATTCAGGCGATGATCAGTTTGCAGTTCGAGACTTAGTTGTTCACTCTGTTTCATCTGAAAATGCGGGCTTAATTAATTCAAATACCCGAATTGATACGCGAGAACTTCTAGCGTCAAATCAAAAATTTGGGCCATTAGTTTTAAACATGAGTGTGAATGGAATTAATGCAGAAAGTTTGAACCGGCTACAGGATATTCAAAAAGAAATGGATGAAAAGCTTGAACAGGGTTTACCTCCTGAGCAGGTTAATGCCATGATGACAGGGCAAATGATAGGTATAGTACCTGACCTGATTAAACAGGCTGAAATTAAAATTAATCCTTTAAGTATTAAAAGTGAATTAGGTAAACTGGAAGCCGATCTGGATTTTGCACTCGATGGGATTGATTCTGGCGCAGCAGACCCCATGGCCTTGCTTGAGGCACTGAGTCTAGACTTGAATATTGCTATAGATGAGCAATTATTGAAGCAATTCATTAGCTGGGAACTGGAAAATAACCCACAACCAGGGTCAAAAACTCCACAGGATAAAAAAGTCTCTGAAAATATTCAGGGTATGTTAGATGAAAACTGGTTAGTTAATAATGAAAGTGTATACATGAGTAAAATTAGTATGCACCAGGGTGAGTTGATTATTAATGATAAACCGGTTGATCCAATGCAGCAGATTATGTCATCTATGGGGGGCGGGGTTGCTGGTCAGTAAAAGGCTGCAATTCGCCAGATGCGGAAGTTAACCGTTTTATTTACACGCTGCTAAATTACCCTGTTAAGGAGCATCTCCATCGGGGAAAGACCGCCAAAAAGCGGCGGTCCATCCCCGAGTAAAGCAATCATACGAGTGACTGCTTGAGGCTGTAGTAGCCATCCCATAATTTTATGAACTAACTGTCAAAATACGCTAAAATACACCAGCAAAGGGCCGCTAAACGGCCCTTTGCTGTTTTTTTGTTATCGCCTGGAAAAATCTATGTTACCTGTAATCGCCCTGGTGGGTCGACCCAATGTTGGAAAATCTACCTTATTTAATGTGCTAACCAAAAGTCGTGACGCACTGGTTGCTGATTATCCAGGTTTAACCCGCGATCGAAAATATGGTCATGGCCAGTATAATGAAAAATCATATATATTAATTGATACCGGCGGCTTAAGTGGAGAGTCTGAAGAGCTCGATGAGCACATGGCTCGTCAAACACTGCTTGCGATTGATGAGGCCAACCTGGTGTTACTTATGGTTGATGGGCGCGCAGGAATAACACCCGCAGATGAGAGTATCGCCAGGCAAATTCGTCGTCTGGGTAAAAATATTCATCTGGTTATAAATAAAACCGATGGAATTGATATTCAAACGGCTCAATCTGATTTTGCAAGTTTAGGTTTTGCTGACTCTTATCCCATCGCGGCTGCGCATAAAAAAGGGGTAACCCAGCTAGTAGATACACTGCTTTCAGAGTGGCCCGATTGGCAAGAGGATCTTGATAATAAATACAAAGGAATCAGGGTTGCGATTGCGGGAAAGCCTAATGTAGGAAAATCTACATTGATTAATCGTATGTTGGGTGAAGAGCGGGTAGTGGTAATGGATATGCCTGGTACTACACGTGATAGCATCTACATACCTTTTGAGCACGAAGGTAAAGAGTACACGCTGATTGATACTGCAGGTGTTCGCAGACAGAAAAAAGTAAAAGATACTGTAGAAAAATTTAGTGTTATTAAAACATTGCAGGCTATAGATCAGTCTAATGTTACCATTATTATGATCTCTGCCCGAGATGGAATCAGCGATCAGGATTTGCATCTACTTGGTTACGCAATAGATTCGGGCAGGGCACTTATTATTGTCGTAAATAAGTGGGATGGTATGGATGATTATAAAAAAGAGAAAATAAAGGAAGAACTTGAACGTCGACTTAGTTTTGTAACATTTGCAGATATATATTTTATTTCTGCCTTGCATGGCTCAAATGTTGGGCTACTTTATCGTGCAATTAATAAAGCATATGTTTCCGCTACCAAAAACCTGCCAACCTCCGAACTAACCCGAATTCTAGATAATGCAGTTCAGGCACATCAACCTCCTACTATCCGCGGGCGTCGTATTAAATTACGTTATGCACATCAGGGGGGTAAAAACCCACCTATTGTGGTGATACATGGTAACCAGACTGATCTGTTACCTAAATCATATACTCGTTACCTTATGAATCACTTTATAGATGCATTGAAGTTAGTTGGTACACCCATGAGAATGGAGTTTAAAACCAGCGATAACCCATATGCAAAACGCTCAAATCCCCGTAGGCCTGCAAAAAAACCAGGCAAAACACCGTTTGGCAAGACTAAAAAGAAAAAAAATACCAGTAAAACAAGAGAGCATTCTCGACATAAATAATTATATTAAGATTTTCTAAAATCATATAAAACAATAACTTAAAGAAACTTTGTGTCTATTTTTAAATAAAAAAATCTAATATGTCTAATTGAGTCTAATTTAATGAAATTTTATGCCTGTTGACCAATGGTTTAATTTTCTCTATATTCGATAAAATCTAATAATTTCAAAAGTATACGGTACCTTCCTAAATACTAATTTAAAATTGAATTTTAAAAATAATAATAAGCGAGGCAATAGAATGAATAGAGCAATATTTCCGGTTGCTATTACGGCTGCTTTAAGCTTTTCTCAACAGGCTAATGCCATTGAAATGGATGGATTTTTAACAGCGGGGTTTGCTGTGCATGATCAGGAAGATGCGACTTATCTTGATACAATTACAGATGATGTTCGTTTCGATAATGATTCAAAATTTGGTTTACAGGTTACAGCAGATGTAGCTGAAAATATGCAGGTAGTCTCTCAGATATTGGCAGCAGGTTCAGATGAAAACTTTGATCTTGATGTTGAATGGGCATATTTAGACTGGAAATTCAATAATACGTTTAGTCTTCGAGGAGGAAAAGTAAAAGAACCCGTATTCCTTATTTCTGATTATATTGAAGTGGGTTATGCCTACCCCTGGATTCGACCACCTCAGGAGGTTTATCGTAATAATCCTATAAATACAATTAACGGAATGGAGGCTTTAATTCAATTTGATATTGGAAGTATGGGGTTAACAGTACAACCCTATTTAGGAACGAATAGTGAAGTTGTTCCCGGTCAACCAGGCTTAATATTTGACGCTACAAATTTTATAGGTGCATCAGTTCAGCTAGCCTCTCGCTCATTTACTATTCAGGTAAGTTTTCTAGATACTGATGTAGGTGTATCAGGTTCAACTGGACAAGTCGATACAGGGACAGGATTACCAGTACCCTTCGGTTCTGAAGGAACGGCTACGTTATCTAGTTTTGGGATATCAACCGATGTAAATAACTTTGTAGCCTATGCAGAATATGTTACTCGTGATATTGAGTCTGATGTTGTTTCACCGGGTCCAACAAACCCACCATTGGATTCACTTTTTGCAGATCAGGATGCCTGGTATGTAACGATTGGTTATCGAATGGGCAAGTTTTTACCTCATTTAACAGCAGCTAACTCTGAAGCTGAACCGGTTAGTGGTGGAAGTCCTGGCGTAACACAGGATTCAATTACACTTGGGGTTCGTTATGAGATAAACGATAGTGCAGCATTTAAGTTTGAGGTTCAATCTATAGAGCCTGATCTTGAGGCAGGCAGTGCAGGTTTGTTTGATACGATGCCAACTGATTTTGAGGCAGGTGATAGTGCCACATTAATTAGCGCAGCTGTTGATGTTATATTCTAAAAAATCGTTAATATATAAAAAATAAAATAAAATAAAACTAAATACAGTTAAGTAGCTTTCTTCATGTTTAAATATGAAGGATATTTTTAAAAGGATTTTTAATAGCTAGTGGATAACGTGATATTTATGAGAAATATATTAACCCTATTTTTTAAAATAAGCTTAATACTTGGTGTGTTGACGCCTGTGAATGTGTATGCTGAAGAACCGGTTGTGATTTCAAGTGTATCAGCAGGTGTTTTCCGATTTCAGCTAAAGCTCGCTGAACATGGTAATGCGGAAGCACAGTATAAAGTGGGTGAGATGTATGAAATGGGGATGGGTGTACCCAAAGATGAACGAACAGCTTTAAGCTGGTATAAAAAATCTGCAGCACAGGGGCATAGTAAATCCGGTTATAAGTTGCTTTATCTTGATATAAAGTCAAATGGCCTTAATGGTGATACTAAAACCCGCTTAGGTACACTCCGACAACAGGCCGCTTCTGGTAATCCTAATGCACAATACTTTCTTGGAAAAATGTATGCCAATGGTGTGGGCGTTCCGAAAAGTTTAGATAATGCGTTAGTCTGGTTAAATAAAGCGACTTTTAATGGCGTGCCTGAAGCTGAACATGAGGCAATAGCGGTAGGTGAGAAGCTTGCCCAAATTAAGGAACAAGATACAAAAAAACGCAATATGGCATTGGATGCATCTAAAAAACAAAAGGCAGAACAGAAACAACTTAAGATCAGAAAATTAAAAGAAGCAGAAAAAAGACGCAGGGCAGAAGCTGCGAAACGCAAATCTAATAAAAATGCTGAAGCCAGAAGAGTGGCAGAACGTAAAGCAGCGGATCAACGAAAGCTCATGGAGGCTGAGCGTAAGGCATTAGCCGAGGAAAAGGCTAAATTAGAAAAAGAAAGACAGGCTGTTGAGGCTGAAAAAGCACGAAAAGCCAGGCAGGACAAAAAGGAGAAGTCAGCCGGGTCTAATCATACTAACTCATTTGAATCTGATCCCTGTAAAGGTAAATCTGCACGATTTCTTTCAACCTGTCGATAACACCTGTTATAATTCCAGCCAGGTTAGGGTATCTTTTTGGTACCCTTTTTTTGTAATTTTTCAACATTTCATATACTGACTCGTTGCAGGAAGTTTTAAACAAAGCGGATTTACCTGGTATCTAAATACACAAAACAGAGCCTTCTTTTAAATAATTAATTTATGACAAAATCAAAACCCCGAAAAAAAAGTGCTAAAAAGAAAAAAGCCAGGAATTCAAAAAGAAATTTTAGTTTATCTACGCTCTTATTCAATCGATATACATTTACTGGTTTAACTGTATTTGTGTTCCTGTTTGCAGGTTATATGGTACACCTGAATATTAAAATAACAGAAAAAATGTCAGGTCGTATCTGGTCTTTACCATCACATGTATATGCACGACCACTTGAGTTATATCAGGGTAAGTATATAACAATTGAACAATTCAAATCGGAATTAAAGCAACTTGGATATGTTCAGCTTAAGAATAGACCCAGCAAAGCGGGCCAATATCGTATTTTAAATAATTCGCACTTTGAAATAATTAGTCGTGATTTTTCTTTTTGGGACGGAAAGCAAAAGTCGCAAGGATTTCGGCTTAACATTTTAAACAATGAGATTAGTGTTCTACATAAATTATATTCCGATGAGACACTACCTATTTTCAGGATGGAGCCAGTTAAAATTGCCGGTATATATCCTTCCACCAGGCAGGAACGACAATTAATAAAACTGGATGAAGTACCAGACGATCTGGTTCTTGCATTATTAGCGGTAGAAGACAGGCGTTTTTACCAGCATTGGGGCATCGATCCCAGGTCAATTTTGCGCGCATTGTTAGCCAATTTTATGGCGGGAGGCACGGTGCAGGGAGGCAGTACATTAACCCAGCAACTGGTTAAGAATTTGTTTCTATCACCTGAACGTACTCTAACCAGAAAAGTTAATGAAGCATTAATGGCTTTATTATTGGAAATTAATTACAGCAAGTCGCTAATACTTGAAACCTATATAAACGAGGTTTATTTAGGTCAAAGTGGAGCACAACAGATTCATGGTTTTGAGCTAGCTAGCCAGTACTATTTTGCAAACTCACTCAGAAAGCTGAGAAGGGACCAGATGGCAATGCTGGTAGGTCTGGTTAAAGGCCCATCCTGGTACGCACCAAGACGACACCCCAAACGAGCCAAAGACAGGCGCGACCAGGTTTTAAAATTAATGCATGAACAGGGTGCTTTAACACAGACCCAGCTAAATAAATACAAAAAGCTGGATTTAGGTTTATCTAGTAAACCGCGCTTTTCAGCTAATCGTTTCCCTGCGCTTATTGATCTAGTAAAGCGTCAATTGAAACGTGATTATAATGAGGATGATTTAAAATCTTCTGGTTTAAAAGTATTTACGAGTATTGATCCAGTAATACAGTCCCAGGCAGAGTCCAGTGTAAAGCGGGTAATTTCTCAATTAGAATATAATCATAATTCAGTTTCAGACCTGCAAACTTCTTTGATAGTAGCATCCAGTCAACAGGGTGAAATACAGGCTATGGTTTCTGATAGAAAACCAGAGTTCCCCGGTTTTAATCGATCACTTGATGCTATACGCCAGATAGGATCATTAATCAAACCCGCAATCTATTTAACGGCCCTGCAACAACCCGGGAAATATAATTTGGCAAGTCTACTAGATGACAGTCCATTACATATTAAAACAGCTAAAGAGCAACTTTGGTCACCACAGAATTATGATAAAAAGTACACCGGTGATATTCTACTTATTGATGCCTTAAAAAAATCACGTAATGTACCTGCCGTTCGTTTAGGTCTGGAGGTAGGTTTATCTGATATATCCGATACGCTACATAACCTGGGTGTTAAAAGGGAAATCCCGACTTATCCATCTATGACTCTGGGGGCATTCAACCTTTCTCCCTTTGATGTCGCTAATATGTACCAGACATTTGCTGCAAATGGATTTAATGTGCCATTAAAAGTAATTCGTGAAGTATTAAATAAAGACGGACAACCCCTTAAGCGTTACCCATTAAAATCTGACAAGGCGATAGATGAGAAGGCAATCTACCTGGTAAACCATGTTTTGCATGAGGTAACCCAAACAGGAACTGCACGCTCACTTGCGAAAGCCCTGCCACAATCCTTAGCCGGAAAAACGGGCACAACGGATGATTTACGTGATAGCTGGTTTGCAGGTTTTTCAGAAAACCAGTTAGCCGTAGCCTGGATTGGCCGTGATGATAATAGCAGTACAGGTTTAACTGGCTCAACAGGTGCCCTCATGTTATGGACTGATTTGTTCCAGCATTTAAATATACAGAGCTTCTCACCTGATCGGCCTGCAGGAATTAATAATCGATGGATTGATGGATCAAGTGGTGGATTATCTGAAAAAAATTGTCAGGGTGCGGTAGAATTACCTTTTATTCAGGGGTCTGAACCAACAGAGAAAGCCGAATGCAAATCAGCTGGAATTATCGATCAAATAATACACTTCTTCAATTAATGCCTGTTAAACATCTGCTTGTATTTTTATTTGTACTTTTAGTGTTTACGGGTTGTGCCCAACTCAAGCCTGCTACTGTAAAATCTACCGAAAGTATTTTACCCATAGCGGATAGCGTTAAGTTACCAGATGTTATAAAAACACTATTAGCCAAATCAGATACTCAGTATTTTGATGATAATTTTACTGGATCCCTGGCGACGCTCGAAAGAGCAGTACGGATTAATCCTCGACATGCTGAGGTCTGGTCGCGTATGGCTCAGGTGTATTTAAAACTGGGTAATGAAGAACAGGCTATTCAACATGCGAAAAGATCAAACAGTGTTATTAAAAATAATATCCGCTTAAAAGAGTTTAATAATGAAATAATTACCTCGAATTTATTGAAAAAATCACAGGATATGTCAAATTGAGAAATGCCTCTGATTTGTTAGGTGAACAGGGTGTGTTCGCAGGTATGCTTGAGGGTTTTACCCCCCGTTCAGGGCAACAGGCCCTTAGTTCGGCTATTGAAGACGTTATAATGAAGAATAAAGTGCTAATAGCCGAAGCGGGCACGGGCATTGGAAAAACATTTGCCTATCTGGTTCCCGCTATTATTTCTAATCGTAAAGTGATCATTTCAACCGGCACACGTCATTTGCAGGATCAGTTATTTCATACGGATATCCCGTTGGTAAAGAAAGCACTAAAAGTTGATTTACCCTGCTCACTGTTAAAGGGGCGGGCGAATTACCTGTGTCAATATCGTCTTGACATAGCCCATCAACAGGCATTTTTAAGTCGTGAAACCCAGGACCATTTAAGCCGAATTCGACAGTGGTCAAAGTCTACTTTAAGTGGCGATCTGGCTGAAATGTCTGAAATTTCCGAAGATGCCCGTGTGTGGCCCATTGTTACTTCAACTGCGGATAACTGTTTAGGTAGTGAGTGTTCGGACTGGTCAGAATGTTTTGTTGTTAAGGCGAGACGCAAAGCACAGGAAGCGGATATTGTTGTTGTCAACCATCACCTTTTGCTTGCGGATATGGCCATAAAAGAAGAAGGTTTTGGGGAATTACTGCCCGCGGCTGATACCTTTATTATTGATGAAGCACATCAGCTTCCTGAAATTGCTTCACGCTTTTTTGGTAAAGGATGTAGTAGTCGACAGATAAATAATTTAATCAGTGATTGCATAGCTGAACAACTAAAAGATGCACCCGAAACAGTTGAAATTCGTGAAACCTGTGATGAATTAAAAACCAGTATGGCGCAATTTAGATTAGCACTGGGTGTTGATAATCAACGTGATGGCTGGGCAAAGATAAAGTTTAAACCCGCCTTACAAAAAGCCAGGGAAAACCTGGTAAGTGATTTAAATAATCTAACCGATATTTTGCAAAATGTGGCGGACAGGGGAAAAGGTTTAGAGCAATGTGCAGTGAGGTGTCTGGAGCTTTGTCAAAGTTTTAAGGGTTACGGTGAAGATTCCACTGATGAGGTTACATCAATTTACTGGTATGAAACCTACAGTAAAGGCTTTGTTTTACATTCTACTCCCCTGGATATAGCCGCATTATTTAAGCAACAACGGGACGCATTACCCGGAGGGTGGATTTTTACCTCGGCAACACTGGAAGTCGGTCATGACTTTGATCACTTTGCCCAACGCCTGGGCCTGGATCAATATGAAAAAGGTAACTGGAGTAGTCCGTTTGATTATCAGCAACAATCATTAATGTTCTTACCTGATACTTTACCAGAACCATCCAGTTTTGATTACACGGAAAAGTTTATTCAGCAGGCTATTCCTGTTTTACATGCCAGTCAGGGCAGGGCATTTTTATTATTTACCAGTTATCGTGCGCTGAATGAAGCGGCAAAATTATTGCAACGTAAAGTAGACTATCCAATTTTAATCCAGGGCAGCCTTCCCAAACATCAGTTATTAGAAAAATTTCGTGAACTGGGTAATGCGGTGTTACTCGGCACAAGTAGTTTTTGGGAAGGGGTTGATGTGCGAGGCGAGGCCTTATCCTGTGTCATTATAGATAAGCTGCCTTTTGCATCACCTGGCGACCCGGTTATGCAGGCCCGATTAGAAGGCATACGAAAACAGGGTGGTAACCCGTTTATGGATTATCAATTACCACAGGCGGTAATTTCCCTGAAACAGGGTGCGGGGCGATTGATTCGTGATATGAAAGATTACGGTGTACTCATGATTGGTGATAATCGCCTGCGAACGAAACCCTATGGCAAGGTATTTATTGAAAGCT
>Ga0316207_10005667_pt1 | contig 10252 bp, 3 predicted proteins | sample 6weekpyrite_MG_FD_204943 | JGI IMG/M metagenome (GOLD analysis project Ga0316207, IMG submission 204943) | Microbial mat bacterial communities from mineral coupon in-situ incubated in ocean water Damariscotta River, Maine, United States -... | ecosystem: Environmental > Aquatic > Marine >...
TTGAATATTGATAATGTCATCACTCTCCCAACCACGATAATAATTGGGAATAGCTGTCGCTAATTCAGTTTCAATATTTAAAATAACTTCGCCTGCTTCGCCAGGGCGGTATGCATACTGATTAAAGGTTAAACCTGCTAGCCCGTCGCTACCTGCTGTGCTACCCAAAAAAGTCCAGTCTGTCGCAACATCTTCTATCTCAACGCTGTCGACACTGTCTCCAATGAACGACAACGTATTGTTACTGTCTGTCGCATCAGTAACAAAACTGCGATCCACTGTGGCTGTATCTATTGTTGCTGTGGCATTGCCACTTTGCGTGTTAGTCAGGTTAATTATCTCAACGTTAGCTAAGTCACCGCCTTCGCCAATAAAGTTTTGTGTCTTGGATATCAGTCCACTGTTTAGCTCTAAGGTGTCAGTCCCTGCGCCAAAATCAATCCCGCCAAATTGCGTGTCTGGTAGCTCATAGGCATCATCACCTGAAGTACCGCCAGTCCAGTACCAGTCAGGATGATCGAGGATATCCGCAGACACGTTAACCATATAGGTCTCTAGGCCATTAACAGCTATGTATTGGTATTGAATATTACCTAGGTCCTGCGTAACAACACGGTTTACTATATTAATATCTGTTTCATCTAAGAAAGTAATTGTCCGCGTGCTATCTGCAATGATACCGCTGTATTCCCAACTTGCCGCATCGGTGAAATCGACACTGTCTGCTGCATCACCCGATATATCAAGCGACCAAATGTTAGCTGCGCTAATGGATGTGTCAGTCATGCCACGTACAGCAGCTTGATTTAACAGCACGGTGTTATCGCCATTACCACGTGCTTCGATATGTGAGATACCGGTTATTTTTGTATAAGCGCTATTGGTCGCAAAATCATAATCGGCATTGCCACCATCCGGATCTGTAAAACTCAAACTGTCATAATCTTCGACGCCTGCTTGTAATGAAATAAAATCGGGGTTATTTACTCCAACAATTGAGAAGCTTTCTTCTCTTTCATTCTCTCCTTCTATTCTGAATTTGGTGATATTATGGTCAACACCACCCAATCGAAGTTCAGAGATATTCTGGATTGGGATATCATTTCCAATAATTAAATTCAATTGGCCCACTGGCTGCGTAATAAATGCTTCGGTAATTTCCCTATTAGATGGGTCTGTAATCACCAGAGCGCCATATGTATTAAAACCGGCTTCTGTATTTGAGCTTCCATTCCAAAATACGCGGATTCCGGCGTCTGAATATTCTGCATCCATAGCAATAGCTGTAGTAATGGCTTCAGCTATCGTTTCCGTACCGGTCGCGGTCGTCAGATCAACCACCAGCGAACCTAAGCTTTCGATTGTAAAAGTAAAGCTTGAAAATGTGGGTTCGCCTATCAAACCAAAAAACATATCTTCTTGCAGCCTCGCTGCGCTGAAGGTGCCCGTTGCTCCTGATGAGCTGGCCTTTCCATTTAGGCTTATCCAATTTTCCGCATCGGTAAATGTCACCTCACCCGAACCGCCTAATTCAATATTTTCTTGCAAGCTTCCTGCAAAACGATAATTCAATTCGGTGATAGATAATTCAATTCCGGCCGTGGTATCCACTATTTCTTCAGCAAAAACGTCTAGATCCACACCCGATGAATTTGATGCAAGTGCATCTGAAGGCGGCGCCAATGCGAGACTTGTTGCTGAACCCAGTGCACCGCCAATAGAAGAAAGCCCTTGTGCACTACCACCGCCAAGACCGCCCAAACTAAGCGAGGATAGGGAGCCAAGCGCCGATGCATTTGGCGCACTAACTGCAGTGCTGTCTGTGTCAGACAAACTAGCCAGCGGCGATGTTGTTGAGAGTATTGCTGGTTGAGAAGGGTTCGTTGTAATTACTTGTTCAGGCTGAGACGCTGGATCATTCTGAGCATCTGGGAGATCCGGTAACACACTACTTGGTAAAGTTGACGATGATGCAATGTCGGTTTCGGTTTTACCTATCCACTGCACGGCTGGGGAGAGCTGTGCATTAATACTATTAAATAAAGAATTATTAGTCTGGGCCAACTCATCGAGGTACTGCCTGAATACTCCAACTTCAGTCATCAACATGTCTGTAATCAATTCACCATTGCTGATATCCGCCGGTAAACCGATTTCCGCCGCCCCGGCAAAAAAGTGATTCACAATCATTAATCGACCATCAGCAAGCTCGATTAGCAACAATTGGCCATACTGATATAACTGGGCGCCGACCAACAATTGGGGCGTTAATATCTCTGGCAGTGCAGTAGGGATATCAGAAAGTGCAATTGCTTGCTCAGGCACACCGTTACTCGCATTTTCTAGTTTAGACATACTGCACCCTTCACAAGTCCCTACTGATTATCTATGTAACGACTCAAGGAGTAGTAAATATAGGGAAATAAGCTAATTTTTTGATGAATAGCTCTAAGTGTAGTTTATTTCAAAAAATTGACATGGATAAAAGAGTGAATTATTACTCTTTTTTAGGGTGAATAATACCCACTAGATACCTTTATATAACTGAATTATATAAAGAAATTAAGCGACACTGGTGGTAACTTGGCTGTCTACGTAGACCGTTGTACCGCCAGTGGCCGTTGAGGTGTAACTATCTAGTGTCAGTGAGGAAGACACCACGAGACTGTCCTGGAACTGCCAGTTATCGCCTGCGGCCAAGGTTAAACTGTCTCCCACTTCACCTAAAACATAAAATTGATCTGAACTTGCTGCCGATTCAATCGATGCCGCCGTTAATGACAGGTTATTCGCTACCCCATTGGTTAAATCTGCTACCTCAACATTGGTCAATGAACTGCCGCCCAAGTTAGCTAAGTCTATATTGCCATCTTGTAGGAATTGGATGCGATCAAACGCACCACCACCGCCATCAAGTGCGCCAAAATTGGTATCAGTGACCGCAAACACATCATCGCCTGCCGTGCTGCCAGCAATTTGGTACAGGTCTTGAACCAGATCCGTTTGCACGTAAAGCGTCTGTCCGCCACTGCCAGCATAAACATACATGTCTGGCGCATCACTAAACGTTGCCCGTGAGGTCAAACTCCACTGACCCGCATTGCTAACATCAATCATGTCCTGACCTGCATCACCCAGCACAAATATGCCATTACTATCTGCGCCTGCGACGCTGGCTAAATCAAAGGTCACGTCTTCTGTGCTGCTGTTGCGCAAGTCTAAAATCTCGATCCCGGTGACTACCGTGCCGCTAGTGAAATTCACAGTTTGTGTACCCGCATGTGCTGCAATCGTCAGTGTATCCGTGCCCAACCCGCCGTCCAGATTGGTGTCTTCCTTATCTGCAAAACGGAACAGATCATCAGCTGCTGTGCCTGTGGCATCAACCACTACGCTGCCCAGGTTGGTTTCCTGATAAATGAAAACATCCTCTCCACCGCCGGCCGTACCTTGGTAAACATGCAAGTCATCCCACGGGCCCGATGCATCAATGACGCCCATGTAATTCCAATTACCTGCATCACTGAAACTAAAGTCATCACTGTTATCACCTTGGATAACCAGTTTGTTATTCGCATCAGTGGCTGCCAACACAAAGTCAGCGCTGACTGTCGCCGATGTTGCGACACCGGTGAGGTCAATCGCCTCCATGTTGTTAATGCTCGCACCAAGTGCTGTAAAATCAAGCACCCCTGCTTGTTCGACCTGCAAGGTATCCGTACCCGTCAAACCGTCTACCAAACTAAAGCTTAGATCTTCCACCACCAGAATGTCGTTTGATGCGCCGCCGATATCACCCAGCACCCGAACATCTGGCTGACCTAAGATACCGTCGAAGACATTGATCACATGCGTGCCATCAAGCGATTGGTACTGGTAAAAACGCATGCCAGTAAAGTCATCAATCCCATCCACGTGCGCAATGTATGACCAGTTGGTATTTAAATCTGAAATCACGACCGTGTCTGCTGCATCACCGAGCACATGGATCTTGTTATCGGCATCGGTCATTGCGCCTACCGAGGCCAGGTTCAAGGTCACTGTACTCGCGCCGCTGTGTGCACGTGCGTCAATCACTTCGAGGTTATCAATCTTCGCTGCGATACCTGCTGCTGTGAAATCGTAATTATCACTGCTCACTTCCAGCCAGTCCGTGCCCGCCACACCATCCAGCGAGATAAACGTTAAGTCCGGCGCAGTAAAGGTGTCATCACCGGCGGTACCGTTAAAGAAAATTCCCGGCGTGCTCGCCAAATTACTTTGTACATTCAGTGTCGCGCTGCCATCAAGCGATTGATACTGAAAGGCTGTCACGCCAAACACACTCACTTGCCCAGCCCAACTCCAGTTTGCCATGTCACTTAAGGCAACCGTGTCGCTTCCACTGTCACCCAGGAAGGTAAGCGTGCCACCTTGTAAATCGACAAAGGCTTCACTAACCGTAAAGACTGTTGCGCCTGTGTGGCCAGCACCATCAATGATTTCAATATTCGAAATGGGTGCCATTGCCGAGGTGTAAGTTTGACTTGCTGCATTGACGCGGATCGCATCAGTACCTGCGCCACCGTCAATTCCCATGTAACCATTATCAAACACGGTTAATACATCGTCGCCTTCCCAGCCACGGTAGTAGTCCGCAATACCCGTTGCCAGTTCGCTCTCTATATTAAGTGTGACGGCGCTCGCCTCACCCGGGCGATAGGCATACTGATTAAAACTAAAACCGGTTAACCCAGCTGTGCCGGCCACTGACCCAAGAAAGGTCCAGTCTGTTGCAATATCACTCACTGCTACACTGTCTACACTGTCGCCAATAATAGAGAGCATGTTATTGCTGTCAGTTGCATCTGTTACAAACGTACGGTCAACCGTTGCCGTATCGACTGTTGCCGTGGCATTCCCACTTTGCGTGTTAGTCAGGTTAATAATTTCAACGTTGGCGAGGTCACCGCCTTCACCTGTAAAGTCTTGTGCCTTACTTACCAAGCCACTATTAAGCTCTAAGGTATCTTCGCCTGCGCCAAAATCAACACTGCCAAATTGCGTATCGGGTAACTCGTAGGCATCATTACCAGCTGTTCCATCACTCCAGAACCAATCAGGATGATCTAAAATATCCGCCGAGACATTAACGTAGTATGTCTCCATACCGCTTGTTGCAATGAATTGGTATTGGATGTTGCCAAACTGATCTCGTGTTGAATCAATAGTAATGGTATCGCCTGTAGGCATCCCATCCATTAGACCAATTACATCAATCATCTGCGCCGCATTATCAATAATGCCATTGTATTCCCAGGTATTCGCATCACTGAAATCAACACGGTCAGCAGCGTCTCCTGAAATATCGAGCATCCACACGTCTGTGTTAGCATTTATCGAAAAGGTCCCATCCATATTATCGATGAGTTCACGCATTTCTTCAGTAATGCCTCTTACTGCGAGCTGGTTGAGGTTAATAAAATTGGTGCCGTAACCGCGAGCTTCTAAATGCGAAATATTTGTGATTTTGGTATATGCACTACTGGTAACTAAATCGAAATCACCATTACCAGTGAATTCCTGACCAGGTGTTGGATCATAAAAACTCAGGCTGTCGTAATCATTAATACCCGTATCGAGAGAAATAAAATCTGGATTATTTGCGCCACCCACTGCAACTTGGTCATCTATTTCACCCGCCGTCACAATACTGTAGCGATCAATATTAGTCTGTGTAACTAACGGATGATCCGCGCCGTGTCGTGCATCGGGGTTGTACTGCCCAATGTCACCTGGGAACTTGGGCACATAATTGGCAACAAAAAAATCAACTTCACTAATATTGCCAACGGTGAGTGAATTCTCCAGTGTTAAGTTACCGTCAATATCGAGTGATGACGCAGTGATAGTTCGCCCGGAAGGATCGGCAATTACTAACGTGTTGAAACCAAAGATCGCATTTCCGTCGCCATTCCAATATGCAGTAATACCCGCACCTGATAATGTTGCGTTAGCGTTTATGAGTGCAACAACACCATCAGCGGTTGTTGCACTGCCGATGGCAATATTTTGGGTAGCAAGACCTGTTATTGAAATACTAAAAGTATTGTTTGCCACTAGGTTCGCTTCAAGAACTGTACTAGTAGCTGCAGTATATGCACTAAATGGCCCAGCGCTTTCACTATAGGTTGTAAAACCAAACGGATTATAGTCGTTACGCCATGAACCGGCATCCGTCAAGTTGATAAAATCATTTGCCGAACCAACATTGGCATCTGCGGTTACTTCTATTGCACCACCGCCATTCAATGCAAAACGATAATTTAGCTCCGCAATAGACGTGGTGAAGGTGCCATCAATATTAACTGATGGCCTAGGCCCCACAGGCAAAATAGCATTACCAGCAAAGGCATCACCGGGCGGTGCAAAGGCATTTGCATTTGCCGAACCGAGTGAACTACCAATTGATGAGGTACCTTGAGAACTACCTAGGCTACCACCAATTGCGTTAGTGCCACCCACACCCGTCAGACCATCAACACTGGCCGTGCCTATCATTGAACCGGCACTACCTCCGAGTGAACCCAAGGAGCTACCGCCACCACCGAGACCACCAAGGTTTAACGAGGATAAAGAACTTAACGCAGAGGCATCAGGGCCAGCCATGTTTGGTGGGCTTTCATCTTGCGCGGTCGTGCCTGCGAAAGCATCTTCGGGTGGCGCAAAGGCTAATACTGATGAATCACTGCCCTCAGCACTATCAACCAACTCAAGAGCGGCAATATCGACGGTTTCTACTTCTGCTAGTTCGGCTTCAGTTGGTTGTTTTTCGCCATCCTCGGTATTGGGCTCGTTGTCTTGCTTGTCAGCATTAGCGACAGACACAACACCATCCCATTCCCCAGCTTCAGCGATCTGATTATTCACACTACTGGCTAACTCAGGATTCGATTGCCCTAGTGCATCAAGATAATTTACAAATACTTCTGGCTCGATGGATAAAACATCGGTCGCAGCATCCACTAGAGCTAGGTCAGCGGGTAGACCAAGATTTGGTGCATCAGGAAAATAATGATTAACGGCTATCAAACGACCATCGGCCAGCTTTATGAGTAATAATTGGCCATATTGGTAGAACTGCGCATCGACTAAGAGCAGTGGGGTAAGAATATCGGGTGCGACAACAGGCAAATCTTCAAGCTGCACGACTTGTTTCTCTGTCAATGCACTCTCATCTGAACTGGGTTTGTTTGCGACTTTCTTATCAACTGTCGTTTCTGACATAGTGTGTACCCTAGCGGCAATCCCTAAACTCTTATTCCATCAAAACTCTAGTTTGAGTAATTCTAGCCCATTTATACACCTTCGGCTGCAAATATTCCGTAGTAAATAAGCAATAATTAGCCCCGACAATATATCCCGTATATAAAATAAGGTTATTTTGATTTATTTCTGTAACTCAACCAATGAATTGCCAATACCAGAGTCGCTCCAGCAAGGATTAATCCCGTCACCTCTAACACCTTGCTGTCTATCATTTCAGGCAAATAGGCTGTTGTACTAAGCAACTTCTGCTTTCCAGCAAAGTTTTCATACACTCTTTCTTGAAATGGCCACAGTAACCACAGTGATGCAATCAAGATACCTTTAATAACTAATAGGGTTCGTTGATAAAAACATGATAACAGCCAGGTCAACAACCTGGAGAAACTAGCCAAGCCAACGATACAGCCTAATAAAAATGGCACAATCACACCTAAATTAAAGTCACCGATAGCGGTAATAATGACACTGTATTTTTTCAGAAGTAATAATAAAAAAGAGCCAGACACGCCGGGGAGTATCATTGCGCATATGGCGATTGCCCCAGATAAGAATATAAACCAAGCGGCATTCGGCGTTTCAACCGGCACCAGGTTAACAATGATTAATCCGAAAATGGTACCTAACGCTAATGTAATAGCATCAATTACATTGAACCCTCGTAGTTCATGCATCAATACATATATTGAAGCGAGAATAAGCCCAAAGAACAAACCGTAAACATGTTCTGGGTATTCATGTAGTAATGCCGGCAAAGAAATGACATGTGTAAAAAACCATACTGCTAGAAACAACCCAGCTAATAAGGGGATAATAAAACCGAAATGAGGACGTTTAAACGTAGTCGCAAAATCAAATTTCAAACAAGCCTTAACCCAAGTAGCATCAAATGAACGTATGGCTGCCAACAACCGCTCATAAATACCCAGGATAAAAGCCATGGTACCACCACTAACACCCGGTACCAGGTCAGCCATTCCCATGCAAAAACCCTTAGCCATCAGCCAAGGTATTTCATGCCAGCGCACTATCATCTCCCATTGTTTTTATTTTACTAGTGTTTATTTAATCTAGTTCACTTATACAACGATTCTTGCCACTGCCTTTGGCTTTATATAAAAATTGATCCGCTCGCTCAAAGGCTGTTTCAATCGTGTCACCTTTTTTAAACTGTGTCATACCACCTGACACGGTAATCGCCACACGGGTTTCACCATGATGAAATTCACACTCTTCAACACTGTTGCGAAGTTTTTCAACAACAGCCTGCGCATCCTTCACTTCTGTTTCCGGAAATAACATAACAAATTCTTCACCACCAAACCGGGCCATAAAGTCTGTTTCTCTAACTTGATCGTTTAGCAGAGTGGCAATAGTTGTTAGAACTTTATCTCCGGCTTTATGACCATAGGTATCATTAACCTTTTTAAAGTCATCTATATCCCAAACCACAATCACCAATGCTGATTTATATCGATTCCACCGGCTGTATTCATAGTCCATCCGTTGATCCCACGCCAACCGATTTGGTATTTGTGTTAATGCATCGAGCATTGCATTTTTTTGCTCTTCGAGAATTTTTTCTCTAAGTACTTTAGATTCTGATTCTAAATTATGAACTTTACCCGCCAGCTCACCAACACGCATTTCCATTTTCAATTTTCTTCTTTCTTCCGTGGTACGAAAATCATCTACATTTTTTGTAATCTTACTAAGCTTTATTGCAATACTCGCCTTTAAATCTGCCAGGTCAACGGCCTCACGAACATCAGACTGTATGCTTTCAACTTCGCCACCAAGCTCATCACTGAATTTTTTATTTTCCGAGAAGATCGCATCTTGATCATTTGCATTATCTTGAAGATGTTGATCAAGCATTTGTAATTTTTCTGTTACTTGCTGTAAGAATTCTTGAAAATCATTTTTCTCATGTTCTATTCTGGTACGCATTTTAATAACTAAATCAGCTATTGACTCTAATGCTTTAACAACTTGCTCCTCATCAATTCCTTTTGCCCATTCTGATTTTAATTGTTCAGCATGCTCAATGAGATCTTCAGGCAAAACCAGTCTTTCTAACAATTGAATTAATATTTCATTTATTTCTAAGGAACTTTCTGATAACTCGCCAACTTCTACATCTTCATGTTGTTGGCTTTGAGCAGGCATAGACCTTGTTGAAGCTAACTCAGCAATGCCTTTTAACAACCCTTGTAAATCTTTCTTCGTTTCAATACGTCTGGTTTTTTGTCGCAAAACATCAAGATTATCTGCATCAGCAACTGGCACATCAATGGCCATTAACAAATCAGTTAATACTTGCCTAACAATACCCATAACATCTTCTACTGTTTGAGTTTGCTCAGCTGGCTTTTCCTTTTTGGTATCTGTTGCTGATTTTTCGGCATCAACTGTCTTTTTATTTCCTGAAAACAAACCCTTCAACAAACCCTTTGATTCTTTTTTAGGTTCATTATCACCAGCTACTTCAGTGTTAATAGCTGTTTCAATCATGGCTAAAACTGAATTAAAAATATCAGGTATTCCTGATTCATCCTTCAAATAATCTAAACGTTTTTTTAATTCTTTTTTTGTTTTATCTAGTTTGTCGGGATACGGAAGGGTATTTAACAATGCCTCGATAAGATCTTTCTTAGTAACTTCTTTTTTACTGCTCTTGTTATCTTCTGTCACCTCAACAATCGCATCTATCATATTTCTAATGCGATCAAGATTTTTTTCTTTGCGAACAGTATTTCTCAGCCGCTCTAATTGTTCATCAAGTTTTTTATTATCGGTATCAAACGCAAGCGTCATCCTTGAAATACAACGGCGCAATAATTGATCTGCTTCTGACCATTCTTTTTCTTTATCTTCAAGTGTTTCTAAACTTGTGTAATATTTCTTTTTCCATTCATCCATATTAATGCTTCACACGTTTATTGTT